>Ga0181577_10002616_pt1 | contig 14078 bp, 9 predicted proteins | sample 101ome_21_FD_132468 | JGI IMG/M metagenome (GOLD analysis project Ga0181577, IMG submission 132468) | Coastal salt marsh microbial communities from the Groves Creek Marsh, Skidaway Island, Georgia - 101413BT metaG (megahit assembly) | ecosystem: Environmental > Aquatic > Marine > Intertidal zone...
CTGAGCATCTTGGAGTACTTCATTTCCACACACGGTGCTCGTAAGGGTCTTGCAGATACGGCCTTGAAGACGGCTGACGCAGGTTACTTGACACGTCGTCTTGTGGACGTGGCGCAAGACGTCATCATCACAGAGGACGATTGCGAAACGCTCCGCAGTTTGACCGTGACTCCGTTGCGTCAAAACGATGAAATCGTGGAAGGCATTGGAGATCGCATCGAGGGCCGTACAGCCGGTGAGGACGTCCTTGACCCCAGCACGGAAGACGTGTTGGTGGCGGAAGGCGAACTCATTTCCCCAGCGATGGCCAAAGCCGTGGAAGCGGCAGGTGTCCAAGAAGTGGAAGTTCGTTCCGTGCTGACGTGCGAATCCCGTCAAGGGGTGTGCGCGAAGTGTTACGGCAAGAACTTGGCGACGAACCGTCCCGTCCAAACCGGTGAAGCGGTGGGTGTCATCGCGGCACAGTCCATCGGTGAACCTGGAACACAGTTGACGCTTCGTACGTTCCACGTGGGGGGTACAGCATCGAAGATCTCGGACGAGAACCAAATCCGCACCAAGCACGAAGGAGTGATCGAAATTGACGAACTCCGCACCGTGGACCGCACCAACGCCAACGGCGAAAAGGAAGTGGTCGTGGTGTCTCGTTCTTCTGAATTCAAGGTTATGGATCCTGAAACCAACGTGGCGCTGTCCACGACGGTTCTGCCTTACGGTTCGGTCCTTTTTGTCAAGGAAGGAAAAAAGATCAAGAAAGACACTGCGGTGTGCGAATGGGATCCGTACAACAACGTGATCATCTCCGAAGAAGAAGGCACCGTGGCGTTTGACAGCATCGAGGAAGGTCTGACCTACCGCGAAGAGCTTGACGAACAAACCGGTTTCCGCGAAATCGTGATCACGGAATCGCGCGACAAGAAGAAGAACCCAGCTATTTTGATCGTGGGCAAGAAGAAGGAAGTGCTCCGCACGTACTCTCTGCCTGTGGGAGCTCACCTTTCTGTGAAGGAAGGCGACAAAGTGGGCAAGGGCATCATCCTCTGCAAGATTCCACGTGTGGCGGGCAAGTCGGGCGACATCACTGGGGGTCTTCCCCGTGTGACGGAGCTGTTCGAAGCTCGCAACCCATCGAACCCAGCGGTGGTTTCTGAAGTGGACGGCATTGTGAGCTACGGCAAGATCAAGCGGGGCAACCGTGAAATCATTGTCGAGGCGCGTACGGGCGACAAGTTCAAGTACATGGTGCCCCTGTCGAAGCACATCCTGGTTCAGGACAACGACTTCGTCAAGGCCGGCATGCCGTTGTCTGACGGTGCAGTGACGCCGATCGACATTTTGAACATCATGGGGCCAACGGCCGTCCAGGAATACATCGTGAATGAGATTCAGGACGTCTACCGTCTCCAAGGTGTGAAGATCAACGACAAGCACTTTGAGGTCATCGTTCGTCAGATGATGAAAAAGGTGGTCATTGAAGACGGTGGTGACACGCAGTTCTTGGAAAAGCAGATTGCGGAAAAGGCCGACTTCTTGAACGAGAACGATCGCATGTTTGGCATGGTGGTGGTTACCGATGCAGGTGGTTCGGAAACGCTGAAGGTGGGGCAGATGATTTCTGCTCGTCGGATGCGTGACGAGAACAGCTCGCTGACGCGTCGCGACTTGCCCAAGGTGGAATGCCGTGACGCCATCCCAGCGACTTCACGTCCATTGTTGCAGGGCATCACCCGTGCATCACTTCAAACCAAGTCTTTCATCTCGGCCGCATCCTTCCAGGAGACGACCAAGGTGTTGAACGAGGCTGCGGTGAGCGGCAAGCAGGACCACTTGTTGGGCCTGAAGGAGAACGTGATTGTGGGCCACTTGATTCCTGCGGGAACGGGTACCCGTCAGTTCTCGGATTTGAAAGTGGGATCCAAGGAGGAATTTGAAGCCTTGGTGGAACACGCAACCGCCATGGAAGAGTAAGCTCAACCTCGACTGAGAAACAAAAAAGGCACCCAATGGGTGCCTTTTTTGATGTCTGGAATTCAGAAGGCCAGCAGGGGGAAGGGGGCGTGCTAGTCGAGAGACCCTATGGCTTTTGTTCGATGGCGCGTGCAGCAGCCTCTGCAGGGTCTTCGCCTGCGCCTTTCTCGGACTTGACGGCACCGCAGTACCCAAAGAGGCAGTTTTCCTGGATGACCCGGTCCACGAAGTCGGGGACCATGTTGACCCATTCGTCACCGCCTGCCTTGATGGACTCGAGCGCTGCCCGGCTGAAAATGGACAAAACCTCGGGGTCGTAATCCGTGATGTCGGCGATGCGCTTGTTGAAGACGAGGTAATTGTACAAGGGCTGGAGGCGAGGGTGAATGGGGGTGGATTCTGAGGTCCACAAGTCTCCGGATTCTGCGTCCATCCATGGGTACAGCAAAATCTTGAGGTCGCGCGAGAACAAGATTCCAAACGCCTCGAGGATGCCTCCGTTCAGGTCGCGGTAGTAGCGCTCATTGAAGATTTCGACCAAGGTCGCTGCGCCCATGATGACGCCCATGCGCTTCTTGGTGTGGCGAGAGAAGAACTCGACCAATTTGAAATACTTCTGGTAGTTGCTGATGAGCACGGTTTGGCCAATGCTGCACAACACGTCGGCCCGATCCAAAAAGTCCTGCTCGTCAATGTCGCCCTCCGCGCTCAGGTTGTTCAAGGTGATCTCAAAGAGCACCTGAATGTTGTCAGGGTCGACTTTGGGTTCTTGCTTGAACATCGCAAGGCCCTTGGCAATCATGTCGATGTTCACCTTGGTCACAGGGCGGAAACTGCCTCGGATGGCCAAGATGTTCTTCTTGTACAGGACATCAGCCGCTTGGCGGTTGCGCCCGTCGGGGGAAAAGATGACCGCGTCGGTCATCCCTTGTTTCACCAGTTGCAACGACATCAGGCGGTTGTCGACTTCTTCAAAGTCGGGTCCGTTCATCTGGATCATGTCGATCTCGAGCTGGTCGCGATCGAGGTTGTCGTACAAGCTTTGAAGGAGCTCTTTGGGACGCTTGTAGAAGAAGAAGGCGCCGTAAATGAGGTTCACTCCAAGCATGCCGGTAGTCTGCTGCTGCAGGAGGGCGTCTTGCTCGTGGAACCGAGCGTGCAGGACGATGGTGTTAGGGAGTTTGTCGGCTGCGGTTTGGAATTTGACGCCAAACCAGCCGTGACCCTGCGTCGTCTTGTGGTAGTTGATGGTCGCCACCGTGTTGGCGAACGCGAAGTACTGCTTGGTCGGGTGGTCTTCCCGGGTGATGCGTTCTTCGATCAGGTCGTATTCGTGCTCGAGCATCTTGTCGATGCGCGATTCGCACACGTAGCGCCCCTTGGCTTCCTTGCCGTAGATGGCATCACTGAAGTCTTTGTCGTAGGCCGAGATGGTCTTGGCGATGGTGCCGGAAGCCCCGCCAGCCCGAAAGAAGTGGCGAACCACCTCTTGGCCTGCCCCGATCTCGGCGAAGGTGCCGTAGAGATCTTGGTTGAGGTTGATGCGGAGGGCCTTTTGTTTGGCCGAGAGAATGACGCGTTCCAAGTCCACAACGAAATCAGTAAGGTTTGTATCAAAGGTAAGGATACCTTCGTGCCATGAACGGAGCGGAGGTCAGGAGATTGTCCAGGTTGGTGTTCTTGGGGACGGGGACGTCGCAGGGAGTGCCCATCATCGGTTGCTCTTGCATGGTTTGTTCATCCACCGATTCCAGGGACCAGCGGCTTCGGACTTCCGTGGCGTTGGAGGGAGAGGGGACGCGGGTTGTGGTGGACACGGGACCGGATTTTCGAGCCCAAATGCTTCGTGAAGGCGTGACTTCTTTGGATGGGGTGGTATACACCCACGAGCACAAGGACCACTTGGCCGGGATGGACGACGTTCGGCCGTTCAACTACCTCCAAAAGCGCGCCATGACGCTGCACGCGTCCGAAAGCGTAGAAGTGGCCCTCCGCCGGGATTTCCACTACGCGTTCGACGAGAACAAACACGGAGGTGTCCCAGACGTACACATCGCTCGGGTCCACGATTTCGAGCGATTCGAGCTCGGAGGATTGGAATGGGAGCCGCTGCCCATCCTTCACGGTTCGCTGGACATCCACGGGTACCGAGTGGAAGACTTGGCTTACATCACGGACGCCAACGCCATTCCTGAGCGTTCGCTTGAACGTCTCCAAGGGCTGGAGGTGCTTGTGTTGAACGCCTTACGCCCCGAGCCGCACTACAGCCACTTTTCTCTGCCTGAGGCACTCGAGGTCGCGGCAGCATTGGGTGCAAAACACACGTACTTGACACACATTAGCCACTTGATGGGAAGGCATGAGGACGTTCAAAAAGAACTGCCGGAGGGTGTGTCGCTGGCTTTCGATGGGTTGGTGTTGGAGAGGACGGCCGAAGGATGGGAAGAGAAGGCGTCGCCATGGACACAATGCACGCTTCGATGAAGTACTTGTCTTGGTTGGGGCGCTTGCCGCGTTGGATGTTGACGGTCATCGCTTGGACAGTGACCGCATTGGCCATGCTCGCCGGCGGGTACCGCGGAAAGGTGGTTCGGGCGAATTTGAAGCGGGCGTTTCCCCAGAAGAGTGCCGGGCAGCGCTGGCGGTTGTATGCGGTGTTTCAGAGGCATTTTGCCCAATTGATGGTCGAGTCGGCCAAGCTGTTCACGATGAAACGCGCCGCGGTGGATCGGGGCATGGTGCACCATGGAAAGGAGGTGATGGAGAGGTTGCACCGTGATGGAAAGCACGTGCTTATTGCAGGCGGGCACATGAACAATTGGGAATGGAGCGCGCTGACTTTAAGCCAAAACCTGCCCTTCCGCACCATGGCCCTCTACAAGAAGCTGAGTGACGCTAAGGCGGAGAAGATGATGAAGGAATCGCGGAGTCGATTTGGGTTGGAGATGGTTCGAACGAAAGAAGGACGCTCTTGGATGAACGTGGCCCGACACGGCGACCCTGTGGCCGTGGTGATGGGCTTTGATCAAAGCCCAGCCGACCCCACCAAGTGTTGGTGGACCACCTTCCTCGGGACCGAAACTGCAGTGTTCTACGGGTTGGAGCAATGGTCGCACATGTACGACATGGCGGTGGTGTACGCGAGCATTCGGCGGGAGGGGCCGTGGAAGTACACCTTGACCTACGAGTTGATTGCAGAGGACGTCAAAGAGCTGGATAATGGAGAAGTCCTGGACCGGTGTTTGGCCAAACTCGAACGCGAAATCCACCGCGACCCCGCGCGCTGGTTGTGGTCACACAAGCGCTGGAAGCACCGCCGCCCGGAAGGTCAGGAGTGCCATCCGCGACGTCACAAGGCCGACCTCACGTAATTTCACGTCATGCAGGGAAAAGCACCCTTGGCGGAGCGCATGCGTCCCCAATCGTTGGACGACTATGTGGGGCAAGCCCACCTCGTTGGCGAAGGGGCGGTGCTGAGACGCGCGATGAAGGCGGGGTCCCTGCCGAGCATGATTTTGTGGGGTCCTCCAGGCGTAGGGAAGACCACCTTGGCGAAGCTGATTGCCGCGGATTCAGACCGCCCGTTTCACAGCCTCAGTGCGATTCACAGTGGCGTAAAAGACGTTCGGGCGGTGTTGGATTCGGCGAAACGAGACGGCATGTTTGCCGGGCGGGCTTTGCTGTTCATTGACGAGATTCACCGCTTTTCCAAATCGCAGCAAGACAGCCTTCTCGGTGCGGTGGAGGCGGGCACGGTCACGCTCATCGGCGCCACCACGGAAAACCCGTCGTTTGAGGTCATCCCCGCTTTGCGCTCCCGTTGCCAAACTTACGTGCTCGAAGCGTTGTCCTCGGAGGTGTTGATGGGGCTCGTGCACCGCGCGTTGACGGAAGACGAGTTCCTGTCCAAGAAGGACGTGCAGGTCGCCGAGCAAGAGGCTCTGCTGCGTGCCAGTGGAGGGGACGCGAGGCGGTTGCTCAACACGCTGGAGTTGGTGGTCGAGGGCCTCGAGCCCAATGAGGCGGGACGGCTTGTGGTGACAAACGAAGCGGTGTTGGAGCGGGTGCAGAATCCGCATTTGGGTTACGACAAGGGAGGCGAGGCGCATTACGACGTCATCAGTGCCTTCATCAAAAGCATTCGCGCGAGCGACCCCAATGCGGCCGTCTACTACTTGGCGCGCATGGTGGAAGGGGGAGAAGATCCCAAGTTCATTGCGCGCCGCTTGCTCATCGCAGCTTCAGAGGACATTGGAAATGCGAACCCTACGGCGTTGGTGCTTGCGAACAACACGTTCCAAGCGGTGGAGCGCATCGGTTGGCCAGAATCGCGGATTGTGTTGGCGCAATGCACCGTGTATTTGGCCACAAGCGCCAAAAGCAACGCCTCTTACAAGGCCATCGGGCAAGCGCAAGCGTGGATCCGGGAGAAAGGCGAGGCGCCGGTTCCCTTGGCGCTCCGCAACGCTCCGACAGGATTGATGAAAGACCTTGGCTACGGCAAGAATTACGCCTACGACCACGATGCGCAAGGAGGATTCAGTGGCCAGGAATGCATGCCTCAAGGCATGGAGGGCACCACGTTCTACCAGCCCGGCGACAACCCTCGCGAGCAAGCCGCGTTGGAGTGGTTGAAAGCCCGGTGGGCCGGGAAGTACGACTACTGATTCATCGCGCTTAGGGCGTGGCCGCCACCACGCAAGGAGCGCTCACGTTCCAAGCCCCGTCGGGGTCGCAAAGGGTAAGCAGGTAGCGTCCTGAAGCAAGACCAAGCGGGCTGAGGTCGATGTGCCCTCGCAACTCCGGGGTTTTCCAAGCGGGAAGGTTTCCCTCTGCCACTGTGGCTCCGCTCGGTGACGTGAAGCGCCACAACACGTGGTCCGACTCGAGGAGTTCCGTCCATTCAGAACCGAAAAGTTCCCACCGCAACGTGCCGTCTGACGCCACCGGGTTGGGAAAGAACTTCAATGCTTCTTGGCTGGCGTCGGCGGAAGCATGCTCGTTCATCAAAAGCTCGTGGGCGCGCCACATGTCCGGAATGCCGTAGCCCATGCTGTCGTTGGGAGCCGTGTACAAGTGAGCGCTTTCCAGGATGGCTTGACGCACCTCTTGGGCGGTTGCCGCAGGATGCGCCTGCCAGAGCGAAGCTGCAGCGCCGCAAAGGATGGGCGAGGCAAAGCTTGTGCCGTTGCCTCGACCAACCGTCCCGTCGAACCGCGGGTACGGCGTGGAAACACCTAGGGCCATGACGTCGGGTTTGATGCGCCCGTCCGCACTTGGCCCAAACCCACTGAACCACCCGTGGTTTCCGTTGGCGCGGACGGCCCCAACGGCGAGGATGTTGTCCGCGTCGGCGGGAAAGGTGATGGCGCGCCAGGGGTCGTCACCGTTGTTGCCTGCAGACGTCACAACCAAGATGCCACGCGACGCTGCAATGGCTGAAGCCAGGCTGATTCGGGCGGTGATCCCGTCCAAGTCTTCCACCGCGTGGTGGCTTGTCGTGTCGTCAAACAGGCTGTAGCCGAGGGACGTGTTCATCAGGTCGACGCCCACGGAGTCGGCGTGTTCGGCGGCGACAATCCAATGCTCTTCCTCGATGCGTCGCTCTTGCGTCACGTCTTCGGTGACGTAACAGAAGTACGTCGCCCCAGGCGCTGTACCCACCAACGAGTCGGTCCAAGCGCATCCCATGGTGCCGAGAACCGAGGCTCCGTGACGGCTGTGGGCGAAGACGTTGTTGCCCCCAAAGGCGATGTTGGCTCCCGACGGCACCACAAGGCGGTCGTCCTCACGGAGTCGTTCAAAGGCGGGCAATTCGTCGGCCCCTTGAAATCCGGCGTCCAACACCGCGATCCACATGCCTGAACCGTCAAATCCAAGCGCGTGCAAGGACGGGGCGTTGAGTTGCTCCAGCGCGGTCCATCCTTGTCCGTACGTGGTGGTGGGAACAAGGACCTTGGATTTGTCCTTCTTCGCATCCTCGGTGGGGCGTGGCGTGGGGGACAGGGGGCGCGTTCGTTTCAAACTCGCCACGAAAGGCAAGTCCAACACGGCAAGGGAATCGGCGGTGCTGTCCCGGGCGGCCAGGGTCACGGTCGACATCCATTTCGACGCATGAATGACTTGCCAGTCGGGAAGCGCATTCAAGGCCTGCACGATGTCTCGCGACACCGGCAGATCGAGGCTGTCAATTGGAAGGCCCTGATTCGCCCTGCGCGCGAGGGAGCGATCGGAGAGGTACGCCTCGGGCTCCTCCAGGCTGAAAGGGTAGTTGTCGCCCCACGTTTTGTCCGTGAGTTGGACGAGGAAAACGTTGTCGGCGATTTGGCCTGAGGCGGCTAAGGAAGCCCACAGCATGCCCAGGGTCAGCGCTAAGAAGGACAGGGTGTATGAGCGAAGGGGATTCACATCAATGCGTTTCCATGCGTTCCAAAACCCCGAGGTTGTAGTGCTCCGTTTTGGTCAATCGACCTGAAGCGTCGTAGTGGTACACCGCACCGTCCAGTTCGCCTTCCACGTATTCTCCTTCGCGGCGGACTTGGGTTCCTACCATGACTCGTCGCTGCATCGTCTCTCCTGTTTCTGGGTCCGTGAAGCTCTCCAGGACAAACCCACCTTGGTCGTGCCATTCGCGGAACGGGCCATCGAGGAGCTTGTTGGCGTAGCTGCGCTCGTAGGCGGGCCGTTCCTCACCGTGCCAATCCACAAATGTCCCGTTGACGTAGATCGTTTCGAGGAGTTGGCCGGCACGGTAGCGGTGGATGTGTTGCAGGCGCCCATCTTCGAGGTAGAACTTCCAACTACCTTCTTCAGCTCCGTCCAAATAGGTGCCTTCGCTCAGTCGGCCGCCTCCCCCGTAAAATGCTTGAAAGGCTCCATCGAGGGTGCCGTTGCGGTAATTCAAGCGCTGTCGCATTTGGCCGTTGTCGTGCCACGCCAGCCATTCGCCATCCATGTTTCCTTGAACGTACTGGCCCCTTTCACATACGGCTCCGCTGGGGAGGTAGCGCTCCTCGAGGCCGTGTTTCACACCGCGGTCGTAATGGATCAGCGCGGTCAGGTGTCCTTGGTTGGAAAACAGCGACCATGCACCATGCCGGACGGGGACAGGAGGTCGCTCTTCCATGCGTTCGGCGTGGATGCGGAGCTCGGGGTGGAGGTAGGCGCCTTGGGCCGCAATTCGTCCGTCCGGGGCGTAGACGACGGCGTCAGAGTTTGTCGGGTTCTCGCGGTGGACGATGTGGGTCAGGGCGGTGCCGTTTTCGCGGAAATACCACCAGCTCCCAACCGGGGTTCCGTGATCAAACGAACCAGCATAATAAAGGGCGCCATCTTCGTAAACACGCACCCACGGCCCGTGACGGAACCCCTCCGTGTCGGCCACGTTGTAATCGACCCCAAACGTCCCCGAAGGCCACGCGTTTTCAGCGTTCAACGGGCGGTCGTAGGCTTGACCTTGAGGGGAGGCGGAGGAGGGTTGGGCCATGCCCATCAAGGGGGTAAGGGTGAGCGCACCCACAAGCCCGAGCCAACCAAAGACGGAGCGAATCATGGAACAAAGATGCATCTTGTCGTGGACGATGGCCCTTGGTTTGGGTACTTTTGCACTCCCAAACCGTTCTATTTATCAAAGTAACAGTCGTCGGCGCCGGTAACGTAGGTGCCACTTGCGCAAACGTGTTGGCCACCCGAGAGGTCGCCAACGAAGTGGTCTTGTTGGACATCAAGGAAGGCTTCGCCGAAGGCAAGGCCCTTGATATCTGGGAGACCGCGCCCATCAACTTGTACGACACCCGCACTGTGGGTTCAACGAACGACTACAGCAAGACGGCTGGATCGGACGTGGTGGTCATCACGAGCGGTTTGCCCCGCAAGCCGGGGATGAGCCGCGACGACCTGATCGCGACGAACGCAGGCATCGTGAAGACCGTGACGGAGAACGTCATGAAGCACAGCCCTGACGCCATTTTGGTGATCGTGTCCAACCCGCTCGACGTGATGACGTACTGCTCGTACCTCACGGCGAAGGTGGACAGCAGCCGTGTGTTTGGCATGGCCGGCATCCTCGACACGGCGCGCTACCGCGCCTTCCTCGCCGAGGAATTGAACGTCAGCCCCAAGGACATCCAAGCGGTGTTGATGGGTGGCCACGGCGACACCATGGTGCCGCTTCCTCGCTACACCACGGTCGGCGGCATTCCTGTGACGGAGCTCATCGACGCGGACAAGCTCGACGCCATTGTGGAGCGCACGAAGAAAGGGGGAGGTGAAATCGTGAACTTGCTTGGCACGTCGGCGTGGTATGCTCCAGGTGCGGCGGCTGCCCAAATGGTGGAAGCCATCGTGCGCGACCAGCGCCGCGTGTTCCCCTGCTGCGCCTGGTTGACTGGCGAGTACGGCGTGAACGACCTCTACTTGGGCGTTCCTGTCATCCTCGGAAAGAACGGCATCGAGCGCATCATTGAGCTCGACCTCAACGACGACGAGAAGGCGTTGCTCCGCGAAAGCGAAGCTGCCGTGCGCGACGTGAAAAACGTGTTGGACGGCTTGAGCCTCTAATTCTCACAATTCATTCCGCCCGATCACTCGGGCATCTTGATCCAAGTCAAGGGCGTTCCTGCGGGAGCGCCCTTGCTGTTTCCGGGTGAAGAGGCAGGGTCGAGCACAGGGACAACCACGTACATCCCGGACGGCCACGATGCTGTGTGCAGGGTGCCGCGATTTTGGCCCAAGACGGGTTCCGCAGCGATCCGTTGGCCGTGGGCGTTCCACACGTGCAATTCCCCCGTCCACGGTTGTGCGCTCTCCCAACGGAATTCGGCTTGCCCTGGGTTGGGCATAAGCCGCCACAACATGGCATGCAGCGTGGAAGGCCCGAGGTCGACCACGGCGGTGTCGGTGCCGCCTTGGTAGGCGAGAATGCCGCCGTTTTGGATGCCGACCATGGCGTCAAGAAGGCCGTCGTCGTTGAGGTCGGCAAAGGCCGAGGCGGCTCGGAAACCGTTGCGCGGCCCAAACACGGCCTCCTCGACTTCCTCCAGCACGGCGTCCCAGTCGCCAGTGGCGATGCCGAAGTCCTGGACCGTTCCCGTTTCGTTCGCGACAAACACGCGCAGCCCGTCGTCCGTCTGGGTAAGCGCTGGGACGCTGTACCCGTTGATGCCGAGAAGGTTGTCGACCAGAATGCCGCCCCAATTGTCGCCGTTCACCGGCGAGGAGTACAGCGACCAGGTTCCCAACGAGCTCCGCTCGAACAACGTCAACGTGCCGTTCTTTTCGCCCACCACCATGTCGAGGTCGCCGTCGCCATCCATGTCTAGCAACTGTGGGGTGGCGAATTGTCCGACGTCGATGGCTTCCCCTGTTTCTCCATCCGGGATGCTGAGCGCGGCGAGTTCAAATTCTGGCCAGGCTCCGGTTCCAGCCACGTTGTCAAATTGGTGGATTCGCCCGAGCTCGTCGCCCACAAGGGCATCGAGGTCTCCGTCTCCGTCCAAATCGCCAAAGGCCGGGTAGGGGCTCTCGATTTGGAACGTGTTCAGCGGAATCCAATCGAGGTTCACGCGTTCGAAAGCTGGACTTGTCGCGGAGCCGACGTTTCGGTAGGAGGCGACGGCCGCGGGGGTTTGGTCCACGCCTTCGTAGCGCTCCTTGTTGGCCACGGCCAAATCGAGCAAACTATCTCCGTCAAAGTCGTAAAAGGAGGGGTAGGCGCCACGGCCCAAGTCCATCATTTGGTCTTGCAGGTAGGTGTCCGAAGCAAACGACCAAGAAGGCACTTCTTCCGTTCCCGTGTTTTTGAAAAAGTGCACGCCCGCGTCGTCGTCCGTTTCGAGGGGGGTGTTGGGCGAAAACAGCAAATCACGGACTCCGTCTTGGTCGACATCGAGGTGAAAGGCGGCCGGGAATCGCGGGAGATCCACCCCTTGATCGCCGTACAAATTGGCCGGGAATGCAGGATCTACAAAAACGGCACTGTCCAGGTCAGAACCGCCAACTTCCAACACAACGCCTAGGGCCTGAGGATAGGTCACATCGCTAATCAACAGGTCTTTAGGGCCTCCTGGTTCAAGTTGAAGTGAAGTCAAGGCTCCGCCTGCGTGAAGCTGCGAACGGGGGTCCGCCACGTTGAACGAACAGTCAAAGTCTGGTCCAATGAACAGGGCGTTGTTCTCCGACGCTTCCGCCAACATCCCGTAGCAACGGTTGGTGCACACGAGGTCGAGGCCGCAGGGGGTTTGTCCTTGAAAGCGGTACAACGTGGTGGCCGTCTCCGTGAAGGTGATGATGTCCAAATCGCCGTCGTCGTCGTGGTCCAAGATGGCCGGCAAATCCATCCCAATGCAGATGACGGGAAGGTCACTCGCTCCCGACCCAAAGTCGAAGCTCGCGCTGAGGTCCACCGGCGTGGGATCGAACGCAGGAGGTCCGCCCACGGGAGTGGTGTTGGTGAACACGCGGATCCCGTTTTGATGGCTGGTGAAAATGTCGGGCTTGCCGTCGCAGTTGTAGTCGCGCAACAGGCACCAGTCCACCATGTCGGGCCAGCCTTGGACCCAATCCCAACGCATCACGAGGTCGCCCTCGGGATTCGTCTCGGACGGGATGCGCTCAAAGAGCAACACACGGCTGCCGTCTCGGTCGAATGCAAACAAATCTTCGTCCCCGTCCAAATCCGCGTCAAAGGGCGACCATTGTGGCGCGGTCAACCCTCCAACCCACGGGTTTGCCAACACGTCACCGTCTTGGGCCAACGTCCACGAGGCACGCTGCCAGTCGGGGGACAGGGTTTGGGCTTGGGTTTGCGGAGGCAGGCTCCAAACCAACAGGGCGGCCCCGATCGAAGCCAGAGAGGAAGCAAGGTGATTCATCGATTCAGGAGCTTTGAAGGAACAACCTCTCTTCGCGCGGAAAGGTTGAATACCTCAGCGCAAGGAGAACGGGACAAACGCGACGTCATCCAACCCCAACACGCTTCCGTTTTCCGTGGGGACAAAGCCACTGCGAACGTGGGCGCCGTTGGCGTAGATGCCACCTTGGGTGCTCACTTCCATTTCGTCGCCCGCGAGGGTGGTGTGCGAGTCCTTCAGTTTGAAGTCCTCGTACGTCATGATGATGGGAAGGACGTGGTGCGCGACAAACGCGTCAAGCTCATCTTGGTTTCCTTGACGCAGCATCATTTTCCAGGCTTCAAACGATTCAAAGGCGTCGTTCGTGGGGCAGAGCAACGTGACGCCGCTGCCGTGGATGGCCCGGCTGTGGCTGGAAGCCTTGACCAATTGCCCAAAAATCGAGAAACGCTCCGTGCTGATGACGTAGCGGTAGGGGCTGAGCTTGTTCTCGACCGTCACCTTGTTCATCTCTTGAAGGCGCTGGGCATTTTCCGTGCGACGTTGCATGCTTTCTTGCCCTGCAGGGCTGACCTTTTTCAAGGGGTCGGGCTTTGACATGGCCTCCGGCGTGGAAGGGTTCGATTCGCAGCTGGCCATCGCCAGCGCCAGGACCAAAATGGGGACAAGTCGTGCGCGTTTCATGACGGGCAAGGTACGACCGACTCGGAGGTTCGTGGATGATTTGTGAACAACGGTCTTGAACGAGACAAGGCGGGTTGCGTAGCTTTGTCCGCGAGGATGCAATGATCAAACCTCGGACATGAAACACGTTGGAAACACCCCCTTCGACGCGCGTTTGGATGCCGTCGGACTCGAAGGAGTGGGCCGAGCCCACTGGAACCTTCCGCCTGCCAAACTCATTTTGCAAACCCTCCTTCGTGGCGAAGGGGTGCTGACCAACCAGGGAGCACTCGCCATCGAAACGGGAACCTTCACCGGCCGATCTCCCAAGGATCGGTTTTTGGTTCAAGACGGTTCTACGGAGCAACGAGTGGATTGGGGAGACATCAACCAACCCATGACGTCCGAGGCGTTCCAAACCCTTCTTCAAGACGTTCAGTCCCACCTCGATGGGAAAAGCGTGTTCGTGAAAGACGCCGCGGTCGGGGCAGATTCACGTTACCGGATTCCGGTGCGTGTGGTCGCCGAAAAAGCGTGGTCTTCGCTGTTTGTCGACAACATGTTCATTCGGTTGACGGACGAAGAGCGTTGGGTGGC
>Ga0181577_10002626_pt1 | contig 14059 bp, 25 predicted proteins | sample 101ome_21_FD_132468 | JGI IMG/M metagenome (GOLD analysis project Ga0181577, IMG submission 132468) | Coastal salt marsh microbial communities from the Groves Creek Marsh, Skidaway Island, Georgia - 101413BT metaG (megahit assembly) | ecosystem: Environmental > Aquatic > Marine > Intertidal...
TATACAATACCCCCATATATTTCATCCCACTCAGGTATTAAGTGGTCAACATTTAACATGATATCACCACTACCCTGTTTCTTATCGATACTACGTTCACGCCATGCATCAGGTACATAAAACTCTGGTTCACTATCTATATATCTACGGCTGACGGTATTTACACGTAAGAATTTATGCTTCACGAGTTGTGCATGGACAAACAAAGGTGCCTTAACGTGGAAGCTTGCAAAGGCATGACCAAATGGGCTAGTATGCTTGTGTTTTGCTAAGTAGTTGATTAGTTTAGTGTCTTTCTGTGATAGCTGTTTAGCTTCACCGTTATGCACACGAGGTATCCAATCTGATTTCTTACCAAACGACACCCTAGCAGCATTTACCACGGATAGGTCTGACCCCATGTGGTCAATGTAGGTTACTTCAATCATTTATATCTCCTTCTACGCAGACTAACTGCATTCCTACTGGTGGGGTTGCTGCCTCATGTTCCTCAAAGGCATAGAAGCAGTCATACATATTATCATATTCCCCTAGTACCTGTGTCATAGGTTTTCCGCTACTCATGTAAAGCAAGATTAGTGTCCACTTCATCTTTTAACACCTCTTCACAAATCTTTGCGAATTTATCCACCTGTTCTTGGTTTAGGTAGATTGACCCACGTTTTATGTTACTTACACTCATTGATCCATCATCCCACAGTATCACTGATGTTTCTGGATCAAGAACTTTAACTTTTTCTACACGCATCATTATCTCCTTTATGCTTACGTTTTCTGTCAGGGACAGGTTTCTTTTTGTCGGGTACTACCCTTGGTTTATATTTAGGTTGCCTCAGTGCTTTTGCAATAGGGTTTACTCTTCTTACTGCCATTCCTTTCTCACTTTCCAATACACCCAACACTCTACGCAGTGGTCTTTACCTATGATCAAATCAATCAACCACACTAGGTTAGGTTTGTTGTTCTTCTTCCACTGCCAGTTTCTAGCACTGAACGTCTGGTTATTACTACCGCCCAACAATACATTGAGTAGTACAGATAAGGCAGTCATAACCCTAAAACAATATTTCATTATTTTCATCGTAGGGGTTCCTGTAATAATCTTTAGCCATACACTCTTTGCGTGGGTCTATCACTTCCTCTAGTTCCTCAAATTCCGTCAGAGGGAGTAGACCTAAGTTCATAAGCTCATTTTCCATTTGGGGCGGTATAGAATACATGATCGCCAATCCTTCCGTCTTGTTTATAGTGTTTTGCCCATGAGGGGCGCACAGAGAGTGCGTGATAGTGGGTAGAGGTCATTTCGGTATACCCCTCTATGAAAACCTGATAGGCTATCTCACGGGCTGTTACAGCGGCTCTCCAGTCATCTAGGTTATTTGTGTATGCATCTATGCGGTCTGATTTTCCATCGTGGGTGAACGAGAATTGTTTATCATCGAACACGACACCACATATTGTATTAGGCCATCTGTCATCGACCACACGGTTCATTACCACCTCTGCCACGGCAAATTGCCCTGAGAGTGGTTGGTCACGAGCCTCAAAGAAGATCGCAACCGCCAAGCATTCGACACCTATCATTTGTACACTGTGATGCAGGTAACACGACTAGGGTCAAATGAACGCCATGCATCTTTTACTGTGTCCCATACAGGGATAGCCGCAGGTTCACCAAACTTAGGTTTATCTGGCACTGGCATCTTAGCTGTCATTGTACGTGCTGTACCGTCCTTTTTAACAAAGGTCACTGTGAACTCTTTGTCATAACCGATTGATGCTAGGGTTTCTAGTACTGTGCGTTTTGCTTCGAACATATTCTTTCTCCTGATTCGTTTGTTTCTAACAGTTAACATAAGGGTTTTTGAACTTAATTTCAATACCTATTGCATCTGGATAATGTTGATAAGTTTCCTCTAGGGTATCTGCTACTTTAAAAACATTTTCTCTGAACTTATCATCACTCTGCCAACCACCCATACGAAATGGAATAATAGTTAATAGATGACCAGTTTCATCCTCAAAAAATGGCTTATCTATTGTTTTAACCCATATCTCTGCATCTGCGTATTCTGTGTCTGGAATAATGATACTCATGATGATTCTCCTTTTCTACTGTTCCTGATTAAGACTGTACGGAATAAATCTTTCTCCGTCAAGTGCCTTTAGTTCAAATTCGCAAGTTTCTTGCAAGTGTTCTGCACGTAGCATTGCTGCTACACGACCATACCTACGACCAACCCATAGGGGTGTAATGGAATGGTCTTTGTGTAAGATAGATATGATATAGTGATTAGTCATCGTATCCATGATCTTTTTCTCCATACGGTTTTTCATTGTAGCCTTCCATGTATGCTTCTAATAGATATACGTCTGAGTGGTTTGGGTTAGGACGACGACCATAATAAGCATTGATCGCCCCACGTTCATATTCTGCTTCTACCTTGTCTTGATACATTGCGTTTACTTTACCCATTGTATAGCTCCTTTGCTGTCTCTGTTTGTATATAAACTGACAAACTTAACAGTGTCAAGTGATTCTTTTGTAGCTGTATCGACAAAACTATCATACTTGTACGGATTGTAAGTTGCATACCCATGTTGCCCAATTTCCGCTAGGGGGAACCCCATAGGTGCAAGATACCCACGTACAAATGCATGGACGTTCTTTTTCTTCTCTTGTAAGACCTTACGACGACCTGCCTGACGGACGACAAACTTTGCATCCTTGATGTCTATTGCACTCGTATGGGCTATCACTCGTCCTGTCTTACAGTCACGAACACTGAAGCAATTCTTGTGTAAATTCCAATAAACTTCTACCTTGCCCATTCTTTTACGTCCTTCATGTAATGTCTAATCTTGTGTGTTGGTAGTTCTTTGAATAGCTCACGAACTAGGTGTTTGTGTGTAGTGTCAGACCAATCGTGCATCAACTGGTGGACGACATCATCCATTTGTTGTTCAGTCAGTATGTCTTTCTCCGTATAGTAAGACCATTGTCCGTCTTCACCAACATATGCTTCTCCAACTTTCATTTTATTTTCCTTTCTATATTTCCACTGTAGGGGTCTTAACGAATCACTACCATATTTCCACTGGTGGGGTCAACCCTAATTTCCACTGTGGGGGTCTCATATTTCCACTGGTGGGGGTGACTATCCGAAATTCCAGTCGTATATCCGAATTTGCCCGAATCAATACGAAAGGATAGGTTCGCTATACCAAAGTATAGGTCAATAGTACGAAAGTATAGGTTGACAAGATATTTCGGATATATACCGATTCGGATAGTGATTCGTATATCCAAATTTGCTGTCAATGGCAAAAAAGGATAGTTGACAAGGGATTTCGGATAGTGTTGCTGAAATACAACGATTCGTAACAAATATTTGCTTGACTCGTGAATCTGATTGACGGACGACAGCGAATCAGATAACCGCATGGGCGACGAATCGATATGCGTTTTTTGCAAGGCTGATATGCATTTTATGCAATACACTTTTTAGGCGACTCCGACTGATTCGTTTCACCTTATAAATCTGCCACACAGAATCCGCAGCTTGTCAAGTCATAGCTGCCATGCATTTTTTGCATAGCTTTCTAGGTATGCGTTTTTTGCATAACTGGTATGCATAAAGTGAGATAGTTTAATCATTAAACTAATGAGTCGGATTCCCCCCTGCGAGTCTCCCAATTTCGAGGCTGATTCGAATCTACCACGATTCTAGGTCTGGAGTCAATAGGGTCTGAGAGGCTCTAAAACGGCCCTTAGAGAGCCGAAACGGTTTTGATAGCCTACCCCAGCTTAAAAGTGATTCGACCCCAATAATTGCGTCAATGATCTTATTAGGATAGGTTTTATATACTTTTGGGTATATAAAATATACTTCAGGATAGGTTTACAGGGCTGGCGAATCAGGCTATATTGATTCCATCGAAACAAGCAAACCAAGGAGTCAAAAATGGCATATGCTTACACGGTACGTTTCCCAAACGATGGAATCATCGGAGTCTATTCCACAATGAAAAAAGCGGAGTCGGCATGGGTCGATTGGATTAGAGACCACGGATACAATTTCACGGTTGAAAATATCGTGAAAAAGAAAAACTACCAAACGGTCTGGTTTGATTGTGGCCAATATGTTGAAATTGACCGTTGGTTCATAGAGTAAAATAACGCTTGACCCTAGCCAACGAATCGGCTAGGGTCTAACTATCGAAAGAAACAAGGAGTCAAAACAATGGAAAAATTAGTTCAAGCATGGATTGAGTCACCAACTGAAAAGAACGCTATGCGCATTTTCAACCACGCCAAAAAACATCCGTTTTCGGTTATTATGGTTAATTGGCCCTTATATAAAGAAATGAATGAGGCACTAGAATCACTTAAATAAAGGGCTTGACCCTAGCCAACGAATCGGCTAGGGTCTACCTATAACAACAAACAATGGAGTCAGTTATGAAAAATCTTTTAATCCAAACCGCAGCGTTTTTGATTTGGTGTTTTACGCTAGTTGTCGTTTGCTTTGCGCCTTTTGTCTTTGATGGTGCCGAGGCTATCGCCGCCATGCTATGCGCTACTGTTGCGGCATTCAGTGTTCTAACTATTCTATTTTGGGAGTCGCTATAATGACCAATAAATCTTTCATTATCTACCAAGGCCCTAGCCTAATTGACGGTATGCCCATTGTGGCAATCGCACAAGTGAAAAGCGGGAATCGTAAGACTGGCGATATGGTGCAAACGTGGATTCTACGTTCTGATATCGACCCAATAACTGCAAGCCGTACTGGCGCAGACTCGTCAATCTGTGGCGATTGTCCACACAAGGGCAAGCCCTCTAACAAGGCCACTGGACAAGCCGTAGATCGAACCTGCTATGTGAATCTATTGTTTGCCCCTAATGGTGTTTATAAGGCCTATAAGAGGGGCGCATATGAGACCGCACAAGGGCATGAGTCAATTCGTGCTATTGGCCTATTGCGTGGCGTCCGTTTGGGCAGCTATGGCGACCCTATGGCGGTTCCTAGTTACGTTTGGGAATCCCTAACTAGTGGCGCAGAATATGTTACGGCATATACCCACCAACAAAACACAATGCCAGAGTCCATTATGACAAGCGCTGACAACCTAGCACAAGCGGAGTCGGCATGGGACAGAGGCGAACGGACATTTAGAGTCATTGCATCACTGGACTCAATCGTTAAAGGGAAAGAAGTGTTATGTCCTGCTAGTGAAGAAGCAGGGGCAAGAGTACAATGCGCAAGTTGTAAGTTGTGCGGCGGTGCATCCGTCAAGGGCAAGTCCGTGGCAATCGTGGCCCATGGCACAAGTAAACGTAAGGCGAAGGAGCTAGTAGCATGAAAACATATAAGACAATCCATGAAACACCATATCTTGCAGGAGTCGGAGTCAAAGGCCGTTGGGATGAATCGGATGTTATCGCAGAATACGACTCCAATTGGAATCTGACATTGGCGCAATTGTCTAGAATGTCGGGATGGACTGTGCAAGAGCTTAAAGAGCTTCTTATGTCCTAAACCTTTTATCACTGTTGACTCCCTAACTGGCGGCCCTATGTGGTCGCCCCTTTTTTGTTACATTGTAACATTTTATTAGTTATTTGTTTATTTGTTGTGGCCTATCGTTAACAACACAACACTTGCGAATGATTCGCATTAGTCCTGCCGATTCCCCCTCCGTGTCAAGCAAAAATGTTTGTCAAGAGTTATTTTTATGTATAACTGTTGTATTTTTGCCACAGTATGACCAAAGCTATACCAAAGTATAATCCAATGGGACCCTTGGGATTATCCACCTATCCTTTCGGGTGGTGGTGTATACCCCTACATCTACAACATAAGAAAAAAGGTACAGGTGTGACCAAATGTCACATATACCAAATAGTCACAAAGTTGCAACAAATATTGACAACATCGGCTACCTTCTCAAGAATCACCTATGAAACGACAAAAAAAGATTCGTTAGAAAACAACAGTTTATAAAAAAGTTTAAAATTGTGGTTGTAAAACCACAAAAAAAGTACATATATATAAGTGAAGACACTATACTTAAGTATATACATAAGATACTTTCTTATAGTTTAATATACTATCTAGTTTATATATACTTAATAGTTAGATTACTTAAGTTATATACATAAGTATGTTTTGTCGTTCTCACTCAACCAAGACGTAACTTTCCAAGTTGGTTAAGCAGAGTATGGTTTTGCCGATGGGTGAGGACTACTAAATATACTTTTATTCTTGTCGTGATACAAATGATCCCAGCAATCCCATATAGTGAAGTTATAGCCAAGAAGGTTAAAGAGGGCATACGTAATGGTGTGTCTGTTAAAGATATCCTTGCGTCTATTCAGAAGTACCAGAATGCTCCTAGCAGTACGGCTACCTTCTATAAGTTATATGGACAGGATATAGCTGACACTAAAGCTGCTATAGTTGGACAAGTAGGGTCTGTCGTTATACAACAGGCATTAGAAGGTGACTTTAAGTCTCAAGAACTATTCCTACGTAGTAAAGGTGGTTGGTCACCTACATCTACAGTAAACGAGCAAGAGCTATCAGAAGACCCTGACACTGATGAATCTGCTATTGACTCCTTGATTACCCTCTTAGGAAAGACTAAGCCCGATGCAACCCCAAGCGAAGATAACAGCTAACATCTTAAGAGACCTTCCTGATGAGGAAGTAGCTGCTATCTTAAAAGAGCTAGGCCCAAAGAAGGCAGAAGAGCTAAGACATGACTGGGGATTTTGGGCTAGACCTGAGCAACTGGAACCTGCTGGTACATGGAACACATGGGTCGCCTTGGCAGGACGTGGTTGGGGTAAGACTAGAGCGGGTGCTGAATGGGTACGTCATCGGATTAGAAGCGGTGACAAAATTGTACACTGTGTCGCCCCTACCAAAGGTGATGTCAGACGAGTTATGGTTGAAGGTGACTCTGGCCTTTTGAATGTATGTTGGAGTGGTGATGAGACCTATCGTGGTAAACACATTGGTTATCCTATTTGGTCTCCCACGAACAATAGCTTAACATGGGAGAATGGTGCTAAGGCGGTATTCTTCTCTGCTGAAGACCCAGAACGACTACGTGGCCCACAGGCTTACAGTGCATGGTGTGATGAGCTTTGTGCTTGGCGTAATGCACAAGACACTTGGGACATGATGATGTTTGGTCTACGTCTAGGTAAACACCCGAAAGTGTTTGTGACTACTACTCCCAAGACTACAAAACTAATAAGAACAATCCTAGACGATGATAAGACGACAGTCAGTACAGGCAGTACGTATGATAATGCTGCTAATCTTGCTGACACTTTCCTTGATGCAGTCCGCAAAACCTATGAAGGTACACGTCTTGGTCGCCAAGAACTATATGCCGAAATACTTGACGAAGCATCGGGTGCTTTATGGAACAGAACTCTCTTAGCTAAATGCGAGATTGAGAAAGACGAAGTACCACAACTTAGTCGTATTGTCGTATCTATTGACCCTGCTATCACTTCTAATGCAGAATCAGACATGACTGGTATTGTCGTAGCAGGGATTGACGTAAACGGGACAGCCTATGTGTTAGAAGACCACACTGGTCGTTATACACCTCAACAGTGGGCATCCAAAGCAATACAGTTATATCATGATCACATGGCTGATCGTATTGTAGCTGAACGTAACCAAGGTGGTGATATGGTACGCCATACACTACACACAGAGGATGAAACAGTTCCTGTAAAGCTCGTCCACGCTTCTAGAGGGAAGATGGCACGGGCTGAACCTGTATCTGCACTATACGAACAAAGTAAAGTAAAGCATGTACGAGGTTTGAATGATTTAGAAGATCAGATGGTACAGTGGGAACCTTTAGGGTCGATAGGCTCACCAGACCGTCTTGATGCTTTAGTTTGGGCTTTAACCGACCTCTCACTTAACGGATACGCAAAACCACAACTAAAATTAGCGTACTCCAGTGCCAAGGGTTTAATGTAATAAGATGGCAAAGAAACTTTCAGAAACGGAAGCAACCCAGATACTAGGGATTGCAGGTGACAATACACATAACGGTCAAATCCGTGCAGATGAGTTTCTACCAGAACTTCGTGGCAAGAGAGCTATCCGTAAGTATCGTGAGATGCGGGATAACGACAGTACTATTGGTGCTGTTATGTATGCGACAGAACAAGTCCTACGTGATGTAGACATTAAGGTTATGCCAGCTAACGATAGTGCAGAAGCGCAACGTGAGGCTGACTTTGTGAAGAGTGTCTTTGAAGACATGGATCACACTTTAGATGACCACGTATCAGAGGCTTTGTCGTCCCTAACATTTGGGTTTGCTTGGTTTGAGGTCGTATATAAAAGACGTAGTGGCCCAACCAGTCGTTCTGACCGCCGCCGTTCTAAGTTTACTGATGGACGTATTGGTGTTCGTAAGATTGCTTCTCGTGCGCCTTGGACAATCTCTAAATTTGATGTAGACCAAAAGACTGGCGATGTCTTAGGTATTCACCAAGAAGGATCAGGGTTTAATAATACAAGTTATATTCCTACTCGTAAGTCTCTATATTATCGTACTACTGCTATCAACAATGATCCTGCTGGTCGTTCTATTTTACGTAATGCCTATACTTCTTACGAGTACCTTAATAATCTACAGAACATTGAAGCTATCGCAGTGGAACGTGAACTTGCAGGTATTCCTGTGGCTCGTATTCCTGCTGAGTACCTCAGTCCTGATGCTACTACCGCACAGGCTCAATTTGTCGGAAACTTGCAGCAGATACTCAGAGATGTCAAGTTTAACGAGCAAGGGTATATTATCCTGCCCTCCGATACATACCCCGATAGTAACGGAAGTCCTACCTCCAATAGGCTCGTAGATGTAGAGTTGATGGCATCTAATGGTAAACGTAACATAGACATTGATCCTATTGTTCGTCGTTACCAGCATGACATTGCTCGTTCTGTACTTTCTGAGTTTCTTATGCTTGGTGGTGGTAACACTGGTTCCTATGCACTATCCAAGTCTAAGACAGACCTGTTCCTTCGTGCGCTTGAGAGTTACATCCAAGCCATAGTTGATGTTCTTAACAAACAGTTAGTAGAACGCCTATGGGAGTTGAACGGTCTGAACTATGACCTGATGCCAACTATTGTAGCAGGTGACGTTGCACCACACGATCTACGTGAGATTGCAGCCTTCTTGAGAAACTTGAATGGTGCAGATATTAACGTAAGCGATCATCCAGAGGTTATCCAAGACTTGATGGATATTGCTGAACTAAGATACGATGCAGATGTAAACACAACACCACAGGAAGAAGAAGATGGCAACCCTAGCTAATGCCGTATTTGACAGCGGTCTATCAACACTAACGACAAACGGTACACGTATTGACATCTGTTCTACAGAACCTACTACTTATGCAGAAGCTACAACTACCTACACTCTAGGTAACTCTACTATTACGACAGGTTCTCCAGCAGATCGTTCAGGTGGTGGTCGTGAGGTAACTGTAGGTGCTGTATCAGATGCAAGTGTAACAGGTACAGGTACTGCTGCATTCTATGCTATTACTAACGGTACAGATACACTATATGCAACTGGTGACCTAACAACATCTCAATCTGTTACTTCTGGTAATACATTTTCTCTAGGGTCTTTTACTATCGGTATCCCTGACCCAGCATAAGGGTTAGGCCATGTCCAGCAGGATATTACAAGAGAGTACTGACTTACTTCTCACAGAAGCCAGTGAACCGCTTATCAATGATAACTTCATTGCTACAAACGGTATAACGACAGGTTCTCCTAGTCTTGATACAACAGCAATAAGTCAAGACCATAACGCAAGCCCTGCTAATATAAACACTGGGTTACCTGTCCTACAAACTACAGGTATTACCCAAGATCATAACGTAAGCCCTGCGAATATAAATACAGGGTCATCTATTCTAGCTACAACAGCTATTACACAATCTCAGGATTTAACACCTGACTCCATAGTTACAAGTCCCCCAGACTTAGACACAACGGCTGTAACACAAGATCACAACGTAAGTGCAGATAGTGTTCAGACCAATGATCCTGTAGTTCAGACTACATCTGTAACACAGACACACAACCTAACACTTACAGCTATTGTTTCTGGTCAGGTTGTAGTTTCAAGCGCAGGTCTTGTACAGAACCATAGCTTCCAAGCAAATGACCTAGTTACAGGCATTCCTGTCGTTCCTAGCGTCAATGCAACAGAGGCAGAGAACTTCGGTGTTACCCCATTAGTAACAGGTACACCAGACTTAGGTCAAACTACACTAACACAGGCTCATAGCCTATCAGCATCAAACATCCTTACGCCATTCCCTGATGTTGGCAGTGCAGATGATCCGAATGCTATAATAGTTCAAGAGATACAGGAAATAGAGCAAATGTTCGGTGGTTGGCAAAGACGATCCTATGAAGTCCCTGATGGACGGTTGGTTCAAGCTGAACGTGAAATACAGGCTCAGTACGGTGATGTAGTTTCTGTAGACAAGAAAGCCAAGTCTCTTATTAAGTTTGGTAAGTCTGCTAACCTTGTTGCTGACACACTTTCTACTGTATGGACTGTTGGCGGTAACGAGACTTACGTTACAGATAATACGATTGAGTATATCTCAAGCTCTTCAGCAGCAGACACACAAGAGATCACTATAGAGTGTCATACGGTTGAAGGAACGGGTGTAAACTCTAAGTTTACTTTTCTAATACAGACTGTTCAGCTTAATGGTCAAACACCTGTAGCCTTAGACACTCCCGTAGCTCGTGTATCACATGCATACAACTCAAACGGCACAGAACTTGTTGGTCGTGTTACAGTATATGAAAATACAACTGTTGTTGGTGGTGTACCATCAGATGCAACTAAGGTACACTTAGATATCCCTCAAGGTCTTCAGGGTTCGTTTAAGGGGGCTACAACCTTCAGCAACTCTGACTACTACATTCTCACTGGTGGGTTTGGTTCAGTCAGTAAGAAACAAGATGCTTCAGCAGACTTCTTCCTAGAGGTTCGTGAGGCGGGTGGTGTCTTTATTCAACGTGCAGCTATTAGTGCAGCTTCAGGTGGCCCTTGGAACGTAGAATTAGACCCTGCTGTTATCATACCAAAGAATGCTGATGTTCGTATCACTGCTGATGCAAATGCAAACAACACTGTCGTATTTGGTGTATTTAAAGGTTACTTAGCAAAGGTTACTGGTTAATGCCTAAGACTGCCCTAAAGAATAAAATGGAAGCCCATAACAAGAAGTCCAAGCATAAAGTAACTATGCGGATGTTGGAGCAAGTATATGATCGTGGTGTTGGAGCCTATCGGACGAACCCTAGTTCTGTACGCCCTAATGTTAAGTCCCCTGAGCAATGGGCTATGGCTCGTGTTAATAGCTTCCTACGGATTGTTAGTGGCTCTAAGTCTGCTAACCATGATAAAGACCTTCTTCCCTCATCTCATCCGTCTTCCAGCAAGAAGAAGATGCTAAAGGCACAATATGCTAATGATGTCTTTACGACAGAGATGGAAGCCCGTAGTCGTTCTATGGATATGGGATTAGGTGGTACAATTCACGTACATGAGTATAATGGTCAGGCGGTCTATATGCCAGCTATTAATCACGACGAGTATTTGGACTATTATGAAGACCTAGCAGAACGCAATGCAGAGCTTGCAGGGGCAGAGTACCCAGAAGAGGAAGAAGGCCACTCAGTGGATCGCTTAGAGGCTCTCAGGGTCATTGTACAAGAGATTATGAAAGAAGAATTTGCTAAGGCTGAATACCAAGGCGAAAAAGTAACTTTAAACAAGCCTCGCCGTATTCAAGGTGGCAACAAAAAGTTTGAAGTGTTCGTGCAAGATGGCGACAAGGTAAAACGAGTTACCTTTGGTGATCCTAACATGGAAATCCGTAGGGATAACCCAAAGGCTCGTGCTAATTTCCGTAGTCGTCATTCGTGTGATACTGCAACAGATAAGACCTCTGCTCGTTATTGGTCTTGTCGTATGTGGGAAGGAGGCACATCAGTGTCTGAACTAACAAAATCAGTCGAGGGACAAATCCTCAAGGCTGACGAAGAACAACGCATGGTCTATGGTTGGGCCTCTGTAGTAACCGAAAAAGGTGAAGCAGTAGTTGACCGCCAAGGCGATGTAATAGAACCTGACACGTTAGTACGTGCCGTAAACAAGTTTATGGAGCATGTTCGTGTAGGTAAAGAAATGCACAAAGGGGATCAGATTGGGGCGGTTATCCACTCCATGCCAGTCACTAAAGAGATTGGTGAGTCCCTTGGCATACAGAGTGACCGTGAAGGTTGGATCGTCGCATTTAAAGTTTATAATGATGACGTTTGGGCCAAGGTCAAATCTGGTGAGTTAGCGGCCTTCTCTATTGGGGGTCGTGCAATCAAGGAGGACTATAGTGCCTAATTTATTGAAACAGCTTGAACTGGATGAACTGTCTCTTGTAGATCGTCCTGCCAATGCACAGGCAATGGTCTCCTTGTTCAAGCGTGATGATTCCAATGGAGACAACATGGAACAAGAAGTAGAAAAAATGTCAGATGACCTAAAGGCAAAGCTAAAGCCATACATGGACAAAGGCATGAATGAAGAAGAAGCTATGAAGGCTTATGAAGCTGAAATGAAGAAATCTGAAGAAGTAGAAATCGACGAGCTTGACATTGTTAAAGCTGAGAACGATACTCTTAAAATTCAGAACGAAGACCTTCGTAAAGCTCTTATTGAGAACGGCTTTGTAATTAAAGCAGACTCGATTGAGAAGAAAGCTGAACCAGAGTACATTGAGTATGAAGGTGAGCAAATCAACAAAGCTGATGTACCTGCTGTTATCTTGAAGGCACTAGAAGAGGCTGAACTAGCTAAAGCTGATGCTGAACTAACAAAACGTGCAACAGATGCTCTACCACACTTTGCAGAAGACGTAGCTAAGTCTTTGGTCGCAGAGTTCGGTGAAGTAGAAGCTGTAATGGAAGCCTTGAAAGCTGCTGATGCGACATTCGCAGAAAGCATGGAAGAGGTCGGAAAGTCAGACGCAGATGGCGAGTTCGCAACTGCTGCTGATAAAATGGAATCTCTTGTCAAAACCTATATGGAAGAGAACAAGATGAAAAAGGGTGAGTATGCTAAAGCGTATGCTGCTGTAGCTAAAACCGACGAAGGTAAAGCCCTAATCAACAAAAGCTATAAAGGGGAATAATTATGGCTGTAATGCAATCCCGTGACACACGGACATTCATTGCTGGCGAAGACCTATCGTCGGCACAATTTAAATTCGTAACACTAGAGTCAGACGGTCAGATCGACCTAGCTGACGCTGCTGGTGAAAACGCAATCGGCGTTCTTTTGAATGACCCTGCGGCAGGTGAAGCTGCAACAGTTGCTATCTCTGGTAAAGTAATGGTAACTTCTGGTGGCACTATTGCTGCTGGCGCACAAATTCAAACAGACGCTTCTGGTGATGCTTTAACAGCAGCAGCAGGTGATGTCGTTCTAGGTTATGCTTTGGAAGCAGCGGTTGATGGTCAAGTATTTGCCATTGAGTTGATCCAAGGCGGCAACGTAGTACCAGCGTAACCAGCAATAGGAAGGATATAGAACAATGCCATTGCTAACACCAAACTCGGTACATATCGACCAGCCGTTGACTAACCTCACAATCGCATATGTACAAGATCAAGCTAACTTTATCGCTGATAAGGTTTTCCCAACAGTAGGCGTAGACAAACAGTCTGACAAATACTACATCTATGACCGTGACAACATGAACCGTTCAGGTGATGTTAAGGCTCTTGCACCACGCACAGAAGTCAACCGCATCGGTATGTCACTATCAAACGAATCATTCTATGCTGATGTCTACGGACTAGGTATGGACTTCGATCAGCAAACTCTTGCTAACGAAGATGCAGCACTAGACATTCGTGCAGCAGGTGCGCAGACACTAACTAACCGTCTGTTGATCCACCGTGAAGAGCA
>Ga0181577_10002629_pt1 | contig 14043 bp, 25 predicted proteins | sample 101ome_21_FD_132468 | JGI IMG/M metagenome (GOLD analysis project Ga0181577, IMG submission 132468) | Coastal salt marsh microbial communities from the Groves Creek Marsh, Skidaway Island, Georgia - 101413BT metaG (megahit assembly) | ecosystem: Environmental > Aquatic > Marine > Intertidal...
AACTTTATCGATGGCACTGCCCTAGACGCATCTAGCTTTGGAGAAACCAAAGAAGGTATCTGGGTACCCAAAGATCCAACAGGTTTGACCTACGGCACCAATGGTTTTCGTTTACCGTTTGCAGAAACAACAACGGCTGAAGGTTTTAACACAGTTACTTATTCTGGTAATAATTCTGTTCAAAGCATAGAAGGTGTAGGGTTTCAGCCTGATTTTGTTTGGCTAAAACGAAGAGATGCAACTGGTAGCCATGCTTTGCACGATAGCGTAAGAGGTGCTGGAAACAGGCTTATATCAGATACTACAGCGGCCGAAAGTTCTGGGTCAAACTTTACCAGCTTTGATACAGATGGTTTTTCTTTAAATAGTAGTGGCGGAAATTATAATGCTTCTAGCGCAACCTACGTTGCATGGTGCTGGGATGCAGGAACAGGAAGTGCTGCAAGTAACACCGATGGATCAATAACGTCCTCTGTCAAAGCTAATCAGGACTATGGGTTTAGTATTGCTAGCTATACGGGGACGGGAGCCAACGCTACTGTTGGGCATGGACTTGGTGTTGCTCCAGATATGATTATTATCAAAAGCAGAACCACCGCTAGTGATTGGGGTGTCTATCATAGTGCAAACACTGCTGCACCTGAAACAGATTATCTTGAATTAAATTTAGCAAATGCAACTGCTGATAGTAATCAGCTATGGAATGATACGGCACCAACCTCTTCTGTTTTCACTATTGGCACTGCTAATATGATAAATAAATTATCTGATAATTTTGTTGCATATTGTTTTGCAGATGTCACAGGCCACCAGAAGATAGGAAGTTACACTGGTAACGGATCTTCAACAGGTCCGACAGTTACCACAGGTTTTGCCCCTGCGTTTCTTTTGATTAAAAACGCATCTACTGGATCAACTAATTGGATTATTAAAGATAATACACGCATACCGTCAGCAACCCAAGAGAGTGCGCTGGAAGCAAACACGTCAACGGCAGAGCAATCTTCTTTGTCAACAGTTGATTTTTTATCAAATGGTTTTCAAATTAAAAACACAGGTAGTTATACTAATACATCTGGCGATACCTACATCTACCTAGCCATAGCAGACACAAGGGATGCAGCTTTCTGGACTGACGCATCTGGCAATGGCAATGACTGGACGCCCAATGCTTTACAGCATAGCGATGTTATGCCTGACACTCCGACTGATGGGTTTTCTGTAATGAATCCTTTATACGGTGATGGTGGCACAACTTGGAAAGAAGGAAATTTAGAACTTTCAACAGCAAATAAAGGCAATAATACCAGCACTTTTTTTATGGAAAGTGGTAAATGGTATTGGGAAGCTATGGGAGAAGGTTATGTTGGGGCTGTGTGTGCGTTTGATAAAGGCCAATATAATGACAGTATTTCCGTATCAGGCAGTGACAGCATTGGATACTACACAAACGGAAATGTATATTGGGGAACAGGTAGTGACGGTACACCAGCAACGTACACATCTAGTGATATAATCGGTGTTGCCTTGAATATGGATGATGGGCAAATAAGTTTTTATAAAAATAATACTCTTCAAGTAACTCTTAATTTTTCAAGCACAATAAGTAGATTAGCAACTGAAGGCTGTTATGCTTGTTATAATAATGGCTCAACAAGCACAACTAAAGTGGTAAATTTTAACTTTGGTCAAGACAGTTCTTTCAATGCAAAAGAAATAGCCCAAGGCAATGCAGATGAAAACGGCAAGGGTGACTTTTACTACGCACCCCCATCAGGATACTTAGCTCTTTGCAATGCTAACCTACCTGATCCAGCTATTGATCCTAATAAGGGTGAGAACCCAGAAGATTATTTTAATACTGTTACCTATACTGGCACTGGATCTGCTATAAGTATAACAGGCGTTGGATTTCAGCCTGATTGGGTCTGGATTAAAGACAGAAGCACAAATTATGCACATCAATTAACTGATAGTGTAAGAGGTGCAACAAAAACATTATTTTCAAATTTGACTAACGTTGAAAATACAGACGCTCAAAAACTTACATCATTTGATACAGATGGATTTAGTTATGGAACAAATGTTGGTGGTAATACTAGCTCAAACTCTTACGTTGCATGGAACTGGTTAGCTGGCGGCACTGGTGTTAGCAATACTGACGGAACAATTACAAGCACAGTGTCAGCAAATACTGAGGCTGGGTTTAGTATTGCTACAGGTACTTATACTGGAGGAATTACTAGTCAAACTTTTGGACATGGACTTGGCGTTACTCCAGACATGATAATAGTAAAAGATAGAACCGTTACATCGGGCTGGGGTGTTTGGCATCAAGCGTATGGAAGCTATAGTGGCAATACTCAGATATTATTACTTAGCGGAACCAATTCCTTATTAGCATCAGGCAATTATTTTGGTACTATTAATAGTTCAGTGGCAAGCGTTTCTGCTGGTCTTGTATTGAATAACAGCGACTTTGTAGCCTACTGTTTTCATAATGTCGAAGGCTACAGCGAGTTCGGCAGCTACGCAGGCAATGGTTCGGCAGATGGGCCGTTTGTGTACACTGGGTTTAGACCTGCTTTTGTTATGGTAAAGAGAACTGATGCAGCAGATGATTGGCACCTATATGATGCTACTAGAGACACTTTCAATCCAGAAGTAAGAATGTTAGCTGCAAATCTTTCAGATGCAGAAAATACTTATAGCACAGCTCGTATGGATTTTCTGTCTAATGGAATAAAAATGAAAGCAAATGCTAGTACATTTAATGCTTCAAGCGGCACATACATCTACATGGCCTTTGCCAAACAACCATTTAAATACAGTAACGCACGATAGGAGAGATCAATGCCTTGGAAATATAGCGGAAGAGTTATCAGAGTTGGTCGATCTTGGACTGACAACGATGGCATCAAGCACCCGTACAACTGGAACAACTGGTCGGCTGATGAAAAAGCAGCAAAGGGTTTGACATGGGAAGCTGACCCAGCCCCATATGATAATCGTTTCTACTGGGATGCTGATACACCAAAAGCTTTGGATGATGTTAATGAAGTTGATGAAGATGGAAATGCTGTACTCGATGAAAATGGTGATCAGCTAGTAACGCTTGGCCTCAAGTCTACATGGAAAGCTATCATCAAGGAACAGGCTAATGGATTGTTACAGCCTACAGATTGGATGGTGGTTAAAGCTTCTGAGGTTGCTGACTATTCATTGCCAAGTCAGATCGCTACAGATCGAGCAGCCATACGCACTGCATCAAATACAATCGAGGCATCTATAGATGGTGCGGCTGATCATGCTGCGTTTATGGATTTGTTCGATGCACCGACTGACAGTGATGGCAATGTAACAGGCAATGCTCCTATAGCAGATTGGCCTGAGTAGGTGAAACAATGGCTATTCTTGAAACTATAGCCGCAGCTAATGCGGCTTACGGTGTTATCAAGCAGTGCCTACAGAACGGCAAAGAGGTTCAAGGGTTAGTCGGAGAAGTTGGTAAGTTTCTTGGTGCAGAAGAAGAGCTTCAGGAACAATACAAAAAACGACAGAACAATCCATTTGCTAAAGCTTTAGGTAAAGACATTAGTGATTGGGAACACTTCCAACACCTTGAAGAAATACGTCAGAAACGTGAAGAATTAGAAAGTTGGTGTCGGCTTTATGCCCCTGCTGGAACGTGGGATCGATGGCAGCAATACCAAGTAGAAGCAAGACGTGCTAGGAAACAGGCTCGTATAGCCGCTGAGAAGGCTCGTGAGCAGCGTATTGAGGTAGTTGCAGTAGGTATATGCATATTGATATTTCTTGGTGCTCTCGGTGCAATTTTCTGGTACATCGGAAAGTCGAGAGGATTGTGGTAATGCTTTATGTTTTAGTATTTCTACAGTTTGTTAACACAGATCACCTTAAATACTATCAGGTTGGGCCTTCATTTGCAGATTTAAAAGAATGTGAAATAGAATTAAACAAAGCCAAAGAAGCTTTAGTAATTCATAATTCACAAACGGTGGTCTGCCTTGAGGTTAGTGGAAGTTAAACGCAATAGGTTCGTTGTATATACAGATGATGGTAAATTAGTTATACAAACAAGTGACAGTCGCATAGCGAAAGGATTTTTAAATGGTGAAGATAACAGCAAGCGCAATAGACCAACTGAAGATACTACCTAGGTTGGCTTTTCTATGCCAGATAGTTTTAACTTGGAAAGTTTGTTTGTGGTTTATGACTTTGTCCGATCCAACAACTCAACAGAGCGCGTTCGTATCGCTGGTCACTGCAATGCTTTCAGCATCGTTCGCACTGTGGTTAGGTAAAGAAGCTAAGACAGATAGGGTGAACTAATGATTGGGATACTTCAAAGTGTAGCTGGATTAGCTACAACATATATTGATAGCAAAGCAAAAGTTAAAGCAGCCGAAGCTGAAACCAAAATGAAGATTGCTACTGGTGAAATCAGTTGGGAGCAAGCTGCTATTGAGGCTAGCGCAGATAGCTGGAAAGATGAGGCTTGGACTCTTTGCTTTATAGCTATTGTTTTAGGCTCATTTGTTCCTTGGTTACAGCCGTACATGAAACAAGGTTTTGAGAATTTACAAGCTGCTCCGCAATGGTTTAGTTGGGCTATGTATGCTTCGATAGCTGCAAGCTTTGGAATCCGTACAATGAAAGGATTAAAGAAATGAGTTTTAAATTAGGCAAAGGAAGTTTAGCAAAGCTTGAAGGTGTTGATGAGCGCATGGTTGCAATAGTTAAATATGCTATTGGCGTGAGTAAACAGGACTTTTCTTGTATTTGTGGTTTAAGAACTATGGAAGAACAAAGAGCATTGGTTGCCAAAGGTGCTTCTAAAACTATGAAGTCAAAGCATTTGGACGGTCATGCTGTAGATCTGATGGCTTACATTAAAGGTGTTGGTGATCGTTGGGAATTAAAACTATATGATGAGATTGCTGATGCTATGAAGTTAGCAGCCAAAGATCTTGGTATTCCTGTTAGGTGGGGAGCCGCTTGGCATATCAATAATATCGCTGAGTATGATGGCACAATGGAAGATGCTCTTAAAGATTATTGTGATCTTCGAAGGTCGCAAGGTAAGCGTCCATTTATTGATGCGCCACATTTTGAACTGAGGGTCTAATCTTTGGTCTAACAATTCGTGACGCTACGTCACTTTGAACACAGTACATTTCTGTACCATTGGCTAAATCATAAAGTTTATCTGTTGCATACTGAGCATTGTAACAGGATTTATAGTCTTTAAACCAAACTATTGTTTCTACTTCTTTTGATTTGAGTTGATAAACTAAAACTAATGCAGTGAAGAAATCCATTGCAATCCTTTCTATCTTTGGTATTTATTGTTTGGGGTGATGAGCGTGAGTATGGTTAGGTCACGCACTGCAATTACTTTCTTGTCACCTCACGACATTTCTTTTTTTACTTTTTCTACTGACGATCTGCTGACTCCACAGACCATCGAGGTAGAACTTACGCACCATCCTCTTTGCAAAAAGTATACTATGTCTTTGATTTCACTGGCTTTTAACGGGTCGTTGCGCCAACCGTCACCTCTGGTTACTGCTTGCTTAGTTACCTTTGGTTGTTTCTTTATTGGTGTTCCAAACTTTTTATTTTGTTTGGCTGCTATTTGTTTGGCGTCAGCCATCATTTCTTTTAATAATTCTTCTTCTGTCATTTGTTACTCCAAAAAAAAGGCCGCCCCTTTCGAGGCGGCAAGGTATACGCATGGAATTGTTTAACAAAACAGGCAGTGTCCATGCGGAGAACTATGTTGCTATTAAAACGGTATTTTATCATTTGGCAAGGTTGAATTTGATTCTTGCTGTTTTTGTTGAGGGTCAGATATTTCTACACTCATGTATGGCTTTTCATCTTTCATGCGTATCCAAGATGCAATGCGCTTTAATATTGGTGGTGTAGTCCAAGGCATACGCTTATCATTAGGATTATACATAGTCCCAGTATAAGCAGGTGCGCCCTCTTTGCTATTGTCATTTGGAAACATCACCCCGACTTTTTCAAAGACTTCAATTAATTCTTTTTGATCTCGTGTCATTCTTCTTACGAATGCGTAACGAGAGTCACGACCTGCAACATTTATACTACCTTGTAGTATAAGTTCCATGTCTTCGAATGGAGGCCACAATGCCCCATCATTTGTTTTGTCATATTCTGCCATGCTTTTGGCTCCTTTGTTAAATGTTGGTGAGGGGTTCTTAGGGAAACTCGCCCCTCGGTCGAGTTGAGAATATCGCTATGCGACTCCCCAAGAATTAGCTAGGCCATTTAGTTACAACATTCTTTGTCGCTTTACTAACTTCGGTGCTTCGCCCTGACTGCGGCACCGAAGTTCGCGCGACAGCATCATTGCCATCATCATCTTCTGTAGGCAAGTTGAGTAGCGATAGGATGCCGTAACGTCTGGCATAAGTGATCGCACTGCCCAAGCCTTGCATATCATTTTTGCCAAGTACTAAAGGTATATCTGTTGATATACTTTCACCATCAATATGTCTTAGTTCTGTTGTGATGCACATGCCATGCTCATTGTTAATGCCTCGATGCATAAGTAAGAAACCATTGTCTTTCAATGGTTCTGTTACAGCATCTATTACATTCTCAAGTGTAGCATAGTTGCTTTTGAAGTGAGGGTTGCGGCCATCACGTTTGATAGGTTGTATTTGTTCACGAACCTTCAATAGTTTTTCAGTTAAGTTAGACTTTGTCATTGTGTGCAGTTCTCCTTGTTATGCGGATTGCTCCGCGTTTATCACGTTTTAGTCTGACGGTATCACAGAATACTTCTCGTTCGTTATGACCGACCATATTCTTGAGATTCTTTTTCGCTCTGTCATTGATCTGAGCGGCGTTGAGTGTGCTGATGAATGCATGCGCTTCCGAGACAAACTCATTGTCTCTTGATGCGTCACGCACCACCATCTTATCCAACTGGATCTTTTCTGTGGAGAGAGTCGTGGCCTCACGATCAACAGGCCTTTCCTTGTTTTGAACGTGAGTCCAGAATTGTGTGACCAACTCCCACATCTGATTAAGATAGTCTTGGTTGTAAGCAATGTGCAAACACTCCCATTTACTGTTACCAAAAATAACAGACAGGTATGCCCCATCTGCTTTTGCAATGTGACAATACAATTGTATTTGTGGCATGTACTTGGTTAGAACTTTGTCCATATTATAAAAATTATTTGTATGCTTTGCTTCGATAATATTATTTTCACCTTGGATTGCACCATCTATTGTACCTTTGACTGGTATATTATTGATTGATGCTATGTATTCTTTTTGATGTGCAACAACAGCTTTGGCTTCATGCAATGCAAACCATTTGAGATTAAAGTTTTCAGTATGTATGCCAAGCTGCACAGGAAGATTGCGAAGTAAAGACTCTGGTTCCTTGAGGCCAGTCTTTACTTCCCACAGTTCTTCCCATTCGCCTTCCATGATTTTGACGCAATCACTGCCGCCAATAAAACCTTTACGTTCCATATAGTTCTCCGTTTGTGGGCATTTAAATGCCTATTTATTTGCCTACACTACTGCACTTATGCAGTTGATGCAAGCTCTTTGAAGTGTTTTTCCCCATACGCTTGTGCTTCTTCGAGGCTTTTTATTTTTTGTTCAGCAAGGTCTTTGTTGAAGTTATCATACAATCTGCCTTTGAGTTCTGTACGATACGGCTCGAGTTCAGCTTTGGTTACATAGCCAAAGTGAACAAGAGCAGCAGCTTCTTTACCATAGATAAAATGTTCGCCAATCTTTTGGTTTTGTTTTATTCGATTGGCTGTGACTCGATAGGTATCTACCTTCCAATGCTTTGCTCGATCAAAGTCTGGTTGATAAATTTCTTTGGATGGTCTGCTTAGACTAGCTTCCCACATTTGTTTGGTTACAACTTGCGTCAATGATTTAGGTTTCATAGAAGTCCTCCGTTTTTGTGTACTCACCTTTGTTGTTTGCTAATTGTGTTGCGCTCTTTCTTGGGCGTGTTCGAAAGAAACCTTCATACTCTGGGAAGGTTTCCATAAATTTTCTTGCATACCATGCGCGATGGTTATTGCTTAGTTTAAATGTAGATTTTCCATCAACATCAGGTGTGTCTGTTTCCCATCGAATGCGTTCAAAGATAGCATTGACTGAGTAATGTTGATAGCCTCTAGCAATAATCTCTTTGGTAAACTTTACAAAAAGTATTGACACTTGTGGGTATCGTTTATGAAACTCTTCAGCCTGTTCATTCATTTCTTCTTCACGAGTTTTCATGACGTGCATCCTTCATAAGATTACATATTCTAGTGAGATAGCTTCGTAACTTTTCTACTTCTTCAAAAGAAAAACTATTCATCCAACCATCGATGTTTGGATCGGATGAAAGCAACTGCAAATAAAGTTTATCAGGAAATGAGTTTGAATATTCTAATATTAAATCACGCTTAATAGTATTGTCAGCGTCATCCATCAGGTGGACTACATCAACTCGTAGCCGTCTTGTCTCCATCATTTTTTCTGTCATTTAAGTTCTCCATTATTGTTTGAAATTGTTCGCCACTCATTATGACTAGCGTTTGCGGAGTTCCTCTCCGTCTTTTATAGAAGGCAATGTCTCTGCCTTCGAGGACACTGAAAGGGTTAGGAAACCCTGACTTGTCTCTATACTTTACTTCTCCCACCAGTTCTTGGTCTTTGATTGTGAGCTTGATGTCGCCTGAATACTCTCCTCCCAAGCTGCCCGAGAGGGGTTGGCGTTTCGCTTTGATCTGCGCTTTGATTTCGTTGAGCCATTTGACAAACCACTTTTCGTGGTAGGTTCCTTTTGACTTGTTATTGTTTGCCATCTGTCTTCCTCATAACAACGCAAGCATATATACCAATGCTTTTCGTTTGTTCTTCGATGATTGTTTTTAAGTATTGCTACGAAGTATTCAGATAATTGTTCGCAAGCAATACAATAAACTTTATTCCTCTTTCCTTTTTTTGATTTCAATGTCGTATCCTAACGCATCAAGCCAACACATTAGAAAGAAACCAGACGGAACTCTTTTGTGCTGCTCCCATTTATGAACCAATGATTCAGTGCAGCCTATTATTCCTGCCAATTTATCTTGGCTAAGTTTTTTCTCGTGCCTCGCTTCGATAAGCATTGTTATCATTTGATTGTAGTTGTGAGGCAATCTTGTGTTGGTCATGAATTGATTCCAGAACTTTACAAGCTGTTGTATATCTTAGGTCAGTTTTATTATTTATTGTTCGATAGTATGTTGACGTAGGTACTCCTGCTTTTTTAAAAGCAAAGAGTAAATCAACATCTAATGTGTGTGCAGTGGTTTGCAGATGTTTTAAATAAGAATCCATGCTCCACTTATGCAGTAAGAATATTTAGTTTGTCAAATAAAAAGGGGAGTGTTTACACTCACTCCCCTTGCACAATCACTTGAAAAGGAGGAACAAGCTTGTGCTGCCGTGGTTATGTGTACCAGATATGATGTGAGCTTACACACTGTTGATGTTGATAGTGTACCTTGAACCTAATCAACATCTTCGCACTCACGGCTTACGAATCCCAGACCACCACATTTATCACAGTCTTCATTGACTTCTTCCAAAGATGGTGGACTATCTCTACTTATCCATGACTCTGGCTTGTCGTATGTTATTGTTCCAGAGCCATCGCATTCTTTACACTGTTCAGTGTACGTTTCCACTTTCATAATACAACCTCGGTAAGTTTGTTTCTTCCCAAGCTTTTATAGCTCGAGCGACCCATTTGTCTCGATCGAACTCAGGGTTCATTGACTTGAGGTCATCACCCATTCGTTCAATGATTGTTGGTGAGCTAGTGAGTGGCGCAAGTACCTGCGCCACATAGTTTTCTTCTTGTTCAGTCATTTGGATCTCCCAGTCTGACATCAATTTCTTTGTCTGCATTGAAGCAAGTAAACTCAATTGATGTTTGGTTAGTAAAGTAAAAGACAAACTCAGTTACATGTGTGCCATGACTCATTTGCCTTCTGTGGATTTTTACAGACTCAACATTGTGTGAGTCCATATTTAAGATATTGTTTACGATCATGAGAATACCCCATAGTATGTATCAAGTGATGTCCACTCTTTGGAGTTGATAGCTCGACCAACATCACCTTCTCTGTTGAAGCTGGCAATGTGTGGTGTTCGAGCATCTTGTGTGTGAGTAGACCAGTAGGTCAGGCAATTATACAAAGCCCATTTGTTGCTGCCCAACTGGTTCTTTTCTTTGTCCCACAAACCAAGCAATATTTCTAGTTGCTTCTCGTTTGTTTTACTTACACCCGATTGACGTGTGTGAGTTTTACAAACAGTAGCTTTGAGAAAGTTCTCAACATTCCAGTCTTCTATCTTAGTTTCTGTCCATCTCTCCCATTTGTTTTTGTTGGTCATAAATGTTTCGAGACCGATCTGTATTTTATTGGCACTGCCTTTTATGTTAATAGATGTTGTATGCTTGAACTTTGACATAGCTATTGCAAGACCAGAGACCATACCGTTCTTACAAACAAGACGGTGGCCTTCTGCTTTTTGCATGTAGCTCCAAGAACCATCGTAGCTATTCAAGAAATCTACTTTGAAGTTTACTATGTCACCAACTTCCGCAGACTTTTTGTTCTCAATATACAAGTCTCGAAAGTGGACAGTGCCTTTGAGTTTGGCTCCGTTCTCAAAGATTTGTGTATCAATATAAAAGTCTTTGGATACTTGTGACTCAAGCACAGCGTCTTCGATTGAGTTTACTACATCACTATGAAGCACAGGTTTGTAGGCACTCTTGTGTACGCCAAGCACTTCATTGGTATCTGTTCGAACGATCTGCTTGCTGTTTGGAAGCGGCTCGCCAGTGATAGCATTGGGTGTTGGGTGTACTTCGATTGGGAAGTTCCATTCTTCTGTATTTATTGCATCAAACATAATAGTTCTCCTTTCGTTTGATAGAGCTGCATATTTGCAGTTACAATAGATATTGTCAATACTTATTGTTTAGATAACTAACCATATCTTTTATTGCATTGGCTAAACCTATTGCGGTTGGACGATACTGAATTATTTTCATGTCTTCGCCTTCAGAAATGCACGCTATTTCATGTGTGCATATTGGTTCGCCATGATCATCTTTCATCAATGGCGAAACATGTTGTGCAATAGAAAGCTTGTGCTTTCCATGCAGCAACACAATATTATTCAATCCACTTTGACGAAACTTAACTCCGTCAATAATTAACTCACTCATTTTTCATTTCCTTTTTTAAAAATAAAAAAAATAATTTAAAAAAAATTGAAACAAGATAATATGTAGTCTTGTTCCAGATACTAATATAAGTTCGATCCCCGCCCCTGAGGGCGGCAATCAGACCTTACATAAAAAAAGGGGGCGTATGCCCCCTTCTCTTACGCTGCTTTCGCCTGTCTCTTCTTTCTCTTCTGCTCCGCAGCTTCATCCTTGTCATTGGTTCTTCCACTGACATTCGTGCTGTCGCCGACTCCGTCGGTCGTCGGCACATAAGCCTCTTGTCCGAGGCTTATTCCACGAGCCGCTAGCTTGGCAGCTAACTCGTCCTTCTTGACGTCTGTCTCAGTCTCTGAGCCAGAGTCAACAGTCCAAGGTTCAAGCGGCTTGTGGGCGACTCCTGTCGCCACCTCCATCACTGCTGCGATGTTATGATACACTTCATCCTGAACCGCATACTGCGCTTCGAGCCGCTCGACCCAGCCTTCGGCTCTGTCGACGGCTTGCAAGGCTATCTCAGTCCCATCGCATTGTGCAGCGACCAGCTTCAGCTGCGCTGTCGCTCGGTCTAGCTTATGCTTGGTACCTTTGACATAGCCTTGCTTGTTGGTGCGTGTATCATGCATCTGCGCCCATATGTTGTTGGCAAGACCACTGATCATCACCATTTGTGAATAGTACAGATCATTGACCTCCTTGTATGTCCCTGACTCACGATCATATCGTAACCTTGAGTCATAGAACTCAGCACAAATGGTTGCTAACGCTTGCGTTAGCGTGATCTGTGTCTCGCCAGTGTATGCTGCTTGTAAGTCTGTGTTGATCATTTCATGTAGTTCTTTAGTATTCATTGTTTTCTTCCTTATGTTAAATGAATTATATGTCTTTATTGACACTCACCGCCCAACCAATCACTAAAAGGCGAAAGTCAAGTCCTCCGCGACTTGACTTTTGCCTGTGATTGGTAGCGGTTTATCCTATTTCTTGTGTTATTGTATTCATATGAGATTTCTGCTCTGCGATTGAAACCTCATCCAGAATCCAAAATCGCTTTGCAAAGGCTACTGCCTCTGCTTCAGCGATTGCTTCATCAAGCTTAGTGTACACTTCAATGTGTCCACGGCATGTGAAGTACTGCGATGCTTCTTTCAATCTATCGATCTCAATCTTCATCTTGTTGTATTCACATACCTGCTCATGAATACTCTTATCTACATTGTGTTCTGTCATTAAATAGTTCATATCTATATCTCCTTATGATTTATTGAACACCTACAGTTCATCGTTAGGAAACTCATATGTCATGACTTGGTGATGCACGTCATCTAGTATGACGTGACGTCACCAACCGAAGGATACCCAATTCAGAGCCACTTGGCACACGGAACAATAAAACTGTGTCACGCAAGGCGTGACTCACTAACGCTTGTGCCAAGTCCGAATGAATTGGGGAGGTCTTTGACATATGACACTTGTTTCCGCTGATACACTTACGCGCAGTTGACTGGGGTGAATTGCAAGGCAATTCAGGCTGCCAAAAGCGGGAGCGGCAGCCGACCCCTTGCCCCATCGGGGCAAATGGTCATTCCCCATTCACTACACGCAACCCCCGTGTTGCTTTGCGAATCTGCCATTGCATGGCAATGGGAAGACCTACCTTCTGCCTTTCCTGTCAGCCATAGCTGCAGGAAACAGGAAGGTAGAGTCCTGATTCGCAAAAGGGAGGGTAACAACGTGTCAAGCCGTAGAACCCTTGAGTGACGCCACGTCACAACCAGAGTGACGCTACGTTCGGTATTGACAAGACCTTTTGTTTTGGTGCTTTCTGGGGGGGAACTATATGGGGGGGCATCCAAAGTAGAACAATGAATGATATCTTAAATAGAAAATTGACACCAAAACAAGAGGCTCTTGTGGATACACTTGTAGCCTCTGGTTGTTCGGTCACTCAAGCTGCAAAAGAAGCTGGTTACGCTAAAGGAGATTCAGGAAGAGTCAGTGCTTTCAAAGCCTTACGCCAACCGCATGTCCAACAGTACATGATGAGAAGGGTTGGTGAACAGTTGGGAATGAATGCTACAGTGGCTGCTGCAAGGGTAATGCGATTGGCTACAGGAGCTAAGAGTGAGTATGTGCAGCTGGAAGCCAGCAAGGACATACTCGATCGTGCGGGATATAAACCAATCGATCGTTCCCAAGTACAGGTGGCTGGTGATATCAAGGTGTCCATTGATTTAGGCTAACGCCTAATCAATGACCACTAAACGTCTCGTGGCATATGTGTACATCCATCTATAACCCCCATGCCCCCAAAAACTCATACAATGTTCCTGCGAGGGATACCTCACTACCATTTTTTTTCCACAGAGTATTTTGTGCGTTTGAAATAATATTTTTTTCATGTAAGGGTCGATTATGTTTAGATGGATAAAGAGGTTATGGAATGCGGACTCCAGCTTGGCAGAGGAAAGAGGGGCAGAACCCAGAGGGGGGACTAAACGCAAAGGGTCGAGCAAGTTACAAGGGGGGGACGCTAAAGCCTCCAGTAAGGAGCGGAGACAATCCTCGAAGGGCAAGCTTTCTAGCAAGGATGGGGGCAGCAAAGGGTCCCGAAAGAGACGAGAAGGGAAGACCAACCCGTCTTCTTCTCAGCTTAAAAGCGTGGGGAGCCTCAAGCAAAGCGGACGCAAGGGCAAAGGCCAGAGCGATAAGCCGAAGAAACAAAGCTAAGAAAGGAA
>Ga0181577_10002635_pt1 | contig 14029 bp, 10 predicted proteins | sample 101ome_21_FD_132468 | JGI IMG/M metagenome (GOLD analysis project Ga0181577, IMG submission 132468) | Coastal salt marsh microbial communities from the Groves Creek Marsh, Skidaway Island, Georgia - 101413BT metaG (megahit assembly) | ecosystem: Environmental > Aquatic > Marine > Intertidal...
AGTCTCAGCTGCAGAATACAGTAACTGTGCGTGCCCTACTTCGTCCTGCACTTTGGCCATTAGCGCCAACTTTCTTCTGAAACCCGGTGCTCGTGTTATCCAAGTACCTTCTGGCAAAGCCCCAATAATCTCAGAGTGAGCGTGTTGCTCAATCATTCGAATAAGCTGCTTTCGATACATCTGTGGCATCCAATCCTGTGGTTCGATTTTCTCACCGGCATCGATGCGCGCTTCAAACTCGGCTAGTTTAACCGGATCTTCATCGCGTAAGAAATCCGGGCGTTCATTTGGGTCGATATAAGCGTTTCCGTACATAGTTGTTTTATTTATCCGGCATGGCCGGTTCTGTTTTTACATTAATCCTTTTACGCCTTGTGGGCTAACTCGTTTTTTCAATCCTGTTAATACAAACTGATACAACCGATCAGCAATTTCCGAAGGAGCTAAATCTCCATCCTTGTCGTACCACTCTACAATCCAGTTCAAACTCGACAGTAAAGCCAGAGTGGCAAACTTCACATCAACTTCATTGAAAATCCCTTCATCAATTCCAGTTTGAACAATTACTCTAAAACCTTCTTCGTATTTGTTTCGGAGTTCAATAAACTCTGCTTTGCGCTCGTCGCTCAAGTAGCGCCACTCACGCTGAAATACTACTGACGCATCTAAGTGGTTGGTTAGTATGTTGATGTGTGTGTCAACTGCCATTTTGAGTTTTTGCGCTGCATCAAAGTAAATGTCGTTCACATCATCAATACCGGTAAGAAACTTATCCGCCATCATGAAACATGTGCGGTCTAACAATTCTTCCTTTCCGTTAATGTGACTGTAAAGAGATGCGGGCTCAAGATTGGCTGCTTTGGCAATGTCTCGCATGGACGTAGCCGCATACCCGTTTTCACAAAACAGGCGCTGAGCTATTTCCAAGATTTCAAGTTTTCGATCGGTCATAACGAACATTCGTTAGGCAAATATAAGCGAACAAGTGTTAGGTGTCAAGTCCGTCGTTTTACAAACCTTAAAGGCAGAGTAAAAAACTAATCCACAAAAGCACTCTCAATCCTGCACCCCTACTTAAATCACAGCATCAAATCATACATTTGTTCGTGCAGTATGCGGTAGTAGATATTGAGACTACAGGACAATCGAACAAGATTACTGAAATCGCCATTTATGTCTATGACGACGAAGTTGGTGAGGTTGTAGATGAGTTTACATCTCTTGTTAATCCGGAATGTTCGATACCTCCATTCATTACTAAACTCACCGGAATTGATGATGACATGGTGGCCGATGCCCCACGATTTTTTGAAATCGCGAAAGAAGTTCACCAAATCACAGAGAACCGAGTTTTCGTGGCGCATAGTGTTGGGTTTGACTACAATGTCATCCGCGGCGAGTTCAAGGAGTTAGGAGCAGATTTTCGGAGAAAGAAAGCCTGCACCGTGCGCATGAGTCGGAAAATTTTTCCAGGCTTAAAATCATACAGCCTCGGCAAACTGTGCGAATCGCTGAGCATCCCAATTTACGATCGACATAGGGCCGCAGGTGATGCCATGGCGACAACCATCTTGTTGCGCATGATGCTCAACGAAAATCGGGAACATGTCTTGGATAGCACAAAGTTGAAAAACAAGGAAGGCTCCTTACCACCTAATTTGCCCCGAGAATCTTTTGAGCGGCTTCCCGATCAAACCGGTGTTTACTACATGCACAACCAAGAAGGCAAGGTTATTTATGTTGGCAAAGCCAAGGAGATTCGAAACCGAATTAGCGGTCATTTTGCCGATACCAGCTTAAGAAAATGGCCGTTCAAGAACCAGATCCATGACATAACGTACAAACTCACCGGATCAGAAATGTTGGCATTGCTTGTTGAAGCTGCCGAGATAAAGAATTACTTCCCTGAGTTTAATAAGGCCCAAAAGTATAGTGGAACGGGATACGCTTTGTGTTCGTACACCGATCAAGCAGGTGTTCTAAGACTTGAAATTGTGAAGAACAAAAAGTCGTTACGCAATGCCATCGCCAACTTTTCAAATACGGTAAGAGCGCGAAGTTTTTTGCGCAATCTAGCCGATGAGCACCAACTGTGCGCAAAAATGCTCGGGCTTCAAACCACAAAGGGTCCTTGTTTCGACTATCAGCTGCAAAAATGCAAAGGCATTTGTATTGGAGAGGAATCCTCCGAGGATTACAATCAACGACTTGAAAAAGCGGTAGAAAGCTTCTCGCTGCAGTGTGGTACATATCTGGTTTGGCTTAAAGGACGGCAACGCGAAGAACGCGCATACATCTACATCGAAGACGGCCAATACAGGGGCTATGGGTTTGTGGATGAAAGCAGCCAAAATCAACACATCAACCAGCTAATTGAATCCATCGTTCCACAACAACATAATGTTGAGATTCAACATATTCTAAATGCCCATCTACAGCGCGTCCCAAGCCGAGACATAATAACCATCAATGGTCCGGCTATCGCACGACGATTTTAAACTTGCTGGAATAATGGTAACTTTCGTACTGTCTAAGAACTAAAGGACGACTTGAACAAGGCGGAGGAACGAGCTATCATCAACAAAATAGTTGCCGGAGATACAAACTCTTACCGGCTTATTGTTGATGCACTTAAAGACCGAATTGCTGCTGTATGCATGTCTATGCTCAAGAACGAAACTTGGGCTGAGGAAGTTGGCCAAGACACATTTGTGCGATTGTACAACGCACTACCCAAGTTCAAGGGGGACAGTAACCTGTCTACTTACGCCACACGAATCGCCATTAACCTATGTAAAAACAAACTGGATTCGGTAAACAAACGTCGAAATCGATTCTTGGTTCAAACCCATTCACACAACAATGTGCCAAGCAGCCAAGAGTCCACTCAAAAAAAACTGGAAGACCAAGAGTTAATCAATTTGGCTCTTGACGTGCTTAAACCGGAAGAAAGAAGTGTTGTGGTATTGCGCCTAATGGAAGGTTACTCGATAAAAGAAACTGCCGAAATTATTGGAATAAAAGAAGGAACCGTGATGTCTAAACTGAGCAGAGCACTCAAAAAGATGCAAACAGTATTGGACGATCTGAAATAAACAATAGAACAATGGAGATTAAAGATCTACTTAAAGAAAACGAACATCGCACGTACCGCTTCACAGACGGGTTTACAAACTCCGTTATGGAGCGCATCGCATCGAGCACACCAATTGTAGTGATGTGGCAAAAACGCGCCATTCAAATAGCTGCGGCGTGTGCAATTCTGGTATGCGGATTTTTACAGACCGTTGAAGGCTCCATATCTCTTGACGCCATGTTGGGCATACCATTATACGACGATACAGAGATCTCGGCTACAGAAAACCTATACAACATGTGGGACCAAATCGAAATCAACTAGCATGAAAACCAGAACACGTATCGTACTAATTGCCTTAATAAGTTTACTGATTGGAGGAACGATTGGTTTTTTTACCGCCGGACGTATCACGAAGAAGCGCCTCAAGGAGCGCATCGAAATGAAGAAACCTCCTCGCATCAAAAAGAAGCTTGAAGACCGACTAGGCTTATCAGAAGAACAACGAAATGAATTCGATGACATCTTTACGGAACACATGAAGCGTATGCAGGAAATTCAGCGTGGTGTTCATCAAAAACGTCACAAAGAACTGCTTACTATGTTCGACGAACTCAATGACATCCTAGACAACAAGCAGCAAAAAAAGTTGGAACGATTTGTGAAACGATTTAAGGAGAGGCGAAACAGACGAGGACATCGTCCTCCGCCACCTCCACCACACCACATGGAATAAACTATGTACAAACCATGTCTAACTAAGCAAAAGAAGAAGCAATGATAAAACTAAAGTTAACCGCGATGCTGCTCGTTCTAGGAACAAGCCTCGCACTTGCCCAAAAACACCACCCAAGAGGTGAGCACCACGAGGCAATGATGAAAAATAGAATTGAGCATCTCGACTCATTGGTAGATTTAAGTGACGACCAAAAAACAAAAATTGAAGCACTTCAGAAATCGCATCGAGCGGAAATGAAAACACTTCGCAAAGAGCAAAACCGAGAAGGGATGAAGGAACTTCGAAAAAAACACAGAAGTGAAATCGAAGCCATTCTTACAGACGATCAAAAAGAAGTCTTAAAAGCCGAACACGCAAAGCAAAAAGAAAATCGAAAATCGATGCGCGATGAATTAAAGACTTATCGCCAAACGAACATAAAACCTGCTCTTTCTGCTAAAAGAGCGGCGTTCGACCAACAGTTAACCGACGAGGAGCTCGCAACTATTGAGTCGCTAAGACTTGAATTGAGAGATACTCGTAAAGAACAAAAGTCTGAAGGCCACCGGCACGAGATGAATCCGGAAGAAAGAAAGGCTTTGAAAGCAAAATTCGAAGCTGAGTTGGGGCCAGTGGTACAAGCACACAAAGCAGAACTCGAAGCGATAGAAAAAGACCTGGAACCATTGCGTGAAACGTGGGAAGCAGATACGAAGGCAATCAAAGAAAAGCATGATGCCAAGCATCCAAAGCACCACAAAGCCCGACGAGCACGCAAACAAGGTGATAGCTCAAGAACATCGATGAAGTACTACAAATTCCTTCTCATGAAGGTCGAAGAATAAAAATCGAGATAATTACTATTAGAAGAAGGGTCGGCATTGCCGGCCTTTTTTCGTTTCAATCGCATTATACTTGTGAGGTATGAAGTATCAACTTTTAACCATCGTAGCAATCACGCTAACCGCATGTGGGGGATCGGACTTAAAGTGCGCGCAAGACAGCCGGCCCATCCAACAACCTGAAAACGCAATCGTGTTGTATCAAGATTATCACGAGTCTCCGGTAGAAGTATTAGTGGTTTCAGAAGCTGCTCGCCAAAAAGGAATCAGCACAGACTCAATCCTCAAAAGCCACGACAAGCTATATTGTAGCGGTCAGTGCGCTCATGAAGCGGTAAAATCCAACTAGCTGGCCAACCAAGATTCCACCAGTTGAGGGCTAAGTGCCGGTATATCTAGCTTGTTCTTTTTTCGGTAGCCGTTTAGTTGTTGGGATAATTTGCCTGCACTCTCTTCAGCTTGTAATCGAGCCACCGTAATGAATCCGTTTTCTTTCAAATGTTCAATCCACTCGGTTAGAACACCAATCGCTTCAAACTTGTCGTTTGAGTCCGGCTGTTCCACTTTTTCAGGTCGCATTTGAGGGAAGAAAAGTACTTCTTGAATGCTGTCATTATTTGTAAGCAACATTACCAATCGATCTATCCCAATTCCAATCCCTGAAGTTGGAGGCATACCATATTCAAGCGCTCTTAGGAAGTCTTGATCAATGAACATTGCCTCGTCGTCCCCTCGTTCCAACAGCTTCGCTTGCTCTTCAAATCGCTCTCGTTGGTCGATTGGGTCGTTTAACTCACTATAGCAATTGGCGATCTCTTTTGTATTGATGATTAGCTCAAATCGCTCCGTCAGGTTTGGATTATCCCGATGTTTTTTCGTGAGCGGACTCATTTCAACCGGGTAGTCCATAATGAATGTTGGTTGCACCAAGTTAGGCTCACATTTCTCACCAAAAATCTCATCAATCAGCTTTCCGAGTCCCATTGAGTCGTCAACTTCGACATTCAAGTCTTTGGCAATTGCTTTAACCTCATCCTCTGATTTCCCGTTGAGATCATGCCCTGTGTATTCCTTGATTGCATCGAAGATTGGCATACGTCTAAATGGCTTACCAAAGTCAATTTCGTTTTCTCCAACTACAACCTTGTCCGACCCTAAAACCTCGTTACAGATGGTCCGCAACATGGTCTCAGTAGTATCCATCATCCAGTGGTAGTCTTTGTAGGCTACGTAAAGCTCCATCACTGTAAACTCTGGATTGTGCGTTCGGTCCATACCTTCGTTTCTGAAGTCACGCGCAAACTCAAAAACTCCTTCAAATCCTCCCACAATCAATCGCTTCAAGTACAGCTCGTTTGCGATTCTTAAATATAGCGGGATGTCGAGTGCATTATGGTGGGTGATGAACGGCCGTGCGGCAGCACCACCCGGAATTGATTGAAGGATTGGCGTCTCTACTTCCAACCAGTTTTGGTCTTCCATAAAACGACGCATCGTGTTTATAATTTTGGTTCGCTTCACAAACGTGTCTCGAACCGATGGATTCACAATAAGATCGACATAGCGCATTCGGTACCGAGCTTCAGGATCCGTAAATGCATCATACACTTTCCCATCAACTTCCTTAGGCATCGGAAGCGGGTTAAGTGATTTACACAAAATATCAAACGACGTAACGTGAATGGAAATCTCTCCGGTTTGCGTCGCAAACATATGGCCCTTCACACCAATGATATCACCAATGTCTAGGTATCGCTTAAACACCTCGTTGTACATGGATTTATCCTCTCCCGGACAAATCTCGTCTCGGTTGAAGTAAGCCTGTATCCGACCCGACTCATCTTGAAGGCTCACAAAACTTGCCTTCCCCATGATTCGGCGCACCATGATTCGGCCTGCAAAAGAAACCTCAATTTTTGCCTCCTTATCAGCTTCAAACTGCTTCTTCAGTTCATTAGAACTTCCTGATATCGGATATTCCTCAGCCGGATATGGGTCAATCCCCATAGATCGTAGCTTTTCGAGAGTCTCTCGTCGTTGTTTTTGCTGCTCGTTCAACGCCATGTTTGAAAATTTCTGCGAATATAGCGATGGCGGGGAAAGGCAATGGAATAATGATTCAATGAAACAATGATTCAGTGATAAGCCAATAGCCAATAGCCAATAGCCAATAGCCAATAGCCAATCTAACGACAAACCATATAACTTCACACTCTCCTGAAATTGTCAGCATTTATTGCGGGTAGACAACAAAACATAAGTCTTCGGTGTCTTAACTTTGTCTGTAATGCTCTTAAAGCGGTTTTTTCTCACGTTTGGTTTGGCTATAGTGCTCGGCTTGTCGGCAACTGCGCACGATAATCATCAAAGCACTCCGTACTATCTGTTTGAGGAAAACAAAGGCCAATTTCACGAGAACGTTTTATTTCGTTGCCGGCTTCCGAATGGCTTCATGTTCCTAGAGCGTGGTGGAATTACATACTTCCTCGAAAACCAGGAAGACAAAAAAGCGGTGATGGATGAACTGCATGCACACCATACCATGGGCCCTAGACCGGTTATTATCCAACGAGGTCACTCCATTAAAATTCGATTCAATAACGCAGACACCACCGGAGAAGTCATCGGGTTAAAACCCGTGAATTATCACCATAATTATTTCTTGGGGAATGACCCGAACAAATGGCAAAGCGACGTTAAACTTTACCGAGAAGTCATTTATCCGGATCTGTATGGTAACATCATGCTTCAGTTTTACACCAAACAAGGCAGACTAAAATACGACTGGCGGGTTCTTGGTGGCAATGCGGATGATATCAAGTGGAGTATAGAGGGAGCAGACAATATCGAATTGCTAAACGACAGCCTCATCATACGAACCTCGTGTGGTGATATCGTTGAAACACCTCCGGTAATCAATCCTCCGGCAAATAACGCAGTTGAGAGCGAACAGGCTGCAGCTCCATGGTTTGAATGTTCATTCAAACTGGAAAGCAATACTGTGAGCTACCATTTTCAAAGCGAGAACAACTACAATCCTGAAATTTACACCATCGATCCGGCCTTGATTTTTGCGACCTATTCCGGATCACGGGGTGACAACTTTGGATTCACCGCAACATACGATTCGAAAAGTAATCTCTATGCCGGTGGAATTGCAAATGGCGCTGAAGGCCCCTATCCTGTGACTACAGGAGCTGTCCAAAGAACCTACGGTGGTGGAAGCGCACGTGCTCCGGCAAACTTGCCATGTGATATCACCATTTCAAAGTATGATTCTGCCGGGACCACACTACTGTGGGCGACCTATGTTGGTGGTGCGAGTGATGAATATCCTCACAGTCTTGTTGTGAATCAAGACGACGATTTGTACATCTTAGGCACAACCTATTCCGATGACTTTCCAACTACCTCGGATGCCTATGACACATCACACAATGGAAATGCGGACATCGTGGTGGTTAAAATTTCGGAGAACGGGAACGTATTGATGGGAAGTACCTACGTGGGTGGGTCTGACAACGATGGTTTGAACTCAAACACGCATTTGCGTCAGAACTACGCCGACGATTTTAGAGGTGACATTATTCCAGATGAAACTCAAGACGTTTTTGTAGCCTCTTGTACCAAATCTCCCGACTTCCCAATGGTTGACGCAATCGACACCATACAGGACTTTCAAGAAGGATGTCTCCTCCAGTTTGACACAGATCTTACTGAGTTAAAATGGTCCACATTTATGGGAGGGTCAATTCAAGATGCGCTATATAGTGTCAAGGTAGATACCGACAGCCTAGTGTATGTTGGAGGTGGAACTTCGAGTGATGATTTGCCTGCCACCGGTGGGACAATAGAAGAAGATTACCAAGGAAGTACGGATGGATTTGTAGCCGTACTGAATCGATTGAATCACAAACTCGTGAAACTATCATACTGGGGCACGAAAGAATACGATCAGGTTTATTTTATCGACCTGAATGATGAAGGAAATCTTTTCGTGGCCGGTCAAACCACCGGAAACATCGCCCCAAGTAACGGAACGATATATGGTCAAGCCAATCGCGGGCAGTTTATTGCAAAGCTCGACACGGGACTTACAACAGTCGAGTGGCAAACGTCCTTCGGAGCACGAGACAACCAAATTGACATATCCCCAAGTGCTTTTTTGGTTGACAATTGTGAGCACCTATACATGAGTGGTTGGGGGGCGAATGTGGACCCCGGTTTAAATCCTGGTTCAACTCAAAATCTGGAAACCTCACCCAATGCTGTTCAGAAAACCACAGATGGAAATGATTTTTACCTGATTGTTCTAGATAAAGACGCGCAAGGACTCCTTTACGCAACGTTCTTTGGAGGCGACACAACAGACGACCACGTTGACGGTGGAACCAGTAGGTTCGACAAAAAAGGTGTGGTGTACCAAAGTGTGTGCTCCAGCTGTCCTAATGGCGGCGAACCGGGACATCAAGACTTTCCCGTTACGCCAAACGCGGCATTTACCGAAAACTTCAGTCCGCGATGTAGCAACGCCAGTTTCAAAATAGACTTACAGATTAAAAGTGATGTGGATGCGTATTTTATTCCATCACCAATTATTGGATGCCAGCCTCTGACAGTCAATTTTGATAATCGAAGTGACATTGCGCAGAAGTTCTATTGGGACTTCGGGGATGGACAGATTGATTCGACAACAATTCAACCCACACATACATACAGCGACCCCGGGGTTTACGAGATAACGCTCACTGTAATTGATTCAAACTCGTGCAATATCTCAGATAAGTTTACACGGAAGGTAGAAGTTCTTGGTCAATCCGAAGCCAACTTCTCATTCACATTGGATCCATGTTCTTTCGTTGCAGATTTAGAAATTGGCGTTGATGCCCTTGAATGGGTCTGGAAAACGGATGATACGCTTATTCGTGATGAAAAAAAGGTGAAAATTCAATTTGAACCGGGCAGCACTAATCCCGTTACCTTGGTTGTTAATCCGGGTACTTTGTGTGAGGATTCCATCACTCAAATCATTACAACTGCAGATGCTGCAAGCCGAGAAATTCTGATACCCAATGTATTCACCCCGAACGACGATGGTCTAAACGATGAATATTGCATCGAAGGATACTTAGACGGATGCGACGCCTTTGACTTAAGAATTTATAACCGCTGGGGAGAACGAGTGTTTCACTCCGAAAATGTCAATGATTGTTGGGACGGGAAAGTGGAAGGTAAAGACGCGTATCACCCAAGCGGAACATACTTCTACATCCTCACCGTCCATGAGGGTAAGTTTGCCACAGATCCTAGTTTTGAATCGGAGGAGTATGCGGTGTCCGGGACTGTTACCTTAATCCTAGAATAGCCAGAAGTCTACCTTCCGGACTTAATGATTTTCTCCACGTGAATAATCTCAGTTCCTCTACGAATGGTGGCAAAATATGCACCGGTCCTGAGACTCCGGATATCCAATACAGTTTCTTCCAATAGTCTTACCGGATAGTTGTCTATTGTTTTGCCGTCAATTCCAATGAGTTCAATTGTATACTGGTCCGATAACCAAGGATTGAGCTTGATTACAAGTTCGTCACGTACTGGGTTTGGGCCAATTTCGACATCCAACTGGCGTTCAATAGCTTCGAAGCAAACCACGTTTGAATAATCCCTTGTGCCGTCAAAGTCCACCTGACGTAGTTGGTAACACACATAGTCATTCTTTGTGATATTGAAATCCGTGAAAGAGTAGGTCTGTCTTTCAGAACTAGTTCCGACTCCCTTCACTTGACCAATCGCAATGAAATCACCACTATTTTGAGATCGCAACACCTCGAACCGGTCGTTGTTTAATTCTGCTGCTGTTTCCCATTTAAGCACAACGGATTTCTCTTCCCTATTTCCTGTGAATGAAATCAGCTCAACCGGCAATGGACCAGGTCCGGAACCTCCACCTCCACCACCTGCACCTACTCCTGAGAACCCATTTGTAAAGGTTGAGATGACGCACAGATTATTCCCATCGGCGTACGTGGAATCAATTGTGGTTGTTGTTGGATAAGTCCCTTGGGCTGCCGTACTCGACCCAATTGCGTTTGTAGTCTTAAATAACTGCACTTCGCTTGCCCCAATACCGGAAGCAGACTTCCAGCCGGAGAGTTCATCCGCGGTGAAATACATCGCAATTTGAACAGAGGCATTGGTATTGTTGGATGTAGGCGTAATCTTTATGGTCTTATTAAAGATCTTTTGATTCGCCGCTGTATTGTTGTCAAAATCACTCGCACCGGTTCCGGTTGCATCAATCTCAACAGTGGTGGCACCAAAATCATGGGTACTTAGGTTCCAAATAGAAGCAATCAATTTCCCGTTAGATGAGTAAAAATGCGCAGAATCTTGTGACCCGAGGTTCTGTACCCGACTCACTGCAGTTGTCTCAATTCCGGCTCCCGGGACAGGATCATTGCTCGGTCCGGAGATTGCAAAATCGTCTATGAGTAGTCCGTCACGGGCATACCCATTTGAAAAATTGTCTGATACTTCATATAGGAAGCGAAACCTAACATCCGAATTCCCCGCCAATGAACTAACATCATGTGACGTAGTTTCTTTAGACCAATTGCCCACAAAACCCATTTCGTGATCAAAAATGTATGTTGAAATTTGACAACTGGAGTTTGGCCCTCGATTATACCAGTTTGTCCCAGTCTGATCGGTCCCCAACAAGTTCCATGTGTAACCTCCATCAGTAGAATACTCGACAACTGCAGCCAATGGCCCATTACAAAACTGAACTTCCATGCTTTTCACAAAGGACAAAGTGTATGTGCCTGATTCCAAAAAGTTAAAACTCGGCGTAAGTAATGCACACTCAACATCGGCATCATACATGTCGCCATCCAAATCAGTAACCCAAGCATTTGACCCATTATAGTCGCTCGAGTTAAATGAGTTTGACGGAGTTCCTCGTTCCCATAACTGATCGGCACCGGACACCACAATTCCCGCAAAATGCCATTCATTACTTTCCATATCACCTCCATCAGATGTTGTGTACGGAATACCCAACTTGGGAAGTACATGGATTGATTTGGTGGTTGAATCCGTTCCGTTTATCGTAAGCTTAACGGTGTAGTTTCCTCCTTCACCAAAAGTAAAGGTCGGGTTCTGAGATGTTGACTCCGCATTTCCGTCATTGTCAAAGTCCCAACTCCAACTCGTAGCCCCATAGGAATCGTCGTAGAATTGAACTTCATCCCCTTCGTAGGCAACTACCGGATCAAAGCCAAAATCAGCTATCACCCTTTCTGAAAAGAATTTTGTGGTATACAAACCTCGACCGTGAGTTGCCGCAACAATTAATGAATCCGAGTCTCGGTATTGAAGCATATCGACCCGACAGTTTGCCAAACCGGTATTGGTTGCCGCCCAATTGGTAGAACCTCCATTCAAGTCTGTTGTAGACCACACACCGAGCTCCGTCGCAAGGAGTGCACTATCTCCACCCCAAGGACTAAACAAAGCCCAACGAATTGGCATATCAGGCAAGTTCCCTTCTACGGATGACCACGATGTTCCGCCATTCGTTGTTTCATAAACACTAGTTAACCCGTAGTTCGAATACGTTACGAGTAAATGACTTGCATCAAATGGGTCCTCTGCAATACAACTAACTGTCCCGGAAGGTAAACTAGTTGAAATGTTAGATCCCGAAGGTGAACTATTAGCACTTGTCACCTTTACTACACGACCACCCTCGGTCCCAACATAAACCGTTGTAGGTGTACTTGGACTAACCAGGATTGCAGAAGCTTGGGAACTATTCATTGCTGAGATTGAAATATTTGTAGCTGATGGCGTCCCTCCAATGTTTGACCAACGGTATAAGTAACCTGCGTCACTTCCGGCATACAGTATTTTGTTATCACTGTCGTAATCCGACGCATTAATAAAGTTCCCCTTACTACTGGAATATGATGAATACGAGGTAAAGCCATCAGTTGATATACGGATGTTGTTGTACGTATATGCCGTTAGTTGTGTATCCGGATTTTCTTGGTCGATGTGACAGAATCCCCCATCACCTCCGGTTACCTCATCTGTAGAGTTGACCCCGGCGTCTTGAAAACGTTGTGAACCGTTGTCTTGAGATCCTGTCAGAAAGTAAGGGTTTAGCGCTTCAGGATGGATAGCTCCTGCATAGAATTGGGTCACGTTAAACCCACTGTTAATCATTTCCCAAGTAGGAGGAGAAGCTTGAGCGTTTTCGGTAATGTAAATTCCACCATCATTACCATTCAACATCGTATCCGAACTTCCAGGATAAAAGAGTAAAACATGGTGATCTGAATGCACCTCGGAATACCCTCCGCATCCTACCCAGGAAGACAACTGAGACCAGTTACTTCCTCCATCCGTAGTACGGAAAAGATTGATTCCTCCAACATAAAGCACATCTTCATCATCCGGATCAACTACAGAAGCAAGGTTATACCATGCCTGACTACGTGTAAAATCACTCGAGGATGAACTACATTGATCTAACCAAGAGATGGTCGTGCACGTAGACCATGAACTCCCTCCGTTCGTGGTTTTCATTATCTTTCCTATTCCGTAACCGGAACCTTGTACCAAAGCGTAAACATAATCCGAATTAGATGGTGCGCACACCAAATCGATTCTTTGTTCATTATTGGCGTCTGCATCGTAAACCTGTGACCAAGTCTTTGCCGAATCTGTTGATTTAAAGATCCCATCCGTAGAGAAAATCCCGAAGGAGGCATAAAAAGTTGAGCTGTCCGCTGCCAACTCTATATCAGCACATCTATCATATTCACGAGGTGATGTTACCGCATAGCGCTCAAGTACTTCAGTAAATGATGTCCCTCCATCAGTTGAGCGGTAAACACCACCCCGATTGATATACTGACTGCGAGACCCGACTATCACATTTCCATCTCCGTCAACAATAATTTTATTGATATAGTCGAAGTCGTTACCTGTGGTTGATGCCAATTGAGACCAAGAATCGCCTCCATCGGTACTTTTCCAAATACCATCGCCTCTAACCGCGTCCGCATTAAAGTATCCTTCTCCGGTGCCGAAATACATGATGTCCGGATCGGTTGGGTCTTGTGCTAAAGCTGTTACCGCCATATTGCCGAAGAAGTCGTTAACGGGCTCCCATTCTACTTCCGAAGCGAAAATATCAGTCGTCTTAAACAATCCACCCGAGACCGACCCCGCCCACACCGTTCGATTCGTCGCGTCGTTGGCGTCAAACATTATCACACGAGTTCTACCTCCAACGTTGTTAGGACCTCGCTCCTCCCAAGTTATCCCACTTATTGCAGCCTTACCTTGTCTTCGTTCTTGCTCGCGGATTACTTCATACGCCTC
>Ga0181577_10002637_pt1 | contig 14022 bp, 22 predicted proteins | sample 101ome_21_FD_132468 | JGI IMG/M metagenome (GOLD analysis project Ga0181577, IMG submission 132468) | Coastal salt marsh microbial communities from the Groves Creek Marsh, Skidaway Island, Georgia - 101413BT metaG (megahit assembly) | ecosystem: Environmental > Aquatic > Marine > Intertidal...
CAGTTGTCAACAGCACTCTTACATGCAGCACACGAACAGTGCCGGTTACACAACTGCCAGTGTCGTCGAGGCGGCATCCGTGCACGCCGAGGAATGACGCATCAGGTGGTGGGACGTCATCACACGAAACCAAAATTTGAAATTTCAAAACACACATTTCTTTAACAGTAATTTTGCTCTCGTGATTCACGTAAGGAAAACTAACGACACTATACCCGACAGATTTTCATGAAACTCAGATTATTTTTTGGACGTTGATCGTTTTTCCAAGATGGTTGCAAAATTTTCATGAAAAAAGAGGGGGTGACAAAAGGGTGGGGGTGTGACCCGAAGGTCACGGTAGAGTGCCCGCCTCTCCAAACAGCCACCGGTTTTTTTGTTAATCAGTCAATCGGACGAAAGAAGCCTCTTTCTATTTTCCGGTTGACACGAATGAAAGATGCATGTGTCGGGTTAACCTAATGCACGACGTGACCCACGACAAATCCGAAGTACATATTTCGACTCTTATGAATCGAAACATGTCGAGTCAGATTTACTTCGGACATATGAAAATTTTACAACTCGTATTGCAATTGTTATGGGTCGTCGTACATTTCATTGTAAACAAAAATAGTTGAAAGCGAATATATGAGTTGGTCGGTACTTTAGGAATTTACTCAAGTTTTTTATGAAACTCAGATTATTTTTTGGACGTTGATCTTTTTTTCAAGATGGGTGTGAAAATTCATGTGAGTTCATGAGATCTCATGAGGGATCCATGGTACCTTCACTATTTAACAAATTTTTTTCCTAACAAATCGCTGATCTTTTTTTCATGATGGTTCCATGAATTCACTCGAGTTTTTCATGAACTTATTCGACGAGGGAATTGGTATTACAAGTTTCTTGTTTATCGGCTACAGGTGACGGTGCAGCCTTCTTGGATTGCCTCCACATGTCTTGGAATCGAGACTGTTGAAGCATTCGCTTATCATTCGCCATGATTGACATCTTGTTCTGATACATCCATTTTGTGCTAAAGTATTCGTTGACCACGCCAGACATTGATAACTTATCATCCGTGTTGATCGTTTCCACCAAATCGTCAAGCAGTTTCGCACACCGGCGATGGAACATGCACTGTTCCTCGACCTCCTCTTTGTGATACCTTCTCATGCTCATCCTGTACTGTTGTATATTCTCCTCAGGCGATTCTTCCAGGTTACATTTGGGCTTCTCTTGCGGCTTCTCTTGCGGCTGCTCTTGCGCCTCTTCTTCTCGCGGTCGCTTCAAGGACTTGGGGGGCATGGTCGCACGTCGGGAAATGACGGCTGGGTAGAGTTTCGGGGCGCAGTAGTGACCCAAAATTGAAATTTCAAAACACACATTTCTTTAACAGCAATTTTGCTCTCGTGATTCACGTAAGGAAAACTAATCACATCATACCCGAAAGATTTTCATGAAACTCAGATTATTTTTCGACGATGATAGTTTTTTGGGGATGGTTCTGAAATTGTTTCGTTTGTTACATGATTTTATGTTATGGGTCGTCGTCCATTTTATCGCGGTACAGCCTTAGCAAGTCTCGGAGCACTACTACATACTTTGCAAGTTGCTCATTCTCTTCCCGATATTCTGTAAGTCGTGCATTCGCTTTCTCCATCGCCGACACAAGTCTGTCCTGGTTGATTCTCAGATATGTGTTCTCCAAACCGAGTGTCGCCTTCAGAGACGTGCTTAGTTTGTAGTGCGTGAAGGCGCCCCTCTCCGTGGTTTTCATGCGTCGCGATCTGAAGACTGGATTTTTTTCACGATTGATTTCATGGTTTACACAATCAGGCGACGAGTGATATTACCGAATGTCACACTAGTATTTCCATTACAGTATAGACTAAGTCCCTATGCCACCGGATATGTGTTGAATATTTAGGTTCAAGGCTTTGATTGCAAGTTTTTGTATGCACACGACATTCTTATGTATGAAGTCACGGCGCATGCGCTCATACTCATCGTCAACACCGCTGTCCAAATCGTTTATCTCGTCACACAGTTTCACTATCGTGTCCAACTTTTCTGCCAGACTATGATCTAGTACTCTAGGAGCCGGAGCCGACATGATACAACAAGTACGCGGTCGCGTGTGGTCGTAGGGTTTGGCACGTGGTCGACGTGCGCTTAATTTAGTGCGAGGCATGTTGTGACGTCATCGAATTGATACATGATGACAGAGAGAATTGGAAATTTTGAAATTTCAATTTCGACATCCATAAAAGCGGGGGACTTCGGCAATTCGTGAGACATAACTCGACGCATCATGACATCGTCGGTCGTACGAAAGCTCCTGTTCGAAGAAGATTCTGACTCGGAATCAATACAAGATACGGTCGAAGATTCGAGTTCAATACAAAACACGGCTGAATGGCTAGATAGCCCATCGCAAACCTTGGGGTCAGTCGCACTCGAGTACGACGACGATCTGTTCGCGTTTCTCGACGAAAGTTTCATCGTGGACGACGAGTATCCATATCCCCCCTTCGAGACTCCTCCGATCAGTCCGATCCGGTCGACGATGACTCAGTCGTCTCCTCACGAATCGCGAGTCTCCTAGTGTGTTGTAATAAAATTAGAGCATACAAAAGGGGGGTGTGACTTACGTCACGGTTTCTCTGTTGTTCCTTTTGTTTAGCCTGCCGGAGAGAGCTTTCTCCTAAGGCAAAGTTGCTCACGAATTTATGGGCGGTTTAATTTAATACATACCGTGGAATCCCGCAACCCAATATGCATACACGAATAGGATTTACGACACCAGACAAGTCCACCTACGTGCGTGATGGTAAATGAATTTCAACCCGGGGTCGACACGGGGTCGCGTCACAATAAAGCTTACAGGTTGGTATCATGAACAACGAACTCGTGTCGCTCTTCCGCGAACTCGCCGAAGCGTACGAGGCTCACGAACCGTACAAGTCACGATCTTTCATGCGCGTTGCGGAGTCTGTCGCTCTCGCCCCGTTCGAAATCAAAAGGGGGGAAGACCTCTTGAAGCTCAAAGGATGTGGTCAGAGCTCTGCCGAAATAGTGGACGAGTTCATGGAGACCGGTGCATGTGCACGCCTTGTCGATCTTCATGAAGAGATGGATTTCGAAGAGCAGTGTGAACACATCGAGAACAAACGCCGACGTGAACTCGAACTCTTGAAGACACCCCGAACGGTCGAAGACGCGAAGGCGTTCATCATTCTGGAAAAGGGGTGCCCACCTCTCAAAAGAGAGGCGAAGAAACTAGTGAAAAGTCTAGATGAAATTTTGAAAGTGTACGTCGCCGAAGAACTCAGAGACTATCTTCCATACAAAGACGACCACGAAAAGTGTGACTACTGTCACTTGGTTCTCGACGAATCACATGCCGAAGAATGTACGTGTTCTCAACTACAAGCTTGTAATTTCCTTGAAAGTATAGGCTGCGAAGCACCAGAGTATGAAAGCGTTTTGTAATATTACATGTTTTACCGTTCGAGATAGACGTTGATAGCGTAAATCGCATGCGGGTCGTCGGTAAGCGTCGACCCGTCCTTGATAACCTCTTGAGTATCGATCACGCGAAGCTTGTCGTACGCATCCTTGAACACCGGACTCAAATATCCAAGGTGCCACAGGAACATCTTAAGTGGATAGTTCTTGTCCCTGTTCCACGTCTGCTCACGTGTGGTCGTCGTGGTTCGCATGCGTCAAAGAGTGACATTCTTCTTTTCGACGTCGTCGAAGATCTTTCTTCGCGGATTCGATATTGGATATTTCACACTTAAATTCCATTTTGATATTTTCATATGCATCGACCATGTTTACCATATCGGTCTCATGTTCCATGAAATTCTCAACCATAGTAGCAACTTTCCTATAATATTTGGATCTTGCAGCTACTTCACGCTTATGTAGCTCTTTCATTTGTATGGCAACCGGTCGTGTATCAGGATCAAGACTACCCAGTGACATGATCACCCGTGCGTCGCGGAATGAGGTCATGTCATTTATTTTATTGTACTATTACAGGACACATCACACACATGGTGCAGGCAGTCGAACTTACCGATGCACAAAAGACAAATGCGATAAAGAGGACATGCCTCGACGAAATAAGACTGAGGAAAGCAGTTGAAATATGTGAACCCGGAACCGATCTAGCCGCCCGATGTGAATCCCCGTTTTTACATCAACAAATCAAGTCAAATAAGAATGATTACAAGCCCGGTAAGGGTGATAACTTTTGTGGGTTGACCGGGGTAAAGGAAGGCAGACTTTTGAAAGATGAACACGAAAAATACTTGGATATATACTGTAAGATCGAGCCTGGAAATACAAATTGCGTATCGAGAAAGTTGAATAAAGCTGTTTCATCATCCTCGCCGTCACCAAGTGGTGAGGGTGAGAAGAAGATTCAAGGTGTGCCGGGTCAGACGACGTCATCCTCTGGTGATGGAGGGGCAGCACTCCTATTATCGTCTAGCCTGTCGGTATCTTGTATATGTATCGTCGTTATGATGGCGATGATGCGTCCGGCATAATTGAAATTTCAATTTTGTTCTTCATATGAAGGAACCAATACGAGACCGTGACCTCACAACGCGACACACCATGAACCTAGACCTGAGTCAGTACTCCGCCGAACAGATCGTAAACGAACTGTCGAACAACAAAGTGCGAGAAATCCTTACCCTCCTCAAGCCTCGTTTACGACTTGACGAGGGTGAGATGTGCGACGTTACCATCTCACCGTCCGGGTGCTTCACCCTCACCGGAAACAAACGACGAAGGGAGGAGACTCCACCTGTCGAAGAGTCCATGCATGTCGAAGAGTCCATACATGTCGAAGAGGTGGAGAAAACTCACTTGGAAAATTTTGCGATGTACGCGGTCGAGATCCGCGCAGGTGGTCATGGGTATCTTTCAGAAACCTTCAGACAACAGTTTCTCATCGCGTTTGATTACGCGAAGACCCATGGTCTTGAGGACATCAACATACCCGACTCAACCTCGCACACAAGCGATGGCATCACGAGGGATGTCGGGAGCTGGATCAAACACCAACGTGTCAAGTATCGCGAAGGCAAACTCAAACCGTCCCGGTGTGAAATCTTAGAAAAGTGTGGTATCAGATGGCATGCGAAAGAGCACAACTGGGACACGATGTATGAATTGTACTGTGCATACAGGAAAGATCACCTATCAGATCCTCCGTCCAGTTACGTGTGCCCGGGTGGTGAAAAATTAGGTGATTGGGTCTCCATCCAGCGCAAAGAATATACCAGGAAATCTTTGAGTCAAGTGCACTGCGAGAAGCTGAACGCACAGAACATCACATGGGCTCCGAGAGCGAACACTTGGATGACGCATTTTCACAACTTGATGGAATTCTTGGAGGGGAATAATAATGTGTTACCGAGACGACGTCAAACCTGTGGACAATACGGAACGGATTTGGCGGTGTGGCTCGGGAAGCAAAAAGAAAAGCTTTTATCCGGTCGAATCACCATCGACCAAAAAAACATGCTCCTGAAGTTACCCGACACGGCTCGTCAGTATCTCACGCTCGGCGACGTCGAACTTGACGACCAAATACTCTAGGATTGTCCATAATAAACTGAATATCATTTTGTACCCTACTCCTCGTCATCGGCTGAATCCTGTGAATGTATCTCAGACGCTCCAACAGTTCCATGTACGTCCACCCTCCTTCCTGATGCGCCCTAATCAGTGCCTCGCGGCGTAAGTTCGATGGTAAGAGCCTGATAGCGGTCGGTCGATTTCCCGTCGCCGGTCCACCATACCCGAATGACGTCAGCGGTGCTCGACCGATCCTTCGACTCGCGTTCGATGACGTCGATTGCTGCTTCTGTCTCGCGCGAAGGGCGCACAGCTCGTCGATCTTCTTATCAAGTAAAATTGTACGCATATACTATACACGCGAATAAAAAATGATCTTATTGGCAGTTGTGATATGTAGTATTTTCATGTACTTTTATAGTATGTTAGGTTCGGGTCATGTGAGTGCGCGTCACGCGAAAGAGCTGCTCGCGGAGGGTCGAATCAGTGCAGTGATCGACGTTAGGACTCCGACCGAGTTCAATATGGGTCATTACCCGGGGGCGATAAACGTCCCGGTCAACAGAATCCAAGATGCATCTCTGTTACACCTAGCACGAGATGGGGTTCTCGTGTACTGCAATACGGGTCAACGGGCGAGATATGCTACACAAAAACTCAGAAAGCTTGGATTTCAAAATGTCTACTACATCGCCGGTACCTATCATTCATTGACGCAATGAAGAAATACGCGTGGACGACGACGGGTGGTATTTTCGTGTTGCAGGACACGAGAGCCTTCATGACGTGGTGTCTAGGCGTCAGGAATCCTTCTTCTTCTTCGAGCTCGACCTCGTAGAGACGCGACTCATCTGACTTTCGCCGGATACAGATGACAAATCGTCTTCCTCGTCGTCGTCCTCCGAATCTTCGCGGTACATATTGTGAAAGTCATTCATGTTGATGACGCTGTCCCGAACGGCGAGGAGGTAGTGTCGACCGAGCGTCACCGTGTCGACCACGACGTCGAACAGACCCGAAAAGAACATAGGAAGATTCTCGACGAGACTGAAAGGAATGATCCACGCCCAGTGTAAGTTGTTTTGAATCATTCGTCGAAACTTTCGTCTCGGGTTGCGCTCGTCGAATTCAGCCATGGTAGAGGCGGAGATAAAAATCATGTAATTCTTAAAAAAGATACGCCGCATAGCTTTAAACGTCAAACCACGACGCAACTCAACACCATGGTAAACCAGAACACGACCTCTGCCGACTGGCACCTCTCCTTCTTCTTCGAGCACGCGGCGGAGTCTTACGACGAGGCGTTCGAGAGCTTGTGGGGTCGGAAGATCGGCGAATCGTTCGTCACTGCCGTCGGGTATTACGTCAGCACCGTTCGAATTCAAACGGGGCATGCGCTCATACAACTGAGCCGCGACGTCACGCGAGCTCAGATGGAAGAATACCTGAACACTAAACACCTCGGATCGTACTGTCTCTTCCCCGTGCGGGGATGCAGAATGCCACAGTTCCTCGTCGACAAGCTCGAGCACTCGCATGGCACGTTCGCGACGTTTAGCGTGAAAGAATTGTGTGCATGAAGTATAAGGATGTTATTGAAAAAGGAGGACATTGTACAAACTGTCGCTACTGTAGGAAACGCGCTCGTTCTAATCGACTGGCTCATTCGTAAATTCCGGACATGAGTCCAGGATCTCCTGCAGACGCTCGTCGAGATTTTCGTCCATGTGAAAATTTTCAACGGCTCTTTCAGTGAGGACGTCTCCATGCACCTGGCACGGCTTACATTCCGGATCCGTGTCGAGAGGTGTGTGCGTGTGCTCAGGAAGGATCTTCTTCTCTTTCGGTTCTTTTTTGACGGTCGGCGTCTCGGTCGATACCTTCTTCTTTCTCTCTTGACGCTCGACTGAGTGCATGCGACAGAACTCGGTGCCGTCCGCGCAACTGTTGTTGCATGGGTTGCCGGAGGCGGTCACACCCTTGCACGTCGGACCAACCTTGCGTTTACGATACGAAGGCGTGCGCGTGGAAGAGGTGATCATTTCCTTGATCGCGTCGAGGTCGGGCTTGATCGCCGTGACGACGGCGTTCACGATGTCTTGCATGGGGAGCGGTGCGTCCGTCATGGTGTGACGTTTCGGCGGGAAAATTTGAATTCAACTGGGTATGAGACAAAAATTTCCACCACTGTAGATTACATTTTGTTCGTTATGTAATCAATGACGTCATCTTTATTTTTGCTTAATCGAATGATATTCTTCGTGTGTTCATCGTTCACTGGAATACCCATCTCCTTCATTTTTGCGATAATTATGAATCCTGAACTTGCCGAGTTTGTTCTGATAAACTGTATCACACCCTGTTTGTCACCGGCATATTCACGTCGTCGTGACCAAAACATGTAAAGTGCGAATACAACTACAGCAACCAACAAAATCGTTCGTTGTTTCATCATCGTTTTATTCAAGTCGCAGATTTTTTTTCCTCAGTATTATCAGTATGACCGTATGAGTTGCAGCGTCAGCATTTACAAACATAAGATCTATGGAGGAAGCGCGTCGACCGTTACTGGTACGTGGAATGATCTCAACCATCCTCACAAGGACCCTGGTCGAAACGATATCACCTCGCTCAAAGTTCACGGTGACGGATGCAATAACGGTGTCTATACAGGGTGCAGACATCCATTGAATGATCAAAGGGGTAAACAGTGTAGATACTTTAAAGGTCACGAACCCAATTTGAATTGGAGACGCAAATATAACGATAACAACTGGAATGATGATATCGATTCTTTCAGGTGGACACCGATTCCAGGTGCGGACGCAAACAACTTGGCGTACGACCTCAGAAGTGACCATTACACCCCCGCGTCACCGGGCGATGGGTATTGTGGCGGCTGTCGACTATGGCCAGAGGTCAAAGATTTAAATAATCACGCAAACGCGAACAGAGACGACGTCTGGCTGAGGGATAGCAATGTCGGTTATTCGGGTGTGCGTCCATGTCCCGGAGGGAATGGATATTTCAACTCTGGATCGGGTGTGAGATGTATTTACAGTAAAGTCGATGACGGTGGACAATTGAGAGGCTTGTATTCCGCGGTCAAAGATGTCTCGGATGACAGGCGTGCGATGTATGACGTGCTCAAAATGCAATTCTGTTCCATTGGTGAAAACAGAAACAAGAATGTAGGTGAAGGCAAGTGCACACAGATCGGAGATGCCGCTGCACTCGCAAGAGCATACTGTGCAGTAGGTGATAGAATCAAAACCGATGACACGTGCACGGAAGCGGACATGGGTACTCGACCATTTCATGATTTAGCGAAAGCGTATTGTGATGCACATCCTGGAGACGAATGGTGTGCGTGTTACAACGTGCACACGAAGAAATGTGATGCAGACGAGTCATTAGCTGGTTGTGCGAAAGTTCGAGAAGAGCACGATGCAATCGTTGAAAGTCTTCCGTCGGATGAACTCGGTGAACAGGCTCGACGCGAACTTAACAATCGTAAGACGTGTAGAGCCATGGTGTGCACGGATGCAAATGAAACATACAAACCTGAAAACTTACCCGGATGTGAGTTGAACATCGACATGTGCATCAACGAGGTGAACGTTGGAGGTCATGTCGTTGACACAGGAATCGTACAAAATTGTGACAAAGGTGAGAAGGGTGGCAAGGGTGGGAAAGGTAACGATGAAGAATTGAAAGGTATACGAAAGGCTCTGACGATCGGTGGTGGAGTCACGGGGGCGATTTCATCGTCTATGTGTTTGTTGATCATAATCGTTTTAGTGTTTGTAGTGTTGTAAGACTATTCAATACAACATGGAGCTAGGACTGAACCGTTCACGGGGTGCCACCGTGTCTTCTCGTTCGGGTAGGTATCCTTACACATGTGACGTGGAATACCGAATGACTTACACCGCGTGCATTTGTAGTATCTGCGCTTCACTGTCACACCACCGATGCGCAGTTGCTTGTGTCCGTAACACCTCCAGGCGTGTGTGTTCATGATTCTGTCGACTTTCTCGTTCTCGGACACTCTATCACCGAAGATCCTACACGAATCGCAGTGCGACGCTCCACACTCCACGCAGAGTGTACGCCTGTCCTCTATGGGTGTGTCGATGAACGGAGGGAACAAGGCGATCATAGCGTGAAAGGTGGGAGTCCAAGGGGATCTTCAGTGACTGACGTCGACGACGTCGGTGGTGGTGACATGAATGGTACGTGGTGTTTCGTCGTGTCGTTCACCGAAGATTCTGTTTTAGGGGTTAGACTGACGAATCGACTTAGGGCAAATGTCCCTATAGTAGTGAGCCCATTGTCCATAAACGTATATATCAGCGACCGCGTCTTGACGAATAACTTGTGACTGTATTCGCATATAGGGGTTCCTATACGATCAATTCTAGAACACCTCTGTGAATAATACACATACTCCGACGCATACAAGACTGTGTACAATATGGCGAGTGGGGTCACGATATGCGTGACGACATTACGACCGATCTTTACCACTGTCCCGGACGGTGCGCGAATGGAAACGCTCAACATGTGATTACATCTTACTCATCTTTTAACCGAGGACAGACGCGAATGAAAGTAGCGACAAAAGTCTTTTAGATCCGAAAGGATCTCACACCATTTCATCGTGTCGCGGTGGATCACTTGGGTAGACTTTCGACCGTTGAAGTGTTCGACGAGACAACATGTGTGCACGGAATCTTTGAGGAGTTCCAAGTACACTCGACACTGCACCTCCTCGTATGGAACGAGTCGGTTGAACATTTTCTTCGTGCGCTTCTTTTTTTGAATCAGTGTATCACCGACCACCTGACCGGGCACGCCCACAAGCTGATACCTCGTACCCTCTATCTGGCATATGGTCTTGTTGTAAAAATTAGGTCGACCACCATCCTGACGAGCGAAATTTTTGTTCAGTTCACTCGTGAGGTGATCCTTCACCGGTCGCAGATCCTCGGTCGCACAAATGGACGTGACCTCTTGAATTTTATCTTTGAGGTCGTCCACCGACACCGCTCGATGATTTGTAAATTTTTTCAACAACGTCTGTACCGGTCGATTGACGCGCGCGATCTCGTGGACTCTCTCCGTTCGAGTCATGTCCGTGAACGTGTGCGGCGAATGCTTCTTCCACAGTTCCTTCACTAATTCCTGAGGATCTTTGATACCACACCCGATGGCGGTCGCGACGTCCGAGGCGTTGATGTGGACTATGGGGACGCCTATGTCCGTCACCGGGAACTCGATCGGGTTCGATCGCATGTACCAAAACAATTCACCACACGCTCGAGCGTCGAACAGGGCGTGGTGGGCGTCGAACTCACCCCCGATGCATTCTCTGTAACAGTTGACCAGTTTGCCAGTTCGACAAAAATTGCGCTTCTTCCACAGACCGAACGTACACAGGAACACCCGAGATCTAAACCACGCGAGTTCACGGTCGTATCCTCGACGAATGAGTTCCGCGCTCACAATGTTCTCGTCGAACGCGCTGTTGTGCGCCACCATCGGACCGTTCCCGTGACGGGTCACGAACGACACGAACGACGCCATCACGTCTGCGAAAGGTTCGCCACTCGAGCGCGCTTCTTCTTCCGTGATGCCGTGGATTTCTGTTGCACCAACCTTGAACCCGTCGGGTCGCACGACCGCATACATGGAGTCGACTTCTTCCCCATCTTCGAATGCGACGGCGGCGATCGAGAGGAGACGGGCGTCCTCGTAATTGTGGAGGTTGTGTTTCGTCGGCGAAACAAATTCCAAAGGTCGCCCGGTAGTTTCGGTATCAAACGCCACATATTTCATGTCTTACAATACTATTGGATGTTCTTCTATAAGTAATCGTTGACGTTCGAGTCTGTGTATCGTTTTCAAAATGTTTTGGTGTGCCCGCGCAAGCGCGCTTCGACCTTCCCTGAACGACCGTCTAAGCTCTACCAAGTCGCGCTCGATGCCGTGCTTTATGCGAAGCGCGTGTATTATGCGCTCTTCCCTGTCCGTTTCACTGCGCAGTGGTCCGGAACCTACGCGCAGATGCCCTTGCGACGGCTCCGGGGACGTCGCTTCGGTTTCGTCAAGTTCTTCCATGAAAGCCGTGAGCTGAAGCCGTTCCCGAACGACGAGCAGCGCGTTCATGATTTCACAGTACGCGTCGCTATCGAGCTGGGACTTGATGTTCTCTATCGTCTCGTACAGGGCGTACACCACGTCTTGGTTCGGTGACGTTCGTAAGGTGTTCAAGTCGCGCATGTTCGTGGTCGTCGAGTTTTGAACGACAGACAAAAAAAAATCCCGCCATATAACATACGATGATGCGACCGGTGAGCACTGTTATGTTCGAGGCGCTCGTCGTTGGGATCATAAACGCCGTAGTGTATTACACGTTAGATAAGCTAAATTCTGGTGTGAGCACAAAGTGGCTTTTAGTTTTCACCGGTGCTCTCATTCACTTTTTATTTGAATTCAGCCCATTCGGTAACATCAATGAGATCTGGTGTAAGAAGACATTTCCATGAGCACTTGTTCTCGTACATATTGAAGCTCGTCGAGTTGTAACTCAAGAGATGCTCGAGTGAAGGCAATCTTTTCGTTGTGTTCGCGGAGACGCGCTTGGTAGAACTCACGGCGGTCTCCCACGGAGAGTCCAGCTTCTTCCAAGCCTTTCGCACGGGGGACGCGAATGTTCCCGAGACCGTATCGCTCCGCGGTCTCGAGTACAGCTTCCGTGATGAATTCTCGATCCACCGTGTCCTTCGGGTGAAGAGTCAACAGCCTGGAACGGATACTTTGAATTCGTTTGTTCAAGTGCGACATGTAGTCAACGAGCGCTCGACGCCTGTACTCGATGTCGTGCATGGGCGCGGACGACGACGAAGGAATCGACACGGTCGGTATCTTAATCTTCGGTGGACGCCGTTTCTCAAGAAGGCTCAAGTTCGAGAGGTCGGTCAACACGGCTTCTTCGTCGCTCATGGTGTGCGTCGGCGTTTAAGGTTCAAACAGAAACTCGGGTGCGAGATACAAGGGGCTTGAGACTCTTTTTTCCTTGATGGGCATCTCGAGGATTATGATCTCACCCGCCTCGTTGACGGCTTCTACGAGTTCAGTATCTTCTTTATGGGGTATCGGTGGGGACGGTGTTCGAAATAAATCAGTCAAGTATCGAAGGGGCGTAAACATGTCGTTTGCGTGCGCGTGCTTGCTTGATATTACAGTGATATCTTTATTATCGCTTGAGCATGTTCATGATCTTCACAAACGAGTCTTCCACATGTCCATCGCATGCTCTGTCGATCGTGAACAATTCTCGAAGGAACCTGTACATGACACTAAACATGCGTGCGTCATGGTCTGACCTATCCGTCCGATCTGAGTTCGAATTTGGGCGGGAAAATTTTGAAATTTCAATTTAATTTGAAAGAAATCGGAGAGTCAGTCGGGTCGGTGTCGTCACAACTCGACGCACGAGACAACCCCATGCGCGAGCGTTTGCCACCGACGTTCAAACCCTTTCTGGGGGACAACACCGATGCTGATGGGTTCGGTCCCGAGTGTACGCTTCTCGTCGGATTCACACGCGAGGAGGCGGCGGGGTGGCGCGAGGTGTTGGATGAGATTGGCGCGGATTTCATGCGGGTGACGACGTGCGTCAAGTCGATGCTGCACGCGCCGTTGGGACGGGCGTTGGAGACGTTTCAAGAGGACGCGAGCGCGGTGGCGCCGGCTTTAGGGGTGCCGAGGATGATGTTTCTGAGCGGGTTAGACTCGTGGAATGTGATGGAGGTGGTGGAGGCTTTCGTTAGGGTGTACAAAGAGCGAGGGTGGGCGCGGAGCGTGTTCGCGTGCGCACTGCCGAAAAATTACGAGACACCGTTGGAGGATCTTTTGACGGAAATCATGGATGAACACGAGCGTTCGACCGGGTCGAGACACGCATAAGTTTAGAAAACCTTTCAATTTAATTTGAAAAAAATCGTAAATAAAATCATGAATACGCGATCATACGCAAACGTGTCAGGGGGTGTGAAGAAGAAAACGTTTCAAGAATTTGCAAACATGATTTCCATGAAACCAAATCGTTTCACCGTAAATGCTAAACGTTTGCTAAATTGGTACAATTGGTACCTGAAATCTTCACTCACGAACAATAAAAAACATGCGATGATAAACAGAGCTCTCAAGGAGGAGGCGCACCTAAAACTCTTATCGAGTATGATGAGCCAAATCGACGCCGAATTCGTCACCAAAATCACAAATTATTACAGACCCGACAACGCGGACATACGCAAGATCAAGAACATGCTCGTTGGTCAAATGCCTGGCACTCGAAGCAAAATAGAAAACATCATGCGTTCAAACGCCACGAACAAAGACGATAAGATATTTTTGTTGTTGAAATCGAGA
>Ga0181577_10002638_pt1 | contig 14011 bp, 12 predicted proteins | sample 101ome_21_FD_132468 | JGI IMG/M metagenome (GOLD analysis project Ga0181577, IMG submission 132468) | Coastal salt marsh microbial communities from the Groves Creek Marsh, Skidaway Island, Georgia - 101413BT metaG (megahit assembly) | ecosystem: Environmental > Aquatic > Marine > Intertidal...
CGACGACGACGACGACGCGCGCGCACCTGTTGTTTCAAATCCGCGGGATCGACGTTTTCAGATTTCATGCGCTCCACTCTCTCCTTGCCCATCTTGACTTCCTCGGCGTACATCGACCGTTCCCTGAAGAGACGCTTGAGCGAACCCGTCTTGATTCGAATCGCCTTGATGGCGTCCGCGGCGCTCATCGCGACGCGCGGGCGTGGCGCGGCGAGGCGAGGTGTGACGGCGAGGTCGTCGCGGAATGATTGATTACGGTGAAAAAGAGCTCGGGCTGACTTTCTGACCGGCGGAGAGGCGACCGGTTCGGGCGCGCGAGGGTGCGGCGACGGGACGCCGTGTCGATCTATGAATAGTGCGCTACTTTAAAAAATCTATTCGTCTTCTTCGTCTTCGTCCTCGTCGTCGTCGTCCTCGTCGCCGCTGTGAATTTCCGGCAACTCGCCGTCGGAATCGTCGGAGAGCTCGACGGCGACTTTGGATTTACCGGTGCCGAGACCGACCGGTTCGGACGCGGTCTCCCACATGTCTGCGTTTGAACGCGTGGACGCTGGGGCAGAGAAGGAGATGAAATCCGAGGGCGGTTCGGCGACCGGTTTGGGCGCGGCGAACGCGGGCGCGGCGGCGGCGGCGGCGAAACCGCCCGTCGGCCCGCTTCGGAACGCCGGCGTCGGGTCTGGTTTCGTCGTCGGCGCGGACGCCGGGGCGGGAGCGCCGTCCATGTGAGCGTCGTCCATGGGGACATCATCACTTCGTGCGGCCGGAGCGATGTCGTCGTTTCCATAGTCGCGTGGCTCTGACGGTTGGACGGCTGGCGGCACGACGGGTTCGGTTGGCGGCGCTGGCGACGTCTTGTAATAATCACCGACGCTCGCTCGCAACGCGTCCGCGGCGGCCGTTTGGTCCGCTTGATTCTCGACCGACATGAACGAACCCCACTGCGGCACCCCGACCGCGCTGCCGGGCTCGGTGCGTTCGACCGGCGGCGCGATGGCTTGAGACGCCAGAGGCGGCGCCGCGGGATGCAGCAATGCGTTGAGCGCGAGCGACGCCTGTAAACACTTTCGCGACGTCTGTTGCTCGTGAGATCCCTTGGAGAAGACAGCCACTGCCAGAGGCAGATTGGGCGAGCGGAAAGGTCTCGGCGCGAGCACGGATGCGATGAGCGCGTCCAAAGCGGCTTCGCGACGGTCAGCGCGACTCGCGTCCGTTTCAATCCAAGGCGACGATAAATCGCAACACTGCGTGACGGCTTGCGCGACGGCGGCATCGACTCTCGTCCGAATTCCCGGGAGAAGCATGGCACCACCGGTGGTACACAGCGCCGCGATCGCGCGCAGCGCCGACGCTTGCAAGCGCAAGGCGACCAAAGCCGCGCTGCCCGCTGCCGGGCCGCTCATGTCGTCCAAGACGGCGGCGGTTGTCAAATCATTTAATCCCTCCGCCGTAGCGTTCCCCCACGCGCCACCCTTCTTTCGTTTCTTTGACCCAGCTTTACTCTTGTCAGACTTCTGCGCGAGCGCGCACTTACCCGTGCCGCACGGTTTGGAATCTTGAATGACGTACGCGGCGACGGCGGATGCGAGTTCGCCGCTCGCGAACGCGCCGCCGAGCGCGTACGCGGCGACGGCGACGGTGTCGTGCGCGTCTGCTCGCACGTACATGCAGTGGCGAATGGGCTCGCCGTTTTCGACATCGCTCGGGGTCGGCGCGCCGATTCGCAGCACGCCCTCTAGCGCTCTCGCCACGCGACCGCCTTGCGGTAACGCCGACGTTCGCGCAGACTCCAAGAGCGCTCTCAACACACCCAAAGCCGCGCGGTGAATGCGCGGTAAAGCGAGGATGAGTTCGGGGGCAACAGGTGAGGGCGGTAATCCCGGCACCGCCGATATCGCCGTGCCGTCGCACGCCAGCGCGCGCGACACGAGCGTCGTAGCGGCGGAGCAGGGCACGTTCACGGGACACGCGTATCGCGATGTCAGCATCTCCTCCAAACACTCCATCATCGCGACCACCGCTTCGATGGCGCCGAGCGACCACTTACCGGCGACGATCGGCTTTGGCACCGGTTCGCTTTGCGGTGCGAGCGTCGCCTCCAGCTGACGTTTCAATTCGCCATCTTCGGCACCTTCGAACGCGTCGTTCATAGCCGAGTGCGCCGCGTACATCACGCGTCTCGCGTGCTCGCTCCACGACCCGGCGTCGCCGGTAATTCGAGGCAACGCCGCCAAGCACCGAATCGCAGCTCGTCGCGCGTCTGCGTCCGCGCACGCGCTCACCGTCTTCCCGCACGCCTCCTCGAGCGCTCGCAGGTGCGGACGCAGAGGTCCCGGGTGCGCGCGCGCGCACGTCGTCGCCAACGCGAATCCATCCACGCTCGACTGCGAGAGCATGCGCAACAATCCGCTCGACGCCGTCGATATCGCCGTCGATGCCTCCTTACGCACGCCCGGCACGTCCACCAGCCCGCCCGCGCGCGTCAACGTCTCTCGCAAAGCCTCGCACGCCGCCCTCGTCTCCGCGCTCGCTTCACCCTCCTCCGCCGCCTTGACGCGTTCACCGAGCACCAGCACCACTCTACCGAACCTCTCCACGAACGCTCTCGCGCTGCACGATCGCCCAACGTGCGCCAACGCCTCGTACGCCGCCGCGTCGGCGTCGCTCGCCGCCGCGCTCGCCTCGGTCGCCTCCGCGTACGCTCGCACGTCGTCTCGCATCGCCCACTCCGCCTGCGCGCTCAGCGCGTGATGCGCGTCCAACGCCTCCATCACCGCGCGACGCGCCGACGCGTCCGCACCCCGCGCGCGCCCTCCGTCTCGCGCGTCCCCGCCGCCGCCGGCGGCGAGCGCCGTCGCGCGCCGAAGCGCGTCTCGCGCGCCGTCGAACGCGCGCGACGACGGCGCCATGTCGACCGAGCACGTCGAGTCGAATCGCGCGCTCGCGTCGCGCTCGCGTCGCGCTCGCGTCGCGCGCGTCGCTCGCGCGTCGACGAACGAGGTCGACCGCGTCGAGTCGGCGCGAGACTTTGAAATTCAACGCGCCGTGAGCTCGCGCGTGACACGCCGACGCGCGAACGCGCGACGACCCGCGCGCGACAGGTGGACTACGCGAACAAGACCGACGCGTCGATCGAAGACGCGCGCGCTCGGAAGGCGCGCGCGCGAGGACGGAGGGGACGATCGCGATGGCTCAGGAGCCCGAATACGTGAGCGCGCTTCCCGCGCGGTCGACGCGCGGGAGGCGGATGCACACGCTGTTGGAGGACGAGGACAGCGCGGACGAGGAGTTCTGGAACCAGGATGCGTTCGCGGAGGAGTCCGGTGACGAAGAGTACGAGAGCGAGGTGGAGGAGGAGGACGTGGTGGACGACGACTTTCACGACTCTGAGAGCGAAGAGAGCGAGGGGGAGGTGTACGTGGCGAAAGAGCGAACGAAGAGGACGTTGAAGGCGCCGGGGAGAGTGAAACCGAAAACGCCGGCCGCGGCGCCGGCGAGGGCGGCGACTGGGGATGTAGACGCGGAGGCGGGACCGAGCACCGCGGCGCCGAGCGCCCCGCGCGCCGTAGCGCCGACGATTACGCCCGGAGATTACGAGCCCAGAAAGTCGAAGCGATCGACGGCGCAGGCAATTTTAGAGCGAAGCGAGAAGATGCGCAAGGAGAGGGACGCCAAACCCGCGCCCGAACGCGCCAGGGTTGAGTACAAAGAGTTGACGCAAGAAGAGTTGCTCGAAGAGGCGAAGATCACAGAGTACTGGAACTTGCTCGATCTCGAGCGATTGCTCACGCTGGAGGCAGAGATGAAGAAGAAGGCGCCGACGGGGAAGAAGAAGTATGACGGTCCGTCGCTTGTGTACAGAAGTTCGGCGAAGGAGGACGCCGGCGCACCGGTCGTGGCGCTCGCTAGAGGTGCCGAGGTTCCCGAGCTTTTGCGCCAACCCAAACCGACCCCGGCGAAACCGAACGTGTGCGTCATCACTGGCCTACCGGCAAAGTACAAAGATCCGCTGACTGGAATGCCGTACGCGACGATCGAGGCGTTCAAAGAAGTTCGAGCGCGTTATCCGCCGCTACCGAAGCCGACGCGGGCGACGGAACCCGAACCGACGCCGGAGGAACCCGCTGAGGTACCCATGGTTGTGGATCAGCCGCCGATCGTCGAGGAAAAGCCGGTGATTAAGAAGAAACCAGCGCCAAAGAAACGTCGCGGAAAGCCGTCCGCGTCGAAACTCTCGGACGTGCCGCCGAAGACACTGAAGGAGGAGGTGCCCGCGGATGAATTCGTCAACGCAGAGGCGCAAGCCTTCTCTTAGTCACAAGCATCGCTCATCTCTAGTCTAGGAACACGATCAATTTTCAATAGTACATCACACTCACGTAGTCATCCATCACGCATCCTCTCGACGCGACACGCGCAGAGATTCAAGATTTGACAGCACGACGGACATATCGGACAAAATTCGATCTTGGCGTCTCTTGATGTCTCGCACTTGTTCGAGCGCCTCGCGTTGTCTCTGTCGTTTTCGATGTTTCACTGGAGAAATGGCGTGTAGCAGTTTTAGCGCGCGCGAGACTCCGCGCGTTTGGATTCGGGAAACCTTGTCTCGAGGCGTTTCGCCGCCGCTCGCCGTCGCGTTCTCGTCGCTCGAAACCGGCGAAACGTCATAACGAGTGTTACCGACGGCGTCCGTTTCATCGAATGGAATGCACCGCACTGTCGACGACGAGCCCGTACGCGCGATGTGTACGCGTTTTAGTATGCGCTCGCCCTCGCGTCGATCCTCTCTCGCAGTCAAATCCGTCTCTTTTTCGCAACTGCTTCTTGAAAATTCAGAGTCTGTGGAGAAAGGCGTCAGCCGCGGGTTTCGATAGACGCTCGTGTCGCTCCGTGGACAGCGCGTGGTGAACTCGCACGAGCTGTCCTCGGATGAATCGTCGCCGTTGAGCGTGTTGCGAACATCGTCGTCGCGCATGATTATGGCGTTGAGTTTTTCGCGCCGCCGAGACGAGACGAGAGACACATTCTTGCGAAATGAAACGTTAAAAAAGAATGATATAAATAAGCGTGGGCACTAACAATTTATGCGCACGAATCGTATTTTTCGATCGCCGGTGTCGCGTCATCGAGGCATCTCTCACGCGCCGGCGGGCATGGACCCGCACATGATGAATTTCGCCAACGTCGGTTTGCCGGCGTTCATGTAGCACTCGGCCAATCGCTGGTTCACGGTGGCCGCCTCAATCTCACCCGCGGCGAGTTGATCGAGTAATAGTTCGCTCTCTTCGCGCGCGAGTTGCTTCTCGCTCTTCGGTCCGTCGAACGCGGCCGCGGAGGGCCCGCGTCTGCTCTCGAGCACCTCTTTAATTTCGGCGACGTTTTTACCCTCCCATCCCGCCACGCGAATCATGCGTTCAATCGCTTCGGAACCGCCAATGGTGGACCACGGCGTTTGCAGCGCGTGTCGCGCGGCGTCTCTCGCCTCCTCATCGCGACCGAGCTTGGCGTACAAATCAGAGATGAAGACGTGCGGCGCCCCCCACTCGCCAAAGGTGGACTTGTACAAGTCGCACGTAATCAACGCCGACTGTTCGTCGCCTCGATCCAAGTGCCTCTTCACCAACCCCTCCATCGACGACGGAAACTTACCGATCTGCGTCGTCACGTACACGTCAAACTCCTTCCCAGACGTCGTGAACGCACCGTGATTATGCAAACTCACCCCCACCGCGCCCGCCGCCGCCGCCACGACGGTGCGCTCCTCGTCGCTTCGCGCCTCCTCCTCCACGATGGCTCGATGCACGAATTCTTTCGCGCTCTTCCCCACCAGCGTCGCGTGCACCCCACCTCGCACTCGCACCACCGGCATCGCCGGCATCGTCTCCCCACCGACGGCCCCGTCCACCATCATCAACCCGTACACCGTCTCCTCCGCGTCCTCCGTCGTCTTCGCGAGCGGCATCACCAACGGGTGCAACCCACGCCTGGCGTTCGGTCGCACGAGCGCACACCCCCGCGCCTCGAGCACGCGCACGAGCGCCTCCAACTCCGCCGGCGCCTCGGCGCCCGCCGCGTCTCGCACGTACGCCGCGTGCGCCACGCCGTCCCGAAGATTTGCCCCACGCGCATCGCCGTCGGTGGATGACGCCGACGCCCGCCCGGTCCCGCGTCGCGTCGTCGTCGTCCGACGGCGCGCGCGCGTCGAGACGACCGTCGTCGCCGTCACCGCGCGCGTCGTCGTCGTCATCGTCGGCATCGTCCGCGCCGCGAAGCGACGACACGCCTCGCGTCGGGACTCGACGTCCCCGGGGGTCGACGCGAGCGATAAAAGTCGCCACGTGGTTCTTTTCGAGGACGTGTCGGTGACGACGACGAGACGACACCGCGCGACGACGACGGCACCGCGCGACGCCGCGACCGAGCGTTCGAGCGCGACAAAGAGCGAGCGATTATGGTGAACTCACCGACGGGGTGTTGTTGTTTCACGTGCGGTGCGTGTGCGATGACGACGGGACGTTCGATGACGACGACGGCGCAACGTCATCACGGCGGTCATCGTGCCCATTCGGATTGATTTGATTGATGACTCGACGACGACGACGACGCCGACGCGCGAGACGGCGACGACGAGCTCGGTGACGATGGACGGACTGGCGGATGGATTGGCGGACGGACTGACCGACGGACCGATCGACGCGCGTGTGAACAGTGCCCACGGGTACGGTGCAGGTGGTGCAACAGTGCGGGAAGTTTGCGTTTTTCGCAAACGAGGGGTGTCACTTCGTGAATCCATTCATCGGGCAAGCCGTGGCGGGGACCATCTCCACGCGCGTGCAATCGTTGGACGTGAGCGTGGAGACGAAGACGAAGGATAACGTGTTCGTGATGATTGTCGTGAGCGTACGTGATTCGCGCGCGCGCGCGCGGTTTTTTTTTCTGGACTCGTCTCGCGTCTCGCTTCGTTTCGTTCCGTCGACTGACCGCCGCTCGCTCGCCCGCGCGCGTGTCTCGTCCTCTCGCGCAGACGCAATACCAAGTTCTTCGCGAAGAGAATCGATTATACGACGCCTTTTACAAGCTCACCGATTCTCGCGAACAGATTCGTTCGTACGTCTTCGACGTCGTGCGCTCCACCGTGCCGAGAATCAAACTCGACGACGTCTTCGAGTCCAAGGAGGAGATCGCCATCAGCGTCAAGGACATGCTCAGTAAATCCATGGAGGGATTCGGCTATCAAATCATGAACACGCTCGTCACGGATATCGCGCCGGATTCTCGCGTGAAACAAGCGATGAATGAGATCAACGCCGCGCAACGCGCGCGCGTGGCGGCGCAGGACCGCGCCGAGGCGGATAAGATCATGGTGGTCAAGGCGGCTGAGGCGGACGCCGAGTCAAAGTATCTCGCCGGTACCGGTATGGCGCGTCAACGACAAGCCATCATCGCCGGTTTACGCGAATCCGTCGTCGATTTCCAAGAGTCCGTCGACGGTATCACGAGTAAGGATGTGTTGGAGATGATGATGATGACGCAATACTTTGACACGATGAAGGATGTGGGCACGCACGGCGGCAACTCGACCATCTTCGTACCGTCGGGTCCGGGCGCCGTCGCCGAGGCGTCGCACGCCATTCGTAACGGTTTGATGCAAGCCACCGCGGCGAACGCGCACTGAGCGACCGCGCATCGACATAACCTCGAGTAACTCTTCACCCTCTTTTTGTGCTTTTAAATCATACTTTTACTTCATTTGCAATCGATAATTCTACTTTCGCGTCAATGCATCTTTCAATTCGCGCCGCCGTCGAGAAACATGGGCGCCATGACGAGGGTGATGGTGGCGAGCATTTTAATGAGCACGTGAATGCTCGGACCGGCCGTGTCTTTAAAAGGATCGCCGACCGTATCGCCGGACACCGCCGCCTTGTGTGCTTCGCTTCCTTTACCGCCGTGCGCCCCGGTTTCGACGTACTTTTTCGCGTTGTCCCACGCGCCCCCCGCCGTGTTGAGGAAGAGCGCCATCAAGATGCCGGCGACGGTGGCGAACATTAAAAAAGCGGCGACGGCTTTGACGCCAAGCAATTCCTGACCCGTGGCGTACCCGACGTTTTTAAAGACGATGCCGACGACGATCGGGCTCAAGACAGCCAGAGCGCCCGGGCGAACCATCTCTCGCAACGCACTCGCGGCGACGATGGCGACGCATCGCGCGTAGTCGGGAGTCTCCTCGTGCGTCATGATGCCCGGTCTCTCGGCGAATTGTCGACGAACTTCGCGGACGACCTCTTGCGCAGATTTCCCGACCGCGGTGATGGACCACGCGGAGAATAGGTAAACGAGCGCGGCGCCGAGTAAACCGCCGACGAACACCTCCGGGATGGCGATGTCGACTTGATCGAACGGTTTCCCGGTGAAGGCGGAGACTTCGTCCATAAAGGCGGAGAACAACAGGAACGACGCCAGAGCGGCGGATCCGATGGCGTACCCCTTCGTCGTCGCCTTGGTCGTGTTTCCGACGGCGTCGAGCTCGTCGCAGATGTCGCGCACGCTCTCAGGTTGTTCAGACATCTCCACGATGCCGCCGGCGTTGTCGGCAATCGGGCCGAAGACGTCCATGGTGAGCACGTACGCCGCCGTCGAGAGCATACCCATCGTCGCCACGGCGGTGCCGAAGAGACCGCCTATCATTTCACCGTTCGAGTTCGTGATCCCGCTCCAGTTTCCACACCAGTACGCGCTGATGATGGCGATGGAGATGACGATCACCGGCGCGGCGGTGGATTCCATGCCGACGCCGATGCCGGCGATGATGTTGGTCCCGTGTCCCGTCGTCGACGCCTCGGCGATCATGCGCACGGGGGAGTACTTGTAATCGGTGTAATACTGCGCGATGAAAACAAACGTGTACGCGCACGCGATACCGATCAAGCCGCACAGGTAAAAGTAGAACCACGCGCCGGGATGCTTCTCCGTGGCGAGCATCAATCGACACGCGGCGCCGAAACCAAAGACGGCGAGCGAGATGGCGACGTTGTATCCGCTCTTAAGAACGACGTACGGATCCTCTCGTCTCGCGGACGTCTCGCTGATGGACATGATGCCGCACGCGCTGACGATGCAATCCATGGCGTGAATGACGAGCGGGAACATAATGAATCCCGTGGCGTCCTCGATGCCGGCGCTCTTCGCCATCGTCGCGCCGAGAATCATGGCGGAGATTACCTCGGCGGCGATGGATTCGAAGAGATCGGCGCCGCGCGCCGAACAATCGCCGACGTTATCGCCGACCAAGTCAGCGATCACGGCGGGGTTTCTCGGATCGTCTTCGGGAATGCCTTGCTCGACTTTACCGACCAAATCCGCGCCGACGTCCGCCGCCTTGGTGTAAATGCCGCCGCCGAGTTGGGCGAACAACGCGACGAAGGACGCGCCGAATCCGTATCCCACGAGCATGAGCGGAATCTCGTGTACGCTCATTCCGTTCGCAGCGCCCACGTCGAAGAGGTAGGAAAACACGCTAAACAAGATGGTGACGCCTAAAACCGTCATACCGACGACGATCAACGCCGCGAATCCACCCGCGCGCAACGCCACCGTGAGCGCCTCTCTCGCCCCGTGTCTCGCCATGCTCGCCACGCGCACGTTCGCGCGCACGCTCACCCACATACCGACGTATCCACTCACCGCGCTACAAAACGCTCCGCTCACAAAACTCACCGTCGTGAGCGTCGCCATCGTAAACGCGCCGACGCCCGCGTCTCTCTGCTCTGGCGTCGTCGCTCGAAACAGATACGTAAAGAAAATAGCCCCCGCGACGACGCCAGCCAAGCGTCCGATCAATCCGTACTGCGTCGCGAAAAAGCCATCCGCACCGTCTCGAATAGCATCGCTCACCTTGCGCATGTCCTCGCTTCCTTCGTCTACGCGAAGCGTCCACCGCGCGAGGTGTCCCGCGAACGCCAACGACGCCACGCACGCCGCGAACACCAACGACGCCGTCCAACTCGCCCGAAACGCGAGCAAAAAGCACACCACGAGGACGATCACGGCGATCTGCGCGAACCGCTTGGGATCCTTGGCGATGGCACGGGCGATGCGCGCGTGTGTCGCGTTGGGATGGGCGGTGAATTCTCGTTGCGCGCCCGACGATTTCGATGACATCGACCCGCCCTCGATGTCGATCGCGTCGCCCGACGTCGAGCGCGAGTGCGAGAAGGCACTCTGTGAACGGTTCCGCACCATGTTCCCGGACTCGTTCATGCGATGACGCGACGCGGACGCGCGTGCGCGTGTGACGATGTTGTCGCAGGGGCGATGCTGTTGCGTCCCGGAGACGTCGGCACGCGCACGCCCTCGTCGTGCGCGCGCGCCGAGGAGAGATGGTTCGGTTCAAGAATCGATATCTTGTCGTCGAGATCGCGCACAACGACGGACGCGCGATGGAGGAGCGCGGGAAGGAGCGCGCGGTGTTGGACACGCTTCGCGAGTCGCTTCGAGAGAATTTCGGGGACGTCGGACTCGGACGCGCGCTCGGCGCGCTGAGCGTGCGATACGTCGACGCGATGACGGGGGTGTGCGTCGTTCGGTGCGGGCGAGAGGTGGCGCGGGAGGTGCGAGGGGCGATCGCGACGATCCAGGAGATGCGAGGTCGACGCGCGGCGGCGGCGGTGACGCACTGCGGCGGGGCGGTGCGAAGCACGCGCGAGGCGTGCGTGAGGCGAGTGGAGACGCGGGCGTTGGCGTTGGTGGCGCGCGGGAGGTTGAAGGTGGAACATGCGGATGCGTGGGTAGAGACGCAACGTCAGGTGATACAGTCGGCGGTGTCCAACTGAGTCGAGTTTCGAGTTTTGAGTTTCGACGTGTAATTCTATGTAAGTCTAGTACTGATGCGTGCCTGTCGCTTTCTTTTCAACGATGCGTCGTGTCTTCACGGAGTTGCGCGAAATCGGTGGTTCACGCGCGCGTGATGATGGGTTGAAACGTTTTCCAGGCACGCAGGACGCACGGGCACACGAATCGACGAGCGAATGAAGACGCCGCGCCGAGAGCCACTAACAGCCAGGGTGATCTCGGATGGCTGTAGAAGGACCACGCGGGGGACCAACGCAGCGGTGAATGGATGCGCGGAAGTTCTTGATCGGTGAACAGATCCCGCTTCTGCAATCGACATCGCGTGTACGCGCTGCGCCACGCGCGCGCCTCCGATCGAACCTCCGCGAGCTCCGTTCGCTCGCGTCGCAGACGCTCGAGCAGGATGACGCGTTCTTCCTCGATCTCGTGGATGTACTTTCTCTGCATGGCGACGATGCGCTCGGGATCGAGACGGACGACGGCTGGGAGATTTGATATCCGGGCGACGGCGAATTGTTTCGCCGCTCGCATCGGAGACCGAAACATCGTCATCCTCACTGCGACGACGACGACCGCACACGCCACGAACGCGAACACAATTCCAATGATGAGTCGAACATTGCTTCGCGCGACGTGTTCGGGCGCGCCGTCCTCCGTGCGCACGACGTCGCTCGCGTCGTCTCTCGCGTCGTCTCTCTCGGAATCCGCGGCGTCGGCGTTCACGGCATCCGCCGCGAGTTCGTCTCGAGGGCGCGACGCTGCGCCCAGCAAGGCGTTCTCTGCGCGATGCATCCAACCTCGCGCCTCGTCGCCCTGCTTCGCGTCCCACGCGTCGCCAAAGAAGAAGCGTCTCGGAGGTCGAGGAGAAGAACCGCCATCTTCTTCGCCATTTTCATCGCCCGCTCCCCTCGTTCTCGGCCAACGACTGGCCGCGTTAACGCGAATCACGTTCGCGTCAATTTGCCCCAGTTCTTCCTCCAACGCGTCGAAACCGTCCGCGTCGTCGGTGAGATTTATGGCGTCAACCGTCGACATGTCGCGAGTCTCAAAGTGTGGGTCGCGAAGTCGCGCGCTCCGTCTCGTCCGCCGACGTCGATCGGTACACCGACTGGTGCGCGTAAACAATACAATCATTCTATGGAAACTACGAACGTGGGGCACTCGGCGCGCCAATCTATCGATGCGATATGCCGCCCATGAACGTCGACGCGTCCGGCGCTGCTTGCCCGTTAAAACTCGCGCCGCTGAAATCAAACCCAGGATTTTCCATCTGAAACCTCTCGAGCATCAATCGTCGCTTATCCTCTTCGTTCTCTCTCTCGTCGCTCGTCGCCGCGTGCGCGGCGAACGGGGCGCTCCACGATTTCCCGCGTTCGCTCTTCGCGAGCGTCGCCACGAGCTCGCCGTCCTCCAAGGTCCATACCGAATCGTCCACGCGCACGCGCTCGGCGAGGTCGTGCTCCAGATACGGCGGGTTCCCCACGATTCCCACGCGCACGCTCGTCGACGCGATCGTCACGTCGAGATCTCTCGCGCGCACGCCGTCGGGCACTCTGATGTACACATTCACCTCATCGATGGTTTGGTCCCACTCGTACGCGACGCGACCGTCGGGAAGGGCGTGCGCGCGACGAGACGACGGGGCGACTTTATCCATAACGCGAGCGACGCGCGCGAGAGGGTGACCGCGGGCGACGCGCGAGGCGCGCACTGCGGTCGACCGTCGAGAGACTATGCGTGACAACTACATGGGCTGGGGACTATCCTATCTTCTACGGGCGACGCAGCGTCACGTCGCGTCGTCGTTCGACGACGCGCGACTCAGAGCACGCTTGAATCGCTCGACATGATGTATCCGGCGTGCGCGAGCGCGACGGCGATGGCGGCGCCGAACGCGCGGTCTCGCAACGGCGGGTTGTGTCTGAGACTCACGCGAATGAGCGGAAGGAGCGGCGCGTACAGAAACGGCACGGCGAACGTGCGCATCGTCGCCGTGCGTCGCTCCTCGTTCATGCGCTTGATCTCCTCGGGCGTGAGACGCGAGGTCATCGTCCTCGCGTCCCGAAGTGCAGCGAACGTCCCGAAGAGCGGCTCGACGGCGCTTTTTCACCTGCTCGCGAGACGTCGCGCCTCGAACGCGTCGTACGAGTCTCGTTCCACGCGCGCCCAAGTCGCGGTGAATCGATCAATCACCGCACCGTCGTCGCCTCGCGCGCGAAGCACGTACGTCGTCTCCTCGAACACGTCGCTTCGACTCTTTTCTTCGTATCCCAACGCGCGAAAGAGCGCGTTCGACGCGACGTTGTCGAACCCAATCTTCGCCGTGAACGCCGTCACCCCCAACTCCATCGCCCCGTACGCCATGAACACCTCCAACGCCTCTCTTGCCAACCCCTTGCGTCGAAACGCGCGCTCGGCGATCATACACTCGATCTCGCACGCCGCGTCGTCGTCGTGGTCGTTGAAGAAAAAGTTACAATCCCCGATCATCGTCGACGTCCCGGCGTCGCGCACGATGAACGTGCACTTGGACGGATCTCTCGCCCACTCGCGCTGCATCTCGAGCTCCTCCTCCGCGCTCAATCGCTCGCTCGCCGTGGCGCGCAGCAGGTCCTCATCCGCCATCCAATCGTGGTAACGACCGACGTGTTCCTCGCGATACGGGACGAGTTCGACCGACGTCGCGCGCAGGATGACGTCCTCGTTGGCGCGCATGACGACGCGCTCGATTCTCTCGCGCTCGACTTTCTCGCGTCGACGAACGCGACGCGACAGAGTGGGGGAAGGGGTGGATGTCTGACTTTTTACACTTTTTTGAGACTGCCCGCGGCTGGGTGGACGTATTCGCGCGTTCCGCGCGCGCTCGGCGCGCCGGGGGCGCGATCGCGACGGACGCACGACCGTGTGCGCGGTGTGCGCGATGGTTCTATTTTCGCGACGCGAGCGACGCGAACGCGCCTCGCACCGCGCTCGTCACCTGCGCCGGGACGTACGCGTCGACGCCGCTCTCTCGATAGGCGGCGACGACGTCTCTCACCAATGGAATTTCCCCGTCGTCGTCCTCGTCTGATTTCGCCTCCGGCACGCGCATCACCGCGTGCGCGCACGCGAACACACCCGCGACCGCGAACGCGGCGCCGAAGACGTCGAATATAAATCGACC
>Ga0181577_10002642_pt1 | contig 13994 bp, 8 predicted proteins | sample 101ome_21_FD_132468 | JGI IMG/M metagenome (GOLD analysis project Ga0181577, IMG submission 132468) | Coastal salt marsh microbial communities from the Groves Creek Marsh, Skidaway Island, Georgia - 101413BT metaG (megahit assembly) | ecosystem: Environmental > Aquatic > Marine > Intertidal zone...
ACCAAAGATGCGGTGGCCGTGCCCAGAGCGTCTTCACCGCACTGGGTGTCGGCGGTCGCGGTCAACGTCATGGGAACAGGCTGAATCACCGTAGCCTCGCGCGTTTCAGGTTCGCAGCCGTAGTCGCCCAGGATTTGGGCTTCCACCGTGTACGTTCCGCTCACCAACACGTCGAAGAACGCCGGCGTGGCAATTCCGTATGCGAAGTCGACGAGATCGCCGTTGGCGTTGCGAATGGTGAAATCCCAATTCGCCGTGTCGTCGTCGCTGTTCAACTCAATCGCTGAATCCGTGCTGCCGTCGCACGCGCCGTCCGTGGCGAGCATGCTCAACACAGGTGCGCTCAAGATGTCCACTTCGACCGTGTCCTTGCACGCGAAGGCATTCGTCACGATCAACTCGTACGCACCGCCTGCCAAGCCGGCCGCAACTGGACCCTGTTGGCCGTCAGACCATTGGTATTCAAAGTCTGTTCCGTTGGAGGTGATTTCAGCCACCGCGGCACCGCCCTCTCCGCAATCGTGCGTGACCGTCATGTCAACGACCATCTTGGTGGGACGGATGACCGTGTGTTCGCCCGTGATGCTTCCGCAGATCAGGTCGCCCGAGCTCATCACGGCGTAGGTGTACGTGCCAGACTCGAGTCCGGCGAACATCACGCCGACGCCCTCTGCGTCGACCACACCTTCGATGTTGTTCCCTGCGTCGTCGCTCAGCGCCACGGTCCAAGGTCCGTTGCCCGTAGGCAAGACCTCGATGTGGGTTGATCCAACGCCTTCGCAACCTGGAGAAGACACCTCCGCGCGAACGGGAGGCACCAAGTACAAGGTCCCCACGGTGTACGTGTTGTTGTCGCTTGAGCTCAAGGCCACTTGCGTCAATTCTCCTTCCTCGAGGGGTTGAGCGTCGACTTCACCGTTCAACTGAATGTACACACACCCTTCTGGCCAATTCATTTCCTTCACGTCCACGGTGAAATCTCCGTCAAAGGGAGCGTTGGCGGCCAGAATCAAGTCAAAAGCAGCCATCGGCTCACGGACAAAATCGATTTGCACGATGCCGTTTTTGGTGTTGTCTGCGTCGCGCAAGTACAAGTCGCACGCGCTGTAGGGAGACGTACCGTTGGTTCCATCTTCCGCGGCGTCGAACTGCACAGACGTTCCTTCCACGATCGCGGCGCGACACTCGTCGGCAAAACCGCTGGGGTTGGACGCGGCAAACGTCATGATTCCAGCCAATTCTTTGGTGCTCGTGGCGAAGGTGCCGTTGGGCGAGGCATCGGCGGCGCTCAGGCTCCACGCTTGCCCCACATCAGCATCCGTTGGTGAGTACTCGCACGCCACGCTGGGTTGCAACGTCGTGCCCATGCCGTTGGTGGACAACCCACCCACGTAAATGTCCCACTGCAGCGTGTTGGTGTTCCAGCAGCGCAAACCGAATCCGTCCTCACCCATTTGGGCGTCGAATTGGTTCAAGTCGTAGTTGCCATGCGTGGTGTTGCCGAACAGTCCGGAAAAGGCACCTGCAGGCACTTCCATGCTCACCTCAGCAGCGGGCATCGTACCTGAGTAGGTCAACGTGTAGGTCTCTCCAGGAGTCAGGGAAAGGTAAAGGCCTTCCCAAACCGGAAGAATGTCGTCCACGGACTCCACTTTTTGGTAGTTGTAAAACGCATCCGCATTCCAGTAGGCGATGTTGGAGTTGCCCGTTTCCACATCGGCACCGTCGAACCCAACGGTCGGGAAGTCGCCCACCAATTCCGACACGGCCACCCCTTCGAGGCCGAGAGAGACGCGGTGTTGCACGATTGGCGTCGTGCGGTTGGCAATGGCAGGCAGCACGATGTGACGCGTCACCAACCCCAGAACCGCGCCGCCGTTGGTGCGCATGACAGTCGCACGACCATTCTCGTTCTCGGTCAGACGCAACTGGCCGCTGGCGTGCACATCAATCGTGGAGTCGTCCGCACCGAGGTTGCCTGTGACCTCTACCGTGTTTTTGACGGTCAATGTTGTCCGGTGCTTTGCAACCAATTCGTCGCACACAAGCTGAACATCCAACGTCTGATTTCCGGCGATGGCGCCAGCGATGAGCTTCGCGCCGGGGAGAGACACAGGAACGTCCGCAACGAAATTGCCATCAAACGACATGGTTACGTCGTCCAAATCCAACAAAGATCCGCTCCAGCGAACGTACAGCGAGTTGAATTCCACGTCAGAGACCATGGACACTTCGTGATCCACGAAGACGTCGTCGTCCAACGTAGGGATGCAATCGCAGCTCCACGTGGTGGGTTCATTCCAGATGCCGCGTTGGACAGAGAAAATGGATGCCCGGTTGCTTCGAGCTTCGAGGATGTACGAATCCGTGACGGCCACATCAATCACGTCGTCGCTGTTGGCTTCGGATTGCTGGCCTTGCCAAATGGCGTAGGCCTCCTGCATGGCAGCGGAATCGATCTGAAGGGCGGGGTGTTCGAAGTCCTGACCCCAAGTGATGAGGGTCGCGAAGATGAACAGGGGTGTAAGAATTGCTCTCATGGCAAAAATCGGATAGGGTTCGACTCCGCGTTACGAGCCCTGATCGAAAAAGGTTTCATTTCGAAAGGGCTTGTGTACTTTTGCCACGCAAGCAATACACGCCATGAACACGCAAGACGTCATCACTCCCCTCGCCCAATTCATCGAATGGACGTTCAACACCGTTCTCGTTCCCATGAGCGAAAGCTTCAACTGGGTTGTGATTGGAATCGGACTTGCGGGGTTGTTGTTTTGGTTGCGCCTTCAAAAGAAGTACAACGCGCAAGCCGAACAGGACGGCACGATCATGTGATCGCGCGCGGTGCGTGTGAAGCCGTTGTTGAAAGGAATGGAAGAGGTGCCCTAAGTGGCGCCTTTTTTGTGCTCTTTACAGAACGTCTTGCCCGATGTCACGTCGGCACTTCTTGCCTTCAAATGCGATGGCGTCGGCCAGGGCGTAACTCTTTTTTAGGGCATTCTCGGGGTTGGCGGCCATGGCGGAGCACGCCAAGACGCGTCCCCCCGCCGTCAGGACGCTGCCACGAGAGATGCTCGTCCCTGCGTGGAAGAGCAAGGTGTCTTTTTCCAAACGTTCCGGCGTGGTGACGGTTTTGCCTTTCTCGTATTTTCCGGGGTAGCCCTCGGAGACCAACATGACCGTCGAACACGTGCGAGGGTCAATTTGGAGGTGGTACTCGCTCAGCAACCCCGCACCCATGTTCTCGAAGAGGTTGAGCAAATCGCTCTGAATGCGCGGCATGATCACTTCCGTCTCGGGGTCGCCCAAGCGGCAATTGTATTCCACCACATAGGGATCGCCACCCACCTTCATCAGGCCAAAAAACAAGAAGCCGTTGTACGGAATGCCGTCGGCCGCCAATCCTTTCACCGTGGGAATGATGATTTGGTTGAGGGCTTTCTCGTGAAACTCGGCATCCATGAAGGGGACAGGGCTGATGGCCCCCATGCCGCCCGTGTTGGGCCCCGTGTCGCCTTCGCCAATGCGCTTGTAGTCCTTGGCAGAAGGCAGAAGGTGGTAGGCTGTGCCGTCGGTCACCACGAACATGCTGCACTCGATGCCGTCCATGAATTGCTCAATGACCACGCGCTCTCCCGCCTCGCCAAACGACGAACCCGACAGCATGTCGCGAACGGTGGAAGCGGCTTCGTCGAGGTCCTCGGTGATGATGACTCCTTTGCCGGCGGCCAATCCGTCCGCCTTGATCACGTAGGGGGCCTTCATCTCACCCAAAAACGCCAGCGCCGCATCCACCTGCGAGGCATCAAAGGCGCCGTAGGAGGCGGTGGGGATGTTGTGGCGCTGCATGAAAGCTTTGGCAAAGGCCTTGCTGCCCTCCAATTGAGCTCCCTCTTTGCGCGGTCCAATCACCACCAGGTCAGGGTGTTTTCCGCAATCCAACAAATGGTCCACCAACCCTTCCACCAAAGGCGCTTCAGGTCCGACGACCACCATGTCGATGTCGTGTTTCTTCAAAGCACGGCTGACGGCATCGTGGTTGCTGACATCCAACTTGAGGTTGGTCGCCAACGCCGCCGTGCCTGCGTTTCCGGGGGCCACGAAAAGAGCGGTCAGAAACGAGCTTTGGGCCAGTTTCCACGCCATGGCATGTTCGCGGCCACCAGAGCCAATCAGCAACACGTTCATGCCAGCAAAACTACGCCAGCACCAAAGGCTCAACAAGACAGGTTTTCCACAACGGAGCCCCACTTTCCACGACGGAATCCCGCGGTTGGCCACTACCTTCGGCGCTGTGCTGAGTGTCGTCGTCATTGCCAAAAACGAAGCGCGCAATTTGCCTCGCTGCCTGAACTCCGTCCAAGGGTTGGCCGACGAGGTGGTGGTGGTGGATTCGGGATCGACGGACGGCACGGCGGAGCTCGCTGAAGCGCAAGGAGCAAGCGTGTTCCAACGAGAATTCACCTCCTATGCAGACCAAAAAAACTGGGCGGCGGACCAAGCCACCCACCCCTACGTTTTGAGTCTCGACGCAGACGAGGCGCTGAGCGAGGGTTTGCGCAAGGAATTGCAGGAGTGGAAAACGCGCATGGCGGAGGGTACGGCGCCGGGTGGCAACGTTGGCGCGTGGTCGATGCCGCGCTTGACCCAGTACTGCGGCACGTGGATTCGGCACGGGGGGTGGTACCCCGACCGCAAAGTGCGGCTTTGCGCCCAGGGAGCTGGGCGATGGAAGACGTCCTCGGAGCACGTTGTGCTGCACGAGGCGTGGGTGCCCAACCCGGGTGTCGCCGTGGAAGCGTTGGCGGGCGACCTTCTTCATTACAGCTACTACTCGACGGCGGATCACCACCGGCAATGGTCCAAATTTGCCCTCCTCGGTGCCGACGACGCACGGGCCCTAGGAAGGGCCTCAAACCGCCTGAAGCCATGGGCTCGCGGCGCGTTTCAGGGGTTGAAACAGTTCGTGGCTCAAGGAGGCTGGCGGGACGGTCGAGCCGGGTGGGAAGTGGCGCGATGGAGCGCGCGCGCGGCGTTTTGGAAATGGAAGCGCGTCGCGGAGTGGCCTTCGTTGTCGGCCCTTCGGCGCGTGGCGGTGGTTCGAACCGATGCTCTAGGGGACAACGTGGTGACGTTGCCGTTGGCAGGGGCCCTGAAGGACGGGCTTCCTGGAGTGGAGGTGGTGTGGATTTGCAAACCTTACGCTGAAGCGGTGGTGCGCCAATCGACTCATGTCGATGAGGTGCGGCTCTGGACCGGCGCAGAGGACGTGATGCGTGGCTTGGACGCGGTGGTGTTCGCGTTCCCGGAGCCCGAGTTGTTGCGGGCGGCGGCGCGTGAAGGCGTTCCCGTGCGCGTGGCCACGGGGCGTCGGTGGGCTTCGGCGCGTTGGGCAAATCGCCGGGTGTGGCGCAGCCGCCGTTCCCGGCCGGAACACGAAACGCAGCAGGGGTTGCGGTTGCTTCACGCCTTGGCCATTCCCGCCCGCTGGCGTTTCCCGGAACGTGAAGATTGGTTCGCGTTGACCGGGCTGCCGAGTCGGGATCAAGTCGGGGTGCGTTCGCGTCCTGAGCTCGCGGAGTCGGTGGTGTTGCATCCCGGAAACCACGGTTCGGCGAACGGGTGGTCCGTCGACCGGTTTGAAGAACTCTCTGAGCGCTTGATGGCCGGAGGTACGCGCGTGGTGGTGACTGGAACCGAATCGGAACGATCGGCCCTTCAGCCGTGGTTGGAACGGGCAAAGCACCAACCGTTGTTCGAGGATGCGGTGGGGGCGTGGTCGCTGTCCGAGCTGTCCTCCGTGCTTGGGCAGGTGAAGTGCACCGTTGCGTCGAGCACCGGGCCGCTTCATTTGGCGTCCGCGCTGGGGACGCCCACGGTGGGTCTGTACCGGTCGGAAGCCCCGTTTTGGCCGGAGCGATGGGGTCCACTCGGTCCCGGTGAGGTCCTGTCGACCTCGCGCGTCGGCGATCAAGGCGGGTTGGACCTTTCTGTGGACGAGGTGCTGGCCGCCGTTCAGGCGGTGTGCTCGGGGGGTGAGCCCGAGGTGTGATTTGGGCGGATGGTGGCGGCAAAGAGGGCCAAAAAGCTGACCACAATCCCCGCCTGCGTCTCCCACGTGTCTTCAAAACAGCAGCTGAGAAGGACGACCACGCCGCCCCAGCGCGCGTGCAGCGATTGCAATCCGAGCTGCTGCCACCAACCGCGCCAGAACGCCAACCAAAGGAGGAGGGCGAGGATTCCGCCTGAAATGGCCCACGTCAGATGCTGCATGTGAGCTCGGTGGCGGTGTTGCGTGGCCAGGGGCGTGCCCAACGCCGCGTAGCTCTGTGAAATGGCGGAACCGGTGTCGCCGGCACCGTGCCCCAGCCAAGGCGACAAGGCAAACGCTTGCGCGCCGGCCCGCCAGTGTTCGAACCGCTGAAAGAGCGCATGTCCTGAGGCGCTGCCGCCGTCGCGCCACATTTCCCATTCGCGGCGGGTTTCACGCAAGCGTTGGGCCATGCCGTGGGCGGGTCTGACGCGGGTGGCCCCGTTTTCGATGGCCTGCACGTCTTCGGGGGTGAGTTGAAGGATGTGCTCCGCGTCTTTGGGCCAACCTTTGGACGTGAGGTAGCGCATCAGCCTGTCGCGCAGTTGAAAGCCTTGGCGGTTGGTTTCTGTCAACGGACGTTTTGAAACTTGCGCCCACGCCGCGGGCCATTCTTCTTCACAGATGTAGAGGTAGACGCGGTGCCCCCCCTCGGACAAGACCCGTTCGGGGCGATGCTCGTAGGGATTCGCCAGTGAGGTGGTGGCGGGCAGGTCGTTTTCAGGAACGGGCAACGGAACGGGTTGAAGCCACGCGACGGCAGCGAGTAAGGCCGCGATGCCGAGGGCGATGCCGCTTGCCATCCACCGACGGCGAACCTGGGGTGAGGCCGCGGCCGAGACGCCCCAAATCAGTGCGAGCGGCAGAAACAACACGCTGGTGAACGAGCCGGTCACGCTCGCGAAAGCCAGCCAGAGCACGCCAAATCCCAGCGCGTGGGCGCGAGGTTGCTCTTCAAGAGCCCAAGCCCAAGCCAAGGCGGCGAGCATGGACAGGCGAATGTGGGACATCCAAGGCGTCCAGTCACGCGGGGCGAGTTCCGTCCCTTGAACGGATTGAACGCCGCCCCAAATCAACACGCCGGCGAGGGCGAGGGCCGTGCTGCGAAACACCCACGTTCGGGCGGTTTGGGGTGCGGAAAGAGGGACCTTCAACCAGGCCCAAGCCAACACGGGCAAGGCCAGTTGAATGGACAGGATGTGCGCGCCGTGGTCCACGTTTTCTGACCACGCCAGGCTCGCGATTTGCCACGCCATCATCGCCGCGAGCCAAAACCACGGCGAATGAAACCACGCTCGGGAAGGGGCGAAGGGTGAGCCCTTGCCTTGAATCCAGGCCCACGCGGCGCACGCGCCCACCCAAGCCGTGCCCACAGACATGGCGGCGTGCGACCAAGGGGCGCCCCAAATCACCAAAAACCACCCCCAACGAGCGGCGCGTTGTGGGTGCAACGCCGCCATCAGTTCGCGGCTTCGGGACCGGTCAAGATGGACACGTATTCCCCCGTCTCCAACAACGCGACGGCCCGCAGCGCAACGGGGTCGTGCACCAATCCGTGCTTGTATTCTCCGGACGTGTTGTACAAATGCACCACCAACTCCTGTTCAAGCGCGCGTCGGACTTCGGTTTGGTGTGTTTTCAAATCGACTGGCACGTCCGCCTGCAACCCGGATTTCAGGGTGATCAAGGCTTTTTCATTCATCTCGTCGAGGAGTTCCTCCTTTGCGATGGCCTCCAACGATTCAAAGGCTTGCAGGGTTTGGGAGGCGTAGGGCACCTCTTCCAATGCGGCAACGTAGGCGATGAAGGCGTTCCACGTGGCCTCGTCCAATGCGAATTCGGCCGCGTCTTCGGGGGCGTCAAGAACCTCGCGCTGCCGAACGGCAAAATCGAACAGCACGCCGTTTTCGAGCAGGCCTTGCAGCACGTAGTTGATGGCCGGAGACGGCACCTCGACGTCGGGCAACACCCCACGGCCTTCCAAGACCTCACGGCCACTCGTCGTGTAAAAGGTCTTGAGGGTGGAGTCGGCCATGGCATGGACTTCTCCTTCGTCGTCGCGGTGGCTGTAGTCGAGCCGTTGGACACAGCGACCGCTCGGCGTGTAGTACTTGGCGACGGTGACCTTCATTCGGGTTCCGTACGCGAGTTTTTTCGTTTGCTGCACCAATCCCTTCCCAAACGACTCCTCGCCGACCACCACGGCCCGGTCCAGGTCTTGAAGGGTGCCGGCCACGATTTCACTGGCCGAGGCCGACTTGCCGTCGACCAGGACGGCGACGGGCAAATCCGGGCGCAGGGCCACGGCACGCGTCTTGTAGGACTTATTCCAGTCGGGGGTCTTGCCCTTGGTGCTGACCACTTCTTGCCCTTTGCCCACAAACAGGTTCACCATCGAGATGGCTTCCCGCAGCAAACCGCCGCCGTTTCCACGCAAGTCAATCACCACGTTTTCCGCGCCGAGCGAGTCCGTCAGATTGATCAACGCTTTGCGCACGTTGGCGCTGGCGGTTTTCGTGAAGGACCCCAAGGCCAAATACCCCGTTTTGTCGCTCAACATGCCCTGGTAGGGTACGTCGGGGACTTTGACCTTTTGACGTTGCAGGGAAAAGGAGAGCAGTTCCCGGGTCCCGGGTCGCTCCACTTCGAGCTCCACCTCGGTCCCCGTGGCACCTTGAAGAAGTTCGCCGATTTGTTCTTGTTCCAAACCGCTGATGTCGCGGCCGTCGACGCGTTTGACCACGTCACCCAAACGGATGCCTGCGCGGTCCGCGGGCTCTCCTTCCAACAAATCCACGACGACGGTGCGGTTGTTCTTCGTTTCGATGCTTGCCCCGACGCCGCCGTATTCACCCGTTTGCATGAATCGGACGTCTTCCATTTTCGACTCGGGAAAGTACCGGGTGTAGGGGTCGAGCTCGGCGAGCATGGCTTTGATGCCCGTTTCCATGAGGTCACCCGGCGCCAGTTCGTCCACGTAGAACAGGTTCAATTCCCGAAAGGCCGACTGCATGATTTCAAGCTGCTTGGACATCTCGAAATAGTCGTCTTTCACGGTGGCGGCCACGGTGAGAAACAGGGCGAGTGGAAGCCCAAGCAGAATCAGCAATCGGCGCATGCGCAACGAGGTTTAGGAAGGGTTGGAACGGGAGCCGTCCGCCGCGGAGCCGAGTTCTTTCTCCAAGCGTGCGGCGACGCGGCGGAGCAAGTGTTGGCAATCCGAGAACGTAGGAATCTCGTTTCCCACAAAGATGAACACCACAGCCCATTGGGGCGAACCGGCTTTCCAATTTTTGGCAAGGCTCGTTTTTTCGTGACGCCACGCCTCGCGAAGGAGCCGCTTGATGCGGTTCCGGTCCACCGCGCGACGGAACCTCTTTTTGCCCACGGAGAACGCAGCTTGGAAGGGCACGTCGTGAGGCAACGGGGCTTGAATGGCCCGCGCCATCACAGGAAACGCCTTGATTTTCACCCCTTTTTCAAACGCGAGGTCCATCAATGCGGTGGATTTCAACCGCTCGCGTTTGGATAGGGTGTGCACTCAGCCGGTGATGTATTGCTCCAACGCCATGGTCATGGAAGGAGCCTTGGCCGTCGGGGCGTTGATGTCGATGCGCAATCCAGCGGCCTCCGCGGCTTTGGCAGTCGTAGGCCCAAACACTGCAATGCGCGTTTTTCCTTGCTCAAAGTCGGGAAAATTCTTGAACAACGACTCGATGCCGCTCGGGCTGAAGAACACGAGCACGTCGTACTTGACGTCGCTCAGGTCGCTCAAGTCGGAGCACACGGTGCGGTACATCACAGCACGTGAGTAAGTGAATCCGCCGTCGTTCAAGGCATTGGGGATGCTGTCCTTGAGGAGGTCCGAGCACGGGAGCAAGAACTTTTCGCTCTTGTGCTTCTTCATCAAGGCCACCACCTCGTCAAACTTGATGGTGCCGTGGAACATCTTGCGCTTGCGGTATTGGACGTATTTCTGCAGGTAGTAGGCCGTGCTTTCCGAGATGCAGAAGTACTTCATGGTGTCGGGCACCTCGAAGCGCATTTCCTTCGCCATGCGGAAATAGTGGTCTACGGCGAGACGGCTGGTCAAGATGACCGCGGTATGCTCTGCCAAATCGATGCGCTGCTGCCGAAACTCCTGAGCGTCCATCCCTTCCACGTGAATGAAAGGACGGAAGTCAATCGTGAGTTTCTGCCGATCCGCCAAGTCGAAGTAGGGAGACTTCTCCGTGGATGGCTTGGGCTGCGAGATCAGGACGGTTTTGATCTTTTGGGCCATGGGTCGTGCGATTCAATGTCCTCGAAGGGCGGCACGGATGCTCCAGAGAGTCCAAAACAGCGACCAGCCCCATTCGAGGGTGCAAAGATACAAGATTCCAACAACCCGATGTTGGTTTAGGCCTTGAATCAATTGGGACGAGCGCAACGAACCATGCATCGCCGCCAATCCATAGATGGCTGCAGCCCCCCAAGCTGCGACCGGGGAATGATGCACCGTCGGGTTCAATGCCGCGACAAGGGCCCATGCGGCCAGCGCCAACCCCACCCACGTGTGGTTGTGCCTTCCCATCTCCACCGGGGTGCTCGACAAATCGCCAGCCCCTAGGGCCACTCGTGCGCCAGCCCAGCGCAGCCCTCCAATGGCCACCAGCCCTCCTGCCACGGTCCACCAAGACGGGACAGAGTTGCCCTCGGGCAACAGCGTGTGAAATCCAGCCATCAGGCCCAAGAGAGCCAGGACGTGGCTGAGCACAACTCCGAGGGTGCGTGGCGTTTCGGAGGCGTTTCGGGTTGCGAGGTTGCGCGGTTTGGACCAAGCCCAGCCCAACCGTCGCCCCTCGCGGGGAAATCCGGCGAGCAGAATCCACATGCCAAGCAAGGTCAACACGGCAAGAACCAAGGGGTCCAAATCGGGTTGATTCCAAGGTTGAATGTCGAGGCCATCGCGCATGAGGGCAAGTTCGCTCAAAGGCATGAAACCCCATCATGGTGGAGCCAATGCAATCAAGCATCGGTCAGTCCCCCGGGTGCCTTGAGTCACGTTGCGCCAAGTCACCACGCCCATGTAGGTCCCGGGAGGCTGAACGACTCCTTGAAGGTCGGTGCCACGCCACGTCCAAGACAAGCCCTCTGCAGACCACGTGGCGTTCAACTGCTGAAGGGACCGAGCTGCTGTGGGTTCAATCACGCCGTATTCCAACTCGTAGGTGTCTCCGTCGGCATCATGCTTCCAACGGAGTTCGACGGAGTCCCATCCCTGCCGCCCACCCGGCGTGATGGTGGTCGGGTGGCAGGTCAATGCGGAGGTGCTTGGATTTGACTCGCGCAGGCTTGGGCCGTTGGGTCGACCTGGAGTGGCCTCGACGTGGGGTGGGGTGGTGCCCCAATGCGACGATCCGGGAATCAAGGCCGAGGACAAGCCCTCGGGGCGGGCGGCCCACGCCGGCTCGGGAAGCGATTTCAAGTCGAGCTGAACCTCGTGTTGTGGGGTCCACAGGGTCAGCACCGGATCGCCATGAAAGGAGGGAACCTCCGCAGGCAGGCAGCGATGTACCCCGTGCTCCACCCAGGATGGACAAGCCGTCAAGCACGATTCCGTGTCGGGCGGAATCCACCAACCCACGTCGCTCAAAGGGGTGCATTCCTCGGCCATCGCCCAAGGATCTGAGGTCCACGTCCATTCGGAGGTCCACGAACCGGCTTGGGGGAGGATCAATTCGACGAAGGTGCCGTGACCTTCACGGGGGCGGTACAGGACCTCGTTCCATTGCGGTTCAGCGGCTGGCGATACGTACCCGGGAGGGGTGTCGGGAAACGACAAGGTGGGGTCTTCCAGATGACGTGGGCCCCTTGGCAAAGAGTCCGGCCCCCACGAGGCCACGGCCAACAGGACGCCTTCGTACCATCGCGCTGTCCAATCTGTGTGAGGCTCCCAGAGGTCACTGCGCCACAGCCTCCAAGGGGAGCCGGGAGGAACCGTCGTGATCCACCGTCCATCCCAATGACCGAGGGCCGGCCGCAACGGACCGTGCGCGAGAGTGTCGGTCCAATCGGCCGCAATTCCCGGCGTCATTCCCTTGGAGCTAGGCTCTGAACGCCAAGCGAGTCCGGGCTGAAAATCGCCGTCGGCACCCAAGGTGATTCTTCGGGGAAGGCATTCCATGCTTCTGCCATGGCGCTCTCCCAAATCGTCGCTGTGCCCGCAATGGCTGTAACGTGATTCCGCCACGACGTTGCCCCAATCGTCGCGAAGCTGTACCGTGCCTCGAACATTGGTCAGCGCAAGCGATTCATCGATCTCCCACATACACGTCAAGGAATCCGCCCACCAGGCCGTCCCCAGCCAGGCACGGTAGGCCTCTCGAGGACGCGAAGACACCACGAGGGCCTGTCCGGGCGCCCAAGGCACCCCCCGCCACGCCAGCATGTCCTGGCTCAGGTTGGTCCATTCCACAAACTCAGCTTGGGTCACTGGATGCGTCGCTGGAAGGATTTCGGTGAGCTGCACATCTCCCGGTTTGGGAGGTCGGTGGCCGGTCCAAAGCGTGTCGAGGTGGTGAGGCTGGTCGGGGTGGGCGCAGAAGTGAATGCCTGAACAAGTGAGATGAGCTTTGTGCGCTGTAGGTTGAGGCCAGGGAAGCTCCCAGCTTACGTCGCCGTCGTCCGTCCATTCCGCTTGAAGCGAGTGCGTGACGACGGAATCGTCCAAGGCCATGACGACGTAGGGAGCATGCTTCGGATCCCAAGCGGGCTGCGGGTGAATGGCCACTGTACCGGAGGGGGTGCGCTCCAATTGCACACCCCAATGTTGCGAGACGTTGTCGTTTTCGCGGCGTTCAAACATGGCCGGCTGGCCAGGCGAAGCACCCTCCGGGTCGGGATGCCACGTGCTGTTGTGGTCGCATGCCAAGGGGTTTTGGCAAGACAAGGCCACCCCGTCTTGCGAAACGTCTTCCCACCAAGATTGATAAAAGGTCAACGTCTCCAAAACGCCGTTGGCCCCTCGCAAGCTCACTTGTTCGCCTTCGTCACGAAGGCCGCTCCAACCCACGGCTCGAACCACCCAAACGCTGTCCAAGGCGGCCTCTTCCCACGGCAGTGCGGCATCGACGATAAGGAACCGTTCGCGAGGAGGGACTACCCCTTGCGGAGGCGAAATCACCCATTTCAAGGCGTGGAGGTCGCCGGAATCTTCGAGCGTCAATTGCTCAGGATTGAATGCCAGGTCCGAAACGTTCAAAATTTCCAGATACGTCGACTCCGGGGCGTGGATGGCTGGAGTGGGGTCTGGCATGACTTCGGTGAACGCCAAATCGCCCTCTTGCAATCCCACGGCCCCGTCCCGCCACAAGACTGACTTACCCTCGCCGTGCTGAAGCCAAACGGCTTTTCCCGCTTCGACGGGGCATGGCAATGGCCATCGAAACACGTTGTCGCAGGCGGTGGATTGGGCCAGCGGTGGGGGGGTCGAGGCGCTTGTGCAAGGAAGCTTGAGTTCCAATGGACAGACAATGGGGTCGACCGGCCACACCATCCTTTCCACGTGTGAAGAATCGGCAAGGAACCAGGTTGGGTCGATGGAGAGAGTGGACGCCGAATGCGGTTTCCAACCAAAGTTCCACCCTTGTCCGTTGCTCGAGGTGTGCGTCACGTCGATCCCGAGACAAGGAGGGCGGGTAGGGGGAATGTCTACCGTGGTGTCCACCCAGGTTTGGATGCGGCTCAAGGGATCTTGGGCGTGAACGCGCCACGTGCCGGCGTCTTGGAAATGCCAGGACGCCGAGTATCGGAAGGGCGAGCTCCAGTCGTGGCAGGCGGGATGCACGACCCAGGGTGCCATCCCAGGACCGTGGCAACGAAGGGGGTCGGAGGAGCCCGTTTCGCCCGCGGCCACCCCGCCCGA
>Ga0181577_10002648_pt1 | contig 13987 bp, 18 predicted proteins | sample 101ome_21_FD_132468 | JGI IMG/M metagenome (GOLD analysis project Ga0181577, IMG submission 132468) | Coastal salt marsh microbial communities from the Groves Creek Marsh, Skidaway Island, Georgia - 101413BT metaG (megahit assembly) | ecosystem: Environmental > Aquatic > Marine > Intertidal...
CCACGTCCCATACACACAGCGATCAAGATGACACCGAGCAACCACTACTGGCAGAAGCGTATGACTAAGTGGGTCACGTTAACAGATGATGACGCGTCATTAACTTTCAGCAGCGCAAGCGGCGGTTGGGTCAAGGTGGCAGGTGGTGCCAAGATGCCAACACCGCCGAAAGTGACGGTCAAGAAGGACATGAAGGATCGCTACAAAGCGGACATAAACACGTTCAAAGAGTGGGCGTTCACCATGGGTGCGTTACTACCGATACAAGATTACGCGTACATACGTGATATCAACAACGAGGTGTTCGAGTGGAACGATAACCCCAATGTCTACAGATGGGGTAACCCATGGACAAACGTCAAACCGAAACAGATGCGCGACATAATGTGCACGGAGAACCACCCGATGCGTCTGCACCTAGCCGTGACAATGCTGCGTAGTGTGGACTTCCACCACGTCGAGACTGTCGATGATGTGCGTAGAGTTAAGCAACGCGCGAACAACTGGATCAATAAACAAATGGGCTTTACGAAGAAAGGATAAGGCAATGGCAACACACGCGTTAATATCTGATATTTTATCATCAGAGTGGACTGCACCGCATGACTTGCAGTCTATGTTCTCACGCAACGAACCGCTACGCGCATTCTGCGATGAGGTTAAAAAGAAACTGCGGGGGTGCGAGTTCGCCCCCAAAGACAGCCGATCCGTGTGGGTGTATATACCTGAGCAAGTGTTCGCACTGGGGTGGATTGGCTACGGCGACTACAGAGACAACGCACAAGAGGCGGTGAAGAGTTATACTGTGTACTCACGACATATAGTAAACGACATGTACAGCTCTGCCTCATTCCAGTATCACACACGTGGGTCAGTACACATGAACGTAGCACTCAGACACGCAAGCCGATATCTGACACGCTATTCGCCGATTGAAATTACTAATCAGTTGCGCTCGTCGTTCAAGCAAGGCGCGAGTGCTGTCGAGCATGAAGCGAAGTCTGACATGTTACAGCAAGAGAAGGCACTGTTCGGTAAGAGTTTCAACACTCGCATGTGTCGTGTAGCTACGGAGTTGAAGGTGTTGTTATCCACAGGATACGAGTTCACAGACCCTACGATTGGTGAGGAGTTGAAAGAGTACTTCACCAAGGAAGAGGAGTACAACGAACTTGCACAGGAGCGTAACGCATACTGTGTTGTGGTCGATACGTTCTTGGGTAACCAACGCTATCAAGTGGTCAGTGTCGATGGTGCCGGTGGGTGGAGTCCAACTATACACGATGACGTGTCAGTGTATGATGACGAGTCTATACCCGGGGATCTGGCAGGTAAGCTATCTGTCCTATCAATGTGTGAGATAGATCAGTATGTAACTGACGTAGGTGTACGCGCAAATGATCGGGTCTTCTATGTGGCTCGGTGAGCGTGACTTTATCGATGCCCTGCCAGACATGAAGTATTTGTTCTGGCGGGACTTGATCGGTTCGCATGGGTGGAAGCGATGCGCTAGGCGTGAGGCTTATTGGATCGGCGAAACACAAGACATACCACACGATGACAACATATACCGTGTATACGTATCACCTGATGACGGACACATCAGCGTGGCGTGTATAGGTATTGAACGTCTTGACTCACTAGCGGATGGTACGTATGATAGTTCAGACAAGCTACCCGACTGGATGCAAGAGAAGCTAGCGGTGCTGTTAATGATGAGCAGTGATCCGCCGACAGAACGAGTAGTGGGTGTTGGTCAGCGTATGGACGAGGATATCTTTTGGATATTTTGTTAGTGCGTCACTAACATGGGGGCTTCGGCCCCCGCCACAAATTGATGCCAGTTACCGAGGAGGGTAAGATGAGTTGGTTACCGTTTGGCGGACGCAGTCGCAAAGAGTTTGATGAACTAGTTGAAACAATAGAAGCAGGGGCACCATACCCATGGTGGACAGAAGAACAAAAACAACGATACGAAAGGGAGAGCGCAAATGGCAATGACACCAGAAGCAAAAGTAAAAAAGAAAGTGGTCGCGATACTTAAAGAAGCGAATGCGTACTACTTCTATCCTGTAACAGGTGGTTATGGACACAGCGGAGTGCCTGATATCGTGGCGTGTTACAAGGGCATGTTCATAGGCATTGAGTGCAAAGCTGGTAAGAACAAACCCACACCACTACAGAATAAGAACTTAAAGGCTATTGCTGAGGCGGGTGGTATTGCGACGGTAATCAACGAGGAGAACATCGATGAAGTTAAAGAGTATCTACGGTGACAACCTTGTTGAATACATCTTTGCGATGCATGGCGTCCATGTCATTTGGAATGGTGATGGGGAGTGTCCGTTTTAATCGTGGGGGACTGCATAGTTTCGGGCTACAGCAACGACCAACAAAAACGCTTGTGAAATCTTTGTGGTCAGTCCCCCAGAACTTTTTATCAAACTGAAAGCGCGGTGCAATGGAAATGTACACAATAGAAATAAAAAACTACGGCCCATTCAAAAGCACACACAGACATCAGTTCGAAACGCTGAGAGAGGCGCGTTTGTGGGCGAGGGTCTACCGTATGCATGAAGCCATACCGTTCAAAGACATGTCATTATTTAACCCTAACGGTGACCGCATAAAGTTGCCGTGGGAGTTTTAGACTATGGAAACTTTCTACATATTTTTAATTTCTTACACGTTACAGGGACACCCTGTCGAACGTACTTGGATACTAGAAAACAGCGAACAATGTCAGATCGCAATACGTGCTAACGAACCTGTTTCAACTGCACTAAACGCTGATATGTTTTGTATAGATACAGGCAGTTTGTCTGCGTCGATTAAACCGAAACTTAGACCAAAGGGAGAGCCATGGGAGAAAAAGACCTTAACAAAGAGCAGCGAGCCACCCACCGATTCTTGAAGGGGCAGGTTGACAAGTTAGTAGATGAAGAACGTAGGACAAACGCGCATCCAAACGTGCAGCAAGATTTATACCGTGCCAGAGAAGCGTTGAAGCGGTTTGTCGAAGACCTACGCAAGTTAGGAACGCGCATATGAAAACATACGCAGAGTATGAAGAACTAGAATTGTGGTGCATGTTAGCACTGGCAAAAGCACCGAAGTGGTCGCCGTATCGTCTGCTTTGGAAATTTGGAATGTGGTATGCAAGGAGAAAACAACGTGCCATCCGCAAATAATAAAGTAACTTTAGTACAAGCACCGTGGGAGAAGGAAGTGACAGATAAGGAAGAAAGCGTGTGGGGATACCTAGTGAAGAACCGACGAGCGGAAGCGAAAGAGGTCGCTGAGGCTTGCGGCGTTGAGGAAGAATATGTTGACGAGTTAGTCAGTAGGATTGGGTCGCCGAATTGGAGGGAAGAGACGAGCGCGTTAGACGCACAAGTCGGTGGCGAACACTACAAGAATATGTCCGTGCAACCGTGGCAGGCGTTGGAAGCATGGCTAACACCCGACGAGTATCGTGGCTATCACAAAGCGACAGCTATCAGTTATCTCGCGCGGGAACGCAGCAAAGGTGGTATGCAAGACATACAGAAAGCGATCCACCACTTGCAGCGGCTAGTCGAAATGCAAGGAGACAACGATGCGAAAACAAATCCATCCACTACTAGCAGCGGAGATTAAAAAACTACCCGAAACGTGGGAAGTGGTGAAGAAACGAGATCACTACTTCCTTCTTCACGAGGGGAAACGAGTGGCGTGTGTGGGTAATAACTCGTCAACACAAGATGATCGACAGGCCAAGAAGAGCCTGCACACTATACGCCGATATAGGAAGAATGAATATGGACCTGATAACGCTTGATTTTGAGACGTACTACTCACGTGAGTACAGTCTCTCAAAGATGACAACCGAGGAGTACATACGTGACCCACGGTTCGAGGTGATCGGTGTGGGCGTCAAAGTAAACAATGCCGAAACCGAATGGGCTAGTGGAACGCACAAACAGATACACGACTATCTGCATGGGTTTGACTGGTCGAACAGCATGTTGCTTGCGCACAATACGATGTTTGACGGTGCGATACTGTCATGGCGGTTCGACATACATCCGAAAGCACTGGCGGATACGATGCACATGGCGAGAGCACTGCACGGTGTCGAGACTTCTGCCGCACTCAAAGCTGTAGCAGAGCGATACGGTGTAGGTGTCAAAGGCACCGAGGTTGTCCGTGCTATGGGCAAGCAGAGGAAGGACTTCTTACCGAATGAGTTGTCAACGTATGGTGATTACTGTGTGAATGATGTGGACTTAACCTTCAAGCTGTTCACGCGTATGGCTAAGAAGTTCCCACGCAAAGAGTTGCGTCTGATTGACCTGACCCTGCGTATGTTTACCGAGCCGACACTGGACTTAGACCTTGGCCTGTTAGAGATGCACCTTGAGAATGTGAAAGACCGCAAGGATCAGTTGATGGTCGAGGCGGGGATCACAGACAAGAAAGACCTGATGTCTAACCAGAAGTTCGCTGCCATGTTGGAGAGTTTAGGTGTAGTGCCCCCGACAAAGGAAAGCCCCACCACAGGTAAAGAAACTTATGCGTTCGCAAAGAATGACGAAGCGTTCAAAGAACTGTTGGAGCATGACAACGACAAGGTGCAAGCACTGGTCGCAGCTAGACTGGGTACCAAAAGTACCTTGGAAGAAACACGTACTCAGAGGTTTATAGATATATCGAAGCGTGGCCTGCTGCCCGTACCAGTGAGATACTACGCCGCGCATACTGGTCGATGGGGCGGTGATGATAAGATTAATCTGCAAAACCTGCCGAGCCGAGGGCCGAATGCCAAGGCACTAAAGAAGGCAATCATTGCACCAGAGGGACACACAATAGTTGAAGCTGACTCAGCGCAGATCGAAGCGCGGGTTTTGGCATGGCTAGCGGAGCAAGATGATCTTGTTAGTGCGTTCACTAACAAAGAAGATGTGTACAAGAAGATGGCGTCCAGTATCTACGGTGTAAGTGTGGACGAGGTAAGTAAAGACCAACGGTTCGTCGGCAAGACCACTATCCTTGGTGCAGGTTACGGTATGGGTGCACTCAAGTTCCAAGCGCAGCTAAAGTCGTTTGGGTTTGATATGGACTTAGACGAAGCACGGCGGGTCATAAACATCTACCGCGATACCAACTGGAAGATCAGCCAACTGTGGCGCAACTGCGAGAACATGATACGGTACATGGCGCAGGGTGATAAGCTTTCCATCGGTAAGCCCGGAGTCCTCGACGTAGACCCTACAGCTAAAGCTGTTATCCTGCCTTCTGGCCTACCCATGTTTTACCATGATCTGTTTGCAGAAGAGGAAGAAAAAGGTCCGCAGTATTACTACAAGGTCCGAGGCGGTGCGAAGAAAATCTACGGTGGGAAGGTTGTGGAGAACGTATGCCAAGCCATCGCAAGATGCATCATTGGTGACCAGATGCTACGGATTGCTAAAAGATACAAAGTGGTGTTAACTGTACACGACTCAATCGTATGCTGTGTACCCGATGCCGAAGTCGCCGATGCAGTAGAGTATGTTGAGGAGACAATGCGGTGGACACCTGACTGGGCGGAAGGACTACCTGTAGATTGTGAAGCAGGCACCGCCAAATCATATGGAGAATGCGAGTGAGCGCAGCACCTTGGTCGTACAGTAAACTAAAAGCATTTGAAACTTGCCCTAAGCAGTTCTATCACGTGCACGTGTTGAAGGAAGTTCCCTTTGAGCAGACGGAAGCTATCCGCTACGGCTCTGAGTTCCACAAGGCAGCAGAGGATTACGTAGGCGAAGACACCCCCCTACCGAAAAAGTTTTCTTTTGCTGAGGGAGCGTTAAATTCATTGCGGCAAAGACGTGGTAAGAAGTTAACAGAAAAGAAGATGGGGCTGACCAAAAACTTGGAACCCTGCGGCTTCTACGACAAGCACGTGTGGTTTCGTGGGATCGCTGACCTTATCATTGTTGACGTGCTTGGCGACATGGCATGGGTGATTGACTACAAGACTGGTAAGTCGTCACGGTATGCTGACAAAGGACAGCTAGAGTTGATGGCACTGACGGTGTTCGCGCACTATCCAGTCAGTAAAATCCATGCAGGGTTGCTGTTCGTGATCGCAAACGATCTAGTCAAAGATAAATATACTACCTTTGATAAAGAAGAATTGTGGAAGAAATGGCTATCAAAACATGGTATGATGGAGAAAGCCTTTGAAGCAAACGTCTGGAACCCAAAGCCTAGCGGGTTATGCAAACGTCACTGCCCTATATTAGAGTGTCCACATAACGGAGCAAACTGATGCCATACAAGAACAAACCACGTCCTTACAAGAAAGAGTACGCGCAGCAGAAGAAGCGCGGCGAACACACAGATCGTATGGAACGGCAACGTGCACGGCGTAAGGTGGACAAGACTGGCGTCGATAAGAACAAGAACGGCAAGGCCGACAAGCGCGAGGGTAAGGATATCGCGCATAAGAAACCATTGTCTCGCGGTGGGACAAACAAAGATGGCTACAAGATACAGAGCCGAAAGAAAAACCGTGCAGCAGGTGGTGCCTTGAGCAGAGGCAAAAAACGTTAGTGCCGCACTAACAACGGAGATAACATGAAAATATTACGTGATAAGGCGTTACTGTTGAAGTTACGCAATCCAAAACGTGTCACTGAAACCATACCGAAGAGTAAGGAAGTAGGCACAAACGAGGTCGCTGTTAACTGGGGAGTTGACGAGGTACACACCCTGCGAAGTCTAGGGGTCAAGGCACCGTCACCCATTACCAAACGATATCAGTGGTCGGGGCGGTTCAAGCCTATGGACCACCAACGTACAACCGCTGAGTTTCTGACACTGCACCGCAAATCATTCTGCTTCAACGAGCAGGGTACAGGCAAGACCGCGTCTGCTATTTGGGCTGCTGACTTCTTAATGCAGCAGGGTCACATCCGCAGAGCGTTAGTTATCTGCCCCCTATCTATTATGGATTCGGCGTGGCGAGCAGACTTGTTTGACGTTGCCATGCACCGCACAGTGGACGTGGCACACGGAGCCAAAGAGAAGCGCAAGAAGATTATAAATTCTGGTGCAGAGTTCGTTGTGATTAACTACGATGGTGTAGAGATTGTCGAAGAGGACATTCGTAACGGCGGCTTTGATCTGATTATCGTAGACGAAGCTACACACTATAAGAATGCACAGAGCAAACGGTGGAAGTGCCTGAACAGACTGGTCACCGAGGACACTTGGCTGTGGATGATGACAGGTACACCCGCTGCGCAGTCACCTCTGGACGCGTACGGTCTAGCTAAACTTGTTAACCCGACATCAGTACCACGGTTCTTTGGCTCGTTCAGAGATCAAGTGATGCTGAAGATATCGCAGTTCAAGTGGATACCGAAGCCAACAGCAACCGAGACGGTATACAACGCACTACAACCCGCGATCCGTTTTACCAAGGAGCAGTGCCTAGACTTACCCGAGATGACTTATGTCAAACGCGCTATCGAACTATCACGGCAACAGAAGAAATATTATAAAGAGTTGAAGAACCGTCTGGTCATGGAAGCAGCAGGCGAAGAGGTCACCGCTACGAACGCAGCCATTGCCATGAACAAGCTACTGCAAATCAGTGCAGGGGCTGTATATACAGACGATGGGTCTACGTTGGAGTTCGACATCAAGAACCGATACAACGTACTCAAAGAAGTTATAGACGAGAGCAGTCAAAAGGTTCTGATCTTTGTACCGTTCAAGCACACTATCGACGTGCTAGTAGAGAAGCTACGCGCTGACAGTTATACCGCCGAAGTGATTCGCGGGGACGTGCCTGCGGCGAAGCGCACCGAGATATTCAAACGGTTCCAAGATACGCCTGACCCCAAGATATTGGTGATACAGCCTCAGTCGGCAGCACATGGTGTGACTTTAACCGCAGCAAATACTGTTGTATGGTGGGGTCCGACTTCCTCACTGGAGACGTACGCACAGGCAAACGCGCGTGTGCATCGCTCTGGACAACGCCACCCATGTACAGTGATCCAACTACAAGGTTCTGCTGTCGAAAAACACGTATACTCACTACTTGATAACAGAATAGACGTACACTCAAAAATTATCGATCTCTACAAAGAGATACTTGACTAAGTCATCTGATGATAGTAGAAGTTAAGTCTCAGCAAAGGAGAATGTTATGAGCAATGAAAACATCCCTGTAGAAAAGCTGACGCGCACATACATAAAAATAAGAGACAAACGTGCGGAGTTGTCGGCGAAGTTCAAAGAGGAAGATGACCTCCTCAAAGGACAACAGGATAAGATTAAGAATGCGTTACTTGAACACTGCAAGGAGCATAACGTCGAAAGTGTTCGCACATCGGAAGGTTTGTTCTACCGTAGTCTCAAGAAGCGGTTTTGGACTAGCGATTGGGAGTCCATGCATAAGTTTATCTTGGAACATGAAGTACCAGAGTTCTTAGACAAACGTCTTAATCAGTCAAACGTAAAGCAGTTCCTAGAAGAGAACCCTGACTTGTTACCACCGGGGTTGAACGTGGATGCCGAATACGCAATTTCAGTGAGGAAGAAATGACTAAAGAAACAAGTCCGTTTGTAACTATTGAGAACTTGGCACAGTACTTTCATGTGTCAGTATCTACCATCCGTGTGTGGGTGCGGCAGGGGCATATCCCCGAAGATACCTACATCGGGTTGGGCAACACCTATCGGTTCAACCGAGACAAGGTGGCAGAAGCACTTACTAAAACACAAAAAGATGAGAGTGCTTCAGAAGCAGTTACTGTGACTGCCGCAGGAACTGTAGGGTCGGCAATGGTATCGACAGAACTAGAAGATGGTCAGTTAGAATTTGATTTCGACGCTGACGAAGATGTGTAAGGAGAACACAATATGAGTGAACTTGAACTATTTAAGGGGAACAGCCTCGTAAACAGCGACCTGTTCAAATCTCTGCAAAACACGGCTGACAACCTTGCAGGGGGTAGTGGTGGCGGTGGCGGTATGCGCCGTATCAGTCTACGTGGCGGACGTTTCCGTGAGTTGGTTAACGGTGAACAAGTTAATGTAAACAACAGCGGCTCACTTAACGTAGTAGTCTTGGACGCAGCTAAGATTTCACGTGCGTATTATGCAGGTACATACGATCCTGAGAACCCATCGGGGCCGACTTGTTGGTCTGCTGATACACAACGCCCTTCACCAGATGTGCCAGACGGACAACGCCAAGCGTCTGCATGTAAGGACTGCCCCATGAACGTACGTGGCTCTGGGCAGGGTGAGACACGCGCATGTCGCTACTCACAACGTATCGCCGTGGCGCTAGAGGGACAGTATGATAAAGTATATCAAATTAACTTGGCAGCTATGTCTGTGTTTGGTCAGGCTAAAGACGGCAAGATGCCAATGCAAGCGTATGCTAACTACCTGAAGGCACACAACGCGCCACCATCCGCAGTGGTGACAGAGATGTACTTTGACGACAACAGCGATGTCCCGAAGCTATATTTCAAGGCAGCGCGTCCTTTGGAAGAGGATGAACTGCAGAAGGTGATTGAACTGCGTGAACACGATGATGTAGAACGCGCGATCACATTCACGGTGTCGCAAGCAGATGGTGTACAAGAGAAGCCATCAGCACCAAAGAAGTCTAATAACGTGTTAGAGAAGAAGGCAACGCCCGAAGTAGCGGACGATGCACCTGTGGAAGAACCAAAAAATCGTGGTAAGAAAAAAGAGGAAGCAGCCTCTAATGAAGACCTTAGCGATCTAGTTGACGCTTGGGACGACGAATAATTTGGTAGCCGTGACTGTAACAGGTCACGGCATTTCTTTCATGGGCAAGAGCAATGCAAACAAAAACATTTCTGCAAAGCGTAGTGCCCCACGAAGGATGGTACTGTGTCTTTGCTTCCAACAAGGCAGGGCAACGTAAACAAAAGTTTTATGGCTCCCTCAACCACGTGCTTGACGCATCACGTGACCTAAATGCAAATGGTTATGATGTATACTTTGCACTGGCTACTTTCGGCGAAGCGGGATCGCGCAAGAAAGATGACGCGATAAAACTACGCTCATTTTTTATGGACTTAGACTGTGGGCCGAGCAAAGAGTTCCCCACACAACACGCAGCAATAAAAGAACTACGTAGGTTCTGTAAAGAACTTAGCCTGCCACGACCTATCACAGTTAATTCTGGGGGTGGTGTGCATGTGTACTGGCCCTTGAGCGAGGACGTAACACCAGAAGAGTGGACGCCTGTAGCCGAGCGTCTAAAGTCGTTATGTGTTAAACACAGCTTTCCCGCTGATCCAGCAGTAACGTCAGACGTGGCACGTATCCTACGTGTGCCAGAAACCCACAACTACAAGAGTGACCCGCCCAAAGAAGTTATGGTGTTCGGGTTGGAACAAGTGCAGCCAGTAGACTTCGACAAGTTTTCGGAGTTGCTTGGCGGCGGTATGATACCAGTTCCCAAGAAGTTCACGCCCATGAGCGGGAGCAACGCGGTGCTTGACGCACTGATGGGCAACCGTGAAACGTACTTCAAAGACATTATGGTGAAGACAGGTAAGGGGAAAGGGTGTGCGCAGCTTGCGTATATCTACAAGAACCAGTCCACTATGTCGGAACCGATGTGGCGAGCGGGTCTGTCGATTGCGAAGCATTGTGTGGATGCAGACAAGTCAGCATTGCGCATATCGGAAGGACACCCTGAGTTCACACCAGATGACATGTACGACAAGATGGATCGGATCAAAGGGCCGTACTTGTGCTCTACGTTCGACGAATACAATCCAGATGTCTGCACCAACTGCCCATTGTGGGGTAAGATAAAGTCCCCCATATCTATCGGTGCGCGTACAAAAGAAGCAACTGAAGAAGATAACATAATCGAACTAGACCCTGTAACCCCCGATGCAGAGCCTGAGACATATGTTATACCTACATACCCACGCCCCTACTTCCGAGGAGCAAACGGTGGTGTGTATATACGTAGCGAGAACGCCGACGGCGAACCAGAAGACAAGTGTATATACCATAACGACTTATACATTGTTAGACGTGTTACCGATGGCGATCAGGACATGTTGGTGTTCAGACTACACTTGCCTAAAGACGGTGTAAGGGAGTTTACTGTACCCCAGATAGCTGTCACGTCGAAGGATGAGTTCAGGAAGGCAATCGGTTCTAAAGGTGTAACTGCATGGGGAAATAACTTAGAGGCACTGATGTCATATAGTATTAGGTGGATTGAAGAGTTACAGCACAACGGCGCAGCAGACGTGGCGCACTTGCAGTTCGGATGGTCGGACGATGCGGGTAGTTCGTTTATCTTGGGTGATCGTGAGATATTCCCTGACCGAATAGATTTTAACCCTGCATCTACAGCCACAGCATTTGCTTTCCCGTTCTTCACGCCGAAAGGCACGTTGGATGGGTGGAAGAAGAACGCTGAGTTCTTCAACAAGAAGGGCATGGAGCTATATCAACTTGTGGTGTGCGCAGGGTTCGGCAGTGTGTTGATGCGCAATTCGTTTCTGTACGGGTGTCTGCTACACTTACACAGTAAGGACTCAGGCTTGGGTAAAACCACAGCTATGAACATGGCGATGACCCCATGGGGTGATCCAGAACAACTTGTTCTGAAAGAACGTGACTCTATAAATTCACGCATGAACCGTGCAGAGGTGTACCGCAACTTACCGTTCTGTACTGATGAGATCACAAACACACCTGCTAGACTTGCGTCTGACACAGCATACGGCATCACTGAAGGTTCGCAACGTAACCGTATGTCTGGCGGGGCAAACGTAGAGCGTACGCGTGGTGGCACGTGGCGGTTCTTGGCACTGTCTACAGGGCAGATGAGTTTGGTCGAAAAGATATCTTTGTTTAAGAATACGCCCAAAGCGGAAGCATTACGCGTTTTAGAGGCGCGGGTGGATAAGTTCTTTGACGGTACAGGCGACAAGAAGATGACCGATGCGTTCTCTCATGAAGCCAAGAAACATTACGGACATGCAGGTATAGTGTTTGTGCAGTACTACATGAACAACCGAGAAGCCGTGGAGCAGATCGAAGAAAAGGTTCGTGACCGCGTAGATCAAACATGTAAGTTGAGTTCTTCAGACCGTTTCTGGTCAGAGTACATCACGAAGTCACTAACTGCAGGTATCATAGCTAATAAACTTGGCCTATTAAGTTACGACATGAAGGCTGTGTTTAACTTTGCTGTGCAGCTTGTGAAGTACAATCAGTCTGTAGTCGAGGACATGAGCGCAACGTCTAGTCAGATACTGGCAGACTACTTCGCCGAACATAACGGCAATATACTACACATCAAAAGCACCAGTGATATGCGTGGTAAGACGCAAGACGGTCTCGAATCTTTGGTTATTCCTGAGATTAACCCACGCACCAAGTTGGTTGCACGGTATGAGACAGACACCAAGAAAGCGTTCATTATCGTCAAACCGTTTAAGAAGTGGTGCATTGAGCAGCAGATCGACTACACTGCATGTGTGAATGATCTGATAAAAGAAAAAGGCGCGGTAAAACGTAAGACAAGAATAACAAAAGGTACGAACATAAATCTACCTGCCGCAGACGTTATTGAGGTTAACTTTGAGTTAGAGACAGGAAGCGACGATGAAGGCTATACCGAGGACTGATGATCTGCACCCTGATGGGGTACGTATTGTAGTTGATTGGGAGCAGATGCCTGTGGGGTCTTCAGCGTTTATCCCTTGCTTGAACGTAGAGGAAGCTAAGAAACAAGTGGAAAAGATAGCCGCAAAGCGTGGGTGGAAGATGAAAGTCTACCCACGTATCGAAGATGAAAGATTTGGGGTTCGCATGTGGAGGGTTTTGTGATAACATGTTCCTATGAAATCATGTTCATATTTTTATCTCCCTACACTCCCCCGCTTCGCGCGGGGGTTTCTTTTAGAATAGTTGCCACCCCTGATCCCACTCGTTACGGCTTTCTTCCAGTGCTCGACGCATGTTCGGGCTGATGGTTATACCGTTATACATAGTGGCAGATGTCTCCATGTGTTGGCGCATAGAACGTAGTAGAGATTCAAGTCCGATCCGTGCAGTTGGATGCCGCTTGTTGAAGTTGCGTATCTTCTGCATCGCTTGTCTACGACCATCCGAATCACCCATGCGGGTTGCCACATAGTACGTGCGTAGCAGCTTGGTGCGCTTCAGGTTGACCGCACGGTCAATACCCTTGGTCTGTTGGTTCATCTCTTGGGTACGTGTGTACTCCGCAGGGGCAAAGCCGATTGCTTTGGCTGCAAGCTCGCCAAACGATAGGTCGTCCATAATAGGGTCTTTCCTACGTGTAACAATACCTTCATCACGTGGGAAACGGAACACCGCTTGGTACGCATTCCTTAGCCCAGAAGGCATCATCGCTTCTAAGCCACGCTCCACCTCACCTTGTTTAATATCATCTATACCTCGCAGTACTGAAGATATCGTGCTCCATGCGGGTCCACCTGCGTAGTACAACAAACTTTCTTCTGGTGAGGGGTTACTATTAAAACGGTTGGCCTGCAGGATAAGACCCGACAAACCAATACGGCTTGATAGATCAACACCTAACGCTGCGGTCAGCGGTCCTTTGTAGAAGCCTTCGCCGATTGCTTTGCGCACCACAGTTTCTACATCATCTTCTTCTTCATCAAACAATAACAAGTCAATTAACTGCATGACTTCCCGCGCAAATGGTAGACCGACAACCCCCGCGAGTAAGAACGTTGAACCAACAACTCCACCTAATTGACGTAGGGCGATGTTGCGCATATCTTTGTCCCCCGCAAAGTGTGCATCTATACCCTCACGCGCTGTTTTAAGTAGCGTATAGTACATTTGAATACCATACGTTTTGTACATAAGCGCGACACGACCAACACCTTCTTGGCTAATACGTGGGGCAGTTTCAAGCACCGAACCACCGTTCATCATC
>Ga0181577_10002651_pt1 | contig 13979 bp, 15 predicted proteins | sample 101ome_21_FD_132468 | JGI IMG/M metagenome (GOLD analysis project Ga0181577, IMG submission 132468) | Coastal salt marsh microbial communities from the Groves Creek Marsh, Skidaway Island, Georgia - 101413BT metaG (megahit assembly) | ecosystem: Environmental > Aquatic > Marine > Intertidal...
CGCGGAGAGCTTTGCGGTGCAGGCTGAACCGAAGCAGTCTGCGGCGGCGGCGGAGGTACCGGCCTTGCTGACGGCTGGACGGGAGTTGACGATGCCGGGGGACGAGCCACGGTCGCCGCCGCGGCAGGCGGCGTTGGCGCTGCCGCCGCGGGGGAAGGTGGTGGCGGGGGCGGAGGCGTCACCGCGCTCTGGCGTTTGATCGTCTCCTCGGAATATTTCGCGTTTTCCCGGTCCGCGGTCAGCTGCTCAGCAAGGCGTTTACGCTCTTCTTCCGTGGGCGCGGCAGGCCTGTCAGGCACCGACGCGAGATTCGGAAATTTCCTGTCTCCGCCGGGCGTTTCCTGCTCCACTTTGGCGTCGCTCGGCCTGGCCGATTCGGGTTCGTCATTGCCGGAAATCGCGTCGGCGGCGCCTTCGTACCACTCGACAGGGTTCGCCCAGTCCGGAACGGACGAACACCCTGCAAGCAGCGCAGCAGCCAACACAAGTGCTCCCGCAGTTGCGAAATTTGGTTTCTTCGGCGATTCAGAGTTTTCGGCGATATCGATGCTCATTCTCTGCAGGTCCTTGTTAATAAACACCAATTCCACTCTCACGACACGCCCTGCCACCGCGATGCGATTATTGTGCAATGCAGCAAATTACGTTACATTTCCTGCAATTGACCGGGCATAGGCAGTTCGGCGCGAACACGATAAATGGATTGGCGCGCCCGCAAATTATAGCCTATGCCATAGAAAGCAATAAAGGATCGCCGGATGGCCACAAAGACCGAAGACGCCTCCCCACCCGACGCGGAAGAATTGACCGCCACGATCGGCAAGATTGCGGAACAGAGCCAGCGGATCGTCACCGATTTCGTGGCCAGGCAAAGCGAAGCGCAGGATTCGGACCATGACCCGTTGAACATCGGGTCTGCTTTCATGGAAATGACGCAACGGATGATGGCCGATCCCGCCCGTCTCGCCCAGGCGCAGGTCGATCTGTGGAACTCGTACGTGAATTTGTGGCAGCAAACCGCCAACCGGATGATGGGGCAGGAGTCTGAAACACTGGCGGAACCGGAAGCCGACGATCGCCGTTTTGCGGACGCCGCCTGGCAGGAAAACCCGGTCTTCGACTACATCAAGCAGTCCTACCTGCTGACCTCCAAATGGATGATCAACACGGTTCGCGAAACCGAGGGCATGGAAGACGAAACCGCCCGAAAAGTCGATTTCTACACACGCCAGTTCGTCGACGCGATGGCGCCGACCAATTTTGCGGTAACCAATCCGCAGGTGCTTCAGGAAACCGTGGACAGCAAGGGACAGAATCTGATCAACGGCCTTTCCAACCTGCTTGACGACCTGGAACGCGGCAAGGGACAGCTCGCCATCAAACACGTCGACCCCGATGCGTTCGAAATCGGCAAGACTGTCGCGACCACCCCCGGCAAGGTCGTGTTCCAGAATGAACTTTTTCAGCTGCTGCAGTTCAGTCCCAGCACGGACAAGGTGCGGAACACCCCGCTGCTGATCGTGCCGCCGTGGATCAACAAGTATTACATCCTCGATCTGCGGGAGAAGAATTCCTTCATCAAATGGGCGGTCGACCAGGGGCATACCGTATTCGTGGTCTCGTGGGTGAACCCGGACGAGAAACTGGCCCTGAAGACCTTCGAGGACTACATGCTCGACGGACCGGTCGCCGCCATCGGCGCGGCCTGCGACGCGGCGGGCTCGGAAAAGGTCAATATCATCGGCTACTGCATCGGCGGGACCATGACGGCCACGGCCCTCGCCTATATGGCCGATAAGGGCGACGACCGCGTTGCCAGCGCCACGTTTTTCACCACGCTGGTCGATTTCGAGGAACCGGGCGAACTCGGCGTCTTCATCGACGAGGAACAGATCGCCAGCCTGGAAGAAAAAATGGGTGAGCGAGGTTATCTCGAAGGATCCGAGATGGCGACGACATTCTCCATGCTGCGCGCAAACGATCTGATCTGGTCGTTCGTCATCAACAACTACCTGATGGGCAAGGAGCCCTTCCCGTTCGATCTGCTGTTCTGGAACGCGGATTCGACACGCATGCCGGCGGTGATGCACTCCTATTATCTCCGCATGATGTACCAGGCCAACGCGCTGGTGCAGCCGGGCGGGCTGGATCTGGGCGGCGTGAAGATCGACCTGCGCAAGATCAAGGTGCCGGTCTACATCCTGTCGACCAAGGAAGATCATATCGCACCGTGGAAATCGACCTTTGCGGCGACGCAGCTCTACAGCGGCAACACGACCTTCGTACTCGCCTCTTCCGGCCATATCGCCGGGGTGGTCAATCCGCCTGCTTCCGATCGCTATTCGTATCGGACCAACACGAAGAAGCCGAAGACGCCGGATGCATGGCTCGAAAGCGCCAAGGAACATCCCGGTTCGTGGTGGCCCCACTGGGATAAATGGGCCAGCAAATATGCCGGCGGCGAAGTCGATGCACGCGAACCCGGTACCGGCAAGCTGAAAGCTATCGAGGACGCGCCGGGATCCTACGTGATGGTCCGGTCCGACAAGGACTGAAGCGAAACAATCCGAACCGCTTTCCCTCTCCCCCCTTTCCCTAACCCTCCCCCCGAGGGGGGAGTGGATCATCAGAATTTCCGCATGCCACAGACCGTCCCCTCGCCCCACCGGGGCTGAGGCCGCGAAGCGGACGAAGGCTAGGGAGAGGGGGAGAAACCCCGTAAACTCCCCGCCCGATGGCAAGCTCCCCTTCCCCTCTCCGCACCGCGTTCGCCGGATTCATCGCCATGGCAGCGGTCATGGGCATCGGCCGCTTCGTCTACACGCCGATCCTTCCATACATGGCCGACGTCGTGCCGTTGTCCGAAAATCAGGCCGGCCTGATCGCTGCCTCCAATTTTCTTGGCTATCTGATCGGCTCGCTCCTCGCCGGAACGGGTTTGTTGAGCGGTAACCGCCGTAGCTGGGTGCTTTGGGCTCTGGCGTTTAGCGTGGCGACAACGGGCGCCATGGCGCTGACGGTTTCGGTTCCAGCCTTCGCCGTTCTTCGTTTCGCCGGCGGCGTCTGCAGCGCACTGGTCATGGTGTTCGGTTCCGCCCTCGTCTTCGACCGGCTGACCGTGGCGGGTCGACCAACCCTGTCGCACATCCATTTCGCCGGCGTGGGCACCGGAATGGCGGCCTCGGCCGTCATCGTCGCCGCCCTCGGCTCAGTGGCGGTCGGCTGGGCGGGCCAATGGCTGGCCTCCGCCGCCGTCGGCGCCATCGCACTGATCCTGGTGATTGTCCTTCTCCCGTCGGGTGACGGCGATACGGCGCCTCCCGCGACCGGCGGCAGAAGCAAAATAGACCGCCGGATGATCCCGTTAACCCTCTCCTACGGCCTGTTCGGCTTCGGTTACGTGATCACCGCCACCTTTATATCGGTGATGGTCCGCCAGACTCCTTCCATTGCCAGCATCGAGTCCGTGATCTGGCTGATTGTCGGGCTTGCAGCCATTCCGTCAGTGGCGCTGTGGGCATGGATCGGACGCCGACTCGGTAATCAAACCAGCATCGCGCTCGCCTGCATCGTGGAAGCCGTGGGCGTCGCCGCCACCGTCCTGTTCGACAGCGCCGCCGCCGTGCTGGCCGGCGGCGCGCTGCTCGGAGGCACGTTCATGGGCATCACCGCCGTCGGCATGACCACCGCACGCGAACTGGCTTTGAGCAGCAGCGAAGGCGGCGACCCGCGCCGCCTGCTCGGCCTGATCGTCGCTGCTTTCGGAGCCGGCCAGATGATTGGCCCCGCCTATGGCGGCTATGTCGCGGAGATTACCGGCAGCTTCACGATTCCCAGCCTGACCGCGTCGGCGGCGTTGGTTTTGGCCGCCGGGCTGGCGATGCTGATGCGGGTTGACTTTGTGTCTGGAAATTCCCGCAAGCGTTAGTCTTGCGCCGCGGCATGTTTACCCGCCGTCCAGCCCGTCCCGCCCAGGGTTTTCTCGGCAAACCCCTTCGGCCCGTCTTCCAGCGGGGTGGCGAAGGTGTCGTTCCAGCGGTTGAAAAAGCCGTAGAGACCGATAATCGAGAGCAGCTCTACGATCTGGTAATCGGTGTAATGTTCTTTCAGGGCCGCGAAATCCTCGTCGGTGACCATGTTGGGCACGGACGACGCGGCCTGCGCGAAGCGCAGCGCCACGCGTTCCGCTTCGGTAAACAGGTCGCTGGTTTCGAACTCGTGGATCGCAGCTATCTTGGCCGCATCCTCGCCCGAATGGTTCGCCGCGCCGCCGGAATGGGCGACGCAGTACATACAGCCCGCGGCCAGACTCGATGCGTTCCCGACCAGATACAGCAGGCCGGGCGAGACGGACTCCTCCGTCCGGTGCATGATCGCCTTGTACAGCTCGTTGATGCCGACCAGCAGTTCCGGCTTGTGCGCCATGATGCGCTGCGAATTCGGCAGGAACCCGAGACGTTCGATGGTGGGTTTCAGGAAACCGATCGAGTCGCCCATTTCCTCGTCAGTGAGGGGTTTCACACGTGTCATCGTGCCGTTACTCCGCTGCTTCCGTGGTGACATGTTTTCCGACATTCCAGCCATTGCCGGAAAGGTGCTTCTCGCCGAATTCGATCGGTTCCTCTTCCAGCGGTGTCGCCAGGGTATCGTTCCACCGGTTCAGAAACCCGAACATGGAAATCACCGACACGATCTCGACAATCTGATAGTCCGTGAAATGCTTGCGCAGGTCGTCGAAATCCGCGTCCGTCGTCATATTCGGCACGGCGGCGGCGGCCTGCGCGAACCGCAGCGCAGATTTCTCGGCGTCGGAAAACAGGTCGCTGGTTTCGAATTCGTAGATTGCCGCGACCTTGTCGCCGTCCACCCCGCGCATATTCGATGCACCGCCTGTATGGGCCTGACAATACAGACATCCGGCGGCAAGGCTGGCGGCGTTCGCGATCATGTATTTCAGATCGCCGGGGATCGATCCCTCGGTCTGCAGCATGACCGCCTTGCCGAGTTCGTTGTAGGCGGCAACCAGTTCGGGCTTGTGCGCCATGATCCGCTGGGAATTGGGCACGAAACCGAGGCGTTCCTTCGACGGCGCGATAATATCGTTTAAGGGTTCCAGTTCCTGATCGTTCAGCATCCTGACGCGGCTCATCGCTCTCTCCCAAGCTTGTCTGAAGCAAAGGGCGTAGCAGAATTTCCGCGTCCGGGGAACACGAAGCCCCTACTCCGCCGCCTCGCCCCGCGCGTTGGCCAGCGCCAACAGCTCCGTGCGGTACTCCTGCCCGCGCTCCGCATAGCCGTTGACCGACCAATCGAAATTGTCGATCTCTTCCTGCGACAGTTCCCGCATGGCCTTTGCGGGCCGACCGCCCCACAATTCACCCGCTTTGACGGTCTTGCCCGGCGTCAGCATCGCGCCGCCGGCCAGCATGCCGTGGGTCTCTATCGTGCACTGATCCAGAACGATCGACCCCATGCCGACGAACGCCTTGTCCTGAATATTGCAGGCGTGCAGCAGGGCCATATGACCGATGGTGATATCGTTGCCGATATAGGTGCCCTGGAACTTGGAATGGACGTGAATGACCGAGCCGTCCTGAATGTTCACCCGTTCGCCGATGCGGATGGGATTGTCATCGCCCCGGATGACCGTGTTGAACCAGACGGAGGACCCGGCGCCGATCTCGACGTCACCGATGACGCTGGCCCCTGGCGCAATGAACACATCATCGGCAATTTTCGGCCATTTGCCCTTGTACGGCAGGATATAGCCCTGAAACTGGGTCATGAAAGCGTTCCTCTAAATTTATCGGTCAGGTCAGTCCAGCGGTTTCGTCGAGGCCGAGCATCAGGTTGAGGCATTGAACCGCCTGGCCGGACGCACCTTTGCCGAGATTGTCCAGTTGCGCGGCCAGGATGACCTGTTTGGTGTCGTCGTTCGAGAACACGAATAGCCGCAACCGGTTGGTATCGTTCAGTTCTTCCGGGTCGAGCAACGCCGCGCGGTCATTTGTTTCCGCCGCGTCGGCGACCGACACGAATTCGCATCCCTCATACCAGGCCTGCAGGATATCCCGTATCTCGCTCCCCGTCGGCAGCGACGGCAGGCTCCACAGCTGCAGGGGCACCTGCACCACCATTCCCTGGCGGAACCGGCCAACGCTGGGGCTGAACAGCGGCGGATGCTCAAGCGCGCTGTATTCCTGCATTTCCGGCACATGCTTGTGCGCCAGAGTCAGGCCGTAGCCGAACCAGGCACTGTCGATCGCGTTTTCGGCCTCCCCGTTCTCCATCCGTGCGATCAGCCCCTTGCCGCCGCCCGAATAGCCGGACACGGCGTTCACGGTAACCGGAAAGTTCACTGGCACAATGCCCGTATCCACCATCGGCCGGATCAGCGCGATGGCACCGGTCGGATAACATCCCGGATTAGCGACACGCGCCGCGCCGCGGACCTCATCGGCCTGTTCCGGCGTCATTTCCGGAAAACCGTAGATCCAGCCATCCTCAACCCGGTGCGCGGTAGAGGCGTCGATCACCCGGGTATCGTTGCTGCCGATCATCGACACAGCCTGCCGCGCGGCATCGTCCGGCAGGCATAGAATGGCGACATCTGCGTCGTTCAGCGCCTCGCGCCGGGCATCGGCATCCTTGCGCCTGTCGCCCGGCAGATGGATGAGATCCAGTTCCGCCCGGCCCTCCAGCCGTTCTCGAATCTGAAGGCCGGTTGTGCCTTCCTCGCCGTCTATGAAAATCGTGTGTGCCATGGCGCTATTCTCATTTGCCAGATTAATGCGCGCAACCGCGTCGCCGCAAAGAAAAAGGGCGCCCCCGGAGGGACGCCCATGGAAGTCTGAATTGGCTGTCCCAGCCTTATCGTTTTGAGAACTGGAAGGAACGGCGCGCCTTGCGTTTGCCGTATTTCTTGCGTTCCACCGCGCGCGAGTCGCGGGTCAGGAAACCGCCCTGCTTCAAGGTCGGGCGCAGGCCCGGCTCGAAATAGGTCAGCGCCTTGGAAATGCCGTGGCGAACCGCGCCGGCCTGGCCGGAGAGGCCGCCGCCGGACACCGTGCACCACACGTCGTACTGGGTCGAGCGGTCGACGGCCGCCATAGGCTGACCGATTATCATCTGCAGCACCGGCCGCGCGAAATATTCGGGGCCATCCTTGCCGTTTACCGTGAGACGGCCGCTGCCGGGCTTGATCCAGACGCGGGCGACGGCGTTTTTACGCTTGCCGGTCGCGTAGGCACGGCCCTGTGCATCGAGCTTCGGCTCGGCCGGAGCCGAAGCAGGCTCAGGAGTCACGGGCGTCGTCGCCGCAGGGGCGTCAACAGCCGGCGCTGCCGCTGCTTCTTCTACAGGTGCCGCCGCCGCTTCTTCCGCTGCCGCCGCTTCGGCCTGTGCTTCCTTCAGGGCTTCGCCGAGAGCGCCGCCGGTGTTTTCGTCCTGGTCCGCCATACTCAGGCGCTCCTCTTGTTCTTGGAGTTCATCGCCGCGACATCCAGAACTTCCGGGTTCTGGGCAGCGTGATCGTGTTCCGGTCCGGCAAATACGCGCAGCTTGGTCAACTGCTGGCGGCCGAGCTTGGTTTTCGGCAGCATGCGTTCGACCGCTTTCATCACGATCCTGTCGGCCTTGCCGTCGGCAATCAGTTTCTCCGGTGTGACGGATTTGATACCGCCCGGATACCCGGTGTGATGATAATAGACCTTGTCTGTTGTCTTAGTGCCGGTCATCGCGACTTTCGCCGCATTTATGACGATAATGCCATCGCCGCAATCGACATGAGGCGTGAAGATCGGTTTGTGCTTGCCACGGAGGATTTTGGCGCAAATGGAGGCCATCCGGCCGAGAACGAGGTTCTCGGCATCGATGAGGTACCATTTGGTTTCGATATCCGCCGCTTTCGCGGAAATGGTTTTCATAGCAATCGGTCCAAAATAACTGGCACCCGCATTTCCCGGGCGCGAAGGAGGCGGAATATGACAGGATTCCAATCAGTGTCAACGGGATTCAACTACAAAAAACACAACGTTTTCAGTGAGATGTGAAATAGGTATTATTTTACCTCACCCCTATTCCCCTTGAGATGTTTGTCATTGACGCGAAAGCCTGGATCAGAGCGTCACGACGCTCCTTTACGTGCCGATCGTGCTTTCAATTGTACGCCGATGCGTCCGCCGCTTGATGGTTCACGTTTCCCCAACAACGACAAACTGAAGAGAGAAAACGCCATGCCCCCACCCCATGCTTAACCAGGTTACAATGGTGTGATAACATGGTTTTCAGTGGGGTACTTGCGGTCCTGTTTTGAAAAAAAGCGGCCCTTCTTTTGGAAAAAAGCAGTCCTTCCAGTTTTGGAAAAAAGCAGTCCTTCCAGGTCGGACTGAACCGAGAATTCAAAATGATATTTAGTATATTTTCCAACACATTATAGAGCACTACCTGAATGGATACCGCAACAGACGACGACATACTCCTGCGCACCGACAAAGACGGCATCGCGACACTTACGCTCAATCGTCCCGATGCCAGAAACGCCCTGTCGACCGGCCTGATGGCGGCGCTTCAAACCGAACTGGACCGCATCTCCGCCGACACCGCGGTTCGGGTGGTCGTCATCGACGCCAACGGCCCCGCGTTCTGCGCCGGCCACGACCTGCGCGAAGTGCGCGCGGCGCCGCAACGCGAGGCGTACGAATATTTGTTCGCGCAATGCTCGAGGCTAATGCTCTCCATTACACGGCTGCCGCAGCCCGTCATAGCCAAGGTGCATGCCACGGCAACGGCGGCTGGTTGCCAGCTTGTTTCGGCCTGCGACCTCGCCATCGCCGCCGATACTTCAAAATTCGCGACTCCGGGGGTGAATATCGGTCTTTTCTGCTCCACGCCAATGGTCGCCGTCAGCCGCAATGTTGGCCGGAAACGAATGATGGAGATGCTGCTGACCGGAGAGATGATGGATGCCGAAGCGGCCGCGGACGCCGGGTTGATCAATCGTGCATGCCCCGCAGCCGAACTGGACGATGCGGTCTCGGATCTGTGCGCGACGATTGCCTCCAAATCTCCGCTGACACTGAAAATCGGCAAGGAAGCGTTCTACCGGCAACTCGAAATGCCGCTGGAAGACGCCTATACATATGCCAGCCAGGTTATGGTCACCAATATGCTTGCCCGGGATGCGGAAGAAGGGATCGATGCGTTCCTGGAAAAACGCTCGCCGGAGTGGCGCGGAGAATGACGAAATGACGGCCAGGGTACCCGAAATCGACATCGCGCCGCTGATAGACGGTTCTGCCACGGGGAAACAGTCCGTTGCGCGGGCAATAGAAGCCGCCTGTACCGATACCGGCTTTTTTACGGTCGTCGGACACGGGATCGATGCCGATCTTCTGTCCCGGACGCGAAAAGCGGCCGAATCCTTCTTCGCCGCGCCCGAGAGTGTAAAAATCAAGGTATTGCGACCGCCTCAAAAGATATCGCGCGGATGGAATCCGCCGGAGGACCGCTCTCTTGCCTATACGCTGGGCGAAAAAACGCCCCCCGACCTGCAGGAAGCCTGGGCCATGGGGCCGCCTGGAAAGGCCGGCGGCCCCTATTACGACGAAGGTGCCGGAACGACGTTTTTCCACCCCAACAAATGGCCGGACGTACCGGAATTCAGAGAAATCCTGGAAAGTTATTTTGCCGCAATGACGGGGCTGTCGCATCACATGCTACGCGGTTTCGCTCTCGCGCTCGGATTACCAGAGGATTTCTTCGCCAGTCAGACCGACCGCCCATGCAGCAATATCCGCCTTGTAAGGTATCCGGCGCAGGAAAAACGCCCCCTGCCCGGCCAGCTTCGCGCCGGCGCACACAGCGATTACGGCAGTTTCACGTTCGTCAAGGGAGACAATGTGCCAGGCGGTCTGCAGGTCAGCAACGGCAAAGGTGGCTGGCACGACGTTGAAGCTCCGGAGAACGGTTTCGTGTGCAATATCGGAGACGCTATGCAGCTATGGACGGGCGGACGTTTCCGCTCGACCCTGCATCGTGTCGTCAATCCGCCGCCCGACGCGGCAAAGCGGGACCGGATTTCGCTGGTCTACTTCCATTTGCCCAATCACGATGCCGTTCTGGGCGGTATCGGAGACGATACAGATGCGAATAATGCGCCCAGTTTCGCCGAGCACTACTTCGGCAAACTGATGAAAGCCGCCAAATCGGGCGACAGCGGCAGTTCCGCCACCGCGGCCGACCTTGTCGCGGGAGGCGCCGCGGAATGAATGACCTGATCTATCCCGACGCGCTGATCCGGCGCGTACTGGACGAAACCTCGACGATCGCCATGGTCGGCGCGTCGGCCAACTGGGTACGCCCCAGCAATTTCGCGATGAAATATCTGCAAGAGAAGGGATACCGCGTCGTTCCGGTCAATCCCGGCAGCGCAGGCACTGAGATTCACGGCCAACCCTGCTACGCCGGCCTCGCCGACGCGCCGGGCCCTTTCGAAATGGTCGATATATTCCGTCGGTCCGAAGATGCCGGTGGAATCGTCGATGAGGCGATTTCGCTTAAAGACGCCAAGGGAATACGAACCATCTGGATGCAGCTTGGCGTGATAGACCCGGATGCCGCCGCACGGGCGGAGGCCGCCGGACTGACGGTCATCATGGACCACTGCCCAAAAATCGAATACGGACGCCTCAACCACGAGCTTTCCTGGTCGGGCATCAATTCCGGCGTGATTTCCTCCAAGCGCCCCCGGCTGGCGCGGTAGTGCTCTTAAGTGACTGAATCAGAAAAGAAACCCTCCTTCGGATTCGAGACCCGCGCGATCCACGCAGGCGCCGCGCCGGATGCCGCGACAGGCGCGCGTAACACGCCGATTCATCATTCGACGTCCTATGTGTTCGACGATGTCGACCATGCGGCGTCGCTGTTCAATCTGCAGAGTTTCGGCTTCATCTATTCACGCCTGACGAACCCCACCGTCGCGGTGCTGGAAGAACGGATCGCCAATCTGGAGGGCGGCCGCGCCGCCTGCGCGGCCGGATCCGGTCATGCGGCACAGTTCCTGGCGTTTTTCACGCTGCTGGAGCCGGGCGATCACTTCGTTGCCTCGCGCAATCTCTACGGCGGATCGATCACGCAGTTCGGTGTCAGCTTCAAAAAACTCGGCTGGCACTGTGATTTCGCCGATCCCCTGAATCCGGAGACGTTCCGCGCCGCCCTGAAAGCCAATTCCAAGGCCATTTTCATCGAATCCGTGTCGAACCCGTCCAGCGTCATCGGCGATATCGAGGCAATCGCCGCCATCGCGCATGAAGCCGGCATTCCGCTGATCGTCGATAACACGATGGCGACGCCGTATTTGTTCAACCCCATCGATCACGGGGCCGATATCGTCATCCATTCGACCACCAAGTATCTTAACGGACACGGTAATTCCATGGGCGGCGCGATCGTGGAATCCGGAAAATTCGACTGGGCCCAGAACGACAAGTTTCCGTCCATGACCACGCCGGACGAAGCCTATCACGGGCTGACGTTTTACGAGACCTTCGGCGATTTCGGCTTCACCATGCGCGTTCGCGCCGTAGCGCTGCGCGATTTCGGGCCCTCGCTGTCGCCAACCAATGCGTTCATGACCCTGACCGGAATTGAGACCCTGCCGCTGCGGATGGAACGGCATGTCGCTAACGCGGAAGCGGTCGCCAGCTGGCTGGAAGATCATCCCGCCGTGGCCTGGGTGTCGTATGCAGGCCTACGATCCAGCGATTCATTCAAGAATAAATTACTTATTTACCAAAAGGTTGTGGGTCTGTCTTTACATTCGGTTTGAAGGGTGGATTCGATGCCGGTACGCGACTGGTCGAAGGCTGCACGCTGCTCTCCCATCTCGCCAATGTCGGCGATACGCGCAGCCTGATTCTGCATCCCGCTTCCACCACGCATCGGCAATTGACCGAAGAGCAGCAGATTGCCGCCGGCGCGGGACCGGACGTCGTGCGAATATCCGTGGGGATCGAAACGGTCGACGACATCATTGCCGACCTCGATCAGGCTCTGTCATCGGCAAAATGACCGGGCCTTAGCCGATCACGTTCGACACCTCCACGAGGTTTCCATCGGGATCGCGAAAATAGACCGATTCCAGCGTACCCGCCGCCCCCAACCTGGTCACTGGCCCCTCTTCCACCAAAACACCACACGCCTGCAGGTGCCGGACAACTTCCGGGACGGGTGTTTCACATATGAGACAGAAATCCTCGGAACCCGGAACAATGTTTCGAGCCTTTGGCGTCACGTCGGTGGAGGTGTCGTGAATGTTGAATTTCTGGTCGCCGAATTGCATCGCATGCAGCCCGTGGCCGAATTCGACATGCTCCATGCCCAGCACCGTAGAATAGAACTCGATGGTCGCTCGCAGGTCGCTGGCGGTTATGACCAGATGGTCAAGGCTTTTTATCCTGATCGTCATGGCGTTGTTCAGGCCACCGGACCGGCGACCGGCTCCTCGACAGTTGAACTATGTTCACCCGCTTTCGGCAAACAGGCAGCGAAACAGATAATAACGCCGGCCAGCATCGCCATGCCGGCAAAAACCCACCAGAAACCGCCCGTCGCATCGTATATGCCGCCGGTCAGCGGAATGGCCAGAGAGCTCACTCCGAGGCCGAGGACGAATTTCGCGCCGTAGGCGCTGGCGCGCCAGTCTGTGGGACAATAGCGGGCCACAAGACTGTTTTCGGTGGGTAGGGAAGCCGTAATGAGGAACATCACGGCGCCCGCAGCTCCGACGAGCGGCAATCCCGACAGGATGCCCGCCAACAGGGCGACAGGGATCATCACGACGTAAACCGCAGGATAAACGAGCGTGAGTCTGTATCGGTCGGCCAGCCAACCGCCGGCCAGTTGCCCCAGCGCCCCGATGGCAAGCGCCAGCGACGCCAGACCGCCCGCTCCGATCAATCCGGCCGATTCCACAACGCCCGGCGCACGGACGGCGAAAATCTTGGGCATGCCGATTGTCGTCGCCTGCGCCAACAAACCGACGCACAGGACGGTGACGGACAAAATCGCCAATCCGCGGATCGCCTGAGCACGGGAAACCGCGACGTCGCCCACTTTTTCGTCTTTTGCCTGACGGGGTGTCTTGGTTTTGATCACGAACAGGAAGGCAATGCCAGTGAGCAGGATCACGGTGCCTGGTACGATAAACGCATAGCGCCAGCCGAAAGCCGCCGTCAGCGCGCCGGCCAGCAAGGGCGTCGCTGCTATCCCGGCCGTCCCGAAGACACCGTTGACACCGAGAGCCTTCCCCCGGGACCGGGCATTTGCGACCACCCAGGCGGTGCCCACGGGATGATAAATCGACGAAAACAGGCCGATCGCGCCGAGAGCGACGGCAATCCCCAACGGGCCGGATGCGAAACCGGCCGCAATACCCGCCGCTCCGGTCCCGATGAAAAAGACCGCCAGCATCCCCGGCGCGGACCATTTGTCGCCGAGCCAGCCGGCCGGCAGCGCAGCCACGCCATACAGCACGAACCCTGCAAAAGACAGCGACAGCAGTTCGCCGAACGTCATGCCGAACGCCGCCTCCAGCGCGATGACGACGGTCGGATACACAAGCATCATCATATGGCTGTAAAAATGCGCGACATTGGCGAAAAGCAGCGCGTTACCACCGCCTGTGTCAGGTGAAGTTGCTCTCATGCCGCCGTTCCGGGAATGCAATGCCAGTTTACCGGCCGTGCCACGCGCCCGCACGGGAAATATTTGCTCTTAATATCAATCATTTGAAAGAATTTTGGCGCCCAAATGTTGCCCCATTTACGCCAAATTCATGCCATAGTCGATTGTCAGCATGTCACCACGCAGCCAACAATTCACCCATTCGCTATTAACGAACGCGTCCCGCCCCGTGACCTGCCGGCCACGCCCGTCGATATCGATCTCGACCTTCCGGTCGCGGATCCGGACTGTCGCCG
>Ga0181577_10002653_pt1 | contig 13973 bp, 9 predicted proteins | sample 101ome_21_FD_132468 | JGI IMG/M metagenome (GOLD analysis project Ga0181577, IMG submission 132468) | Coastal salt marsh microbial communities from the Groves Creek Marsh, Skidaway Island, Georgia - 101413BT metaG (megahit assembly) | ecosystem: Environmental > Aquatic > Marine > Intertidal zone...
GGCTGAAATAATCATCGACCATTTTTGGCACGACATCAAAATAAAGCCGTTTAGCGCGCTTAGGCTGATTATACATGAATAGCGCCAGTGATTCGGCCGTCCCATAAGTCAGCCATTCCTCAACGCTAAGGCCATTGCCGCGTGATTTTGATATTTTCTCACCATTTTGATCAAGAAATAGCTCATACGAAAATCCAGCCGGAGGTGTTCCACCCATGATCGAGGTGATTTTTGATGACAATTTAACAGACTCGCTCAAATCCTTGCCGCTCATCTCATAATCAATGCCAAGCGCATACCAACGCATCGCCCAATCGCATTTCCATTGCAATTTCACCTTACCGCCATCAATACCCGTGGTAACGGTTTCATCCGTACCGGGATCAACATAGCGGATCAATCCCTTTGCTGGATCTGTTTCGGTGATCGGCACTTGCAATACCTCACCCGTACGAGGGCAAACAGGCAAGAATGGGCTATAAGTGGCTTGTCTATCTTCGCCTAGGGTTGGCAGCATGACTTTCATGATGCTGTCATAGTTTTCCAAAATGGTTTGAAGGGCAGCGTCAAAACGACCTGATTGATAACATTCCGTGGCTGACAAAAACTCATACTCAAAGCCGAAACTATCCAAAAAGGCACATAGACGAGCGTTGTTATGTTCCCCAAAGCTGGCATGGGTTCCAAAAGGATCAGGCACTTGCGTCAAGGGCTTACCCAGATGTTCAGCTAAAAGATCGCGATTTGGCACATTATCAGGAACTTTACGCAAGCCATCCATATCATCTGAAAAACAGATTAACCGCGTGGGTTTGCCAGTCAGAATATGATAAGCGTGACGCACCATTGAGGTGCGAACAACTTCACCAAATGTGCCAATATGCGGCAACCCTGATGGACCATATCCCGTTTCAAAAATTACCTCTGATTCTGGACCGGTTTTACCACCCATTTTTTCTAGCCGCTCAATGAGCAATTTAGCTTCGATAAAAGGCCAAGCTTTAGCGTTGTTAGCGAGATCGGCAAAAGCAGAGGAAGACATTGTTTCCATGATATGTGACATTCCAGTTTGAAATAGTTGCTGGAAGCGATAGTTAAGGGGTTGAGGCGTCAGCGTCAATAGGGATACTGATACCTTGGCCTGTCTTTGCTATGCTTACTGTGATGATTGTAATTTTACCATGAAGGCTTTTTCACCATAATGTCTACCCTGTCCCTTCCCCAACTTGCCGCAATTATGCCGCTACCTGATCAGGTGATTTGGGTTGGGGTGGATGGTGATATTGAACAGCTTTCTCACGCTGAGGCAAACAAAAGGCTGGATCATGAAGCTGTGCTTTACTGCCATCAACGATGGTGTGCCCATAAATTGGGACGTGACAAAGACGGTTTAGCCGGGCTTGACCTGCTGGAGCTATTTGCCTTTGTCAGGCCAGCACGGTTTGCTGTTCCTACCGCCGCCGGTCTGGCCGCTAATCTTGGCCTTGCAAGCACCAATGATCCTGAAGATCAGACTATGCTGATGCCTGTTCTTGCCCATACCATGCTTGAGCTGATCATGGGTTGGTCTGGCAAAGAAAAGACCCTTGCCGCTGGGTTTGCCCGGCTGATGGCGCAAGGAGGGTGGGGCTGGGCCCCCATGGTTATGGCAGCTTTGGGTGAGGCCATGCCGCCAGCCGCGCCCCCAAATAGCCGCGATGCTGCCATCTGGACTCGGCTTGATGAAATGCCTGATGATGGCCCTGCGCTACCTGCTGGCAACTTCCCGATACATCCACAAGACGCTCAAAACCGTCTTAATCATATGCTAGGGCACGGCAAAGCAATCCGCCCAGGCCAAATGGCCTATACTGAAAGCTTGATCCATGCCTTTACCCCGCCAGTTGATAAGGCCAGCCCGCATCTAGTGATGGCAGAGGCTGGCACTGGCACCGGAAAGACCGTGGGGTACTTGGCGCCCGCTTCTCTATGGGCAGAAACCAACACCGCACCCGTTTGGATTTCCACCTATACCCGTAGCCTTCAGCATCAGATTGAAAGTGAAATGGCACGGCTTTATGATCACGCGGATGAACGCGAAAAGCGTGTCGTCATCCGAAAAGGACGTGAAAATTATCTTTGCCTTTTGAATTTAGAAGAAGCCCTGACCGCGGCCTCAGCAACACCGCGCACGGCCATCGCACTAGGGTTAATGGCACGCTGGGCTGAGGCTAGTGGTGATGGTGATCTGACTGGTGCACATTTTCCTGCTTGGTTATCAGACCTATTTGGATATAGGCTAACCCAAGGGCTCTCAGATCGACGCGGTGAGTGTATTCATTCTGCCTGTTTTCATTACCGCAAATGTTATGTTGAAAAAAACCGTGCGCGTGCCGCCCATAGTGACATCGTCATTGCTAATCATGCGTTGGTTATGATTACGGCTGTGATGAACAGCTTAGCCAGCAGTCCAGAGGCACGCAGCGTCAACAGATATGTTTTTGATGAAGGCCATCACCTATTTGATGCCGCCGATAGCGCGTTTTCCACTGCCTTTACAGGGGCAGAGGCCGCTGACCTTCGCCGCTGGATCAGAGGCGGCGAAGACCAACGCCGAGGCAATCGCCGGTTGCGCGGTATACGCCAACGCTTAGGTAATCTGCTGGAAGAAGGCAGTCCTGCCATGCAAGACCTTGAGGCCGCATTTCAAGCCGCGGCTGTTCTGCCCGCAACAGGCTGGCGCAAGCGTCTGACCGAGGGTGAACCTGATGGATTATTAGAGACATTTTTTTATCATATTCGCCAAACCGTCTATGACCGTATTGATCAACCTGAGAGCCTTTATAGCCTTGAGGCTGGACTTGAGCCTATTGACGCAAGGCTGGCGACACTGATTGCCCCGTTACGCCAAGAACTGGCAGCGATCTCTATTCCTTTGACACGCTTAGCTGAACGCCTGAAAACTATGCTAGCTGATGAAAGTGATATTCTGGACACCGAGGCTCGCCAACGGCTGGAAGGGGCAGCTCGTGGATTAATTAGGCGAGCATCAGGACCTTTGGCAGCATGGATAAGCTTGCTTGACGGGATTGGTGACGGCGGCATGGAAGGCTTTATTGATTGGATAGAAGCAACACGGCGTATGGGGGAAGATGTCGATGTTGGTATCCACCGCCATTGGATTGATCCATCACGCCCGTTCCATGATCATGTCCTAATCCCTGCTAAGGGGGTGGTGATTACCTCAGCAACCCTTACTGATCGGCTGGAGATCAATAGCGATCAGCCAGATGAGGTAGCATGGGATAATGCTAGTCGCCTCACCGGGGCAAGCCATTTGGGTCATCCCACACAAAGGGTATCTGTGCCCTCACCATTTAACTATGCGGAACAAGCTCGGGTTTTTATCGTCACTGATTGTGATCGCAATGATGCACGCCAGACCAGTGCCGCGATGGCTATGCTGATGATGGCATCACGCGGAGGAGCATTAGGATTATTTACGGCCATTAGCCGTCTCAAGGCTATTTATCCTGATTTGGCTAGGCAACTGGCTGAGGCAGGATTGCCGCTTTATGCCCAGCATATGGATGCCATGAACCTCAACACCCTTATTCAGATTTTTCGTTCTGAACCTCAATCCTGTCTTCTTGGCACCGATGCGATCCGTGACGGCATTGATGTTCCGGGGGAAGCTTTACGACTCATTGTTTTTGATCGGGTTCCATGGCCAAGACCCGATATGCTGTTTAAAGCAAGAGCAGAAATGTTTGGGCGTGAGGCGTGGACAGATCGGTTAACCCGAATGAAACTACGCCAAGCTTTTGGCCGATTGATCCGGCGTGAAAACGATCGCGGGGTTTTTGTGATGTTGGATAATCGGCTGCCCACTCGCCTAACAAGCGCGTTTCCAGCCGGCACCCCAATTATCCGGTGTGGTCTTGCCGAAGCCATCCATGAAACACGAGGGTTTTTAAAGACCTGATTGAGGCTAGGGCACAGTTTGAGGTCTTAATATAAAAAGCCGGAGGGGTTTCCTCCGGCTTTTCGGTATCATTTTGAATATGGTCGCTAGGATTAGAATCCCATACCGCCCATACCGCCCATGCCACCCATGCCGCCCATATCAGGGGCTGCCCCTGCTGAGGACTTTGGCTCAGGCAATTCGCTGACCATAGCTTCGGTTGTAATCAAAAGACCAGCCACTGATGCCGCGTTCTGGATAGCAGAACGAACAACTTTGGTTGGGTCAATCACACCAGCTTTGATTAGGTTTTCAAACTTACCTGTCTGGGCGTTGTAACCATTGGTATCGGACTTGTCTTCTACCAGCTTACCAACAATCACGGCACCATCAGCACCGGCATTATCAGCGATCTGGCGAGCCGGAGCCTGAATAGCACGGCGGACGATATTGATACCAACATTCTGGTCATCATTATCACCTGTGAGTTTATCAAGCACACGCATAGCCTTAACCAGCGCAGCACCGCCACCTGGGACAATGCCTTCTTCGACAGCAGCGCGGGTGGCGTGCATCGCATCATCGACACGATCCTTACGCTCTTTCACTTCTACTTCAGTGGCACCGCCAACTTTGATCACAGCAACACCGCCAGCCAATTTGGCCAGACGCTCTTGCAGTTTTTCACGGTCATAGTCAGAAGAGGTTTCTTCAGCTTGTGCACGAATTTGGTTGCAACGAGCTTCGATGTCTTTTCTCTTACCAGCACCGTCAACGATGATGGTGTTTTCTTTGGTGATCTCAACACGCTTGGCTGTGCCGAGCATATCCAGAGTCACCGCATCCAGAGAAATGCCAACTTCTTCAGAAATCACCGTACCATTGGTCAGGATAGCAATATCTTCGAGCATAGCTTTACGGCGATCACCAAAGCCAGGTGCCTTAACCGCGGCAACCTTTAGGCCAGCACGCAAACGGTTAACCACCAGAGTTGCCAAGGCTTCACCTTCAATATCTTCAGCGATGATCAAAAGTGGCTTACCTGACTGCACAACCTTTTCAAGAATAGGAAGCATATCTTGCAAGTTGGTGAGTTTCTTTTCGTGAATCAGGATATATGGGCTTTCCATTTCCGCTTTCATTTTTTCACCATCAGTAATGAAGTATGGTGAGAGATAGCCGCGGTCGAACTGCATGCCTTCAACAACATCAAGTTCAGTTTCAAGGCTTTTTGCCTCTTCTACGGTAATGACGCCCTCGTTACCAACGCGCTCCATGGCCTTAGCAATCATCTGACCGATATCGCTTTCGCCATTGGCGGAGATGGTACCAACCTGCGCCACTTCTCCTGTGGTAGAGATTTTCTTGGATTGCTTTTTAAGATTCTCAACAATCTTTTCCACCGCGAGATCAATGCCGCGCTTGAGGTCCATTGGGTTCATGCCAGCAGCAACAGCCTTTGCACCTTCTTGGGCAATGGACTGAGCCAGAACAGTTGCTGTTGTTGTGCCGTCACCAGCCATATCATTGGCTTTTGAAGCAACTTCACGCACCATTTGGGCGCCCATGTTTTCAAACTTGTCTTTCAACTCGATATCTTTGGCAACCGTCACACCGTCTTTAGTGATGCGTGGTGCACCAAAAGATTTGTCAAGAACAACGTTTCGGCCTTTAGGGCCGAGGGTCACCTTGACAGCGTTGGCCAGAATATCAACACCCTTCATCATTTTCTGACGGGCATCTGCGCCGAATTTTACATCTTTAGCAGCCATGGTTTTAACCTTTCATGTCTTTCTGCAGTATAAGTCTTAGAATTGGGAAGGGATAAAGATCAGTTCATTACACCAAGAATGTCTGATTCACGCATGATCAGATATTCGGTGCCATCGATCTTAACTTCTGTTCCGGAATACTTACCGAACAGAACGCTATCACCAGCCTTAACATCCAGTGGAACCAGCTTGCCAGTTTCATCACGGTTGCCTGAACCGACAGCCTTTATTTTACCCTGCATGGGCTTTTCTTTTGCTGTATCGGGAATGATAATCCCACCAGCGGTTTTGGTTTCCTGCTCAACGCGTTCAACCAGAACGCGGTCGTGAAGCGGCCTGAATTTCATGCCTAGTCTCCTCATTAGATATGGTCATGTTAGTGTTGGTTTCTCAGATTTAGCACTCTAAGCCCGACAGTGCCAACACTTGGTTAGAGCGTATATGGGGATAGCGGCAAGGGCTGTCAAGGAAATACGAAGAAAAAATTACATCAGGCCGCTTTTCCAAAATAAAGATTGCGCCGATCTGCCGCGCCACCATAACTTGCCACATTGAGGGAATGAGATTACCTCATTATATGAAAGTATGATTTTAGTTTAATGCGAAACCATTGGTCTCGCGTGTGATGAGGGTGGAAATGCAGACAACGTCTGATCATGTTTGGGAACACCGCCATGTGGTGCTTTGGCTGGGGCTAGTCACGCTTATGGTGTTTGTCATGATTACCGTTGGCGGTATCACCCGGCTCACTGATAGTGGGTTATCAATGGTGGAATGGCGGCCGCTCATGGGAATATTGCCGCCGCTGACTGATGCCGAATGGGGACGCGTCTTTGATCTTTATCGGCAGTCCCCTGAATATCAGAAAATTAACGCTGGCATGACCATGGCAGAGTTCAAATGGATTTTCTTTTGGGAATATCTTCACCGTGTTCTTGGGCGTCTGATCGGCCTTGCCTATGCCTTGCCGTTGCTTGTGTTTGCTTTGCGCCGCCAGTTGCCGCAAGGGTATCGCTGGCGATTTTTACTCCTGCTTGGTCTGGGCGCGGCCCAAGGCGGCATTGGTTGGTGGATGGTGAAATCTGGATTAATTGATAATCCTTACGTTTCCCAATATCGGTTGGCAACCCATCTTGGCATGGCGCTTACCATTTTAGGCGTTTTGGTCTGGACAATCGCTGATCTGATTTATGGCCGTGCTGGTCTGCCGCGCGGTCATGTTGCAGGGGTAATTGGCATTCTAGCGATTACAATTATTGCCGGGGCTTTTGTCGCAGGCATGAACGCTGGGCTGATCTATAATGAATACCCGCTTATGGGGGGGCAATTTATCCCCATTGAATATGGGTTTTATGGGGCGATGGACGCATTTGAAAATCCAGCTTCGGCACAATTTCATCACCGCTGGCTAGCGGCTATAGCTGCGCTTGGGGTGGTAAGCCTTTGGTTCAGGGCTAAAAAACACAGCCTCACCGTTCCGGCTTTTGTTATGTTGGTGGCGGTAGCTTGTCAGTTTCTGCTCGGCGTTTTTACTTTATTATACCAAGTCCCTGTAAGCCTAGGAACATGGCATCAGGCTGGCGCAGCAGCGCTTTTGATCACGGTGCTTTGGGTGGCGCATGGGTTAACGCGCACATCGCAAGTTTAATGCCCCTAGGGATTAATTTTCATAGATATTAATAAGCTTAAGCGCCGGCCGGTTTGATGGGCAACTGTTTGCGGATATGCAATTCAGCAAGTTGTTTATCATCCACCTCAGACGGCGCACCCATCATTAAATCTTCGGCCTTGCCATTCATCGGGAACAAAATCACCTCACGAATATTTGGTTCACCCGCGATAAGCATGACGATACGGTCAATGCCCGGGGCGATGCCGCCATGGGGAGGTGCGCCAAATTTAAAAGCATTGATCATGCCGGGGAATTTGTTGTCCACCACCTCAGGCCCATAACCTGCAATTTCAAAAGCGCGGTACATGACTTCAGGCAAATGATTTCGGATCGCCCCGGATGACAGCTCAATCCCATTACAGACCAAATCATATTGCCATGCTTTAATATCTAGAGGATCCATAGTGTTGAGGGCATCCAAGCCCCCTTGCGGCATTGAGAACGGGTTATGCGAAAACGCAATATCGCCTGTGACACTATCGCGTTCATACATGGGAAAATCGACAATCCAGCAGAACTGATACCCATCACCGATGAGCTCTTTTTCTTGGCCAATACGTACCCTTGCTTTGCCAGCAAGAGACGCCGCTTCGTCAACATCGGCACAAGCAAAGAATAACGCGTCTCCATCTTTAAGCCCCATCTGGTCGCGCAGAGCAAAGGCCTGATCATCCCCTAATGCCTTTGCCACCGGGCCACGCGCCTCACCCTCAGCATAGATAATATAACCCATGCCTGGTGCGCCTTCGCCTTGGGCCCAACTGTTCATGCGATCAGCAAAAGCCCGGTTACCACAATCCGGCCCTGGAACAGCACGAACCACTGCCCCACCTGCTACTGCTTTAGCAAAAATGCTGAACCCTGAATCCCTAAAGGTTTCGGTTACATCTTGAATTTCCAACGGTATCCGTAAATCTGGCTTATCTGTTCCATATTTCAGCATAGCATCAGCAAAAGTAATGCGTGGAAAAGTTGAGGCGATATCTTTATCCGTAAACTCTGCAAAGACACCTGCGATCACTGGCTCAACTGCCGCGAAAACATCGTCCTGTTCAACAAAGCTCATTTCGAGGTCAAGCTGGTAGAACTCCCCCGGGCTTCGGTCAGCACGGCTATCTTCATCACGGAAACACGGAGCAATCTGAAAATAGCGATCAAATCCTGATACCATAATCAGCTGTTTGAACTGTTGTGGAGCTTGCGGCAAAGCATAAAACTTTCCCGGGTGCAGGCGAGAGGGCACAAGAAAATCCCGTGCGCCCTCTGGCGATGACGCCGTTAATATCGGCGTTTGAAACTCTGTGAAGCCTTGGGCAACCATGCGATTGCGAATGGACTGAATAATCTGTGACCGCAACAGGATATTCTGGTGTGGCCGCGCTCGTCTGAGATCTAGATAGCGGTAACGCAAACGGGTTTCTTCACCTGCGTCTTCATCAGAATTGACCTGAAGCGGGAGAACATTAGCGTGGGAAAGCACCTCAAAGCTATCGATGCGTACCTCAATTTCGCCTGTTGGCAAATTGGAGTTAACCGTTTCAGGATCACGCTTAACCACCCGACCTTTAATCCGGACAACAGATTCAACACGTGTGTCCTCAACCATGGCAAAACTAGCATCCGAGCTATCAGCCACACATTGCGTAATGCCAAAATGATCTCGCAGGTCAACAAACATCAACTGGCCGTGATCACGCTTACGATTGATCCATCCAGACAAGGTTACCGTTGCGCCAACGTCATTTATTGTCAGAGCACTACAGTTATGGGTGCGGTAAGCGTTCATACATTTTCTCCGCTAGCGGCAGTTACAAGGCAATTCTGCCCCTTATCTATCGTGATGAGGGGAGGTCATGCAAGCGCTTTTGCATCAAAACCTTATGACAAAAGATTAACCACGGCGGCGGCGACGGCGCGAAGTTTCCCCCGAAAGGTTATCCCCAGACGGTTTTTCAATATTTTTCCATGGCTTGCCAAGGGTTTTTTCAAGCCTATCCGCATCTACAGGCTGGCGTTCTTTGGCTGCTTCAAGAGCTAAACTCATCGCTTTGATGTGTTCTGGCGTGGTGCCGCAACAGCCGCCAATAATCTCAACCCCAGCATCACGTGCCAACACCGCATAATCAGCCATAAGCTCTGGCGTTCCATGGTAATGAATATGACCATCAACATATTCTGGTATTCCGCAATTGCCTTTTGCAACACGGTAAACACCATCGCGTTGCGGCATCGCCATGACCGCATGCATCAACTCAGACGGGCCAATACCGCAATTTGCCCCAACCGCAAGAACATCGTGTTGACCAACCTGATCGGCAAAATCAGACGGATCAACCCCCATCATAGACTTTCCGGCAGTGTCAAAGGTCATGGTTGCGCCAACAGGCAACCCTGTTTTCTTCGCACCTTCAATCGCAGCAAAGATTTCATCAAAGGACGAAATAGTTTCAATCCACAGCATATCCACGCCCCCCTCAGCTAAGGCCATGGCCTGTTCGGTAAAGGCGTCAACCGCTTCTTCATGGGTTAATGCGCCTAGAGGCACAAACAGTTCACCCGTTGGGCCCATAGACCCAGCAACCATCACCTCACGGCCTGTGGTCTCTAGATGATGCTTGGCCTCAGTTTTGGCAAGACGAGCTGAGGCTTCGTTCAGTTCTGCCACCCGATGTTCAGATTGATGCAATTTGAGACGATGGCGTGTGCCGCCAAAAGAATTACTGAGGATCATGTCTGACCCTGCTTCAATAAAACGGCGATGAAGGCCAGCGACATGTTCCGGCTTTTCCAGGGACCATAATTCTGGTGGATATCCCGTTTCAAGACCAAGCATGAAATAGTTGGTGCCTGTGGCACCATCCGCCAAAACATACCCTTTTTGGTCAAGTAACCTATCAAGAATAAACATGTTTACCCCCCAGATTTAGAAATTTGCTTTAAGCCAACTTTCGGCGGCGTTGGCGGCGACTTCGACCCGTTACCGAAGCCCGGCGGTCATGCAGGCTGTTCAGCAGGTCTTGTTGTTCGTTCCGATCAAGATTGCGCCATGATGCAATTTCCTGTCGGCTTCGATAACACCCACTACAGTAACCGCTTACCGGATCAATTTGGCAAATACTAATACAAGGAGAAGGAAGGTGATCCGATTTCATTATGTTCATCACCTTTGATCTGGTGAACCTTAGGCTGCAGTAACAGCCAATGGTGCATTGGATACCGACTCAGCCAGTTTGTCAATCATTTCATCTGTTTGCGCATTCTGTCCTGCCAGAACCAAATGATCATGGCGGGAAACAGCATCGCCCATACTATCGTGATCTGTATTGATCAAATCAAGTGAGGCAGCAAGGGTAATTCCACTACCAATCAAAAGCACAGGGGCATTTTCGCGGATAAAGGCCGACATGATCCGTTTGGCATGGCTGTCAGTTGATAGCACCTTGGTATGATTTTCGCCATGGGGGATAATCATCAGATCATAATCCACAGCCAAGGTTTCACGCCAAGCAGCGTCCACCGAATATGACAATCCCCATGCCTCGCCTGACCAGCCATTAATGAGACCCATATCCTTTGATACAAGATGCGATGTAGCACCAATAGCGGCCAATGCTTTTTGCAAATGAACAAGGGGGGTTTCTAGAAATCCATTAGTGATTAGTATAGCAACGCGCTTGCCCGCGAGCGGGGAAATAGACATACATAACTCCTTATTTTTTGTTCGGAGAGACAAAATGAAGTCTCAATCCAAACCTCTTCTCAACGATGACTCTATATATTGTTAATGGTGTCAAAGATCAATAGCCTGAGACAATTTCTCCTGCCTAGGGGTAATGTTTCCTGCCTTTCCTCTGTTTAACTGATGCCGCCGGATCAAGACAGGAACAGCATTTTATATTAGAAATATGTAATGCACCTGACCAACTTACATCCGGCAAGGCGGATTGATTATGTTACCCTTGCAGTAGTTTTACCCCTGTTGGTTGGGTGCGGGGGCGGGGGTGGAGTATCCATCACCGCCCCACCTCCTAGCGCGAACAGTCTAACCAATCAGGTTTCAGCAAATCAAATTCATACTGATCAGCTGTTTGCCAAACTTAGTGGCGAAGGCGACCGATGGATCGCTGTGATGGATAGCGACAGCCTAAGCCTGCGGCTTGATGGAAATGTCGAAAATGCTGAGGCGGTATTAAGAAAATTGCCGCCTATTACCCCTTATATTACGCCAGAGATCACAACACGCTATTCGCGTTTTGGTACGCTTTCCCTAGGGCTGGATCAGCAAGCGAATGACCCGGGTCGAATTGCCGTGTGGGGATATCTGACTGAAAGTTTGCCCGTAACGGATATGACTTATGATATGGCCTCACTCTGGCATTGTGTTGGTTGTGGCGGTTTTTTTAAAACCCGAACTGGAACAGCGCGTGGCGCTCTTATCCTTAATTCAGAATATCAGCACGCTACGATAGACTTAAATGGTGATGATCTGCATCTGACCGCGACACTTAGGCTGGATGATAATAACCAATTCCATCTCGATGGAGAAATGTCCTTATATTATGAGGGCACAAAACAAATCCCCAATGCTCAAACGGTCACCGGAACCCTGTTTGGGCCTGATGCAAATGAAGCCGGATTAGTGTTCGGGCTCGAAACTGATCAAGGGGTATTATTTAGCGGCATGGCTATTGGTGCCGCGCCATCAGCCCCTTAAATGCCTAATGAGCCATAACTCTTGACCACTCTTTCAATCGCAATCTTCATTGCCGCGACACGCATATTTGGGACATCAGGATTGGTGTTCCATTCACGGCTGATATTGGCATAGGCTTCACGCATCGTGTCTTCGAGGCCAGATCGCACTAAAGTGAGTTCTGTTGATCCTGTCAGCGCATGTTGCCGCTGTTCTTCAGGAAATGGTTTTCCAGTCATCGTTTCAACACCCTGAATAATTGCGCTGAAATGGTCATGGCTCTCACGTCTTTGCATGCGCCCAAATCGGATATGGCTAAGATTCTTGATCCATTCAAAATAACTGACCGTCACACCACCAGCATTAGCATAAAGATCAGGAATAATGACTGTGCCTTTTTTGGTTAATATATCATCTGCTTCTGCGGTGATCGGACCATTAGCAGCCTCAATAATCAGCGGGGTTTTGATCTGCATGGCATTACTTTCGGTAATGACCAGCTCCATGGCTGCGGGAATTAAAATATCCGCGTCTTCTTCCAGCATTTCCATCCCGCTAGGGGTATAGCCATCAAAGCCTTTAATGCTGCCATGGATTGTCATGTGATCTTTGAGAGCGCGAATATTAATGCCCTTAGGGTTCACGACGGCGCCCCCTCGTTCCAGCACGTGGGTTATCATGGCCCCGTCTTCTTCGGACAGAAACAACGCGGCATGATACCCAACATTGCCCAGCCCCTGAACAATAATTCGCTTGCCTTTAAGCCCCGGGGTCAAACTCGTTTGTTTGACATCTTCAGGATGGTCAAAAAAGGCCCGCAAAGCATATTGTACGCCCCGGCCTGTGGCCTCAACTCGGCCTTGTATTCCCCCCTTGCCAACAGGTTTTCCTGTCACACAGGCCCATGCGTTAATTTCAATGGAGTTCAAGCGGCGGTATTCATCAGCCATCCACGCCATTTCACGCTCACCTGTTCCCATATCGGGGGCTGGCACATTTTGTGATGGGCTGATCAGATCACGCTTAGCTAATTCTTGAGTGAAGCGGCGAGTAATTCTTTCCAATTCCTCTTCACTCCAGTCTTGCGGGTTGATATAAAGCCCCCCTTTTGAGCCCCCAAACGGCACTTCAACCAAGGCGCATTTGAACGTCATGAGCATGGCTAAGGCCTCAACCTCCTCAAGAGATACATCAAGGCTGTATCGAATGCCGCCTTTGACTGGTTCAAAATGCTCACTATGAACGGATCGGTAACCGACAAACGTCTGCATTTTACCGCGAAGCCTAACCCCAAACCGAACGATATATGACGAATTGGTCACTTTGATTTTATGGTCTAGCCCGGGCGCCATTGGAATAAGCTTGGCGGCTTGATCATAAACTTTTTCTACTGACTGAAGAAACACATTGCTCATTGCTAATGATCTCCTTTCTTTCGAAAATATCAGAGTTGGAACTATAACCTTTATAACACGAATTGACGATTGCCTATTATGAAAATGGGCGTATGGTTATTGGATAAGACTAACCAGATGAAGCATTTTTTTAATGGCCTTTCGTCCTCCCATTCGTATTGCTTCAGGTGGCACCCCCGGCGGCACCACACTCGGTATTATTTATGGAATGAATAGCGCCTCAATGGCGGTACTTGGGTCACTGGTTTCCCTCGTCGGTTTAGCTATATTAGATAATGATCGGGTGATGCTCTCGTTGAGCCTTTTTATCGCCGCTTTCCTGTCCTTGCCAATCGTGCTTTACACGGGAAGCCTTATCAGTCTGCTAACACGAAAATATGTCTTCACCATCGGTGTTGTTATAGCCATCGCAGGCAATTTTCTCTTTATGATTGATCTGCCGTGGAGTTTTATTGCCGCCAACACTTGCCGCATGGTA
>Ga0181577_10002661_pt1 | contig 13939 bp, 13 predicted proteins | sample 101ome_21_FD_132468 | JGI IMG/M metagenome (GOLD analysis project Ga0181577, IMG submission 132468) | Coastal salt marsh microbial communities from the Groves Creek Marsh, Skidaway Island, Georgia - 101413BT metaG (megahit assembly) | ecosystem: Environmental > Aquatic > Marine > Intertidal...
ACAGCGCCGCTCAGTTTCGTGCCATAGGTTGCAATACATGGAACGCGAACGCCAACGATAATCAGGCTTGGCTCAATAATCCGCACCGCAAGGGCGAAGATGATATGGGGCGAGTATATGGCGTTCAGGGGCGAGCATGGCAAAAGTATGATGGCAGCCAATTGGATCAGTTGCGTAAAATAGTCGACAATCTATCCAAGGGGATCGACGATCGAGGTGAAATTTTAACCTTCTATAATCCAGGTGAATTTGAATTAGGTTGTTTGCGTCCCTGCATGCATACCCACCAGTTTTCGTTGTTGGGAGATACGCTGTATCTCAACAGCATTCAGCGTAGTTGCGATGTTCCATTAGGCTTGAATTTTAATCAGATCCAGTGCTTTGTACTTCTTGCGTTGATGGCGCAAATCACTGGCCATAAACCTGGCGTGGCTTATCACAAGGTGGTCAATGCCCACATCTATGAAAATCAGGTTGAGTTGATGCGCGATGTTCAGTTAAAACGTGTGCCTTTTGAACCGCCTCAACTGCAAATAAACCCTGATATTAAATCTTTAGAAGATATAGAAACTTGGGTAACAACAGATGACTTTACGGTTGTGGGCTACCAATGCCATGAGGCTATTAAATATCCATTTGCGGTGTAATTATGAGTGATGTGACTTTATCGGCCATTGTGGCAATGGCAAAAAATCGAGTGATAGGCATTAACAACAGTCTGCCATGGTATCTTCCCAACGATTTAAAGTACTTTAAGGCTGTAACTATGGGCAAGCCTGTGATCATGGGGCGTAAAACCTATGAATCCATAGGCCGGCCCTTGCCGGGTCGTCCCAATATTGTCATTAGTACCAATCCTAATTACAGCGCGGAAGGTATCACGGTTGTCAGTAGTGTGGCAGAGGCTAAGGCACTAGCCAATGATCTTGTTGCAATAAATGGTGGTGATGAAGCCATGGTGATTGGCGGCGAACAAATTTATAAACTGTTTATGGACAGTCTTGATCGTATGTACATCACTGAGGTGATGGCGGAAGTTGAAGGCGACGCATGGTTTCCAATGTTCAATGAAGAAGAATGGATGGAAGCCTCTTGCGAGGTATTTAATGCCGAAGGTCCCAACCCATACGATTATCAAATCCGGGTGTTGAATCGTCGCTAAGTGTTACTTTTGCCAATAAGTGTTACCTTTATACTTTGCTAAAGGTAACACATGGTGACTTATTTTCTTAAATTTCCAAAAAAGTTACGATCGTAACAATTCTTCCTTGATTAAAGCCCTCAACCATTCTTAGAATCGCTGTTCGTTGATTATGGCGAGATCCCTCTATTGGGATTTCGCGCTCAATATTGATGATGGAAACCGCCATCCGGCGGATAATAACTAACGCTCCGATAGGAAAGTTAATTCTCATGAAAATGCATCGTTTAAATAAGGTCTTTTTAGCATGTGCTGCTTCTAGCGCACTGCTCGCGACCGCAGCTACTGTTCAAGCTGAAAGCTTGGAAGCTGTGTTAAAGGTTGGCCAAGATCGCCACACCGCCGCAAAGCAATCACAAGTCAAGGTCGACCGTTTGGCCGACGAAACCCGTGATCTGCTGTCAGATTACAAAACCGTTATGAAAGACGTTGACGGTCTCCGTGTATACAACGAGCGTCTAGAGCGTTCATTGGTTAAGCAAGAGCAACGCCTTGCTAACTTGGAGCAATCTATCTCTGACGTGACTGTTATTCAGCGTCAAGTGGATCCACTGCTCGTCAAAATGATGGATGGTCTTGAGCAGTTCATCACGCTAGATATTCCTTTCGACTACGATCGTCGTATGGACAACCTAGAATTGCTCCGCAGCAGCATGGAGCGTTCAGATCTAACAACAGCTGAAAAATTCCGTCAGGTTTTGGAAGCATACAAGATCGAAAACGAATACGGCCGCATGCTTTCGACTGCTGAAACTACTATCGAAATCGACGGTGTCGAGCGTAACGTAACAACTCTACAGGTAGGTCGTGTTGCATTGGTCTACCAAACTGCGGATAAGACAATGACTGGTATGTGGAATCAAAATTCACGTCAATGGGAAGCTCTCCCAGACGGCGAATACCAATCAGCTGTTGATAAAGCAATCAAGATTGCTAAGAAAGAAGCAGTTTACGACCTGTTGAAATTGCCAGTACTTCCACCGGAGGCTAAGTAATGAAAATGAATATTGCTAAGTCCATCGTACTAGCCGGTGGCGTATTGTTAGCTGCCAGTGGTGCGGTTGCACAAGACGAGAGCGCTCGCTCTCTTGACGAGCTGTTAGGCTTCGTTAAACAAGGTCAAACCTCAGAAGCTAAAGAAAATTCTGCTCGCGAAGCTCGCTTCCGCGCAGCAAAGGCTGATCAAGCAAAAATGTTGCAAGAAGCTAAGGACGAGCGTACTCGTCAAGAGCGTCGTTCAGCACAGCTTGAAAAACAATTTGAAGACAATGAAAAACGTCTTGCTGCTGCTCAAAAACGTCTTCGTGACGCGATGGGTTCATTGCAAGAATTGTTTGGTCACATTACTTCAACTGCAGGTGATGCTCGTTCAAACTTTGAAGGTTCATTGACAAGCGCTCAGTTCCAAGGCCGTGAAGAATTCTTATCGGCTCTCGTTGATAAAATGAGCGGTGGTGAGCAATTGCCTAAGATCGAAGAGATCGAGAAAGTTTGGTACATGTTGCTGCAAGAAATGGTTGAATCAGGTCGCGTTGTTTCGTTCGACGCTACTATCGAAAAACCAAATGGCGACAAAGTTGAAAGCTCAGTGACTCGCGTCGGCTTGTTCAACATCGTGTCAGCTGAAGGTAATTATTTGCAGTTTGTCCCTGAAACGGGTGCATTGTCAGAATTGGCGCGTCAGCCAGGTGTTACTGGTGAAGCTGCAGCGCTGGCAACCGCTACTTCTGTAACGCCTTTCTTCGTTGATCCTACAGGTGCAACAGGCGGTTCATTCTTGGCAGCTTTGATTAACAGCCCTGATTTGGAAGAGCGCTGGCACCAAGGTGGTTACGTTGGTTACGTAATTACTGCAGTGGGTGTTGTTGCTATGTTGATCGCCATCATGCGTCTCATTGTATTGGCGGGCATGAGCTCTAAAGTTAAAGCTCAATTGAAAGCCTCTTCTGCCAATACAAACAACCCATTGGGTCGTGTATTGAAAGTGCATGAAGACAATCCAAAAATGGATACTGAAACTCTTGAGTTGAAACTTAGCGAAGCTATCTTGAAAGAGACACCGGCTATCGAGAAGAACTTAACTCTGTTGAAGATTATTGCAGCCGTAGCTCCATTGTTGGGTCTATTGGGTACTGTAACCGGTATGATCGTTACCTTCCAAGCTATCACCATCTTTGGTGCTGGTGATCCGAAGGCAATGGCTGGCGGTATTTCAGGAGCTCTGGTAACTACTGTATTGGGTCTGATCGTTGCTATTCCTACTGTTTTGATGCACACCATCGTTAACGGTAAGGCAAAAGAAATCATTCACATTCTGGAAGAGCAAACCACAGGTATTATTGCTGAACATACTGAATCCAGTATGAAGGGTTAATACGATGGATGAAGTCATCAAAGCGCTACTTTCATTTATGGATAAGGGTGGCCCAGTACTCTGGGCCATCGCGGCTTTGACTCTGATTCTGTGGACACTAGTTCTTGAACGTATTTGGTATTACAAGACAACTTTTAAAGCCGATAAGGCTGAGGTTCTCGGTATTTGGGAAGCTCGTTCAGAAAGGAAATCTTGGAATGCACACCAGGTGAGAGAAAAACTAATTTCTCAGATGAATATCAAGATTAACCAATATCTTGCATTCATCCAGGCGTTAGTTGCTCTCGCCCCCCTCTTCGGCCTGCTAGGTACGGTTTGGGGTATGATTGAAGTGTTTAATATCATGGCTGTCACCGGTGGTGGTGACGCCAAGTCCATGGCAGGTGGTGTGTCTAAAGCGACCATCCCAACTATGGCCGGCATGGTAGCAGCACTTTCTGGTGTGTTCTCTAATACCTACGTTACAAGTATTGCGTCTAGGGAGTCCGAGTTGTTAGCTGATAGTTTAACAACCGATCACTAAAGAGAGCTTTTCATGAGCAGAAAACGTAAACCAGATGAACAGGGTGGGCAAATCGACTTAACGCCGATGCTCGACGTTGTATTCATCATGTTGATTTTCTTCATCGTTACAGCTTCTTTTGTGAAGCTACCGAAAGCTGACTATGCATTGACTGGTGCGGTGACATCTGAGGTTAAAAAGCCAAAGATTATCGTTGCGGTTACCGAAACTAATGATTTTGTCTACGGTGACAAAACCATTGAAGCGCGTAACCTGAAGCGTGAATTGCAAAAGATTTACGCTGATGCTGGTTCGGCAGCAGAGCTTTCGATGCGTATGGACGCAAAATCCAACGCAGAGAGTTGGAATACTCTATTTAAGGCCGCGACTGACGCGGGTATCCCTAAAGAGAATATTTATCTCTCTATTGATTCAGAACAGGCTAATTAAGTTATGAAATCATCAAAACTTCTATTGTCAGGCGTTCTGGGCATTGGAATTACTGTAGGTTTGTTTTACTTGATGTATGCTCTAGTACTGTCAGATGATGTCAAACTAGACGACGTGGGTAACGACAAAATCGCTGATATTGTGATGCCAGAACCCGAGATTGATGTGCGTGTTGCAGAACTTAAACCTGAACAACCTGAAGAGCCCGAGGAACCACCACCACCGATGCAAACCCCTGATGTTGAAGTGGTTGATGTCGATATGGCCTTGAATATGGCAGCTCCAGCTGGTGCTGACGTTAAGATTGGTCTTGGTGGCGGTTTAGGTGCCTCTGATGGTGAGTATCTGCCAATCGTAAAAGTGGCGCCCATATATCCACGTCGTGCTACATCGCGCGGTATTGAGGGCTACTGTATTGTTGAGTACACGGTGACCAAAAATGGTTCTATCCGTGACCCACAAGCAGTTGACTGTCAGCCTGCAGGCATATTTGAGAGAGCTTCAGTTAAAGCTGCTGCGAAATTCAAATACAAGCCTCGCGTAGTTGATGGTGAGCCAATCGAAGTGGCAGGTGTTCAAAACAAGTTCACCTACACTCTGGAAAAATAAATCGCGGTGGGTTTACCCACCTCGGTTACGCTTAAGGTATAGATAAATCATGTCTATGAAATTAAAAACAACAGCGTTTACCTTAGTGGCGGCAACAGGCTTAACGGCTGTGTTAGCCGTGGCCCCAGTTGTTGGTAAGGCGTTAGGTGTTAATGCGGGTTTAGCTTTTGCTCAAGAGCAACAGCAAAAAAAGCAACAAGAAACTCGTAAAACTCCTGCGCTGCGCAATAAGGTCTACGAAAAGTTACAGGCCGTTCAACAAGCCGCTGAAGCACAAGATATGAAACTCGCTAAAGAGTTACTTGAAGAGATGCGTACAGCGGGTGGTAAAAATGAACTGAATAGCTATGAGCTGGCTAACATGTGGAACATGTTCGCTTTCGTCTATTATTCAGAAGAAAATTACCCCAAGGCTATTGAGGCATATCGTAATCTGATTGCTCAACCAGACATTCCTTTGCAACTTGAAATTAATACTAAGTATTCAATTGCTCAGTTGTATTTTGTTACTGAAGACTACCGCAACGCGGTAAAAACCCTCAAAGAGTGGTTCGAAGTCGCAGATAATCCCAATGCTGATGCACACATGCTGATGGCACAGGGTTATTACCAATTGAAGGAATGGGACAATGCTATCAAGGAAGTCGAAAAAGGCTTAGCAAAAAATGCTGAGAAAGGTCGTCTTCCTAAAGAGCCATGGTTGTTGCTAGCTCGAGTACTTTACTTCGAGAAAGGCGATATTCCAGCCATGGTTGATGTATTGGAAACTCTAGTAAAACTGTACCCTAAGGGTGAGTACTGGATTCAACTTTCAATGATGTATGGTGAGCAGAAGAAAGACTTGCTGCAAATGGTAACTATGGAAACCGCCTACGTTCAGGGAATGTTGACTCGCGAGAGTGAATTATTGCAGATGGCAGGTTTGTATGCCGGCAATGATGTTCCATACAAAGCGGCTAAAGTGCTTCAGAAAGGTGTTAAAGACGGTATCGTTAAAGAAACCTCTAAGAATATGGAGTACCTTGGTAACTTCTTAGCTTCAGCACAAGAGATTAAAAAATCTGTTGAGCCGTTGAAAAAAGCTGCTGATCTTTCAAAAAATGGTGAGGCTGCCTCACGTTTGGCGAATGTCTATATCAGCTTGGATCGATTCAAAGAAGCAGAAGAAGCGGCTAAATTAGCGCTTAAAAAAGGCGACTTACGCTCTGAAGAGAATACTCTTTTGGTCTTGGGCCAAGCCCAGTTCTATCAAGAGGACTATCAAGACGCTAAGAAGACTTTTAGCCGTGCACTTAAGTTTAAAAAGACCGAAAAGTTTGCTCGTCAATGGATCAAATATTTGAATTCTGAGCTCAAGCGTATCGAGTCATTGTCACAAGAGTAATCTTGTTGATGATTTAGAGGCACCTTCGGGTGCCTTTTTTATGCCTGAAAAAAAGGCTCCCGAGGGAGCCTTTAGTACGAGATATTTGGTTAACTACAGTTGGGTAACATCCCGAACGGCACCCGTATCAGCACTGGTGACTAATTTAGCGTAGGCTTTCAATGCCGTGGAGACTTTGCGCGGACGCTGTTTTACGGGTTTCCATGCGTCACTACCTTTAGCTTCCATGGCAGCGCGTCTGCTGGCCAGTTCTGTATCAGTTAACGCAACATTGATGCTGCGATTGGGAATATCAATCTTAATCATATCGCCACTTTCAACTAGACCTATGTTGCCGCCTGCAGCAGCTTCAGGTGAAGCGTGTCCAATCGATAAACCCGATGTCCCCCCAGAGAATCGTCCATCAGTAAGAAGAGCGCATGCCTTACCGAGACCCTTAGACTTTAGATACGAAGTTGGATACAGCATTTCTTGCATGCCTGGTCCACCCTTCGGGCCTTCATAGCGAACTATCACCACATCTCCGGGTTTAACACGATCGTTCAAAATATCGTCGACGGCATCTTCTTGGCTCTCAACAACGTGTGCTGGTCCTTCAAAAACTAGGTTTTCATCATCGACACCCGATGTTTTTACAACGCAGCCATCGATGGCAATGTTACCCGTCAAAACGGCTAGACCGCCTTCTAATGAAAACGCATGCTCAATTGAGCGAATGCAACCATTCTCGCGATCCGCATCCAGGCTGTTATAGCGAGTGTCTTGACTAAAGGCCGTTTGCGTTGGGATGCCAGCGGGCCCAGCCTTGTAAAACTCTTTAACGGCATCTATATCTGTTTCCATGATGTCCCACAACTGCAGCGCGGCGCCCATCGATGAACTATGGACCGTTGGTACATCGGTATGAAGTAGTCCAGCACGGGCGAGTTCAGCCAATATGCCCATGACGCCACCAGCGCGGTGGACATCTTCCATATGGTATTTTTGCGTGTTGGGAGCAACTTTACAGAGTTGTGGTACTTCACGTGATAAACGATCGATGTCCGCCATGGTGAATTTAACTTCACCTTCCTGTGCGGCGGCTAATAAATGGAGAATCGTGTTGGTCGATCCACCCATGGCAATATCAAGCATCATGGCATTTTCAAAGGCTTTAACACTTGCCACCATGCGCGGTAATACCATGGCATTATTGTTTTCGTAAAAATCTTTAGTGATTTCAACAATGCGGGCACCGGCTTCAAGAAACAGTTTTTCACGGTCAGCATGAGTCGCCAACATAGAGCCATTACCCGGTAATGACAGACCCAATGCCTCTGTCAGACAGTTCATCGAGTTGGCGGTAAACATACCAGAGCAGCTACCACAGGTTGGGCAGGCAGAGCGCTCATACTCGGCGACAACTTCATCACTCACCGAGTCATCTGCGGCGATAACCATGGCATCAACCAAATCTAGACCGTGGTCAGCGAGTTTAGTTTTGCCCGCTTCCATAGGGCCACCCGAAACAAAGATGACCGGAATATTAAGGCGCATCGCAGCCATCAACATTCCGGGGGTGATTTTGTCGCAGTTAGAAATACATACCAGGGCGTCAGCACAGTGTGCATTCGCCATGTATTCAACGGAGTCGGCGATAATGTCGCGCGATGGCAAGCTGTACAGCATACCGTCGTGACCCATCGCGATGCCGTCATCAACAGCAATGGTGTTAAATTCTTTTGCGACACCGCCGTGCTTTTCGATTTCACGGCAGACGAGTTGGCCAAGATCTTTTAAATGGACATGCCCCGGAACGAACTGGGTAAAAGAGTTAGCAACGGCAATGATGGGCTTAGAAAAGTCATCATCTTTCATGCCGGTTGCGCGCCAAAGTGCGCGGGCACCAGCCATATTACGGCCGGCGGTAGAAGTATGTGAACGATATTGAGGCATGGTAAATCTCTATTTAAATGTATTTTACAAAAGCTTTCGAGTTGCGCTGGTAATTATACAGGGCCTGCTTCTGCTCTGGTAGGTTGTGGAGCTCTTCGGCTTGGTAGCCTCTTTCTTGGAACCAGTGTGCCGTTCGTGTTGTCAGCACAAATAAGCGCTTAAATCCTTTGCGTCTAGCAAGGGATTCCATGTGTTCAAGCAAACGCTCGCCACGGCTAGACTCACGGTAGTCCGGATGAATGGTGATACAGGCCAGCTCAGCCTGATCCGATCGATCATAGCTGTACATGGCGGCACAACCGATGATTAGGCCATCGAGTGCAATAACAAAAAATTTGTTGATATCGCTTTCCAGCAATTCACGTGATCGTTTGACCAGAACTCCTTGGTCTTCAAGCGGCTGGAGAAGTGCAAGTATACCGGGTATGTCTTCGATAATGGCAGGGCGCAACGACTCAAAAGGGTCTTGTGAAACGAGTGTACCGCAGCCCTCTAAGGTGAATAGTTCGCGCAGCAGCGCACCGTCTACACTGTAGCTGATGATATGACTGCGAGGAATACCCGCTTCACAGGCACCCACGACCGCGTGGCGAAGGCGTTGTTCGGCAATGCAGGCTTTTGCTTGGGCAAGATTGCATTGGCGCACAAGATTTCCCTCTTGGTCATAGAGGCCAGTTTGACTCGACAACATGATCATCTTATCAGCTTTTAATGCGGCGGCAGTGCTAACAGCGAGATCTTCAAGGTGCAAATTAAACCCTTCGCCCGTGCCCGAAAAGCCCATGGGTGATAAGAGCACGATATTGCCATCGTCCAGTAATTGTTTGATGCTGTCTGAGTGAACTTTACGCACTTCACCCGTGCGTTCATGGTCGACGCCTTCGATTACCCCCATCGGTTTTGCGGCCACAAAATTACCGCCGCAAATCTTGATGCGGGCTCCGTGCATAGGAGAATTTGCTACACCGGTAGAAAACATGGCTTCAATGTCAGCACGAATACTACCCACAGCATCTTTTACCGCATGAATTTCTGAGTCGGCGGTGATCCTTACATTTTGGTGAAAGCGGGACGTAATACCGCGCAGGGCAAGTCGTTCTTCAATTTGTGGTCGAGCGCCATGAATGAGAACTAAGCGAACGCCAAGACTCTGCAGCAGCACGATGTCGTGGACAATATTGGGAAAGTTTGCATCATACAATGCATCGCCGCCGAACATAATGACAAAGGTTTTGCCCTTATGATTATTGATATAGGGAGCCGCATTTCGAAACCATTTAACGTATGACACTTCATCGCTCACGGGTATCTTACCTTTCAATTGTTAGCTAAAAAGTTAATATATGACAAAACCTTTGTTATGCATACAGTTGCACTTTTTTTAAGGCATGATATAGGGATAAACATAACGATTAAGTGAGAGCCATCATGAGTGAATCGAGAGCTGCATTGCAGCGCCTTCAGTCAGACTTAGAGCAAGCCATCATAGGTCAGCCAGAGGTTATTCATGGAGTGCTCATTGCCCTATTATGTGGTGGCAATGTGTTATTGGAAGGTTTACCCGGTACCGCTAAAACACGCTTAGCCACATTTTTAGCGCAGCATATCAGCGCCAGTTTTGGCCGTGTCCAGTTCACCCCAGATCTACTACCTTCTGATATTACGGGGACCGAAGTGTTAGTAGGTGAAGGACAGCAGCAAAAGCTAGAATTTGAAGCGGGGCCTATTTTTCACAATATCGTGTTAGCCGATGAAATAAATCGTGCGCCCGCTAAGGTGCAGTCGGCATTGCTTGAAGCCATGCAGGAACAACAGGTCACCGTGGCCGGGCAAAGTTATCCTTTGCCGCAGCCTTTCATGGTATTAGCAACGCAAAACCCTATTGAGCAAGAGGGCACATATCCGCTACCAGAAGCACAAGTTGATCGTTTTATGATGAAAATTCTGGTGAATCGACCCAATGCCACCCAAGAGCTATTAATTTTGCAAACGTTGCGGCAAGAACAGTCAGCTAGAGATTTAACCACTCTGCCATTAACACATATTCAAAACGCTAGTGAAGAAATAGACGCGGTGAAAGTGGCAGAGAGTATCCAGCACTATATCGTGGCACTGGTCATGGCGACCCGACAGCCAGAGGACTACCCAAAAAGCCGATTGCCCGAATGGATTTTCATGGGAGCGAGCACCCGTGCAACGCTTGCCCTAGAGCACGCGGCGCGCGCCCATGCATGGTTAAATGGACGAGATTTTGTCGACCCCGATGATGTTCGTGCCATGCTTGCGCCCGTCATTCGGCATCGCGTGGTGTTGAGTTATGAAGCCATGGCCAAAGGCTTGACGGCCGATGATGTTATGGTTGAGTTAGTCTCTCAGGTTGCTCTTGTATAATGGTTGGACAAGCTCATGTCAGCATGCAGGATTTACTGGACATACGCACTCGGTTAAAGGTGTGGAAGGACCTGCCAACACATAATTTATTTGAGCATTTTGCGGGTCAACAAGAATCGCCTCAGCGTGGTAGAGGCCTCGATTTTGAAGAGTTGCGGCACTATCGTCAGGGTGATGACATCCGCAGGATTGATTGGCGAGTCAGCCAGCGGCGCGGTTCACCCCATGTGCGTGTTTACAGTGAAGAAAGCGACCACATGACAATGGTGCTTCTCGATCAGCGAATGGGTATGTTTTTTGGTAGTCGTTACGACACTAAATCTTCCGCCGCTGCAAAAATTGCGGCCCTGATAGGCTGGCGAGATGTCCAGTGTGGCGATCGATTTGGGTTGTCGGTTTTTAGTGATGAAGAACGGTTGTGGTTACAGCCTTCAAGGCGCCAGAGTCATCTTTTACAGTGTATGCAGGCTATCGTAGACTTCAATCAGCGCTTGCGTGCAGACCTACCTAAACCGGCGAAACCGATTGCCTTTCGTGAACATTTACAGATGGCAATCAGCGCAGCTAAAGCGGCTCAGCGCATCGTTATAATATCTGACTTAGCCGGCTGGTGTGACAAGTGCCCTGGTCTGTTAAGGCTATTAAAGCAGCGGCAAGAAGTTCTCATCGTACTAGCGAGCGATCCCATGGAACGAGATTTTTCACTGGCTAAGGATCATTTAGTGGGCGATGACCTCTATCAACTTCACGTTGAGCCCCAGCATATTGAGGCAATGCAGCAGAGCCAACAAAAGCATTGGCCCCGTTTGTTCGATAGCTTAGGGATAGCTACCGTATCGCTTGATGCGGGTCGTGATGCAGTGGAAGATGTATTGCGCTACTTTGCGAGGCTGAGATATGGTCATTGAACCCTTAGTGGTTGATCCTCCTTTGCCTTCACTGCCTGACTGGGGAGTGCCGCAGCCGCTATGGTGGTTTTTACTATTAGCGCTAATACTATTGTTGGTAGGCTACTATCGGCATAAGCTGCGTCTAGCGGCTAAAAATGCGCCTTGGTATGACTTGCAGCAGACTTTGGATACCACGGCAAGACAACCTTCACGACATCAAGCTCAGCAGCTGTCTTTTGTTTTAAAACGCACGTTACTGCATTATCTCCCTCGTCAACATATCGCGTCGTTGACACTGCCAGAAGCCATAGAGTTGTTATGTCGTCACTGTCACATTGACCTGGGTGATGGCGTTCAGCAATGGCTTGTTGCTGCATGTTATCGAGAAATTGATACGCCTCCAGCCACAAACGTGGTGGATGGCTTGAGACGTATTGTTAAAGCCATGCAAGTGGTCGGTCCGCCGCAGGCTACCAAGTATGATTGAGTTTGTTTACCCTTGGGTCATATTACTGCTTCCATTACCCTTACTGGTAAGGTTGATGCGGCCCTATCGCCGCTATATGCCCCATATTCGGGCCCCTTTATACCAACAGCTGATATCAATATCTCGCCAGCGGCAGCAGCGCGCTGCATGGGTTCATCGCCGCTCTCCGACGCAAGTGGTCTTGCTAGTGTTGAGTTGGTTATTGGTGCTTGTTGCCCTAGCCAGGCCTCAGTGGATTGAGGCGCCTGTCGCTATCAATAAACAAAGTCGCGATTTATTAGTACTCGTCGATATTTCTGGGTCGATGAATGAAGTTGATGGTGGTCAGACAACTCGCTTAGATAGGCTAGTTAGCCACTTAGAGACCTTTGCGGATAATCGTCCCGGTGACCGCTTGGGTCTTATTGTGTTTGGCGACCGACCCTACTTACAAGCCCCCATTACCGCAGACAATGAAGCATGGCGCACATTGCTATTGGCTACTCGGGTTGGCCCAGCGGGTCAAAATACAGCACTAGGTGACGCAATAGGCCTGGGTTTAAAGCACCTAGCGGGGAGTGATGGTGAAGAAAAAGTCATGCTGCTTCTCACCGATGGTAGTGATAACCGCAGTCTGGTGCCCCCTCGGGAAGCGGCGATGGTAGCGGCCCATCGTGGTGTTCGAATTTTCACTGTGGCCATCGGCGAGCATAGTGACAGTGCTGACGTCGATACTTCAACGCTGCATGCTATCGCTGCCATCACTGGGGGAGCGTTCTATGATGCTCGTTCGACGACAGCCATTCAGTCACTTGTAGAGGATTTTTCATCTTCGGTGCCCAGTGAATTAACCGTGGAATGGTATTATCCAAGCAGTGATCTGTATCACTATCCCATACTGATCTTATACTTATCCACCTTGCTTAACGCGGCATTTAGTTTGCATTTGCAGTGGCGAAGGGGGCGATTATGAATGCGCTTCCTCTAACTTTTATCCGACCGGACTGGTTACTGTTTGCTTTACCCCCTTTAGTCATGCTCTGGCTCTATGCACGTTTGCCAGAAAAAAGTGCCACTGCCCCAGGCATTGCCGATCATTTGAGAGAGGCGCTCACGGTTAGACAGCCGGTAAAACGTTGGATAGCGCCATTACCCATAGCACTCGTTGCGCTAGCGATCGTCGCCATTGCACTTGCGGGGCCAAGCTGGCAGCGACAAGAGACACCGCTAAATCAAGATGAAGGGGTGGTTATCTTAGCGCTGGATGCCAGCGAAAGTATGCAGCAGCAGGTTGGCGGGATGTCTTCTTGGCAGCATGCATTGCTAAAGAGTCGTGATTTAGTAGCGGCGTTGCCGACCACCAATGTAGGGATTATTGCGTTTGCAGGAAGCGCGCATTGGGTTCTTCCACCTAGTCGCGACAAACAATTACTCACCTATACCTTGGCGGGATTATCATCTCTGAAAATGCCAGTGGCGGGTAAATATTGGCAACGGATAGAGCAACCTTTAATGGCATTGAAGGTTGACGTGAGTAGTGTGGTTTTACTGACCGATACACCGCCCGTGTTGGATCGCTCGCCTTGGCCAATGCAAACTTGGCTATTTGGTTGGCAGGAGGAGTCCTCTGATGGCATTTTGGTAAGCCTCAGCCAAGAGGATGTGGATTATTTAGTCGATAACATACTACGGGATTTAACACGTACCGAGAGCAGTGCCGAACAGTGGCGCGATGAT
>Ga0181577_10002666_pt1 | contig 13924 bp, 11 predicted proteins | sample 101ome_21_FD_132468 | JGI IMG/M metagenome (GOLD analysis project Ga0181577, IMG submission 132468) | Coastal salt marsh microbial communities from the Groves Creek Marsh, Skidaway Island, Georgia - 101413BT metaG (megahit assembly) | ecosystem: Environmental > Aquatic > Marine > Intertidal...
AAGGTCTGCAAAAAGAACGTAATCAATTACCATGTAGCGATGTGCTCACCGTGTTCGTCGCTGTCCAAGAACTTCCATGCGACAGACGACTCACTTGGTTTGTGGATAAAATCACTTGACGCGGAAAAGAACTTTGACGCTCTTGACGCACTCATTTCTATTGTTGACAGTCCGTAATGTCGTTGTTTATATTAAAAAAAACGCGAGGCAGAATGTATCGAAGTGGCCCAGCGGTTCGGAGCTGGAAGTCACCATAGGGTGTAACCCTAACTCAAATACCGGGATATGCCGGTATACTTACAAGCCAGTTCGATTCCTTTTTTTTTATTTTTTTATTTAACTGTTAACTAGAGGAATCCTAAGTTTTCAAAAGCCGACTCGCGACCACTCGTGTCCGCAAGGGCATAGGCCGACACAGTACGTTCAAAAAAGTTAGCCTTCGAGTCGAGACTAATTAACTCCATGAAGGAGAAGGGATTGCTCACATTGTATACCTTGTCGTACCCCAGCTGAACAAGCAGACGGTCTGATACGTACCGGATATATTGCGTCATCATCGTCTCGTTCATTCCTATAAGTCTAACTGGGAGGGCTGCTCTCATGAACTCTACCTCCAAGTCGCTCGCCTCCATTACGATGTCAACAGCATGTGGTGTACGTTGTGACTTCGAGTACAGCAGAACGGCGAATTCGGTGTGCAAAGCTTCGTCACGGGAAATGAACTCGTTAGATAACGTAAGGCCTGGCATTAGTCCTCTTTTCTTCAGCCAATAAATGGAGGCAAAGCTACCGGAAAAGAAAATACCTTCTACACAGGCAAACGCAATTAAACGTGAGGAGAAGTCTGCTGCTTCGCTTTGAATCCACTTTTGCGCCCACTCCGCTTTCTTTGCTATTTGGTAGTCGTTGGAAATAGCGGTGAAAAGACGGTCTTTTTGGCACCCTCCTAACGTATCAATAAGAATCGAATACATCTCGCTGTGAATATTTTCCATCGCTATTTGAAAACCGTAGAAGGCCCTGGCCTCCGCAAGCTGAACGTCCTGCATGAACCTTACCGCCAAGTTCTCAGCCACGATTCCATCGGACGCAGCGAAAAACGCGAGAACCTTGAGTACAAACTGCCTTTCGTCTACGGACAGTTGCTGCCAGTCCCGTAAGTCTTTTGATACGTCCACCTCTTCTGCTCTCCAGAAGCTGTCAACTTGTTTCTTATACAGTGCCCAAATTTCATCGTCTTTTATAGGGAACATGACGAAGCGGTCAGGAGTTGGTTCTAAAAGCATATACTTGTTAAACAGATTTTTCTTAAGGCAGATTATCGTAATAGGCATTAATGTCATCAGCAAGACCCCTGTAAGGGTGTAATCTACTGTACTTAGGAATTTCAGGGGAACAAAACACAGCGCAGGAGTCATCGGTGAGAGACCAAGTGTTCTCTGTTTTGCGATAAGTCAAAAATAGTAATGGTCCCGACCTCCAGTTCTGCTCCGGTTTACGGTACGACAAGGCGCACACGACATCGAACTCGCAGTAGTTGAGGGAAGGGTCTGAATCTACCCTTAGCCGAGAGCACCACACAGGGGAAATGTTTATGCTATCCCTCACCATACTACCCAAGTGGCGAATGGTGGGAGCCAGTCTGCAGTCGAAGACAAATTCCATAGCCAGCGAATGAAAAATCTGAGTACCTCGAATTTGATATGCAATTTGGTGGCGGACTTTTACTGCTTCGGTGTAAAGTTGCGAAATGTCACAACGGTTTCGCGCTTCGCCCTCGTAAGACACAACGGGTCGATGACCAAACTTCCATGAATCGTAGCGTCGCAGTTTCTGGTCTGTCATGTAGAAAAACTTGCATTCTGTTAGATGCTGTCTTGCCCACTCGGGAACCTTATCCAAGTCATTCAAGAAAAGCGGCCCCATAATGACGGGGGGCAAATGATCGTCCATTGTGCTTTTGTAGTGAGTGTATCGATGCAATCCCCCCTGATGGATAGTGAAGCCCGATAATCCCGCATCTGCGACTCTCGTCTGGTTAACACCGTTACAGATTACAAATCTGGTTGCAGGGTTGCATTCGTCGTAACGGACACCGTAGTCGGTATAGTCGTAATTTAAAACCACAGTGCAAAGCCGCGCGACCCTAATTACCCTTCTACCAGCGACAATAAAGTCGTGCAGGGTGACATCGGTTTCTGGTCCAAAGAGTCTGCGGCTGACATTTCGGTGAGGGTCTGGCGACGGGTGTTGATTCATCACCTCCTGAACATTCTGAACAGGTTGTTGAGGTTGCTGAGGCTGCTGAGCTGAAAATAACTGCTGAATTTCGCGCACAGCATTCGGGTCCAACGGAAACCTGCAAATACAGCAGCAACAATGACCAGCCGCAATCAGCCGGCATATGCAGACGATGCACACGGCACTACCGGGGTGAGGGTCGCCAGTACAAAGCTGGAGTCCGGGCTTGTCCTCATGACAAACGGGGCAAGTGTTGGTCGACATCGTTTGATTTGCAAAAAAACAGGGCGTGGATTTTCGTGTTTTTAGTTGTTTTGTGAAAGAATTGTAAAAACATCGGCTGGGCGGTCGCTTTTCGACGATTTTTCCTCTTGTTACGGCCCTCTTTTTTCCTCTTGTTAGCGCAAAAAGAGGACTCAGAGAGGACTTACAAAGAGGGAACAAAGTTGCTGTTGTTAAGGTCCTCTATCCCTAACAACAGTAAAAAGAGGGTTGAGAGAGGACTTATGAAGAGAGATTGACTTTTTTGTTTTTCTCTTTGTAAGGTCCTCTTTTTTTTGGGAAGCTTAGGAATCTTAGGAGGACGCACATACGGAGATGAACAACAGTCGGCCTGAAAATAGCCGTATGTGCGTCCTAAAAATTACGGATGGCCATTATTGCGCAAGTTTAAAGAATTTGATGTTTTGAACTTTGTAATCTACGGTGGTAGTGGCTCCGGTATCGCTGCTATAAGCATCGCAGGTGGCAATCATTCTGTCATACGTATCGGTTGTGACAATCGACTGCTCAAATACGGGAGTGGTTATTGAAATAACTCCTTGAGATGGTGCAGCCACTCCCTGCAGTCGCAATACAGTGGACGACTGCGCAGTAGCGTTCGCGAGCTGCAATTTGACGGCTATGTTAGTGATTTGGCCGGTGGTAAGGGTTTGGCTTGCCCCTCCAATCAGAAGATCTGCTTGTATCATGTACGTACCGGGATCTAAAGAAAACGCGGGCGATGGTACTTCGGTTTGAATATTTGTAAATTTTCCACTTGCCAACGCAGTTGCCCCTGCGGGGAAGTCCCCAAAGGTTGCAACGGCTACTTGGAATGTTTGAGCAGCAGTGTTCTGAAAAGTCCCGTCGGAAAATTCAATACCATTGGGTACGATAATTGCGCCAGAAGCGCTGTCAATGAGATGTCCTTGAACAGTTCGTTGGTTGGCCATGTTATCTTATAACTTTATATAAGAAAAAATTTCTCCGCTAAACAAGGAATGCAACTCTGGTCCAATGGTCTTGCTCCCCAGCTCAGAACGGAGGCTACGGCTTCCTGTTAACCAGTATGGGGTGCTCTATCGCTGGTCGCCGGTTCGATTCTCGGACTATAGACCGCTATGGCCACCGGGGATAGACCAATTGGTCAGTAGAGAGTGGACAAGGCCGAAGCACTGGACCCCCATGCCTCGCTACCATGGTCATTGAAACGCCCCCAGGCCTGAGACCGGACCGTGGGGCATTCCTTAACTTTTAAATGCGCCTAAAACTATACGTTACCACAACAGCTGGTCAGCCCAATAAGATGGGGTGTCTTTTATTGTTCTGTATCGCTCATGTCGTCGCTTGTAGAGTCTTCTTCTCTCTTCAGCGAACTCTTTGTCGTGAGTCGCCAAATACGTAGGATAGTCTCCCATGCCTCTCGCGCCCACTGACGCAATGACTTTCCCATCTCGGAGTACATCTATCTTTTTATCAGATTTTTTTGAAGGGCGAACATCGACTCCTAAAGCTTTTGCCCTATCCCGGGTGTATTTACGTATAGTATAGCTCATCGTATAATTATTAGTTATAAAAAGGAGCAGGACGATAACGAAGAACGCATACATTTCGATTAACATGGTATATTTAACTGTTAGACTTGTCAGTTAGTCTTTTGACGACAGCTCCTTTCATGGTAGGCCTTGGTCCGCTCGTATTAGCAGGATTACGTTGATACATTTGCGAGTTTCTGGCGTGAGTGCCGCCAAGGGCAGTTGCGTCTGGGCCGATATTGGCGTGCTCTCCCACTTGGTCTTTTACGACAAGGGTAATGACTACGTCTGGGTCAAGGATTTTAATGGGTGCACCGTTGCGGTCGGTAAAGGTGAGGATAAATTGTGAGATCGTTCCAGGTGTTAACTTATTCCACGCATATTCCGGTGGTTCAATAATAAGAAGCTCGCCAATAGCTGTTTTGGCAGCAATGGGATACAAGACAGTCTGGGGGTTCGAGTACTGGTTGGCAATTTGGGCAAGGTTCAAGTAAATAACAGAGTTAGGCTGCACAGCAGGAGCTACGTTTGATAGCCACACTGCGTTGCCGTTGGGGAACACGCCGGACGCAACCGTCGACGGTAGCCATGAAGAAATGTTTGTCGACACGGCGAGAGTCGAACCCGTAACATTACCGGGAGCGCCAACAATGGTAGAGAAGTCCGATGCGGCGAGGTTAACACCCACAATCTCTGTGTCCGTTGCGGGGAAAGCACCATTTGGAATGGCGGCACCTACAGCTGCAACAACAGGAGGGCAGTTCAAGAAACCGCCTGTGGGTGCTGTAAACCCAGTCGCAATGGGTATGTCAGGAAGAGCAAACATATTCAGTTGGACTTTGTACAAAGTTGTATTCGTCTGGAACTGAAGGAAATATACGTATTCGCCTGTTGTGGAGTTTACAAGGTAGAAGTTGTTGTTGATGCAGAACTGCTGAAGGTATGCGTTAATGTCGGCAATTTCGTATAAACCCGGTGGAATTGTAACAGTAAGGACCACACCAGATGCTGTCGACGGAAGAGGAGCACCAGTACCGTCCTGAGTAAGGTCAGGCAAGGTAATGGTGAATACGTTATTGTGCAGTGTCGTGTCGTTGATGTTTTGCCACGAGTAATACATGTACAGGGTGCTCAATGCGACCTCTGCACCTTCTAAGGCAGCACTTCCCGGCAAGTTATAAACTAGTCGGTTGTTGTCTTGGCCGACGAAGTTGTCTCTCGTAAAAGTTATCGTGTGCATCTTATATTTTAGTTAAAGATAAAAAATTAACGAGGAATCACAAACCTACTCGAATTTACTCTTTGCGACGGCAAAGGCTCGTAGCTACTGTAGAAAGTATGAAGAGATGGCTTTGGGAAAATCTTTTTCGGCAGATTATGAACTGCCTCAGGTTGAGGTAGACCAAGGTTGGCACCTCCGAAATTAAATTCTGGTTGTCTGTTTTCGCTTGGTTCTCTGCGGCCTCCTAAAGCACTAACTGGAGGATTGCCACCATCGATGTCACGTATTGTGTGAAGTCTTTGCGATCGCATTTATACACTACCGGAAGAAAAAGAATTCATCTCAAAATCCTCCTCACTTGTTTCCTCATCTTCATTTTGCGCGTCATTCAAAGGAATTTCCCTATATCCACCGAGGTACAACAACTTGCCAACGGCATATATGTTTGGCCCATATACGTCGGAATCGCCAAACCAGTTGCGTATGGCCCTGTCGGAATGTTCCGGCTTCGCACGAATTGACGGCGGCAGTGCGTACCACTGCTTTGACGAAGTGATAAACTGCACTATGTGCGTCATAGAGAAATCCGTATCCGGTAGATAATGGCGGCCCTCTTCCTTTCTCTCAAAAAGCTGTACGAAAATGCGGTGCGGAAGGTAGGACGACTGCAAATACTCCATACTGCGTCTACGTACTGACGCTGGTATAAACTTCGCCATTTTGTAGTCCTCTTTGCGGAGCATATCTAGGTATCGCAAAAGAATGTTCATTAAACCGTTTATGCGTCTTTTCCACCACGACTTCTCTTTTAATGTCGGGTCGAGCGGGTAAATGTGCTTGTCCTTGTTGACCTTAGAAGGGTTCGATGTAAATGTACTGGCATACAATAAGTCGATAATACGTTCTGCATCAGCAGTGGTCGCTTCTTCACGAAGAGGAGCTTTCGCGTTCGTTTCCATTCCGAATGTGCCGTGAAGGCGGACATCACATTTGTCCTTATACAGTCTGCGCGCCTTGACAGTTCCTCCGCCGGTAAGGTCCTTAATGACATTGTTGTTGAGAGGGCTATCCTTAGGGGGCTCCTTCATAATTACGTACCTCATCTTGTCTACATTGGCAAGGTCCGGGTTTGCGTCGCCGCTGGTTTTCTTTTTGGGGTCTTCGGTAAGGATAGCATAGGAGGCGTGGTAAAAGTAGTCTCCGTATGCCATCTCGAGCGCTTGGTTGCAAAGTCCCTTACCGTTGCGTCCGGATCCGTTAAGTATAAAGAAATGTTCTATGGCTCTACCCGATATACCCGACGCAGCCATGACCAAGAACAACGTACGCACCTCTGGGTCTGGAAACACCTTATTAAAAACTTTCTCAAATAGTTCGTCTTCAATTTCCTTGTCCTCACCAACAGGCTCATCGTAGAAGCGAAAGTCGTATTTGCAGGACATGGTAACGAAATCCGTCTTCTCGGCAGGGCGAAATTCTCTTTTCGATATGTCGTACACGCCGTTCTCGAAGCCTACCAAGTCCGTTTCCGCGTCGAACTCCATGTCGTAGCATGAGAGCGCCTTTTCCGCTGTCTTCAGTACTCCTTGCCTCCAGCTGCAGTTGCTGGTACGTTGCCTGAAAGCCAACCACGCCGTGTTAAGGTTAGTGTGCTGCGCAAGGTTGTCCTTGGTGAACTGCGAGGAAAAGTGGTTATTTACTTCGTCTACAAGCGACATGAATACCCGCACATCGTCGAACACCCATTTCTTGCCGTCCCAACAGCACCACATGTTGTCGGGCTTGATGTACACGTACGTAGAGCTGTACTTGTCCGTAAGAAGCTTGACGGCGTCGTCCTGGTTAAAGTACTTCATCGCTGTAATAAGGCTCTCCACCCTTGCCTTCGGCAGGCGCTTTGGCCGGAAGTCTGCTGGTTCGATTCCTGACAAGTCGTAGCCGCCATCAATTGGCTTTTCTTCAAACTCAAGTGATATCTCGAACTTGCGTCTAATAAAAGACTCCATTATATCAATAACTCCCTTGAGGCCGCCCGGAAAGTCGTCGACATTTGTCCGTAGAAGCTTTATACCGTCGAACTCGTAAGAGGCATTTACGTACCGGCTCCCATTGGAGGCAACCAGGTCCGCGTGAGAGTTAGCGAGGTATGCGAGTAAGTCGCCCACGATAACGCTTTCGTACTCTTGCAGGTACAGTGCCATGAACTGACCGTCTTTGTTGCGGTGACGCTCGTTCTCTGATCGTTGCACGTATTTGTGTAATGACGGATTCGCCTTCTTGAAAGGTGCTACGACCGAGCGCACTCCCGCCATGAACGCTGTAATAAAAGGCGGCGGTTTCGCTGGGTATCCTGTCTTTCCTTCGTCTTTTTGGGCTAACACAAAGCCTTCGTATGTCCCATAGAAAACGAGTCGAAGAAACATTGTCTTCGCTTCCGACCTCTCTATGTTGAGGGCGTGGGCCGTGTCCATTAAAACCTTCTCCCTGTTGGTGACGTAATCTACAACAGCTGCAGGCGGTGGAACGGCGTTTCTCATACAGAGCTGGACAAGCAGCGCCACTTGCGCATTCTTAAGGTCGATGTCGTAGTACTTTTTTGCAAAGGTGTGGCGCACCTGCTTGCGGAATGCAGTGAAGCCGAGACTCTCCGCTACGTGTGGGCGCCCCCACGACGCTTTCTTTTTAATGTATTTGACGGGTACACCTTTCAGGTCATCGTCGTAGCGCGTGACATAGTCTTCGATTTGCTTTTTCTCATTTTCGTAGAGCTGCTTGGCGAGGTCGGTGGCGTACCCTAAACTCCATGTGTCGGACAGGAACGAAGAGTTCAGCAGACGAAGAGCGTCTTCTTTATCGAACTCTTCGACGAAGTCCAGCTCTTGTATAGCGTTAACAGTCTTTGCAATCGTGATTGGTGCCATGATAGATTAATGTTAGATAAATAAATGGCGATGGCATCAAATCCTTTTGGACAAAATCCAATAATTTTTTGGAGTCCAGAGGAGTTTACGGGATTTTTTCCTGGCTGGTTAACGGCGGCGCAGAATGTTCTGGAAGGTCTGTGTTTTTTCTGGAGTTTGTCCTACAGTATCGTTTTTGTCACCTTTGCACAATTTTATTACAATGACGCCAGAAGAGAGAGACACTTTGATAAAGAACATTGCCGACCTTCAAATGAAGATCGCCGCAATGCAAGCTGCACTCACCGTTTTCAAGCAGACCGCAGAGCCTGCGCTGCAACCCACGCCATTAAAGGAATACTTTGGCGGACCAAAGAAGCCCGACCCGGACAGCCAGGATACGTGGGAGATGCAACAAGAGGTTGCTCACAAAATGGGCCTTGGCATTACTCCTGATGTGTCTGACACGGACAGTGTTCTTTCTGAAAGAGAACAAAGAGAACAAGACGCACTGTTCGAACGTATTGTCGTCAAGTCTCATGAGGAGGGGCACCCTATGCAGAAGGTTGCTGACCTTGCGGCAAAGCCCGGGACTATCAGGTGGTACAAGTTGGAGGCCATAGTCGCGTTCAGAGAAGAGGACTGGCATTCTGACATTGGTAATCATTTGCTGGAGAACGTGCAGGAGTACCTCGACCAGTATATGGAGCACGGCGGCGTTGTCTTCGAGTCGTATTGGGGAGGGTGCAAGGAGTACTGCAAGGCATGCGAATGTTAAGTTTAAATTTTTATTTTTTAGAAACTTCTTTTCAGTAGAGAATCAAAGTGGCGTGGGTATCGTTTTTGCGTTTCGTAAACTATAGTGTCCCATACACAATACCACCGCCAGTTCCTCGCGTATGCGAGAAAAGGTTTCATTTCTATTTCCTTTAACCTTAACCTTCAAAAAATTATCTATAGAGAGAATATATAATGGCAGCCAACGCCCTGACACCCTTGCTCTCCAGAGAGCAGTACAGAGCCCTTTACCTTGACAACCTCTCGAACGAAAGCAGAGTAAACGCCATGAACCTCCAGGCCAACATCAACTGGGCGGCCTCCGGCGACTCCGAGCAAGAAGCAGCACTCAACGCCACCATACAGGCAATGAGCCAGGCACAAATACAATCCGAGGTTGAGCAGTACGTACGTGCTTTAGTAATTCCGCGTGATGTGCAGTTTGTAATGGGAAGATTGACACTCGATATGAAGAAGTTTATATTACTGAGCTACGCAAAAATAGTCGGGGAAATGTCCCGGCTTAACATGGCACGACCCACCAGTGGTCCCCAGTTTTTAGCCGTCCTTGAATCACTTTACCTGCCAATTAGTACAGCCAGCAGCGCGGACCAAGTCGCGGCAAACGCCCGGCTTGTCGCTGAGGAGGCCCTGGCGATAGCACCGACGGACGGCCGCCAAATACCAGATAACGACATACCGGACACTGCTTTCGAAACCGACGAGTCCGACGGCTACCGGCAACGCGTGGGTCGCGCCCTTGTCAACCAGGTGGGAGACGACAGCGACTTTAGAGAGTTTCTAAGCAACACGTACGGCTACATGCCTGCAATAGAAGACCAAGGGACTGTTCCTATGTTTGATTCTACACGAACGCATTTCAGCGATGTCGTCGCTGACGCCATGTTCAACACGCGTCGGCAAAGTTCAAGACTGCCCGGTTTAACGGCAGAAAGAGTACGTGAACTGGCAAGAAGCTACCAAGCGGGCAGGCTACCACAAGATGTAAGCGTTCCTGTTGACCGCACTGCCAGGGAGAACCGCGTGGCTATGTCAAACATGGCAGGCGTTGACATGGGAGATATCTACAGCGACAATGGGGCAGAGGTAAGAGCCCAGCACGCGGAACACTTGTCACATATCTTGCACAACGTTACGCGCCACATATTTCATCAACCCGACGAATTTGAGCATGAGCTACATACGCATTACCTCGATCTTTTCAAAAATACACCAAACAGTGGTTCATATCCTTCCTTTCTGACGCAGAAGATGGCGCGTCCGGATTCTGAGGCTCTGTTAAGGGTTAGTCATCGGATGCGAGAGACCGGCAGACAGACAGGAAGAGCACCGCAGTACCGTGACTCGTATGGTGACTCCTCGGGTACCGATGTGTTTGTGCAGGGAAACCCTATGCTAGACCCGTATGCTAGGGTCGAGGCTGCACGACGAAGAGGAAATATTAACGTTGGAAGAAGAAGTGACAGGGTAGAAGAGTTAAGCAGCGGAAGTGGTGTAAGAAAGCACAGAGGAAGAAAAAAGAAGATGGCAGGAATGGGAGTTGCTATTGCCGAGGGTCCAAAAGAAGCAAGCCACGGCTGGCAACATTTCGGTAAGTACATGTTAGCAAGAAACGACCTGGAAAATGGCGACGTCTTCAACCTCCGGTACAAAAATGGCCAACCTATCCAACGTATGCCGAAGCGAATGGTAGGTAGCGGTGTGAAAGCTGTGTTGAGCACATTGGCAGATGGAAAGCCACCAAAGTTCGATGATGTAGAGGGTCTTACATCAGAAGAAAGAGACTACATACGTGATGTGATGAAAGGTGCTGCTCTGGACCCGAGTGGCTTCCCAGAAGGCGACAAATCGGAAAAAGAAAAAATGAAGCATAAGTTTGAAAAGTTAAAAGGAGAGATTGTGGCGGGTAATGACAACCCCGAAATTGTAAAGGAATTTAAACACACTATTCTCAAGATGAGGCAAAGTAAGATGCTCCCGGCAAGTCAAGTAAACGAAATATTAATGGAGCTATCTACGCTCGGGCATTAATTTCTGCTAATAAGTCACGTAGTATCTCGGAGTCGTCGCTCTCCGCCTCTTCACTCTCAATGTCAGAGTAGACATAATAAAGCGGGCCTTCTTGCTGCTCAACAGGGACACATGACCTTGCCATATTCCGCTCCAACCGGGGCTTACATGGCACCCACTCCCCGTCGACGCGTTCAAACTGTGCCATATGTTTTTCGCAAAAATTGTGGTAGAAGGGGTGCCCGTGCTGTATGCCGTGGGCTTTGGTCCACTCCTGCAAGTACTCCGTTTCGGAGAGTTTCGGTAGTATCGTCTCGTTCCACGGATCCCGAGCAACGCAGGGACACGTACAGAAGTGGTCTCCTCGGCACAACGGCCGAGGTTGTGTGCTGGCGACTCCGACTTGGTGGTATATGTCTGGCGACGCGTTGTCGAGAATGTCGATGAGTTCCTTGGCTTCGTCAAAGATTTGCTGTACATGTTGTCGAGGCAATTGGAGCATCCAATCTGTGTTATATGCATAGTTGTCCATAATAAAATTATGGGCAACAATAAAAAAACAGTAGTGGCCGTTCGCGCCTCCTATGTCTCCTAAGGGTAAAAATTTTCAGGGTAAAATCCGCACCGAAAGTTCTGGAAGGTCCGTTCGGCCGAACCGACTTCACTGTTCTGACACAATCCGCACAATTTTTTGCCATGGCACGCGACATCGAACGACTTCGTAGTCTCGCAAACGCAGTACTCCAAGACATTGACACCACTCCGATATACCAAGATGTCGGAGTCCAAACAGACTCTATCGAGGAGCCCACGGAAAGTCTTAAATCCGTCCTCCGAAAAAGAAAAGGAGAATTTCTTTCCATCATTGACGACCTTCTCGACATCGGTCTCGCAAGGCAAGCGAAAGTACGTATACAAGACGAAAGACGATATGAGGAAAGCATACAGCCAGCAGACGATGATGCCGAGACTATCTCTAGCAGGGAGTCTTCCATTCATTCCGTCACAGGGCAACAGGACACTCCCAGATCGAACGGTACGTGCGCACAAACCGTCACCACCGCCACTACTGCTTATCGAAATGATGCCGAAACGATCGCCGAAATCCGCAGGAATAAAATAATGGAAGAGGTCGCGATTTTCCAAGGTGTCAAATTCAAGGACATTGCAGAACTTAACGTATTGTACCACGGCCAGACCTTTGAGGAGTTGCTACAGATGCTACCGGAACACTCTCCTGCCGATCCAAAGCTCAACTTAGGTGTTCGCGTCGACCTTATCGACTTGATGGACGTTCCTAAGTTAGACTACGACACAGTAAAGAAGCTGTCGCGCGCAGGAAAACAAAAGTATGTGGCAGCAGTTGTTTTACGTATGAAACAACTGATAAAGCAGTACGGGGAGCCAGCGAGTCTTCGCAAAATTGGCCACAGCTACAACATCGACTACAATACCTTTTACGACACTTATAAACAAAGACGCGACAATCCATATCTCACAGACCCGTACAGGGAGGATTAGGTAGACTCGCCAACGTGTAGTATGTCGAGCAGACCTTTTCTGTACCTTTTGCTTGGGTCCTCTTCGTAGTCTATAATGAAAGGACTAAATTTCTCATTCGTAGCTTCTTGATAAAGTCTAAGCAAAGTGTCCTTGTCAATTCCCAACCCTCCTTCACTTAAAATCATATTAACTTCGCGGTGCCCTGACAACTTCAAAAGCACTAAGTAACTACAGTTATTACGTATAATTTTGGGAATAGCAAAGTACGACTGAGACAAGTAGATGACGGAGCAATTAAGCTTTCGTGCTCTGATATAGTAGTTCTTGATTCTCTCCTGATTTTTTTCCAACACCAAGTCGTCAAATACCACAAGGTGGTTTACGTCTTTGTCCATCTTGTCAAGCACTGGAGTATTGTTTAATCCTTCTACAATTTGGATATCGTCACACTTCTTCTTCAGAAATCGGTACAAGGGCTCGTCCGCATTTCTTGTAATAATAGTGATGTCGGCGAATGTGCCTTTGCCTTCACAAAACTTTGCTATAACGTTCACCAAAAAATTTGTTTTGCCACTGCCGGACGGGGCAACAACACACATACGCATTGGCAGCTTTAAGTTGTGCAAGTGAAAGTTTGGGTTCTCTGCGTTGTCGAGCATGTTCTTAGGGATCTTCTCGTAGATATTTTCTATGTCCTTCTTTTTACCGCTCTTCGCAGGAGCGGACTCAATTCCTCTTCCTTCCATAATTGCTTTTAGCTTTGCGTCCATGTATACACAACGGACAGATAATAATTTCGATAGTTAAGATATAATGTCAACGAAATTGCCATCAGCATTGCCTCAGTCGCCGTTCATAAACCAAGCGCCGTACTTTCCATACCATAACAACGTATTTAACACCGCCAACTTCGTACAAAAAGGCTGCTATTCCCGTAGACTTGGCGACAGGAGTTTTGCTGGCGACAGACGGCCCTTTGGAAATCGTCGTCGCGGTCCTAAATGGGATAGACGCGGTCAAATATAATCTAAAGCTTAATTATACATGTCCGAAGCACAACCGCCAGTAGAAGAATTAGTGGTCTTTAATGCCGACAACTTTAGAGATGCTCAGCCGGTGTCTACATCTCTTGCAGATCCTTCCAAGCTCGACTTCCCGATAGCGCAGGGTATTGAGACCTTCCCCAACGGTATTATTTTTGGCGACGGCACGACAATGAATAGCGCCGCCTGGACTAATAAAACGACACCCAAGTATCAGTATGGAGGCTACCCCGCACAGTCATTAAGTATCGGCTCGGCAATACCCTACGGCGACTCTGCAAATTTCGTCGTCAACGCTCCTCCGTCAGATGGAGCAGCCACATTTGAGCCCGGCAAATACGTAGTGATAACTGATTTAATTGTTAACGGCGCAAATACCGGCGGCACTGCCGCTAACTTCGCTGCGGGTGA
>Ga0181577_10002667_pt1 | contig 13922 bp, 10 predicted proteins | sample 101ome_21_FD_132468 | JGI IMG/M metagenome (GOLD analysis project Ga0181577, IMG submission 132468) | Coastal salt marsh microbial communities from the Groves Creek Marsh, Skidaway Island, Georgia - 101413BT metaG (megahit assembly) | ecosystem: Environmental > Aquatic > Marine > Intertidal...
ATTAAAGGTATGCTAAATATTTTATTTGCTAATTACCGTCATGTTTGAGGTGACCACAGCAGTTTCCGTAGCCAATTGCGGCCAATTGATCATTAGGGCTTTGGCGGCATCACTAAGTTGTGTCAACATCACAATTGCTTGAGAAAGTTTACTTATTTTTGAATCGATGAATTTCATTAAAAAGTCGGCCTATTTCGGGCTTATTGCCGCAATTCTATTATTTAGTTGCGCTAAAAAAGGTACGCCAACTGGGGGGCTACAGGATTCGCTGGCGCCTCAGGTCAAAAATTATTTTCCAGAAAACTATTCGGTTAATTTTAAAGGTCAGAAGATCGAAGTAAATTTTGATGAGTACATCAAACTAAAAAAGGTCAAAGAAGAACTAATCGTTTCCCCACCGTTGACCTATGATCCTATCTTGAGTCCGCAAACATCATCAAAAACCCTGAAAGTCACGTTTATCGACACCCTGGAAGAAGAGACCACCTACGTGCTACATTTTGGCAATAGTATTGTGGACAATAATGAAGAAAATGTTTTGCCTCAATTCAAGTATGTCCTTTCAACCGGACCCTACTTGGACAGCTTGAGCCTAAAAGGTCAAATTCAATCAGCACTAAAGCCGGAACTCAAAGGACCTGTCACCGTTATGCTTTACCCGGCTGAATCCATGACAGACACGACCATTTATCGAGTTAAACCACGCTACGTAGCCACTGCTCGAGCCATAGACGGGGCATTTGAGTTCACGAATTTAAAAGAGGGCAACTATTACATCACGGCTTTAGAAGAAGAGCAAAACAACTATACTTTTGAGCCACAAACCGATAAGATTGGTTTTAGCGCTGATGTCCTTAGACTGCCCTTGGACAGTATAGCCCCCTTGGCACTGTTCGAGGAAACGCCCGATTTTGAATGGACCAGAGCCTCACATTCGGCGAAAAATCGCATTGTTTTTGGTTATAAGGGAGCGCGCGATGAAAAATCCATTCGTCCCCTTTACGCCATGGATTCAGATCAAAGACAGACTTGGACCCAAATCGAAGGTGTGGATTCTTTGAATTATTGGTTTGACCCTCCTTTCGATCTGGAGTTAAGAGACACCTTGTGGTTTACCGCCAGAACAGATTTAGGCACCGATAGCATAAGTGTAAAACTCAAAGATCTTTATCCAGATTCGTTAAAGGTCAATCCTTTAACGCGTGGCGTTTTTTCTCCCAAGGACAGCATTCGGTTTACAGCGAGCACGCCTTTGCGCCAAATCGATCCTTCAAAAATTCGTGTTTTAGACATGGATTCAACCGAGATACAAACCGGCACACGGCTGGATTCATTGAGGAACGTTTTGACTCTTGAATTTGATATAGAAGACGACAATCGCTATACGGTAACAGTCAATCCTATGGGATTCGTAGACTTTTTTGGTCAAACACACGACACCCTTTCATACACCTTTAAAACAAGGCCTCTATCAGATTATGGCACCTTAAATCTGAATTTTTCCGGCCTAGCAGATTGTCCGATTCTTATTGAACTGGTGGATCCCAGTTTAAATCCAGTCGATCGGGCTTGGCGCAAAACACCAATCGCACAAGAGGTCTATTTTGATTATATCAGTCCAGACAAATATCGGGTAAGAATCACTATGGATTGCAATGAAAATGAGCTTTGGGACACCGGTGACTACGATCTTAAACGACAACCCGAGCGGGTGTATTATTTACCCGGTGTTTTGGATATTCGGGCCAATTGGAGTTTAAACGAGTCCTTTGATCTGAGTGCTTACCGTTAGTTACCCCTGACCTTTGAGCGTACCCTGTGTCAAGGGCAAAATTATCCTATAAGTTCCTCGACTAGCCCTTGAGCTGAGCGCTCAACAGTTCTCGATTTAGGCGGGCAATGTTTTCAAGAGAGATCCCCTTTGGACACTCAATTTCACAAGCGCCAGTATTGGTACAATTCCCAAAACCTTCTTGATCCATCTGGGCCACCATATTTAGAACCCTTTGCGTGGCCTCTACGCGGCCTTGCGGTAAGAGGGCGTATTGACTCACTTTAGCTGAAGTAAAGAGCATCGCACTGGCGTTTTTACACGCGGCAACGCAAGCCCCACATCCAATACAGGCTGCCGCACTGAAGGCATTGTCTGCATCACTTTTTGGAATGGGAATAGCGTTCGCATCGATGGTGTTTCCAGAAGTGTTGACTGAAATGAATCCGCCAGCCTGTTGAATTCGATCAAAGGCACTGCGGTCCACCACAAGGTCTTTTATTACAGGAAAAGCTTTTGCGCGGAATGGCTCAATCACGATGGTATCCCCATCGTTGAACTTCCGCATGTGTAATTGACAGGTAGTAATCAAACGATCTGGACCGTGAGGCTCGCCGTTAATTTGAAGCGAACAAGAACCACAAATACCTTCGCGGCAATCATGATCAAAAACCACCGGCTCCTCGCCTTTGGCAACCAGGTCGTTGTTTAAAACATCGAGCATCTCTAAAAAAGACATGTCTCCATCGATTCCATCAATGGGATAAGTGACCATTTTGCCCTTATCCTGCGCATTTTTCTGCCGCCAAATTTTCAATGTTAACTTCATGGTCTATTTATATGAACGCGTTTTTACTTTAATATTTTCGTAGGCCAATGGCTCCTTGTGAAGGACGGCATCGGAAGGCTCACCTTTGTATTCCCACGCAGCCACATACATGAAATTTTCATCATCACGCAGGGCCTCCCCATCCTGGGTCTGGTACTCTTCTCTAAAGTGGCCGCCACAAGATTCATTGCGGTGCAGGGCATCTTTAGCAAATAATTCTCCGAGTTCTAAGAAATCTGCAACCCGCATGGCCTTCTCCAATTCTTGATTCAGTTCATTGGCTGATCCAGGCACACGAACGTCGCTCCAAAATTCTTCACGAAGGGCTTTAATTTCCGCAATGGCTGCCTTGAGCTCCTTTTCATTTCTAGACATCCCGCATTGATTCCACATGATTTTACCCAATCGCTTGTGAAAGTAATCTGCGGGTTTAGATCCTTTATTTTGAATCAAACGATCGATGGTCTCACGCACCTGAGCCTCTGCTGACTCAAATTCTGGCAAGTCAGTAGAAATGGGACCAGTTCGGATGTCATCGGCCAAATAATCCCCAATGGTATAGGGCAAAACAAAATAACCATCGGCCAATCCCTGCATCAGAGCACTCGCTCCAAGGCGGTTGGCTCCGTGATCACTAAAATTCGCCTCACCAGCAGCATAGCAGCCCGGGATACTGGTCATCAAATTGTAATCCACCCAAACGCCACCCATGGTATAGTGGACCGCTGGGTAAATCATCATGGGTGTTTTATAAGGATCTTGATCCACAATTTTTTCGTACATCTGAAAGAGATTCCCGTACTTGGCTTCAACCACAGCCTCACCCAATTCACGGATTTTTTCATCAGAAGCGTCGTGCAAATGTTGGATCACCGCTTGCTCTTTGCCATAGCGCATGATGGCCGATTCAAAATCCAAATAAACAGCTTCGCCGGTTTTATTCACCCCATATCCAGCATCACAGCGTTCTTTGGCCGCACGTGAGGCTACATCGCGAGGAACGAGATTCCCAAATGAAGGATAGCGACGCTCTAAGTAATAATCGCGATCCTCCTCTTTGATTTCAGTAGGTTTTAAACGGCCCGCTCTAATGGCCTCAGCATCTTCTAATTTTGCAGGCACCCAAATACGCCCGTCATTCCTTAAGGATTCGGACATTAAGGTCAATTTTGACTGATGATCTCCCGAAACTGGAATACAGGTTGGATGAATTTGTGTGTAACACGGATTGGCAAAATACGCTCCTTTTTTATGGATTTTCCATCCTGCAGTCACGTTGCTCCCCATGGCGTTGGTCGACAGGAAAAAGACATTGCCATAACCTCCCGAAGCAATCACAACAGCATGGGCCGAATGACGCTCGAGTTCTCCAGTGATCAAATTACGTGCAATGATGCCTCTGGCTTTGCCATCAACAAGGACTAGATCCAGCATTTCGTGACGGTTATACGGCTTTATTTTCCCTCGGTTAATTTGACGATTCATGGCCGAATAAGCGCCCAGAAGCAATTGCTGACCTGTTTGACCTTTGGCATAAAAGGTTCTGGAAACCAATACACCCCCAAAAGAACGATTGTCCAAAAGACCCCCATACTCACGAGCAAAGGGCACCCCTTGAGCGACACATTGATCGATGATGTTTCCCGAAACCTCAGCAAGTCGATGCACATTCGCCTCGCGGGAGCGATAATCGCCTCCTTTTATGGTGTCGTAAAACAGTCGATAAGTCGAATCTCCATCGCCCTGATAATTCTTTGCGGCATTTATTCCTCCTTGAGCAGCAATAGAGTGCGCCCGTCTTGGGGAGTCCTGATAACAGAATGTCTTTACGTTATAGCCAAGTTCTGCCAAAGAGGCTGCGGCACTTCCGCCAGCAAGCCCAGTCCCAACGACAATAACATCAATATTTCTCTTGTTGGCCGGATTGACTAAATCAATTGAGGTCTTGTGTTTGGTCCACTTCTCGGCGATCGGTCCCTGAGGGATTTTTGAGTCTAATGACATGCTTCAGGCGTTTAGTGTACAATTGGATTTAAATGATGGTATAACGCGATGAATAAGAAACCCAAGGGAATGAACACGGCAAAGAATTTCGTAAAACCCTTGAGTCCTTTAGCGTATTTATTGTCAAAGCCAACGCTTTGGAACGAAGAAGAAAAACCGTGCCAAAGGTGCAAGGCCAGTAAAACAAAAGCTGTAGCGTAGAGCCCAACACGCACTGGATTCTCAAATTTGTGAACGGTTTCTGCAAAATATCGTGTTGGGTCTTCAGGATGTGATTCAATGTATTTATGCATGATTTCTGGCCACCAAAAATCATAAAAATGAAGCCCGAGAAAGGCCAAAACCACAGCGCCTGATACAATCATATTTCTGGAGGCCCAACTCGCTGAGGCTCCTCCTTTATATTGAACATAACGCACTGATCGAGCCTTTCTGTTTTGTATTTCCAGAACAAATCCCATGATGAAGTGGAACACCACTCCAAAAATGAGAATGGGCTGCAATACCCCTTGGACCAATCCATTGGTGCCCATAAAATGAGACCACTGATTGAAGACATCCGGTGCGATCACCGAAGTGATGTTGATGACAAAGTGTTGGGTTAAAAAAACAACCAAAAAGAGTCCCGAAAGGGCCATGGCAAACTTGCGCGTAACTGAAGAAGAAAGTAGGCTCATTTGTTCTTTTCCATTTAGGTAGACAAAAGTAATACCCAGCGCCATGAATCACAAACTTTGACCCTTGTTTTCGGCAAAATCAAAGCACAAAAATCGGCCCGAGCAGAACTACTCGATTGTTAGGGTTGAATTGACCGTAGCGTCCCCAATGGTCAAGACCAATGAATAACTCCCTTTAGGCAAGAAAATCATGCCGTCTTCTCTAGGAGTAAGCGCCTGTCCAGTGGCCTTTTTAAACGCTTTAAGCTGATTTTCACCAAGGGTGAGATCGTAAGACCAAACATTGTATCCTTTATCCGTAGACAATGTCTTTTCCCATATGGCCTGCTTGCCTGTTCCCATGAGTTTTAAATGGGCTTGCCCCGACTCAGGGCTGAAAAATTCGAACTTGAATTCTGGCATTCGCGCTTCTGACCATTGGCTGTAGGCACGACCCCATCTGGACGAGTGTTTGACCCCTTCACCGGAAAGGGCAAACAAACCTCTTGCGCCATGATTCATATAGGCCTGCAATCCGGAAATGTCGGCAATGTAAATGGAGCGACCATGCGTGCCTGCGACCAACTCTTTTGCTTAGGCTTGAACCACTAAATCGTGACACGCTACTTTCGGCAACCCTCCATCAAAAACGGCCCATGAATCGCCTCGATCAAAGCTCACATAAATGCCATCATCCGTACCGAGGTAGAGCAAATCCGGATGACTGGGGTCCTCACGAATCACATTCACAGACCCCAGTGTTAGATTACTGCTAATTGAGCGCCAACTTTGACCAAAATCTTCTGTCACGTAAACATAAGGCGTGAAATCATCCCATCGATAGCCGTTCAGGGTGAGGTAAATTCTGGACGGTTCATGAGCGGAGGTCACGACTCGGCTAACCCAGAGGTTTTGCGGTAAACTTCCACTGATTTCCGACCAGCTAACTCCTGAATCACGAGTCAAACTCACCACACCATCATCACTACCAGTGACCAGGGTGTTGAAGTCAAAAATTGATTCGCTCATGGTGGTCAATGTGCCGTAAGACACATTGCCCGATATTGGCCCGTGGGTTAAGTCTCCAGAGATGGCAGTCCAGTGATCGCCTTGATCAAAACTGCGGTGCAATTTTTGACTGCCCAAATAAAGAATGTCTTGATTGTGGTGGCTAAGTGCAATCGGTGTTTGCCAATTAAAGCGATAAGGACGCTCTCCAAGTTTGTGCTTAGGCTGAATGTAGGTCTGCTGGTCGGTATCCAGATTCAAGCGGTAATAATTTCCAAATTGATACCCGGTAAACACCACATTATGATCTCTTTCATCGATGGCTACTTGCATGCCGTCGCCACCCATAATCATGGCATAAGGATACTGGCCCGATTGATGCCAACGCACACTTTCAACGGTTTTGCTCGAGCCCTTCCAAACACCATTGTCTTGAAGTCCGCCATAAACATTATAAGGTATAAGGTGATCCGCAGCCACAGCATAAAATTGGCCTACTGCCGGGGTGTTGCATTTGATCCAATGCGCCCCGTTGTCGTAGCTGATATTAAGTCCACCATCGTTGCCGTTGATCAAATGGTCAGGCCGATTTGGATTAATCCATAAGACATGGTGATCACCATGCATGTTCGGAGCGTCCAGACTTTTGAAATTTTGGCCCCCATCATCTGAATGCAACAAAGGCACGCCGTAAATATAAATGTCGTTTGAATCCTTTGGATTTACGTGAATTTTTCCAAAGTAATAGCCGTAAGAGTAGTATAGGTTGTCCAAAAAACCCTCATGGGTTTTGACCCAAGTCTTTCCGGCATCATCACTGCGATAAACCTCAGCACCAATGACCGGGGTGTCGAATAATTGTGCATTTGAGTCATACAGGTAGTCCTTCAGGGCTAAAGGACTGATGTCTTTTTTGGCCACCATATTTTTTACTGAGCTCGCTGTGTACTCTTTCTGGAAACCATTACGACGCAAAAAGGCCTCTAAATCCTCATCATCAAGGCCCTGAAAAGTTGTCGACGTCATGTTTTCAAAATCTGCAGCCTTGAGACCCGTGTCATCTTCAGCCTGCGACGGACGGTGATCTTGATTGTCCAATATGGCGTAAACCGTTCGATCATCGTACACCGCAAGACCAATCCGACCTACCCCTGCACCGGTCGGAAATCCGCTATTGGCCGATGTAATCAGTGACCAAGTCTCCCCGGCATCTGTGCTTTTATATATCCCGCTCTTGGAGCCACTGCCCTTAAAATTCCAAGCTTTTCGGTCTTTTTGCCAAGCCGCAGCGTAGACAATAGAGGGGTTACCGGGTTCGGCCGCCATTTCGATTATTCCAGTATCTGGTCCGACATAAAGGGTTTTATTCCAGGTTACTCCGCCATCGGTCGACTTGAAAACCCCGCGATTGGAATTTTCAGAATAGAGATGTCCGACTACACTGACCAAAATCTGATCGGGACGGTTTGGATCGAGCAAAATTCGACTGATGTGGTGCCCATCCATCAACCCCATGGAGGTCCAACTGGCCCCTGCGTCGGTGGTTTTCAGTAAGCCAATTCCAGCATAAGATGATCTCGAAGCATTGACCTCACCTGTGCCGACCCAAATGACTTTATTCTGCCAATCCACGGCCAGGGTGCCTACATTTTGGGTCATGGCATTGTCCAATATGGGTTCAAAGCTCGTACCATTATTTTTGGTGTGCCAAACGCCACCACTGGCGTAGGCTACATAAAATTCCGTTGGATCATCAGGATTGACCGCTAAATCCACGACACGCCCACTCATAATTGTAGGCCCAACACTGCGCCACTTTAAGTTTTTTACGGCAGAGGTTTCATGCATTTGCTGTTTACGCTCAAGGGCATCAGCAATGTCTTGAGCGGTCGATGCAGGGGTTTGAGCCGTGATGGGATGTAGGATCAAAAAGGCGAGAAGAAAAATATAAGGTCGTTTCATTTTGATGGCGTTTAAATCGGTTTTGCTAAGCTAATTAAAAATGATCATCCCCAATCGATGAGCCTCATGAATTTATGCCCGAGCACTGACCAAAGCGCCAGTATTTTGTCTATTTTTGAACAAACAAATTTTTCAGGCTCATGAAATACAATCGGATTGATAGCACTCTGTTTACCACGAATCGACAGAATTTTATGGCTCAGATGGCGCCCAAGAGCATTGCTGTTTTTAACAGCAATGATCAATACCCTGTGAGTGCCGACACCTTGTTGCCTTTTGAACAACACCGAGACATCTTTTACCTCAGTGGCGTCGATCAAGAGGAGAGCATTCTACTGATGTTTCCAGATGCTGCAGAACCAGAGCATCGCGAAGTACTTTTTTTGAGAGAGACCAACGCGCACATCGCGGTTTGGGAAGGCGCCAAGCTAACTAAAGAAGCAGCCTTAGCCACAAGTGGCATTAAAACCGTTTATTGGCTGGACGAGTTTGACCGAGTGTTTTTTCAACTTATGACTCAGGCCGATACCATTTACTTTAACACCAATGAGCATTACCGACAGGCGGTAGAGACCCAGACGCGTGAAGACCGTTTCATTGAGGCCACCAAGAAAAAATTTCCGGCTCATCGCTGGGCCAAAAGCAATCCGATACTCCAATCCTTGCGCGGGGTTAAACATCCCATAGAGATTGATTTGATCAGCAAGGCTTGCGCAATCACCAATAAAGGCTTTCGACGCATTTTAAAGATGGTGAAGCCAGGGGTATGGGAATACGAAATTGAAGCCGAATTCATCCATGAATTCCTGTGCAATCGATCTAAGGGTTTTGCCTATACCCCAATAATCGCCAGTGGTCAAAACAATAATGTGCTCCACTACATCGAGAACAACAAACAATGTCAAGAGGGCGATTTACTGCTGCTCGATGTTGGTGCGGAGTACGCCAATTACAGCAGCGATATGACCCGGACCATTCCGGTCAATGGGCGCTTCACCAAACGACAAAAGGATATTTACAACGCTGTTTTAAGGGTCAAAGAAGAAGCCACTAAACTGCTGGTTCCCGGGGCCTTTTAGAAGTCCTACCACGAATAGGTGGGTAAAATCATGACCAGTGAACTCCTTGGATTAGGGCTTTTGGACAAGGCAGATGTTCAAAATCAAAATCCAGAAAAACCTGCCTACAAAAAGTATTTCATGCATGGAACCAGTCATCACATGGGACTCGACACCCACGATTACGGTCTGCTTTTCGAACCCATTACGGCCAATATGGTCTTTACCGTAGAACCAGGGATTTATCTCCCAGATGAGGGTTTTGGTGTGCGCCTAGAAGATGATGTGGTGGTTCAGTCACAGGGCGATCCAATTAATCTAATGGCTAATATTCCCATTTTGGCTGATGAGATCGAGACGCTCATGAATGAATAATCCTCAAAAAAACATTTTGTTGGATCACAGAATAACAGGTCAAGGACCCGTGGTATTTTTTTTGCACGGTTTTCTTGAAAGTCAAGTGATCTGGGCGCCCATAATAAAGGAGCTTGAGGACTGTTTTTGTTGCGTCCAAGTCGATTTTCCGGGTTATGGTACAGCGACTGACCAAGACTTTCCGGAACATCTTAGTGAGCTGGCCCAAATATTGGACAGCCTTCGTCGAGGGCTGAACATTGATTCGTTTTCGATCGTAGGCCACTCCATGGGGGTATATGTCGGTTTGGAATGGCTGAGGATCGCTAAGGCCGAGTTGCAAGCCTGCATTTGGGTTAACGGCGATGTCCTGAGCGACCATCCCAAGCGTCTTGAAGAAAGACGCAGGAGCATATCGCTGTTAAAGCGCCACAAAAAGGCCTATGTGTCCATGGCCATTAAGGGTCTTTTTCCACCACAAAAACATGAACAATACGGTCCAAATATCATACAGCTTACCCAAAATGCCTTGGGGTGTAAGGTCCATAATCTTGTAAACTCGGTTTGGGCCATGAGTCAACGGAAAAGTCAAAGGGAGGTATTCGCGGACTTTCAAGGAGTGAAATATTTGATAGCAGGACTACAAGACCCGCTCATTCCGCTCGAACAAATCACCGAGACATCGCGTCTTTGTGGTGCTGAGTTGAAAACCTATTCAGGAGGACATATGGCCTGGCTCGAGGCCCCAACGCTGATTATCCAGGCCATAAATCTGGCCCACCACCAAAACTGAGCATGTCAAAATAAAGCGACTGATATTATAAGCATGCTGGCCATCGAACCCACCCTATTGGATATGCGGCTCATCAAGCAACCCAAAACTGACCATTAAGTCTTATTGTTCCGAGATAGGATCCCAACCTCGGGCAATAAGCGGAATTTTGGTTTGAGCTCGGGTCACAAGATGCACGCCCTCTTTTTCTGCAGTCATGTGACCGATGACCGTAAAATTTGGATTGCCTTTTATGGTGTCATAGTCTTTTTGTGAAAGGGTAAATAGGAGCTCATAATCCTCTCCGCCATTGAGCGCTACTGTGGTGCTGTCCATGTTAAATTCCTCACAAGTGCTGATCACCTGAGGATCAAGGGGAAGGTGTTCTTCATAAACCACAGCCCCAAGTTTTGAGGCCTTGGTTAAATGCAACACCTCTGATGAGAGCCCATCGCTGATGTCGATCATTGAGGTAGGCTTTACCCCCAACTGACGAAGCAACTCAATCACATCTTGTCGGGCTTCCGGTTTGAGTTGACGTTCGACTAAATAGGAATACAAACTCAGATCAGGCTGATTGTTCGGATTGACTTGAAACACTTGTTTTTCACGTTCCAATACTTGTAATCCTAAATAGGCTGCACCTAAATCTCCAGTGACAACCAAAAGATCGTTGTCTTGAGCACCATTTCTTTTCACAACATCTTCATCAGCAGCAACACCAATGGCCGTAATGCTGATGATCAAGCCTGTGGCCGAGGAGGTTGTATCTCCTCCGATCAGATCGACCTTGTATCGATTACAAGCCGCAGAAATGCCGGCGTACAACTCTTCTAGAGCCTCTAGTGGAAATCGGTTAGATACTGCAAGAGAAACAGTGATTTGCCGGGCATCGGCATTCATTGCAAACAAATCACTGAGGTTGACCATGACCGATTTATAACCCAAATGCTTTAGCGGCATGTAGGACAAGTCAAAATGGATGTTTTCAATTAATAAATCAGTAGTAACTAATTGACAATGATTTTTTGAGGAGTAATTCAGTACTGCAGCGTCATCTCCCACTCCCAAAATCGTTTCTTTATGATGAATGTTAAAGGCCCCCGTAAGGTGTTTGATCAGGGGAAATTCGCCGATTTCTGAAAGTGGTGTGCGGGATTCTTCTTTTGGGCCTAACATAATTTACGACTTAAAGGAGGTAAAGGTACGCATTCCAATAATCAAGGCCTCAATCCGTACAAAAGAGGCCCCAATTGCGGCATTGTGTTAACACTAATATTAACACTATTATACGATAATTTCATTAGCTTTACCCCCGAATATATTTAAGACCCAAAATCAAAACTACATGCGAATTTTAACCACTATTTCAATCTTTTTAATGTCCTTAGCCTCTGCGGCACAGCCATGTTCTGGCGGCATGTCAGGGGGTTATCCTTGTGAAGGCTACGATCTGCTCTCTCACTTTCCACTGTCTACCTTTGACGCCACACGAGCCAACGACTCTTGGGGATGGACCGATCCACAGGGCGGTGCAGAATACGTGTTGGTAGGATTGAACAACGGAACAGCGTTTGTCGATGTTAGTGATCCGGTAAATCCAATTTACTTGGGCAAGCTTCCTACCCACACCTCATCGAGTACTTGGAGAGACATCAAGGTTTACAACAACTATGCTTTTGTGGTCAGCGAGGCCAATGGTCATGGCATGCAAGTTTTTGATTTGACACGGTTGCGTAATGTAGGTAGTCCACCGGCTACCTTTACAGAAGATGCCCATTTTGGAAGTTTTGGCAGTGCTCATAACATAGTAATTAATGAAGCTACGGGATATGCCTATGCCGTTGGCGCCAATACCTACAGTGGCGGGCCTCATTTTGTTAATATTCAGGATCCGTTAAATCCACTCGACGAAGGTGGTTATTCAGGGAGTGGCTATACTCATGACGCTCAAGTTGTCGTTTATAATGGCCCTGATCCTGATCATCAAGGAAAAGAGCTGTATTTCGGCAATAATGAAGATCGCGCGGTGATCGTCGACATCACCGACAAAGCTAATCCGCAACTCATTTCTGACTTTAGCTACAGTAATGTAGACTACACGCACCAGGGATGGTTGACTGAAGATCAGCGTTATTTCATCATCGGTGATGAATTGGATGAATTAGGATTTGGCTTTAACACGCGCTCCATCGTGGCAGATTACACGGATTTGGACAATCCTGTGTTTCACGATGAGTACTTTGCAAACAACCCGTCCATTGACCACAATGGCTACGTTGTGGGTAATAAATACTACTTATCGAGCTATACGGCCGGTATGCGGGTTATTGATATCTCTAATATTGGAACTCCTGGAAGTCTCAATGAAATTGGATTTTTTGACTCCTATCCTTCGAACGACAATACCAGTTTTGATGGCGTTTGGAATGTCTATCCATTTTTCAGCAGTGGCAACATCAACATCAATGACATCAACAATGGCTTTTTTATGGTGCGCGCCTCTGTCAGCGGAACAGATACAACGCCTCCTGTAGCGGTCTGTGCCCCGTATACCGCGGTTTTAGATACGGCCGGAAATGTAACCATTACGGGAAGTAATGTCGACGGAGGTTCCAGCGACAATAGTGGATTTTACTCTACCACGGTGAGTCCGAACATCTTCAGCTGTAGTGATGTAGGCGGACCCATTACCGTCACCTTAACGGTTTCCGATCAGGATGGAAATACCGCCACGTGTACCACAGAAGTTACTGTAATTGATAACACCCCTCCATCGATTCAATGTCCAGGTGACATGACCGATACTCCGGAAGCGGGAGCGACCTTTTATACTGTTCCTAACTTTTTGGCTATGGGTGTTACCGCTGCAGACAATTGCGAAGTTGTTAGCATAACCCAAACCCCACCAGCAGGTGCTCAACTCGTCCTGGGAACCTACACCATGGAATTTGAAGCAACAGATCCATCTGGAAATACAAACAGCTGTAGTTTTGTCTTGACGGTTGAGGAACTTGGTCTTGATGATTACTTTACTCAAGGGCTCAGCATGTTCCCTAACCCGGCAAGAGAAATGGTCCAAATCAGTTCAAATCACGGGCTCATTGAATCTATCGAGCTGTTTTCAATCTCTGGAAAAGTTGTTGACGTCCCCATGACCGTTGACCAAGCTGGCGCGTCATTGAATGTGTCCGCCTTACCTTCTGGAATGTATTTTGTGTCGATTAATCATGGATCGACCAAGAAACTAATCGTTCGGTAATAACAAATCGAGTTAGGATCAGCATCAGTAGCATCACGACAAACATTAAATCTATTGACCAAATGAGAAAAATTAACTTGATTGTTGCCCTTTTGGTAACGGCTGCCATGACCGCCCAATTTCCTTGTGATGGAGGTTCGTCTTTCGGCTATCCCTGTGATGGCTACTTCATGCAATCGAAATTATTTTTAGCCCAAATGGATGCCGGTGACGGAAATGATTCTTGGGGTTGGACCGATCCAACTA
>Ga0181577_10002668_pt1 | contig 13920 bp, 10 predicted proteins | sample 101ome_21_FD_132468 | JGI IMG/M metagenome (GOLD analysis project Ga0181577, IMG submission 132468) | Coastal salt marsh microbial communities from the Groves Creek Marsh, Skidaway Island, Georgia - 101413BT metaG (megahit assembly) | ecosystem: Environmental > Aquatic > Marine > Intertidal...
GTAGCTTAACCAATTCTTTCTTCGCGTTATTGCGGATTTCAACCAATTCTTTATCTTGAGTAAATTGAGTGGCTTGCAATAGAGTTTGTAAGGTAGCTTTTTTCTCCTGCAATTCTGTTTGAAAAGCTTGGTTGTCTTCCCGAGCCAGTTCCGCAGCATTAATTTCAATAGATTGCATTTCTTTTTTCAATGCATTGTTAGTCGTATTAAGCTCTCTTGTTAAAGATGCTTTTTCTGCGGCAAGACGCTCTTGCAAAGCTATATTGTTAGATTGTCTCGCTGCCGCCGCATCCAGTTCAAGTTTTTTCAAACCTTCATTTATGTCAGCTTGTTGCTCGGCAAGACGTGTAGAGTAACCAAACTGTGTTTCATTGGTTTGTTTTGTATATTCAAACTGTTGAGCTAATTTAGCTAAATCGCCCGCCTGTCGAACACCCTCAAGGGCTAAAGCTCCCGCCCGACCACGTTCCGCTTCCACCTGACGTTCTGCGCTTTCTAAAGCACTTAGGTCCATTGCCCGTTGATCTCGTTTTTGAGCATCTTTTACTTCTTGAAACTGGGCTGCTCGCGCACCAATCGTTGGAAATAATTGAGATTGAGCAGCCGCATTAGCTAATCTCTCTGCAACGCTGCGCCCCTCAGTAGTCCCCGCAAACTGCAATCCCGCTTGTGCTATATCAAATAGCATTTGCGCCTGTGTTAAGTTTTTTTGTTCCTGAAGTTGAGCGGCTCGTTCTTCTGGAGTTCCTAAAATTCCACTCCGTATCTTTTGAGCTTCTTCATAGTAAGGCATTAAAGAGACAGCACCACCCGGCTGATAATGGCGCACTGCGCCACCTTGGTTAAAATTTACGGGTGGAGTGTTGCCCGCCCCCATTGCCATGAGTTCGCCAACGCCTTGAGCCATCTGACTTTCAGGCTCCATCTCAACGCTTTGTACCAAGCCTTGCATTAGTTCCCCAATGCCGCTGTCTACCGCGCCCTCTTCTGTCATCATTATGGTGGGCTGCACCATTGCCAAAACACTTTCTGGTGTTTTATTTGCATCAGCCTCACCGACATACCCTGCAAGTTCCGCGTACCGCGCTTCAAGGGGCTTCTCATTGCCTCGTATGGCGTCGATCATGTCCTTTGGGTCTTCTGCCATGTCAATTCGGTTCATCATCTCAGAGGCATACATTTCACCGACCTTTTGACCGTCTTCCATGTAATGCTGCTCTTGAGCCTGCACCATCTGAGCCTGTTGAGGATCCACCTGCGCAGGAGCTTGTTGGGGCGGGGGTGTCAAAAACTGTTGACCCATAGCTGCCATCTGAGACATATCAGCCTCCGCAGGGCCGCCCATCTGACGAAATAACGGACGTTGCATCACGGACCCACCGCCCATAAACTTTTTGGCTGCTTCTGGGTCGATTTTTCTTTGCACATACTCGGGTAGTGCTTTAAATCCCTCGTTCATTATAATAGCCCCGCTTTTGATGCGCCCGCAGCGGCGCTAAGTCCTGATATACCCAACCCTAATGCGGTTTGGAAAGGTGAAACTTGTGGCGCAGATGACGCCGTAATTGTGGATTGCGAGGTCGGAACGCCCGCATAAATGTCAGATAAGAATCCATACTGTTGATAAGGATACTGCTGTGCCTGAACATTAGTCAACCTAGTGGCATCAAGTGCAGCCTGATCAATACCGCGTTGAATGTTGCCCGCTTGTAGTGCAGTGCCAATTTGAGCCTGCCTGATGTTTTGACCGATCTCGCCAATACCTGCCTGTTGCACACCCAACTGACCTAAGTTTGTGCCAAAGTTGCCATACTGGGCAGCCAACGAACCAAGCCCTTGACCCAACGCAAGCTGCCTACCTGCAAGATCACCTAGTTGAGATACATCTGCCTGACCCAGTTGTCCGTATTGTAGGCCAAGATTGCCCATGAGTTGAGCTTCTTGTAATCTTCTCGCCATTGAGGCATCAAATCCGGCCTGTCTTAGTTGACCAGAAGTTCGACCCATTTGATCTAAAGCATTTCTGAATAGCTCTTGTTCAGCAACGGCTTGACGAGATCCGCCAAAAGCGCCCGATCCAACCGCTTGTGCTCTCAGACCTTGCTGTTGAATGCCTGCTTGTCTTGCAATGTCTCCGAGACTTCTTTGAACGACCTGTTCCTCAAAAGGGTTAAAACCGCCAATGCCCGCAGCAGTTTGAGCCGCCGCCTGTTGGTATGTGTAGGGTACCGCTCGCTGCGCCGCAGCAAGTTGAGCCGCTTGGTTTATAATATCTTGGGTGGACCCTGTTGCTCGTTCAGCCTGTTGGAGTGACGGCATTGCCGACTGAGTGAGAATGTTTTGCCCACCCTGTATCGCTGCTTCCCCTGCCTCTAAAAACGGCTGATACGCTCCAATTCCAGACTGAGCCGCGGATATAGCAGCGGTTTCTGCGGGTGTCAAACCTGCAATTTGATAAGCCGTCTCTGGTGGCATACCCGCTGCTATTTGATTTCTAATAAAGGTTTGTGTGTCTCCGAGAAGTCCTAAACGGTAAGCTTCAATGGCAGGATCCTGCCGTTGAATTTGAACCATTGTTTGTTGATCAGACATTAGGCTACCGCTCCTCCTTCAAAGGACCGCATGATGTCATACATCTTTCTAAAGCCTTGTTCGCGGCTTCCATTGCCCGCTCCTTTAACAGCTTTTGCAGTCATTACAAATTCACCATCAGATAACATTGCAGGAATATCATCAGACGTTTCCGTTCCTGGCCCCTCTATTTGGCCCGTGCGCCGCGGAAAGTTCATCGCGCCTCCCGATGCAGCCATCTGAACCTCTTGATTAGAACCAACAAACCTTGCGGGCATGATTGGATCTACATAAGGCGTCATTATAGGATTACCTTGTGCATCTACACCATAAATTTTAGCAGGCCGCATACCTGTTACTCTTGGATCGTAACCTGCTAATTGCACCTCCGCCACTTCAGGACTTGAAGAGGACGTCCCACTTGGTGTTATCGGCGCGGTTCCTGCTCCTGTAGGAATAATATTAGAGTAGGTTGCAGACGGCACGATTGGATTATAAGTGCCCTGACTTGGTAAATACGCAGCAGTAGTCAAGGGTTGTCCAGAATAAATCGCCTGTGTGGGTGTAATATAACTTGTATTGATAGGCTGACCTACGGTGTATTTCTCTGGATTATCCGCAACACGAGTTTCAGAAGTATCACCGGGATCAAAACCTTCGATTTCTACCTCAGTTGCAGGGATAGGATCAAACGCGCCCATCGAACCTGCTGCCAGTAAAGTTGGTAAACCATACTTAACTGCCGTGCCAAGGACCGAAGAAGTTCCTGCGGCTGCGGCACCTCCCGGCGCTGCTGCAAGAGAGGAACTTATTAAATCAGCATTTGATATGTTTGGATCTAAAGCTTTTAATTGTGACGCATGATCTAATTGTGGACCGCTTAATTGTGAAAGTTGTGTTATTTCTGGTGCAGCTTCTGACATAAAGGGTTTGAAATTAGCGTCTCCTGCTCGACCTGTGCCTAACGGATCAAGAAATCCTGGAGCGTTTTCCATTCCAAAACGAGGTTCAAAGAAACCTGTTGTTTGTGACGGCAATGCACCTTTCAGGCCAGACATAAAACCTTGCCCTAGTGTCTGATTTGGATCGCCTATTGAACCTAGTGCTCCAGAGACACCAGACATTACACCCGCGGTAAGACCTCCCATAGCGGCACTTTTTAAGGCATCCCCAAAACTTTCACCTTGTATGAGGCCGCCAATGCCTGCGCCAATGGCTCCTGACGCAATCGTCCCCATACCCGGAAAAAAGTAATTTAAAGCAACAGGCACAATAACTTTAGCTGCCTTTTTAAATACTTTCTTAATGCCTTTGACTAACTTTTTAAGAAAAAACTCACGCTGCCCCGTCATCGGGTTAATTGAGTTTCTGTCAGAACCCACGACATATGCTTCGGGGTCCGCGCCCTCTGCTGCAATAGCTTCTTTTATTTGACCAACAAGTTCAGGATTGTTTTCTGCAACCTCACGAGGCACCATGACCTCTTTTTCTGAAGCATGTACAACAAAAGTGTCCCCTTCACGGCCCATCTTAGCCATGCGGTCTGCCACTTCTTTCATGGAGTTAATGCCGCCCGCCTTACCAAACATCAGGATATTGTCATCAATCTCGTCCATATTAGAAGTAAGAAACGAACCGATACCCGCGTCTGGCATTGTTATGGTTTCATACTGCTGCATTAGGCTTCTCCTGAGATTGCTTCGGGGGCAGTCACGGTTATAGAGGTGCTGCGTCGCTCTGCGCCTGTCCACGATTCGCCACAATCTGGGCAATTACCATCTGGGTAACTCGCGACCTCTGCGGGGGTGTCAACTGCATTATCACAGTGTACACAATGCACTATATCAGAACTTGTCGCAGGTTTCCACTTAGAACCGTTAGACATTATTAAAATTGTGTCATCACTCATGTCGTCGTCACCGTTACCGTTCCAACCGCACCTGTAGCACTGGAGCCGCGCACATGCGGTTTATTTATTAAAGCTATCTTAACAAAACCATCCTGTTGAAACAATGCTCCATTTTCTAAGCCCGAATCGTCCGTCTGCAAGTCCGTAAGGGTCAGCTTTGTTGCCCTTTCCTCCCCCGGATTTTGTTGTTGCTCCATGTAAATAGCAAAACTTCGCGTGAGGTTCGCGAAGTATTGTTGATCGTACTGCGTTGGAGGTACAGCAAAGAAGGGTAAAATAAGGTTTCTTGACACTATCTCCTCCCATCAGGCCGTATATCCAACCGTGGTGAGCCAAGACGCCATCCAACACCTGTTGCTGTGGATTCCACCCTGACCGCAAAACTTCTACCCCGTAAGCGCAAATGCACCTGATCCGTAAACTGCTCGACAGGAACGGATGCCGATTTTGTTACAGCACTTGAAGTGGACTGTAAGTAGTTGCCCCCGGGGAAATTTCTTGTTTTTACTGTTATATTTGCAGAGGGACTGCCCGCAGTAGATCCGCGGAACGTGAGATCTGGTATCATGCGACGGATAAAAGAAAACTGCTCTCCATCTCCAATGTCCATTTGGCTTGATTCAATATATGCAGTAAGTGCAGACCCATCGTCATCAAATCCAGATTCTTGAGTGAAGAGATAGTTGTTTGGCCCTGCTGCAATAGGGTTGTCGAAGATACCACGATCCATCCAAAAGCTTCTTGCAAGTGCGCCATAATACCAAACCTGTTGCTCGTAATTGTAAACCACGTACCTGTCGTTGGTGTCACTGTCTTCGGAAGGATAAAACCACCAAACCTCTGAAAACGCCGTGTTGGTCGCAGCTACAACCTTTTCCCGTTGTAAAAGATTAAAATCATCAAACACAAAATCTCTGACGGAGCAGGGTAATCTTTGTACCGTACCACCGTACACGTAGAACTCTTTCAGTCCCATCCAAAACACATTGTCCTCTACAGCTACGGCACACAATGGACCCATGGTTGTAATGTTTTCAGAAACAAGGTTTACACCAAAAGTAAACGGTGGCCCCAAGAACTGCATGGCGTACAGAGACTCATCTGTGTAGACCAGTATCTGCTGTCTCGTCTCAACTGCGGTAACAATCTCTGAACCAGAACCAAGCCTTAACTCACCCGCGGTGTTTGTTGCAGTAGACCCCCAATCGGTCAAACTTTCTTGTGACGAAAAACGTATTACGAGAGGATCTTGCACTCCTGCATTAGCTTCTGGATCACAACCAAAAGCAATAATATGCCTATCTCTGTCAGAGACAAGAATTTGTTTTGCAATAGTCGGTGCTTTTGTAGATCCCGCAAGCGAGTCCAAGCTGACGGCTCTTGTAGTAAACCCACCAGTTTTGTCCCAATAGTATATGCCGCCATTGCGCACGTTGATAAGTAAGTCTTCACCAAAGTTATCATGTGACCAAATACGCAAAGTGTTTGTAACAATAGGCGTAGTAGCGGCCTGACCCCAACCGTTACGGCCCCATGTACCTACACCCCAACCCGCACCTGTTGCTGTTGTATCTAGTCCAACACTTACCTGATACGCACCCACAACAGAACTGCCGCCATTACCTGTATCAGAGGAGTTTGCGGTGACAGGCGTTGGGGATAATGCTCCGTCTACAGTAATATCTTTAATTGTTGTGCCTGCGGTTCTTGCCACGATAGTGTAGCTGTCAGCATTCACAACCTGTGTCACGTAATATTCTTGATTAAGCACGGCTGCTGTAATATTGCCCCCAAGACTTGCGGCACCGCTAAATGTTACAAAATCATTTACCACTGCACCATGACTTGTGTCAGTTACAGTAATTGTAGAAGAACCGTTGGTCGCGGAAAAGGTTACATCGCCCGCAGAAGTTGTGTTTCTTATTGGCGTTATATCGTTGAAGGCACCGCCATCTTGATTGATGTAGTATTTAAGAGAAGTACCAATTCCAATAAGTCGGCTATTATCTAATGCCACCCAAGGGTGCATAGCTCTTGCTGTGCCAAGATAGGATGCTGTACTAAACTTCTCCCACCCACCAATCTTCTCAGGCATACCAAAGCGAAAGCGTACCTTGTCTACGTCAAACCAACCGCCCTCATTGGTGTAGGAGGTAGTCTCTCGATTGACACCTGGGCGGAACTGAAGTTTGGTTAGTGGCATGTAGCATCCTATGCGTTAAGTGCGTCTAAATCATCCCAAACACGTTGAGCATGTGCAGCCGCATCAAAAGCAACTGTTGCATCTGGATCATCTGGATCTGGATCAGTCCAACTATTTGCCGTTGCTTGCGCAGCAAGGTAAGTCTGTAGATTTGCTTTGGATGTTATTTCCTCTATCGCACCAGATATATCCGCGCCATCGTCAGAAATGCCAATCATAATCCAGTCCTGTGGACTAGCAGTGTCTGGGTCTGCTACTGCATACATGCCGCCTGTTGACTGCGATACACCAAACTTTAACCAAGTTGGGATCGTACCGTCACTTTCTAATCTATATTTTACAACTTTATGCGCCATCTGTCTTGTCCTCTAGCTGTGGAGTGTTAGTCAAAGATGTTCTGTCCATAATATCAAAACCACGACTGTTTGCAAAGTCCGTTGGGCAGTGCGCCCACTTTTCTGCACAAGCCTCTAACCACTGCACTGTGTGGTGATGCTCTGGTGCTTTGCCCTCTTTGATGATAGAGTTTTCCCACTGCAAATATGAAAACACCTCTGCCTGTGCTTGTGCTGCATTGATGCCTAGATCAAAAATGTAGATAAGATTGCCCTCATCTATCTGACCGTTACGACTTCTGGCGGCGTTTAATGCTTGCTTCATGCAAGTCATAATGTGGTATTTTATTTCTTCTAGCTCGTAGTCTTCTTCAGTAAGCTCATCCTTGCCGATCTTCTTCATTAGGTTGTCATACTGATTGGTAAAGAAGTTTAGCTTTCTTACCGCACCTTCTACATACCCACGAGAGCTTGCCGCCTGTGCCTGCTTTTCGTTAATCTTAATCTCAAGCATCTCACGTTCAAGATCGTCTGTCTCAGTCTCAAGTTTACGCTCTAGCTTCTTGAGTTTTACTTCTTCTTTCTTCATCTTGAAGTAGCCCTCTTGCAAGGCTGCTTTGGTCTTTTCAATCTCAGCCAAGCTATGCTTGATAGAGCGGATCGGTGTGATTGCAGTAACGTCTAATGTAACGCTCATCATCTGTGAGTGTGACTTATAAAAGTTACTAGATGCCTGTGCGATTGCAGGGGCTTTTTCCTGTATATTAGCCAACATAGATTTGTATTCAGGCTTCGCTTGTGGAAGCTGAATGTTTATGTCGGGCGTAGTAAGTGCTACTTCTTGTGTTGTGTCTTTGGGCATTATTCAGGGTTCGTTGGCATGGTGTGAGTATGAGGCCATCCTGATGCAGTTGGCAAGTCTCTAAGTGCTTGACGATATGTTGCCCACTCAGCTTTCTTTTCTGTGGTCAAAGCAGTATCAGCCATTTGTGTCCAATCAGAATCTGCCAACAGGGTTGTTCGAGTAGACCTTGCCCCTTCGGCAGCTTTTGCATCTACATTAGCGCGATACGCTGTAGTTTGTGCGTCAACCGATTGCACTACACCATCTTCGTCTGTGTATTCGGTAAACACTGGCCCAACAGAATTGACCGTCATCCAATTGCCATCAGAATCTTGCTCTACACCAGAGCGAAAACTAAACTCATATGGCGGTGTTGTGTCGGCTTGCGCACTTTCCATAACAGGATCTGCACCTAAACCGTCTAGTCTTTCTTTGGTAAGCGTTGGTTCTAAAACAGGTCGTGTTTTCTTATGCATTGTGCGGAAAGTTATTTCCGTTACCACCTCGCCTGTTTCTCTTATTCTTATTAGTCCCATGACTAAACTCCTTTTTTATGCAATTGCGTAGAAGATGTAAGATGAACCTGATTGATTCCAACTAGAAAAAGTACCTGTGACAGTAAAACCTGAACTCAGGGGGTCTACAAAATCATAACTAGTATACTCTGCATTTGTACTGTTAAGTTCTAAAACAGGATCATCACCTGCAACTATTCCTCTTGCAGTGTCAAAAGTCCACCACGGTGAGGTGCTGTTTGTACGCTTAATAAGAATGAACCTTGCACCTGACGAAAATCCACAGTCAATGTTTATGTCACTTCCTGTGCCTGTAAAGCTTCCCACCTTGGATACACCGGCTATGGTAGCGAAAAGGTAGGCTATGTAGGTTCTCCCTGATTGATTTATACCATTGTACGAACCAAGTGAAAAAACACTGCTCGTCGGCATTGTGCTATTCCATAGTAAAGCACCGTTACCTGTGTTTTCTGCACTAGTTGAATTTAAATTTAAAGAGTCATCAGCAGGAGTTGACAAGTCTTTGTGAAAAACCCACCAATCGTTGGAGGCTAACCCTGTTTCTCTTGGCTTAACCCAAATCATCTCAGGTGCTACACCTAAGTTATGGCCTACAGTTCTTGCGCTTCCTGTGCCGCTGTAGCAACAAACATCAAAATACGAGGGTGCACGCTTCCACATGTAATCAACGCAATTTAAGGTTGCTCCAGAATTTGTATATCCTGTATTGTTATCAAATTGAGCCGTACCACCACTTTGTTCTACTGAGTCATCTGAAGTTTCTAGATACTTTGTTCCACCACGCAATCTGTCATAAGGACGATGAATGATTGTTGTTTGTCTAGTCAATTGTAACGCTAAATCTACAGGGAAACCTGTGGTATGTGTATATGTTCCTGTGCCCAAAGCTACATCAAACACATCAGTCGCACTCTCAGGTGCAGCTAGTGGGCCACGCCTGATTGCCATGTAGATGTAGTTTGCACCTGATGTTATTTGGCTGCTACTTTGTATAGTAATACCTGTTGGGCTAGGATGCCATCCGTTGCCACCTGTGTTAGTTTCTGTGGTAGTTGCGTTTGGCTTTAGATAAGGGTCAGCTTGATCTGCCGCCATGCCCCTCATGACATCAACAATAAACCAATCGGTAGCACTATCTGTTCGTTTTGTTAAAAAGAATTGCGGCTCAAAACCAAGATCGACAAACATTTCTGATCCTGTACCAGTATAACTCCCACACTTGATAATATCTTGAGAGCCATCAGGGCCGAACTCACCGTCACCGTCATTGTGTGCGAATAGGTAGGCTACGTAGGTTTTGCCTCCTGCATTTGTCTGTTGCGCATTAGAAACATAAAACTCAGTAGTTGTTGGTGCAGAAGGTATTATTCCTGAGTCAGCCTCTGATGCGTCTGTTAAATTTAATTTCAACAGTTTTGGGTTTGAACCTGATAACCCTGCACCTCTATGATATACAACCCAATTTTCCGATGATGTTAAGTTTTTTATGAAAATAGCACCTACTTCACACCCTAAGTTATGTGATATTGCCCTGCTGTTTGTATTGTCACCGCTCCATGTCACAACATCAAACCACTTAGGGGCTTTGCGCCATGTCCAAGAGACTAAACCACTACCACTATTATTTACTGGACCCCAATCCCCAACGGTAAAACCATTAGAGTTAAAAGCAGTTAAAGCACCTGATGCAGAATTAGAAGCTGCGTTTGTAGTATCACTATTTAAACGATAAAGCGCACCTCTTTCAGTATCAAATAATTGATTAGAGTTAGCAACATCCCTATTTTTAATCCAAACCAAACCACCTTCGCCACTTGTGCCACTATCAACAGGCAAAGCTGCTGAAGGTGCAGTAAAACTAGAAGTATATCTGGCTGCACCCACGGTTATTCTAAAGTCACTAAAATAAGCATCAACTTGCTCATATGCGCTTATTTTACCAAGAGTTATTCCACCTATTTCAGCATCCGTTAAGTCGTGGTCAAATGCACCACTTGTTACTAATGTTCCATCTAAGAATAAATAAGCAGTGCCATTTGATCGTGAAATCGCAACATGATACCATGTGCCAGTAGAAACGGATACTGTGCCAGAAACGCTTCCCAAGAGAGTTTGAGCATCATATGCAAAAATATTGATGTTAGTACCAGTGCCGCCAATGCCCATACGAAAATTACCATTGTATCCACTAACGTAGTAATTCCAAGACCCTAAGTCTCCATAGGAATTGTGACTATTGTAGTAAACCCAATACTCAATCGTAAAATCTTTTTTGGCTAATTTTATCTGGCCTTCTTGTATATCAAAACAAGTTGTAGCATCACCTGATCCAGTGCCATCAACGTACAGAGATTTAGAAGTAAACTTTGTTTGCGTAGTGCTAGTAGTGGCATTGCCAATAGAATTAACAGTTAAGCTAAGTGGCCCATTGTCAGTGCTTGTAGCGCCTGTCATGTGTAGCGCAACATTATCGGTTGAAGCAGCGCCCAACTGTATTCCGTTTTCAATCTTTTGAACAATACCATTTCCGTCATATAGAAATGTGGAAAAAACTTGGTCTACATCAGTTGTTACATTTCCCGCCGTAGGCCACTTTTCTTTCTTCTGAAGCTCTACAACTTCGTCTATTGACCACACCCCTGGAGCAGAAGTTGTCTCTAGGTTATTAGCAGGCTCAACAGCCGTAGCTCTAATTATATTTGCCTCGTATCGTTTATCCGACATTATGAAAGTCCTCCATGTGCGTTGGAAAACGAACCTGTCATTTCTCTAGCCACCGTCAAATTGCCAAAGTCCGTAGCGTTTCCTGTTGAAGCTATTGTCATTGAGTTAATTGTATCAGTCGCGCCGCCGCCTGCAATTAAAGCAATAGTTGTCCCTGCACACCCTGCCCATCCATTTGCGGATGAAGTCATGTCTCCAAAGTCCGTAGCGTTTCCTGTTGAGGCTATTGTAACGTAATCAATTACGTTTGATCCACTTGACGCTTGACCACCGCCATATAAACTACGGGTGCTATTTGAGGCTGCACCGCCCAGTCTCCTTGCTTCTGTTAAATCCCCAAAGTCAGTCGCGTTGCCCGTGCTTGATATTGAAATATAGTCTATTACATTACTATTGGAACCAGTATAACCTCCGCTAAATAAACTTCTAGTGGATGAACCACTACCACCAAGTCTTGATCTAGCAACAGTTAAATCACCAAAATCCTGAGCATTTCCCGTTGAGGATATTGTTATATATTCAATAACATTTTGGTAATTACCTGCTGAATTATTAAAACCTCCACCAAAAACACCTCTTGTTGAATTAGATGCAGCGGATATAGTGTTTTTTGCAATTGTTAAATCCCCAAAATCAGAAGCATTCCCAGAGGTTCCTATAGTTACATATTGAATGACGTTTGAATAATTTACTCCAATTGCGCCACCACCTATAATCCCTCTTGTTGCAGAAGAACATCCTGCGGTATCAGTTACAGTTGAAAGTAAATCTCCAAAATCGGCAGCACTCCCTGTTGTAGCAATTGAAACATAATCAATTACATTTGACTCTGGGGATTTTCCACCCGCCCAATAACCATATTCAGGTTTTCTAGGCCAAGCTGAAGCATTCTGCATCTGCGTTGTGAGAGACCATACACCTTGATAATTTGGCATTATTGAAGTCCTCCGTGGGAAGTCGAGCATGCTGATAGGTTGCGGCTAGTTCCGCTTAAATTTCCAAAAGAAGAGCTATTGCCAGTGGAAGCTATCGTAACTTTTTGAATACCTGATAAATCGGTGCTTGAAGCGTTTCTACCACCACCACAAAATCCCGAAATATTATCTGATGTTCCTGCACCTTGATACCTTTGTTCATTTAAATCACCAAAGTCTGTGGCGTTTCCAGTTGAGGCTATGGTGATATAATCAATAGTATTGTATCTGGTTGCTCCATTTAATCCGCCAAAAAATAATTGTCGGGTTGATGAGGATGTAGAAGTAAGACCCTGCCTTGTGACACTCAGATCGCCAAAGTCTGTGGCGTTTCCTGTAGAACCTATGGTTACATACTGCATTACATTTATGGTGGTACTACCGCTAGATTCACCGCCTCCAAACACACCTCTTGTTGATGAACCTGCGCCACTAGCAGATTTTATAGCACTTATTAAATCGCCAAAATCACTAGCATTTCCTGTTGTAGCAATAGTAACGTAATCTATATCAACAACCGCTGCATAAGTTCCTGATGCGGCTCCACCTGCTAGCAAACCACGAGTTTCATTAGAAGCATTAATTGTATTCATTGTACTTCTTGCGGCTGTTAAGTCCCCAAAATCAGAAGCGTTCCCTGCGGATCGCATTGTGATGTATTGAATTGTGTTTTCTTGAGAACCAGAATTTCCACCACCAAACACACCTCTTGTAGACGAAGAAACCCCTGCCATTTCTGAAGTGCCTTGTGTTAAGTCTCCAAAATCAGTGACGCTACTGCTTGTAGTCATTACAAATTGGTCAATTCTATTTATGTTACCAGTGCCACCAGCAAAAATTCCAATCGGTGGTTGCACTGGCGTAACACTCCCACTTGCATCACTAGGCGCAGAAAAACCAAACGCATTAATCGCCCAGACGTTAAACGTGTAGCTTGTGCCGTTGGTTAGGCCAGTGATTGTGACAGGGGATGCGGTGGGGTAATCGGTAACTTGTGTTGAATACTGATAAACAACCTGATCGCTTCCAAAATTACACACGTACATTTTTGTGCCATCAGGTTTAAAAGTTACCGCGTTTGCATCGTCAGCTTGTGCAGAATACAAAAACGAAACACTGTCATAGGAACCTGTGCTTACGTCATATGCAGATGACAAGCTGTATTGATACATAGTATCTGTTGCGTTTCCGTTTACAAAAAGTTTCGTGCCATCGCTGTTAAAGAAAAGACTTCTTGGAGAGCTATCTTGGCTACTTATATCTAACGTCTTACTTTCGTAAGAGCCTGTGCTTACATCATATGCCGTGCTTAAAGCATACTGACGAACATTATCATTGCTGTACCCGATAACGTATATCTTTGTTCCGTCATTATTAAATGCGATACCTGCTGGGCCAGGTTCCTCTGAACTTACACTTAAACTCTTACTTGCGTACGATGCTGTACTTAAATCATATGCAGTTGTCATATCATATTGAAAAATAGCTGCATTTATATCGCCGCAGACGTATATGGATGTTCCATCGGCGTTTAAAAGAATGCCACGAGGAACTGTGTCTTGGGACGCTACACTTAAAGACTTACTAGCATAACTTGCAGTAGAGACATCCCACGCAGTGCTTAAAGTATATTGATAAATTGTATCATTGTTTGCACCGCACATATACATTTTTGTGCCATCGGCACTAAATGCAAGTCCTAAACTAAGTGTATCTTGGCTTGAAACGTCAAAGCTCTTACTGTCATAGCTTGCTGAACTAAGGTCAAATGGTGGACGGTAAGTCCCACTACCATCCGCAGCCTGCACCTGATACCCAGTAATA
>Ga0181577_10002675_pt1 | contig 13898 bp, 13 predicted proteins | sample 101ome_21_FD_132468 | JGI IMG/M metagenome (GOLD analysis project Ga0181577, IMG submission 132468) | Coastal salt marsh microbial communities from the Groves Creek Marsh, Skidaway Island, Georgia - 101413BT metaG (megahit assembly) | ecosystem: Environmental > Aquatic > Marine > Intertidal...
GCACACGCTTGGGGCGCTGCTCAATGTCGTGCCAGCCGGCAGGTAAAGGCGGTGGCACGCCCAAGGCTTCGTTGATGGTGGCGGCAAACTTTATCGGCAGAGCCGTCTCAAGCACGATCATGGACTCATTGGGCGCTGCCAGCGCTTGCGCCACACGCACGCCGTCGGCGGTGTGCGGGTCGATCATCGCCCCACATTGCTGGTGCACCCACCGAATGGTGCTTAGGCGCTGGGCGTGGCTGCTGCTGCCGCTGACAAAGCCAAAGCGTTGCTGCGTCAGCGTCAACGCATCGGCCTCAATGGCAAACGCTCCCTCACGCGCCAACGTAGGGCCAAACCACTGCGCCACTTGCTGCGCGTCGCGGTTCACCAAATCAAAAATGAAGCGCTCAAAGTTGCTTGCCTTGGAAATATCCATGGACGGACTCGAGGTTTCGTGGGTTTCGGCGCTGGCGCGTGGGCGGTACACCCCGGTTTGAAAAAACTCATGCAACACGTTGTTCTCGTTGGTGGCCACCACCAACGTACGAATCGGCAGGCCCATCATGCGCGCCACGTGCCCGGCGCATACATTGCCAAAGTTGCCACTGGGCACACAAAAGCTCACCTTTTGATGGTTATGTTGGGTGGCCTGAAAATAGCCAGCAAAGTAATAAACCACCTGCGCCAGCAGGCGCGCCCAGTTGATGCTGTTCACGGTGCCAATGGCGTGGCGCCGTTTAAACGGCAAATCGGCCGATACCGCCTTAACGACGTCTTGGCAATCGTCGAACACACCCTGCATGGCAATGTTAAAGATGTTGGGGTCTTGCAAGCTAAACATCTGCGCTTGCTGAAACGGACTCATACGGCCGTGCGGGCTGATCATGAACACCCGAATGCCACGTTTGCCGCGCATGGCGTATTCAGCGGCGCTGCCGGTGTCGCCACTGGTTGCCCCCAAGATGTTGAGCGAGGCGCCACGGCGTGCCAATTCGTATTCAAACAGCTGGCCAAGCAGCTGCATGGCCATGTCTTTAAAGGCCAGCGTAGGCCCGTTGGACAAACCCAGCAAGTGCAGGTCACCGTGCAACGGGCGCAGCGGCGCAATACGCGCGTCACCGCCAAACACTTCGGCGCTGTAGGTGCGGGCACACAAGGCGCGCAAATCGTCGGATGGGATGTCGTCGATGTACCGACTCAAAATGGCGTGCGCCAAGTCGGCGTAGCTTAAGCTGCGCCACTGCGTCAGCGTGGCGTCGTCAATATGCGGGTACGCCACGGGCATGTACAGGCCACCATCGGGCGCCAAGCCCTCGAGCAAGATGTCACTGAAACGGCGTTCGGTGGCGTCGCCCCGGGTGGAAACGTATCGCATCAGGCAAACACCTCACGCCGCAAACGCACCACGGGTTGCACCACCACATCCAGCGCCTGCATGGCGTCGATGGCCTCGTTCATCACCCCTTCCTGCGCCGCGTGGGTCAGCACAATCAAGTCGGTGTGCGGCGTGGCTTCGTCGCCCTCGGCTTCGTGTTGAATCACGGCGTCTAGACTGATTTGCCGCTGCGCCAAGATCGCCGTTAGTTGCGCCAACACCCCGGCTTCGTCACGCACGCGCAACCGCAGGTAGTAGCTGCTCACCACCTCGTCGTTGGGTAGCACCGGGCCGTCGTCTACCGCGCCCGGCTGAAACGCCAGCGCCGGCGCGTGGTGCACCGCGTCAGCGTCCAACAATCGCGCCACATCCAACACATCGGCCACCACCGCGCTGGCGGTGGGCTCACCGCCTGCGCCCTTGCCGTAGTAAAGCGTGGTGCCCACGGCATCGCCACACACCATCACCGCGTTCATGGCGTCTTCGACGCTGGCCAACAAACTGCGCTGCGGCAGCAATGTTGGATGCACGCGTAACTCCACCCCGCTGGGTACGCGTTTGGTAATGCCCAACAGTTTGATACGGTAACCCAGTTGTTCAGCGTAGCGTATGTCAGCCGCCTGCAGTTGACTGATGCCTTCGATGTGCGCCTTGTCAAACTGCACCCGCACACCAAACGCCATGGCGCTGACCAATGCAATTTTGTGCGCTGCGTCCACACCCTCAATGTCAAAAGTGGGGTCGGCCTCCGCGTATCCCAACGCCTGGGCTTGTGCCAAGGCTTGAGCAAAGTCCAGCCCCTTTTGCCGCATCTGGGACAGAATAAAGTTGGTGGTGCCATTGATGATGCCCGCCACCCAATGAATGCGATTCGCCGACAACCCCTCGCGCAGGGTTTTAATGATTGGAATGCCCCCGGCCACGGCGGCCTCAAACGCAACCACCACACCCCGTTCACGCGCCCGAGCAAAAATTTCGTTGCCGTGCAACGCCAACAACGCTTTGTTCGCTGTCACCACGTGTTTGCCCGCGTCAATCGCCGCCAGTACCCATTGCCGAGCGGGCTCAATGCCACCCATGAGTTCCACCACCACGTCGACATCGGCATGCGTTGCCAACGCGTGACCATCGGCCAAAACCTGCACACCCTGCCCCACCACCCGCTGCGCCGCGGCGGTGTCGCGGCGCGCCACGGCCACGACCTGCAAGGTGTGGCCGCTGCGGCGTGTCATTTCACTTTGGTTACGCTGCACCAACTCGTAGACCGCTTGGCCCACCGTGCCAAAGCCCAGCAGCCCCAACCGAATCAGGCCGTTCGACGCCGTCATGCCGCCACCTTGACGGCCTTGCCCTGCCGGGCCCGATCCAAAAAACGTCCGATTCGACCGATGGCCTCGGTTAAGTCGTCTTCGTGCGGCAAGAACACCAGCCGGAAGTGGTCGGGCGTGGGGTAGTTGAAGCCACTGCCCTGCACCACCAGCACCCGTTCTTGTTCGAGCAAGTCGCAGGCAAATTGCTGATCGTCTGCAATGGGGTATACCTTGGGGTCTAGGCGAGGAAACATATACAAAGCCGCTTTGGGCTTGACCACCGACACCCCAGGGATGGCGCTCAGCATGTTGTAGGCCAAATCGCGCTGGCGGCACAGCCGCCCCGAGGGTGCAACCAAATCATCGATAGACTGATACCCACCCAACGCGGTTTGAATCGCCAACTGCCCGGGGGTATTGGCACACAAACGCATCGAGGCCAGCATGGTCAACCCTTCAATGTAGTCGCCGGCCAGGCGTTTGTCGCCTGAAACCACCATCCAACCGGCACGGTAACCACAGGATCGATAGTTTTTGGACAGGCCGTTGAACGTCACAAACAACACGTCTTCGGCCAACGACGCCACCGACGTGTGCTGCGCACCGTCGTACAGCGTTTTGTCGTAGATTTCGTCGGCAAACACAATCAAGCCATGCTTGCGCGCCAACGCCACCAAGCCCTCTAGCACCTGGTCGCTGTACAACGCGCCGGTTGGGTTGTTGGGGTTGATGATGACCAAGCCTCGGGTACGCGGCGAGATTTTGCGCTCGATGTCGGCCAAATCTGGCGTCCAGTCGGCAGCTTCGTCGCACATGTAGTGCACCGGTGTACCGCCAGAGAGCGACACCGACGCCGTCCACAGGGGATAGTCGGGTGCGGGCACCAAGATCTCGTCACCGGCATTAAGCAACGCGTTCATGCTCATGGTAATGAGTTCACTGGCGCCGTTGCCAAGGTAGACATCATCCACCGACACGCCCGCAATGCGCTTTTGCTGGCAGTAATGCACCACCGCCTTGCGTGGTGCAAACAAACCCTTGCTGTCGGTGTAGCCACCGGCGCTGGGCAGGTTACGAATCATGTCTTGCACGATTTCGTCGGGCGGCTCCAGTCCAAAAACAGCCAAATTCCCAATGTTGAGCTTGATGATTTTTTGCCCCTCCTCCTCCATGGCGCGCGCTTTATCCAGCACAGGGCCACGAATGTCGTAGCACACATTGGCCAATTTGGTGGATTTGGCGATCGGATGGGACATGGGCAAAGCTTTCTTGCAACAACGCAAATCAGGTGTAACCCTATAATTTCACCACACTTTGACAGGTGGCCCGCCCGCACCGCCCATGAAACTGCAACCCGACGCCGCCACTATTCAAGCCGCCACCGCCTACCACGTAAGAATCGACGGGGTGGACTGGCCAAGCGGGCTGCTGCTCGACGCACACCAACCGCCCCAGCCTTGGCCCTGGCACAAACTCTCCACCCTCAACGAGCACGCCCTGGAGCCACTGTGGCAAGGGCCGCCCGAGATTGTGCTGCTGGGCACGGGTGCCAGCCACCAGTGGCTGCATCCACGCTGGGTGGCGGCATTTGCCCAACGGGGCGTGGGCATCGAATGCATGGACTCGGTGGCGGCCTGCCGCACCTACAACGTGCTGGCGGGCGAGTACCGGCACGTGCGACTGGCCCTGCTGGCGCCACCGCCTGAATGAGCGGCCTGCTGCGCGCCTTGCATCGGTTAAAATCGTTGCTTTCAACTCAACAACACCGGCTGGGCGCGCATGCCGCCTATCTGGTACCCCACCCACATGGCAGTCGTACTAGAAAAACCTGTGCCTGAGTTTGAGGCCATGGCCACAGGCAACCTAAAAGTCAACAACCAAGCCTTGCTTGGCAAAACCGTGGTGCTGTACTTTTACCCCAAAGACAACACCCCTGGCTGCACCACCGAGTCCATGCAATTCAGGGACAAGTACAAAGACTTTGTAAAGGCCGGGGCGGTGGTGTTTGGGGTTTCGCGCGACAACCTTAAATCGCATGACGGCTTCAAAGCCAAACTCGAGCTGCCGTTCGAGCTGATCGCCGACACCGAAGAAAAAATGTGCCATATGTTTGGCGTGGTTAAAAACAAAATCATGTACGGCAAAAAGGTCAAGGGCATCGAGCGCAGCACCTTTTTAATTGGCCCCGACGGCGTGCTACGCGAAGAATGGCGCGGTGTTAAGGTGCTGGGCCACGTGGACGAGGTACTTAAAACGGTCAAGGCCTTCCAAAAATCCCTGGCCTAGGGCAAACCATAGGCGGGCAAGCCTGCACAACCCGGGTTTGTGTGCATAATGAAGCACATGTTTAGGAAGCGATCCCTTCACCAAACATCCCCACCACAAGCCGCCTGTGCTGTAGGCGGCTTTTTCTTTGCCTAAAAAGCCCATGCCCCTACCTCCCGCCCCCACTGCCAAAGCCTCACGCCTTGACCTATCCGCCACCCCGCCCGTACCCGCGGCGGTGCTGGCCCTCAAACCCTCGGTAAAAGCCAATACCGCCGCCCACCCGGCACCCAACACACCGACCGAACCGATGGCCCGCAGGGTTCCCGAGCCTGCCCAAGTGGTGCCCTTACCCGCAACCCCTGGCGCCGCCAAACGCCGCGCCGCAGCCAAAGCCGATTCCACGCGCCGCGTGCCCACCGCCAAGCGTCGGCTGTTTGTGTTGGACACCAACGTCTTGCTGCACGACCCCACATCGCTGTTTCGCTTTGAAGAGCACGACGTCTACCTGCCACTGATCGTGCTGGAAGAACTCGACCAGCACAAAAAAGGTAACTCCGAGGTGGCGCGTAACGCCCGCCAAACCAGCCGCGCGCTGGACCAGTTGGTGGGCGCAGCGGCCCGCATGGACAAAGGCCTGCCCTTGGATAGCAGTGGCCATGCCGCTGCCACAGGCGACTTGTTTTTTCAAAGTGAAATTCTTGAAGCCCCCGACTTGGGACTGCCGCAAGGCAAGGCCGACAACCAAATTTTGGAAGTGGTGCAATCGTTGCGCACGCGTTTACCCAAACGTGAGGTGGTGCTGGTGTCCAAAGACATCAACATGCGGGTCAAAGCGCGTGCGTTGGGCATGCCAGCTGAAGACTACGAGAACGACAAAACCCTGGACGATGGCGAGCTGCTGTACAGCGGTGCTTTGGCACTGGAGCCCGATTTTTGGGTTGGTTCGGCCAGACAAGTCGAAAGCTGGCAGCAAGGCATGCACACCTATTACCGCGTGCATGGCGCGGCGGTTAACCAATTTTTGCTGAATCAATTTGTTTATTTTGAGCAGCCGGACGAACCGCCGCTGTATGCCCGCGTAACCGAAGTGCAAGACAAGCGCGCGGTGTTGCGTACCCTGAAAGACTACAGCCACGGCAAACACGCGGTCTGGGGTGTATGCAGCCGCAACCGTGAGCAAAACTTTGCGCTCAACCTGCTCATGGACCCCGATATCGACTTTGTCACCCTCACGGGTACCGCCGGTACCGGCAAAACCCTATTGGCGCTGGCCGCTGGCTTATCACAGGTGCTGGACGAGAGGCGCTACAGCGAGATCATCATGACCCGTGTCACGGTCTCGGTGGGCGAGGACATTGGGTTTTTACCCGGCACCGAAGAAGAAAAAATGGGGCCGTGGATGGGAGCATTGGACGACAACCTGGAGTTTTTGGCCAAGGGCGAGGGCAGCGGCGCGGGCGAATGGGGGCGCGCTGCCACCAACGAGTTGATTCGCTCCCGCATCAAAATCAAAAGCCTGAACTTCATGCGTGGCCGCACCTTTTTGAGCAAATATGTCATCATCGACGAAGCGCAAAACCTAACGCCCAAACAAATGAAAACGCTGATCACCCGAGCCGGACCGGGTACCAAACTGGTCTGCCTGGGTAATTTGGCGCAAATCGACACGCCCTACCTCACCGAGGGGTCATCGGGCTTAACCTACGTGGTTGACCGCTTTAAGGGCTGGGCGCACGGTGGGCATATCACATTGGCGCGTGGTGAACGTTCCCGCCTGGCCGACCACGCCAGCGACGCGTTGTAGCGAAGCAGCCGGGGCACTGGGCGTTAGTAACCGCCGTAACTCTCGCCGGATGCCAGGCTTTCAAAACGCGTCATGGTGTTAAGAAAAGCCAACTTCACCGTGCCGGTTGGGCCGTTACGCTGTTTGCCAATAATAATTTCGGCGACCCCTGGCTCTTTGCTGTCTTCTTTGTTGTAGTACTCGTCGCGATAAATAAAGGTGATGATGTCGGCGTCTTGCTCAATCGCGCCTGACTCGCGCAAGTCGCTCATCAATGGCCGCTTGTCGGTGCGCTGCTCCACGCTGCGGTTGAGCTGCGACAGGGCAATCACCGGGCACTGCAGTTCTTTGGCCAGCATTTTGAGGCTTCGCGAAATCTCGCCCAACTCCGTGGCTCGATTTTCGTTGTCGCTGCGGCTGCTGCCACTCATGAGCTGCAAGTAATCCACCACCACCAAACCCAGTTTGCCGCATTGCCGGGCCAAACGGCGGGCGTTGGCACGCAGCTCGCTGGGAGTCAAGCCAGCGGTTTCATCGATGTGCAACGACACCCCGCGCAGGCGCTCAATCGCCTCGGCCAAGCGCGGCCATTCATCATCGGTCAGTTTGCCGGTGCGCAGTCGACCCTGGTGAATACGCCCGATCGAGCCCACCACCCGCACCGCCAGTTGAGCAGCGCTCATCTCCATGGAAAACACCGCCACCGGCAAGCCCTCGCGCAGCGCCACATGCTCGGCAATGTTTAACGCAAAGGCCGTTTTACCCATGGAGGGTCGGGCCGCAATAATCACCAAATCACCCGCCTGAAAGCCCGAGGTCATGCGATCAAGATCAACAAAGCCCGTTGGCACCCCGGTGATGTCGTTGGGGTTGTCGGCCATTTCTTGAACCCGGTCCATCAGGTCCACCACCAACTCTTTCATGGCGTGAAAGCCCTGCTTGAGGCGCGAGCCCTCTTCACCAATACGAAAGATTTTTTGCTCGGCCTCGTCCAATACCTCGGCCATGGACTTGCCCTGGGGGTTAAGCGCGCGGGTGGCGATTTCGTCGCTGACTGTGACCAACTGGCGCAACACCGAACGTTCGCGAATGATTTCGGCGTAACGACGAATGTTGCTGGCACTGGGCACGTACTGCGCCAACTCGTTGAGGTAGGTGAGGCCGCCGGTTTCATCGGCCTTACCCAGCATTTGAAGGTGCTCGTGCACGGTGATGACGTCGGCGGGCTTGGCAGCGTTGACCAACGTTTCAATCGACTCAAAAATCAATCGATGATCGTGCCGATAAAAATCCTCGGCACGCACCACGTCACCCATACGGTCCCACGCGCTGTTATCCAGCAACAGGCCACCGAGCACGCTTGACTCGGCCTCTGCCGAGTGCGGCGGCAAACGCAACGCGCCATGGGGTTCTGGCGAATCCATCACAGGAGAGAGCAAGGCGTTGGACATGGTGAATCAAACAGGCAAAAACGAATGGTACGCGCTTCGCCAGCGGTTAACGACGGGTGGCGGTGGATAAGCTTGGGATAAGCCTGTGCATGGCACGCTCATAACCCGGGACAACATAAAAAAAGCCACCCGAGGGTGGCTTGATTCTCGCGCGCTGGGGCCAACCGATCAGCTGGCCTCTGCCACGACTTGCAGCGTCACCTCGCATGCCACGTCGGTGTGCAAGACCACTTCGATCGCTGACTCACCCACGGTTTTTACCGTGCCATTGGCCAAGCGAATCTGCGCCTTGTGCACTTCAAACCCCTGACCCTTGAGCGCCTCGGCAATGTCTTGGTTGGTCACCGACCCAAACAAGCGGCCATCGACACCAGCTTTTTGTGTGAGCTGCAATGTGAGGCCTTGCATCTTTTCGGCCACAGCCTGCGCACTGGCCAGCTTTTCAGCGGCAAGCCGCTCAAGTTCAGCCCGACGCGCTTCGAACTCGGCCAAGGCCTCGGGCGTGGCGCGACGCGCACGACCACTGGGTATCAAAAAGTTGCGGGCGTAGCCGTCTTTCACCTTAACCACGTCGCCCAAACCACCCAAGTTGGTGACTTTATCCAGCAATACGATTTGCATGGTTGTGCCCCTTACACGTGATGCTTGTCAGAGAACGGCAACAGCGCCAAAAAGCGTGCACGCTTGATGGCGGTGGTCAGTTGCCGCTGATAAATGGCCCGCGTACCCGTGAGGCGGGCGGGCGTGATTTTGCCGTTTTCGCCAATGAAGTCACGCAATACGTCGAGGTCTTTGTAGTCAATTTCCTCTACGCCAGCCACGGTGAAACGGCAAAAGCGTTTGCGCTTGAACAACAACGATTGGCTGTTGCGCTTGCCGCGTCGATCTTTAAAGTTTTTCTTCGGTGGTGCCATGATGGGTTCCTTGAATCAATGGGGTAAAGCGTTGCAGCTGCAACACCAGTTGTTTGCCACGATGACTGCCGGTCAAAAAGCCTTGCCATTGCCCCGGCGTACCCATTGGCAGGGTCGCCACGGTTTGTGCCAACGCCTCAAAGGCCACGCCCTTGAGTTCAAACACCACCTGCCGCGCGGCACCGTGGTGTGGCACAACCGACTCGTGCTTCAGGGTGAACCCCTGAATCGCTACCCCCGCGGGGGAGTGGCGAGGCGCCTCAAGCGCCGCAAGTGTGGCATGCAACGACAAGCGATTGACGCCAGTCGTCATGGCTTTACTGGGCGGCAGCTTCCTGTTGTTGGGCCTTGCGTGCTTCTTCGCGCTCAACCGCCTTCATCATGGGCGACGGTGCGGTTTCGGCTTTCTTGCGTTGCAAGGTCATGTGGCGCAGCACGGCGTCGTTGAAACGAAAACCGTGCTCCAGCTCGTCAATAATTTCTTTGTTTGCTTCAATGTTGAGACAAACATAATGGGCTTTGGCCAGCTTGTTGATTTGGTAGGCCAGCTGACGGCGTCCCCAATCTTCTTCGCGATGGACTTTGCCACCACCGTTGGTGATGATGCCCTTGTAGCGCTCCAGCATGGCTGGCACCTGCTCGCTTTGGTCTGGGTGCACGAGCAGCACAATTTCATAATGACGCATAACAACTCCTTGTGGATGAACGCCGCCCCCAAGCGTCAAGGTCGGGGTGCAGCAAGGAAACCCAAAATTATAGCGCGTTGGAGCTGGGGTGCCTGAGCTGGCGCACCATGGCCACGACCTGGGGCGCAGGTCGTGGCGTGAGCCAACTCACAACCACCGTTACCACCAGCCCCACCGGTACGCCAAAAACGCCCGCCGCAATCGGCTCAATCCCCCACCAAAGCGGCCCTGGGTCACCCAAGCCCAGCATCTGCCGCGGCCAGCTTGCGTTGGACAACACATAAAAAAGCGTTACACCCAAGCCACTCACCATGCCGGCCACCGCACCCCAGCCGGTGGTGCGCATCCAAAAAATGCCCAGCACCAGTGCCGGAAAAAAAGCCGCTGCCGCCAGCGAAAACGCTGCTGACACCATGAAGACAATGTCCGCTGGGCGCTGCGCCGCCACGTAGGCAGCCGCCAAGGCCACCACCAACAGCAACACCTTGGAAAGCGTCACCCGTCGCGCCGTGGAAGCCGTGCGGTCAATCATCTTGTAGTAAACGTCGTGGCTGAGCGCATTGGCTACCGTAAGCAACAAGCCATCGGCGGTTGATAAAGCCGCGGCCATGCCGCCTGCGGCCACCAGCGCCGACACCACAAAAGGCAAGCCGGCGATTTCGGCTGCCGCTAAGGCAATGATGTCACCGCCCAGGCTAAGCTCGTTCAATTGCAGCAAGCCGTCGGCGTTCACGTCTTCCACCCGCAGCAGGTCGGGTGCCACGGTTTGCCACGCACTGACCCAACTGGGTAACGCGTCAATCGGCGAGCCGACCAAAGAAAAAAACACCTCATGCTTCACCAACACCGCCAACGCAGGCGCCGTGAGGTACAGCAACAGCACAAAAAACACCGTCCACACCACCGAGAGTCGCGCCTGATGCACCGTGGGGGTGGTGTAGTAACGCACCAAGATATGGGGCAAAGCCGCGGTACCCACCACCAAACAAAAAATCAAGGCGAAGAAATTTCGCCGCTCGTTGTGATCCACCTCACCGACCCGATCGGCACGGGCAAACGGCTGGGCGTGCGGCGGCATGCCGTCAAGCGGCAAGGCTTTGCGTTCAATCCGCGCCAACTCCTCCAACCACAACTGCTTGGCCTCCTCCACAGTGCGTGGCAGCCGCGCCAGCTCACGCACCACCGCACGCTGCTGCCACGCTGGCGCGTTTTGCGCACGCAACACTTGGAGCTGGGCCTGCGCCGCTTCACGTTGCTGGCGCAACGCCTGCTCGGGTTGGGCCAACTGCATTTGTAGCTGCTCATAACGCTCGGCGTACCAGCCGCGCACCGCCGACTCGGCCGGGTCATGCATCAGCTGCTGCTCTTTAACACCAACCGCTTCGAGTTGGGCCACATAAGCCAACGGCGGTACAGGGTTGTCGGTTTGCTTGATCGATAACCATGTCACGGGCAGCAAAAAGGCCAAAATGAGCACGATGTACTGCGCCACTTGAGTCCAGGTGATGGCTCGCATGCCGCCCAAAAAAGAACACACCAAAACCCCACCCAACCCCAAAAACACCCCCAATTCAAACGCCACCCCAAGCAGCCGCGACACAATCAAACCGACCCCCACAATTTGTGCCACCACATAGGTGAACGACACCACAATCACCGCCACCACACCAATCAAACGCGGCCAGGGCTCGCCGTAGCGCGCGCCCAAAAAGTCGGGCACGGTGTATTGGCCAAATTTGCGCAAATACGGCGCCAGTAAAAACGCCACCAAACAAAAGCCACCGGTCCAACCCAGTAAAAAAGCCAAACCGTCAAAGCCCGACAAATACAACGCCCCCGCCAAACCCATGAACGACGCCGCCGACATCCAATCGGCCGCCGTGGCCATGCCGTTGTACATGGCCGGTACGCGTCGGTCGGCCACGTAGTAGGCGTCGGGTTGGGTGGTACGGCAGGCCAAACCAATGCCGGCATACACCAATACGGTGCCAACCAAAAACCCCAAACCAAGCCAAGCCTTGGGCACACCCATCCATTCCAGCGCCATCAACGCCAGCACAGCAATCAACAACAACAGCACCCAACCACCGTACAGTTGGTGCAAGCGCCGAACGTTAAGGTTTGAGGCCACGGCTTTAGCGACTCCGCCCTGGGCGTTCGGGCGCGTTCTCGGCGCCATCGCTGGCTTGGCGCTCGAGCATGTCAAAGCGGCGATCCAGTTGCCGCATACCCCACGCATACACCAGCACCAACAGCCAAAACCCCACCAAAGCGCCCTGGGCAGTCCACCCGTACACCCGCGCCCACGGCGTTTGGCTGGGCGCCAGCGAAGACACCAACCAGGGCACACCAAATACCAACACCAACCACACCACGCCCAGCGTCCATGTCAGGCGCACCGTGCCGCGCCAGTGGCGCTGGCGTCTCTCAAGTGGCGTAAGGCGAGACTGGCTCATGGCCAAGCATGATGCCACGCCCATTTGGCTCTAGCCAGCACCAAAAGCGTGCAGTACAGTGCAGCCATGCCGCTTGCGCCAGCGACTGCACCCGTCCCATCGGTCGCGGACAACACCGCCACCGACATGGCGCTGCTCGGCCAACCGGTGGGTAGCTTGTTGCGGCGGCAGCCGGTCTACGCACCGCTGCAAGCCACTGCACAACAGGTTGCCCAAATCATGCAAGACCAGGGCGTGAGCTCGGTGCTGCTGGTTGAAGACGGACGGCTGCACGGCATCGTGACCGACCGCGATTTGCGCAACCGGCTGCTGGCCAAGGGCTTGCCCGCCGACACACCGGTGGTGCAGCTGGCCACCATGAACCCCCATACGGCACAAGCCAACGAGCCGCTTTTTAAGGCCCTCATGACGATGGCCAGGCACGACATTCACCACCTACCGGTGATGCATGAAGACAACGTGACCGGCATGCTCAGCACCCAGTCGGTGACCCATTGGCTTAGCACCTCGCCGGTTTTTTTAGCCAGCACCATTCACCGCCAAAACGACCTGGCGGGCCTGATGTACGCCGCTCAAACGGTGCCGCAGCTGCTCGCACGCATGGCACAAAACCACGCCACGGCGCAAAGCATAGGCCATGTGGTCACCAGCATCACCGACGCGGTGACGGTACGTTTGTTACAAATGGCCGAGACCGAGTTGGGCCCACCCCCGGTTGATTACGCTTGGGTGGCCGCAGGCTCGCAGGGCCGCAGTGAGCAAACCGCACAAACCGATCAAGACAACTGTCTGGTGCTGGCTGACACCTATCGCGCCACCCACCACGCCGACTATTTTCAAGCCCTGGCAACCCGGGTTTGTGACGGCCTCAACGCCTGTGGCTACGTCTACTGCCCGGGCGAGATGATGGCCATGAACCCCACATGGCGAATGTCGCTGAGCGCTTGGACGCAATGTTTCAGCCATTGGATCGCGCAACCCGACCCCAAGGCGCTGATGCTCACCAGCGTGTTTTTTGATTTGCGAGCGGTGTATGGTCAAGCCAACCTGCTCAGCAGCTTGCGCCAAGGCGTTTTGGAACAAGCCAAGGGAAACGGTATTTTTCTTGCGCATCTCATTCGCAACGCGCTTTCCCACACCCCACCGCTTGGTCTATGGGGGCGGCTGCAAACCGCGCGCACCGGCGAGCATCGTGGCACGATTGACCTCAAGCACAGAGGCTTGGTTCCCATTGTTGACCTGGCCCGGGTGTACGCGCTGGCTGGGCAAGTGGAAGCCGTGAACACCATGGAGCGCTTAAGCCACAGCACCCAAGGCGGCGAAGTAAGCGTGGAAGGCGCACGCGATTTACTCGACACATGGGCGTACCTAAGCGATTTGCGGATACAACATCAACGCAGGCAAATTGAATGCGGCGAGGCGCCGAATAACTTTTTAAAACCGAGCGAGTTATCGAATTTTGAGCGTCAGCATCTCAAGCAAGCGTTCGCCACCATCGCCACCTTGCAAGAAGCCCTTGGTCAGCGCCATCAGGCGGGCCGGCTGTAAGACGGCAACGCCAAGCCTCAACCCATTGCTAGTAACGCAGCCGGGCCTGCCAGGTTTGGCGCGCGGCGTGCAGCGCTTGCGCCAACGTCACAATCCCTTGGGCCTGCAACAAGGGCATCAAGCGC
>Ga0181577_10002682_pt1 | contig 13873 bp, 16 predicted proteins | sample 101ome_21_FD_132468 | JGI IMG/M metagenome (GOLD analysis project Ga0181577, IMG submission 132468) | Coastal salt marsh microbial communities from the Groves Creek Marsh, Skidaway Island, Georgia - 101413BT metaG (megahit assembly) | ecosystem: Environmental > Aquatic > Marine > Intertidal...
GGTGTGACATTTAACGGTAGACAATTGTATGACGATGCAACTCAAGAAATTCAAGCGTTAAGAGAAAGAATTAGAGACGAGTTCGAATTACCACCAGATTTCATGGTAGGATAATATGGCTCGTAATTTCTACTTTTCAGAAAAAGTACAATCAGAGATCAACCTGTATGAAGATTTAGTCATAGAGGCTTTAAAGATCTATGGTCAAGACGTTTATTACATACCTCGTGATTTAATGAACGAAGATTTTTTGCTAGGAGATGATCCAACATCAAATTTTAACTCTGCTCAAAAAATTGAGATGTACATTGAAAACGTAGAAGGATTTGATGGTGAAGGAGATCTTTTTACAAGATTTGGCGTTGAGATTAGAGATGAGTGCACATTTATCGTGTCAAGAACACGTTGGGGAAATCAAATTAAAAGATTTCAAAATTCAGGAATTGAAATACTAAGGCCAGCAGAAGGTGATTTGATTTATCTACCTCTTACACAATCAATGTTTCAAATAAATCACGTAGAACATGAACAGCCTTTTTATCAAGTTCAAAATGTTCCAGTTTATAAAATGCGTTGTACATTATTTGAATATACTGGAGAAGATTTTGATACAGGTGTTGAAGGTATTGATCAGATTGAAAGAGATTACGCATATCAGTATGTTATTAAGCTTCTTGGTCCTAAGAAACCTAAAGCTAGAGCTGTGTTGGGGCCATAATGGGTAAAGTTAGTCAATTAGTTATAGTAGATAGTGGAAATTATTTTACAGTAGCACCAACTGTTATTGTAGAATTTCCATATTATGATAGTGCTAATTTGTATGGTTTTTCTGATTCTGCAAAATTTGGTTGTGCATCTTTATATCATGACAGTAACAGTGTTATGAGCTTAATTGATAGTGATATAACTTCTGATAGAAATGGAAGCTTAGCATCTAGTGAAATCTCATTTTGGTATTACACTGATTCAAATAGAAAATGCACTTTAGCATGGACACCTAAAGTAAAGTTAATGTCAGATGGTTCAGGCCAATTTGGAGTAGTGTATAATGTTGATCCAGCTTACAAGACGTTAGGAGGTATTGGAAATACGTTAAATCATTGGAATACTAGCCGTGCTATTACTCCTGGTCAATGGAACTTTTTACATGTCGCTGTGACTGATAGTAATATTTCAGTTGGTGTTGATAGTGATGCTTCTTTCTTTACATTTAGAGGAAATGACGGAGTTTCTGCTCCTGGCGGATTTTTAGATAGTGGGACTCAATTTAGATTAGGAAATGATGCTGATAGTATAGGCCCAACCGGTTATACTTCTGATGCCGTTCCTACTCCAGTGTTTAATTATGGATTTCCTGGAAAAATAGACAATTTTACATTTACTACTTTAGATAATGGAATTTTTGATTCTGCGCAATGCACACGTGTCCCAGATTCTGCAGATGATTATTATTTTAATACTATTCCTATGATTCATCAGCGTTTTGATTATCGTAGAGCAAAGGGAGTAGCTGTAATTGATTCTGCAGCCTTAGGTGGCACCGGTGCAATTACAAGTATACACGTATCTGATTCTGGATGTGGCTATACAAGAATACCTCGTGTAACAATCATAGATAATAGAGTTAATGATAGTGATTATCAAATTGGAGATAGCGTAGGTCAAACTTTAAGTGGTGGTCAGCTTATGACTGGCGAAGTAACGAGATATAAGCTTGATTCAGCTGGAGATTCGGATAGATACTTATATGTAGCTCATGTAGGATCAGATGATGGTGTCTTGAGAACATTCGAAGAGAATATTACTGTATTAAATAGAACATACAAAAATGGACAACGAGCTACTACAGGTTTGAAAGCTATTGGTGTTGGAGAAGACAATAAATTATCTAACACAGAACAAAACAATGAATTTACTGAATCTTATATCGATGATTTCTTAGATTTTACTGAAACTAATCCGTTTGGCGATCCAGAGGATCAATAATGTTTGGACCATACTTTTATCACGAAAAAATACGTAAATCTGTTGCTCTTTTTGGCAGATTATTCAATAATATTTACGTAGTTCGTAAAAATTCATCAGGTGGTGTTCTTAATCAACTAAAAGTTCCGCTTGCGTATGCTCCAAAAATGAAATATTTAGAGAGAATACGTGAAAATCCAGAGTTGCCTGGTGATCAAAAAGTAGCATTAAAGCTTCCTCGAATGTCATTTGAAATCACGGCAATTGATTATGACACCACTCGTCAGTTGACTAAAGTGAGTAATTTTAAGGCAATTACTGGAGGTACTTCTTCTAGGCAAAAATTTTACTCACCTGTTCCATATAATATTGATTTTGCGTTAAATATTTTTGCTAAGAACCAAGATGATGCACTGCAAATTGTAGAGCAGATTCTTCCTACATTTAATCCTCAATATACTATTACAATATTGCCGTTCTTAGAGCAATATCCTGATTTTAAGGAAGATATTCCTGTCATAATTCAATCAGTGACTTTTACTGACGATTACGAAGGATCATATGAAACTAGAAGGACTATTATGTATACAATAGCCTTTCAAATGAAAGTAAGCTTCTATGGTCCAATAGGAACTCAAGATATCATTCGCACCACCACTGCAAATCTGTTCGATATGGATAGATTGGGTACTGATTCGGATGCATTTTTAGAAGCTGTTACTGTAGAACCTAATCCTACAAGCATTTTTGGAATGCCTGATAGCGATTTTGGATTTAGTACTACTATTACTGGAGTAGAATAATGACTATTACGTTAAGAAGCACCAAAGGAAGTGAGCTCTCATTTGCCGAGCTTGATGGTAATTTCCAAGACCTAGATCTCAGAGCTTCACAAAATGCTAATAATATTAGTAATATGGACTCTGATTTAGCTTATTATATTGGAATTGTAAACGCGTTAGATTCAGGTTTTGATTCTGACGTACTGGCACTTAATGCTAGAGTTGGTCCTTTAGAAGCACAACAGGCTTTGAACACAAATAACATTGCCAATTTGCTTACTGATGTTTCCACTAATACAGGCAATATATCAACTCTTCAATCAAGTGTCGGTACGAATACATCTAATATAAGTACTAATACAGGAAATATTGGAACACTTACAACTACGACAGGGACGCACACTAGCCAGATCGGTGCATTACTAGTCAACGTTGCAAATAATGATTCTGACATTGCGCTTTTATATGATATGCGAAATGATAATAAAGAAAGACTAGATTCGGTAGATGTTAATTACATAAGTTTATCTACATTGAAGAGTGTAACTGCGGCATCAATTGATTTTGCAGATTTCCAATCAAGGATTGCTGCCCTATAGGTGATAAATGGATAATGACGATGATAAGAATGTTCAGAATGACTATGAATATTCTAGAGCTACATATTATGAATTGATAGAAAAAGGCAGAGAAAGCTTAGATATGATGATAGAAGTTGCTCGAGAATCAGAGCATCCAAGAGCATATGAAGTTTTATCTGGACTAATAAAGAATATATCAGAAGTGAATGATAAATTGATGGACTTGAATAAAAAGAATAAGGACATCAAAAAAGACGAAGTTAAGCAGATTGCAAATACAACAAATAATAATTTGTTTTTAAGCTCTACTGCAGATCTTCAAAAATTATTGAATGGTAAGGATGATAGTGTAATAGATGTCACAGCAAGAGACGTATCTAGGGAATCCTCAGGTTAAAAGAGATGGTGTCGTACAAGAATGGACACAAGAACTTGTAGAGGAATATTCAAGATGTATGAAAGATCCCATTTACTTTGCAGAACATTATTGTAAAGTAATTTCACTTGATAAGGGCTTAGTTCCATTTGCACTTTATCCTTATCAGAAAAAAATGTTTGAGACATTCAATGAGCATCGGTTTAACATTGTACTGGCTTGTAGACAATCGGGAAAATCAATTTCCGCATGTGCCTACTTGCTCTGGTACGCGTTGTTTCATCCAGAGCAAACTATCGCGATCCTCGCGAATAAGGGAGCTACCGCTCGTGAGATGCTTGCACGCGTCACCCTCATGCTCGAAAACACCCCGTTTTTTCTGCAGCCGGGATGTAAAGGACTAAACAAAGGTACAATCGAGTTTAGCAACAACTCAAGAATTTTAGCAGCTGCAACATCCGGATCTTCTATTCGTGGTCTTTCAGTAAATCTTCTTTATCTCGATGAGTTTGCTTTTGTCGAAAAGGCAGCCGAATTCTATACATCTACATATCCGGTTATTTCATCAGGTACTAACACTAAAGTAATTGTAACCTCTACTGCAAATGGTATCGGCAACACTTTTCATAAAATTTGGGAAGGTGCAATGCAGGGGGTGAATGAATTTAAGTCTTTTAGAGTTGATTGGTGGGATGTACCAGGTCGTGATGAGCAATGGAAAATACAAACGGTTGCAAACACTTCTCAACTACAGTTTGATCAGGAATTTGGGAATACTTTTTTTGGTACTGGTGATACACTAATTGGGGCTGAAACTCTTATGAGTTTACGAGCTAAAAATCCAAAACGTTTTCTTGAAGGAGGTGCGCTAGCTGTATATGAGGAGACGGTGGAAAAGCACAATTATGTCATAACTGTAGATGTAGCGAAGGGAAGAGGTCAGGATTATTCTACTTTTACGGTGATCGATATTAGCACTAGACCTTTTAAGCAGGTAGCTGTTTATCGCAATAATGCTATCTCTCCTTTACTCTTCCCTGATATTATATATAAGTACGCAGTTTCTTACAATGAAGCTTATGTTGTAATTGAATCAAATGATCAGGGATCTGTAGTGTGCAATGGGTTGTACCACGATTTAGAATATGAAAACGTGCACGTTGAATCCACAGTTAAAGCTAATGCTATTGGCATTGAAATTACACGTAGAAGTAAAAGAATCGGATGTTCAGCGATTAAAGATTTGCTTGAAACAGGAAAACTCGAAGTCTGTGATGAGAATACTATCTTAGAAATTTCTACGTTTGAAGCAAAGGGACAATCATATGAAGCATCTGACGGTAATCATGATGACTTGATGATGAATCTTGTAATGTTTGGTTATTTCACTGCAACAAATTCATTTGCTGATTTAACAGATATTGATATTAAACAGATGCTTTTCGAACAAAGAAGAAGAGAAATTGAAGAAGATATTGTGCCATTTGGCTATATTGATAACGGAAGTGATTTTATAGAAACTTTGGAAAGAAGACCTGATGATAAATGGCAAATTCAAGACTATGATCCAGATTTTGGCGGTGGTGAAGTCGTATATGATAGAGAATGGTAAAATTATAAATAATAGCATATTGAACAATAACCGTATTATGTAATCATATCATTAGTAGAAGGAAACAAACACATGGCACTCGGAACACCGTCTGAAAGTCCTGCGGTTGTTGTAAAAGAGATAGATCTGACTGGTGGCGTTCCAAACGTTCAGTCGACTACTGGCGCAATCGTTGGTAATTTTCGTTGGGGTCCGGTTGAAGAAAGAACTCTTGTCAATAATGAAGCGACATTAGTTGACACTTTCGCCAATCCAGACTCTGACACTACAATAGATTTTCATTCGGCTGCTTATTTCTTACGTTATACTAGCTCATTGCAAGTTGTACGAGAAGTAACATCAGCCGCTAAAAACTCTCGTTCAACAGTTGGACAACTTAAAACTGACAGTGATGGTTCACTGGCAACAACAATTGTTAAAAACGAAATCGATTTTAATTCACAAAAATCATCATTATCAGCAGCAAGTCACACCTTTGTAGCAAAATACCCAGGTGAACTTGGAAACTCTTTGAAAGTAAGCTTACTTGCTTCAGATTCAGCAAATGGCGTAACATTTGCAAATTGGACATACGCTGATGAATTTGATAAAGCTCCTGGAACATCAGTATATGCAACTGGTAGAGGTGCATCAAGAGATGAAGTTCATGTTGCTGTCGTTGACAGTGGCGGTGAATTTACCGGTACAGCTGGTACAATTCTTGAAACTTTCCCATTCTTGTCACTTGCTGATGATGCTAAAAACACTGATGGGACAACAAACTATATTGAGGATGTAATTAACGAACGTTCTGAATATATTTGGATGGTAGGTTTTGATTCAGATTATAATGTAGCAGGTGCAGGTACAACCTCATCAAACGGTAAATCATATGCCGTTAATACTACTACACTTGCTTCAGACTATCCAATGGCACAGGGCGTTAATTCAAGTCCTCTTACAACATCTGAAATTCTCACAGGATTCGATTTATTCGAAGATCGTGATCAAGTAGAAGTAGACTTCTTGATTGCTCCTGGAATGAATGCTCGTGTAGATCAAACAACAGTTGTTAATGATCTAGTTGCTACTGCAAGCTCTCTTCGTAAAGATTGTATTGTAGTTGCATCACCAGCACGTACTGATGTTGTAAATGTCACAAATGCTGCAACTGCAACAACAAATGTAATTGCAACAGGTAATACATTTACTAACTCATCATACCTTGTGATGGATAATAACTATCTGAAGGTATATGATAAGTACAATGATCAATATATCTACATTCCTGCCGCATCTTCAATTGCTGGCCTTTGTGCTGCAACTGATATTAACAGAGGCCCTTGGTTCTCTCCTGCAGGTATTCGTAGAGGTAATTTGTTGGGTATCACGGCTCTTGCCTGGACTCCTAACAAATCGCAAAGAGATCAACTCTACAAAGCTGACATTAACCCAATTGCAAATATTCCTGGTCAAGGTACACTGCTTTACGGAGATAAGACAATGCTTGGACGTCCTTCAGCATTTGATCGTGTCAATGTACGTAGATTGTTCCTTGTTCTTGAAAGAGCAATTGCAAGAGCAGCACAATCATCGCTCTTTGAGTTCAATGATGAGTTTACTCGTGCAGAGTTCGTCAACATTGTCGAACCAGTTCTTAGAGAAGTCAAAGGTAGACGTGGTATCACTGATTTCCGCGTTGTCTGTGACGAGACTAATAACACTCCTGCAATCATTGATCGCAATGAGTTCATCGCAAACATCTTCATCAAACCAGCACGTTCAATCAACTACATCACTCTAAACTTTGTAGCTGTAAGAACAGGTGTTGACTTTGAAGAAGTAGTTGGCACGGTTTAAGGAGGTAACGAACAATGGCTATTCTCGGAGTAGATGACTTTAAGTCAAAGCTGAGAGGCGGCGGTGCTCGTCCTAACCTCTTCCAAGTAACAATCAACTATCCAGGATTTGCAAATGGCGATGCTGAATTGACTTCATTCTTATGTGAAGCAGCAAGTCTTCCTGGCTCAACTTTCGGTGTTATTCCAGTACCATTTAGAGGACGTATTCTCAAAATGGCTGGTGATCGTACATTCGGTGATTGGGAAACCACTATCATCAATGACACCGATTTCGCAGTCAGAGATGCAATTGAACGTTGGATGAATGGTATCAATGCACATTCTGCAAATACCGGTCTGACTACACCAATTGCATATGAAGCAGATTTGAAAGTTGAACAACTTGATCGTTCAGGCGATGTTCTAAAGACTTATAACTTTAGAGGTGCGTATCCAACTACATTAAGTGATATTTCGGTATCATACGCTGAAGTTGATGCGATTGAACGTTTCACATGTACATGGTCTTACCAGTACTTCGAAACTAACACAACTACATAAATATATAAAGAGAGCCGGTCAAATGGCTGGCTCTCTTTTTCTCTAATTAGGATTTGAAAATGGCGGAAGATTTTTCTAGTAATGAAGGCATTAAGATTTTTGGTTTTGAAATCAAACGTGCTAAGAAAAAGGAAGAAGTAAAAGCTCCTTCTATTGTGCCGCCTCGAGATGATGAGGGTGGTAGTTACGCAACTGCTTCCGGCACACATTACGGCCAGTATCTTAACCTTGGTGATGATGATTCAAAGGATAATTATCAGTTAATTATGAAGTATCGTGGTAATGCTATGCATCCTGAAGTAGATGCTGCTATTGAAGACATTGTCAATGAAGCAATTACTGGATCGGAATTAACTCAAACACTTGAGTTAAATTTAGAAAATTTACAAGTTTCAAAAAGTATTAAAAATAAACTTGTAGAAGAATTTGATATAATTTATTCTATGCTTAACTTTAGAGAGTTAGGGCACGATATCTTTAGACGTTGGTATGTTGATGGTAGACTTTATCATCATCTCATTGTTAATGAAGCCAATCCAAAAGAAGGTATTATTGAAATTAGACCTATTGATGCTGCTAAGATGCGCAAGGTCAAAAGAATTAAAAAGAAAAAAGATCAAAAAACCGGTGCTGACATTATTGAGAAAACAGAAGAGTTTTTTGTTTTTCAAGAAAAACCAGGTGTTTCAAAAACTGGCGTGAAAATGACAAATGATTCTGTGAGTTATGTAACTTCAGGTCTTTTAAGTGAAGATAGAAAAAAGATTATATCATTCTTGCATAAAGCTCTTAAGCCTATTAACCAGCTAAGAATGATGGAAGATTCGCTGGTAATTTATCGACTAGCTCGTGCGCCTGAAAGAAGAATCTTTTATGTAGATGTAGGTAACTTGCCACGAGGTAAAGCTGAACAATACATGAAAGATATTATGACAAAATATCGTAATAAATTGGTGTATGATGCTGCTACTGGTCAGATTAAAGATGATCGCAAGCACATGTCTATGCTTGAAGATTTTTGGCTTCCTCGCCGTGAAGGTGGTAAAGGAACAGAAATTAGTACTCTTCCTGGTGGTGAAAACTTAGGTCAGATTGAAGATGTTATCTTTTTCCAAAAGAAAGTTTTCAGATCTCTCAATGTTCCTTTGAATAGATTGGAGCAAGAGCAGCAATTCTCACTGGGTAGATCTACTGAAATTACAAGAGATGAGTTAAAGTTCCAAAAGTTTATTGACAGACTTCGTATGAGATTTGCTCATCTGTTCTATGGTATTCTGAAAAAGCAACTTATCCTCAAAGGTATTTGTACAGAAGAGGATTGGGAAGATTGGAAGAATGATATATCTGTTGATTTTGTAAGAGATAATCAATTTGTAGAATTAAGAGATATGGAAGTAATGAGAGAAAGAATTGCTACTCTTGATCAAATTGCGAACTATGTCGGAGAATATTTTTCGAAAGAATGGGTACAGCAAAATGTACTTAGATTAACTGAAGAAGAAATTCAACAGATGAAAAAAGAAATAGATGGAGAAGAAGCTTCAGAGCCTGAAGAAGAACCTCAGCCTGAAAAACAAGCTCCAGTCTATCAACTGCAACCAGTTGGAACTCAACCAACTCAAGGAGATAAATGATGAGTGAAGATGTGGCACAAGATGCTATTGAAGTCCCAAATGTACAAGATTTGATCAATCAAGCAATTGAAAAAGATTATAATGGTGCTAATAAAGTGTTTGGTGATATTATGACTCTTAAAATGAATGATATGCTTGATCAAGAAAAAATTAGACTTGCAGATAATATCTTTAATGGAGTCGAAGATGAGCCAGAAGAAGATGATACTGACGAGGACCAGCTCGAACTTGACCTTGAAGGAGAGGGCGAGTCTGAATCGGATGAAGAAGATGATGAGGAAGATGATGAATCAGAAGATGATGAAGAAGAATAAATTGTTCTAAATAGAAAAAATAAATTTTATAAATAATAGTATCGAAATGAAAAATTTTTCACAACTCAGAGAACTGACTGGAAGAAAACCTGAAGGCCAATTAGTGGTAAATAAAAAATTAGGTCGGATCCAGGTGCAGGTATATAAAGAGAGAAATGGATTTGTTTCGTATGTTGATGGTGATCGGCTAGATCGTTATAGATCTAAAAAAGAAGCTGAAAAAGCATCAACAGAATTTGTAAAGGTATTAAAAAAATGAAGCTGATAGCTGAATATACTGAAGACCAATTGGAAGTTGTCACTGAGGCAACTAAAGATGGCGGCAAAAAATATGCTATTGAAGGTGTATTCATGTCAGCCGAACAAAAGAATCGTAACGGTAGAATATATCCACGCATGGTTATGGAAGGTGCAGTTGACAAGTATGTCACTGAACAAGTAGCCAAAGGACGTGCTGTAGGTGAGCTCAATCACCCTGAAGGACCTACTGTTAATCTAGATAAAGTTTCTCACAAGATCGAATCCCTTGATTGGAAAGGTAATGATGTTGTGGGCAAGGCGACTATTTTGGAAACTCCTATGGGTCAAATCGTTAGAGGTTTGCTGGATGGGGGAGTCAAACTAGGCGTTTCAACTCGTGGTATGGGAAGCCTCGAGAATCGTGGTGGCGCAATGATCGTTAAGCCAGATTTCTTGCTTAATGCGGTCGATATTGTTCAAGATCCATCTGCTCCTAGCGCTTTTGTTAATGGGGTTATGGAAGGTGTTGAATGGGTATGGAACAACGGCATCATCGAAGCTCAGGCAATTGAAAAGATAGAGACTGAAATTAAGAAAGCTTCTCGAACTGATCTCTATGAGACGCAGGTTCGTGAGTTTAAGAATTTCCTCTCGTTGCTCAAATCTAAATAAAAAAGGAGTCAATTATGACTGAAGATCAAATCGTTGAAGATCAGGAAGTTGAACTCCATGACGATGACAACGAAGTCGTGGAAGAAGCTCACGATCTGAAGAATGCTGAAGCACAGTCAGTTGGTGCAACCGATAAAGCCGGTGAAGCAACTAAAAAGGCACCGCCTCGTAAAGGTGACAATACGAAGCAGGATCCAATGCCTAAGACTAAAGGTGGCATGATTGCCGCTGCTGTAGGCGCAATGCAGGGTATGAACAAAGAAAAACTTTCTGGTGTTCTTACAACTGTCATGGCAAGCACAGAAGCTGATGCATTTGATGGTGAAGCAATTGCTGAAACCAAAGCACAACTTGACTACAAAGCTGATTTCAAAGAAGACCTGAATGCTCTGGTTAACGATGAAGCAACTTTGTCAGAAGAGTTTAAGGCAAAAGCTGAAACAATTTTTGAAGCAGCTATCAAGTCAAAGCTTGCTGAAGAAATTGATCGTCTCGAAGAAGCCTACAACGAAGAACTCGAAGCTGAAGTTGAATCAACTAAAGCTGAGCTCGTTGAAAAAGTCGACAGCTATCTTAACTACGTAGTTGAGACATGGATGGAAGAAAATAAACTTGCTATCCAAAATGGCTTGCGTACTGAAATTGCAGAAAACTTTATGCTCAAGTTGAAAGACTTGTTCACAGAGTCTTATGTAGAAGTACCTGAGTCAAAAGTTGACCTGGTTGACGAACTAGCTTCAGAAGTAGCAGAACTCGAAGAATCTTTGAATGCTACAACTGAAAAAGCTATCTCAATGCAAGAAGAAGTCGAAATGCTGAAGCGTGAAAAAATTATTCGCGAACATTCAAGCGACTTGGCTGAAACACAAGTTGAGAAACTAAATTCTTTGGTAGAAGACATTGATTTTGAAGACGAAGAAACTTTTGCACAAAAAGTTTCTACCGTTAAGGAATCATATTTCACCAAGAAAATCACTGAGGCAGCTGACATTGAAGAAGATGACGATGGTGAAGATGCACCTATCGTAGCTTCTGACACTATGGCTCAGTATCTTTCTGCAATCCAAAAAACTAACAAATAATTTGGGAGTCCAAAAAAATGCAAACTGTATCTTACGATCAGCTGATGGAAAAATGGGCACCGGTACTGAATGAAGAGTCAGCTGGTGCAATTAAAGACCATCACAGAAAAGCTGTTACTGCAGCTATTCTCGAAAACCAAGAGCGTGCACTTCGCGAAGAAGGCCTTCTTAACGAAGATGCTCCAACCAATAACACTTCAAACGTAGCTAACTGGAATCCAGTTCTTATTGCTCTGGTACGTCGCGCGATGCCAAATCTGATGGCATATGATATGTGTGGTGTTCAGCCAATGTCTGGTCCAACCGGCCTCATCTTTGCGATGAAGTCACGTTACGAAACAACTCGCGCTGGTGCAACTGCCGGCAATGAAGCGCTGTTTCAAGAAGCTATCACTGGTTTCTCTGGTGATTCAAACGGCACTCAAGATTCTGATACTTCAGGTCTTTCTGGTAAAGTAGCTGGTCCAGACAGCACCATTGACGATAACCGTATTGGTCCAGATTTCGGTGGAGCAATGCCATTGGCATCTGCAGAAGCTTTGGGCTCAGGTCATGGTCATACTGACTTTGCAGAAATGGGTTTCACCATTGAGAAAGCAACAGTCACTGCTAAGTCACGTGCACTGAAAGCTGAATACTCACTGGAACTGGCTCAGGACTTGAAAGCTATTCATGGACTGGACGCTGAAACAGAACTGGCTAACATTCTCTCAACCGAGATCATGGCTGAAATCAACCGTGAAGTTATCCGTACTGTTAACTCACAGGCTAAGACTGGTGCAACTACTTCTAACACTGCAAACTCAGGTATCTTTGACTTGTCAACAGATGCAGATGGTCGTTGGTCAGTTGAAAAATTCAAGGGTCTGATTGTACAGATCGAGCGTGAAGCTAACCAAATTGCTAAAGACACCCGTCGCGGCAAAGGTAACTTCATGATCTGTTCTTCTGACGTAGCTTCAGCACTGTCAGCTTCTGGCATGCTTGACTACGCTCCAGCAATGAGCACTTCATTGAATGTTGACGATACTGGCAACACATTTGCTGGTGTTCTTAACGGTCGCATGAGAGTCTACATTGACCCATATGCAACTGCAGATTACGTAAATGTTGGCTATAAGGGCACAAACCCTTATGATGCAGGTCTCTTCTATTGCCCATACGTTCCACTAACAATGGTACGTGCAGTAGGTGAGGAAACCTTCCAGCCGAAAATTGGCTTTAAGACTCGCTACGGCATGGTCTCAAATCCATTCGTTGATCCAACTAACATGTCTGGTCGCGACGGTCTGGCAGCTGCTAAATCTAACCAGTACTATCGTATCTTCCGCGTGGACAATATCCTCGCCTAATAATAAGAAACGAGAAGAAAATAACCTGGGAGCCCTTCGGGGCTCCCTTTTTAATATGTTTTTGATATAAATAGAAACATGGCAACTTTAACTGATAATTTCAATTACCTTCAACCTACAAGTTTTAAGGTAACAATTGATAGAAGAAATTACCCTAACCTTGAGTTTTTCTGTCAAACAGTAACTCATCCAGGGATGCTTATCACTGCGCCAGAAGTTCCTTTTCGTAGAATTCAAGGTGTCCCATTTCCAGGAGAGTCTATTACTTTCAACGAATTATCTTTGACAATTATATTAGATGAAAATCTTGAATCTTACAATGAAATGTATCTATGGCTTCGTAGATTGCTTGAAACTGATATGAATGATACAAATCCTCTTGATGCTAGTATCACTAATCCATCTCCATTCGCAGATATGACGTTATCAATTTTGTCAAGCCATAACAATCAAACAAAACAAGTTAGATATTTAGATTGTGTACCTACAGCTTTAGGCGATATACAATTTGAATCAACTGCTACAGGTACTGAATTTATTACATATGTAGCTTCATTTAGATTTAGTTATTTCGAGTTGGTATAAATGGCAGAATCAAAAGCAAGACTCATAGCAGGAAATTTCACTACAACAGGAACACCAGCTGACGTCACAGGATCTACCGGAGGAGGCGGTGGTGGTGTAGATTCTGCCACTACACTTGATTTAGTAGATTTTGAAAAGGGTGTATTTAGAATTAACGGTCAAACATTAGATTCGAATCACACCATTGATTCAGCCGATAATGCAATGTCTGCTGGACCTGTTACCGTTGATAGTGGTGTTACACTAACCGTAAATGGATACTGGAGTGTAGTATGAGTCAATTAAATATCAATACTA
>Ga0181577_10002683_pt1 | contig 13872 bp, 11 predicted proteins | sample 101ome_21_FD_132468 | JGI IMG/M metagenome (GOLD analysis project Ga0181577, IMG submission 132468) | Coastal salt marsh microbial communities from the Groves Creek Marsh, Skidaway Island, Georgia - 101413BT metaG (megahit assembly) | ecosystem: Environmental > Aquatic > Marine > Intertidal...
GTCACAAGACGGACACACCAACGTAGTCAACACCGTACACTGGCGTGTATCTAAAGAGGACGGAGATAACTCTGGTTCTTCATACGGCACCGTTGGCCTTGAGCCACCCGGAGAGTCGTTTGTCGAGTGGGATGACATCACCGAAGCAACGGCTGTTGGCTGGGCTAAGGCGGCTCTGGGTGACGAGCAAGTGTCCTCTATTGAAGCGGCTATTGATGCACAGATTGCAGAGCAAGCTAATCCTACAACTGGCACTGGCGTGTCTTGGTAAGATAATGGATGGATCCTCTATCACTTATTGCTATGGCGTCTACAACCTTCAAAGGCATACAGACGCTAGTAAACAGAGGTGCTGAAATTGAGGCTGTGGCTCAAAAACTTGGGCAATGGTACAGCTTTGCATCTGACATTAAAGAAGCTGAAAAAGAAGCTGAAAGTCCCGGCGTCTTTAAAAAGCTCTTTGATGGTAACACTGTTGAGCAACAGGCTCTAAACAGTGTCATAGCTAAAAAGAAATTAGAGGAACAAGAAAAACAAATCCGTGAGTTAATTGTTTGGTCATACGGTGTTGAGACTTACCAAGAGATGATAATGCTCAGACGTAAAATAAAAGCTCAACGCGAACAAGCAATTTATAAACAACGTAAGCGTCAGCGAATGTTATTAGATAGTTTACTTATAGCAGTTGCTACGGCTTTATCAGCCGGTATAATTTACGGCACTGTGATATTAATTAGGAGTGCCTAATGGCTGTTATACCAGAAAACGAACCGCGTTTACAGCGCATAGAAGAAAAGTTAGATAAATTGACTGATACTGTGTCTGAACTTGCAAGAATTGAAGAGCGGCTACTGTCGGTCTTTAAAAGGCTTGATCGCCACGAAAAGCGTTTAGATGATCAGGAAGATGACATAAAAGAACTAAGCAATGATGTGTTGCTGAATACTAAAACATCTAATAATATAGAAAGAATGTTTTGGGTTTGCGTAACTGCTGGTGCATCCCTTGTTGTTTATTTTATGAAATAAAAGGAGTTTAGTATGAAGTATTTATTTTTCTTATTGTTTTCGTGTTCAGTGTTAGCGGATACTGTTATTAATTATGATGACGGTTCTACTTATACTTTAGAGAATTATGAAAAAATATACATCTACAAAGGTAAGCTGTTTACACAACAGAATTACAGCAATGGAAATGTTTATTTTAGGCTTCAAAAAGAACACACTAAAAGAGATTACGTTCCTGATGAAGATGGCACTGACGATCATGCAGTAGGTTCTCACGAATGGTGTAAGGCTTATGTGCCTTGGCACGAAGGTTTGACCTCGACATGATCTCATGGCAACGAGCCTGTGACACTAACAAAGACGGCAAGTACGGCTGTGGTGACACGCGCTTTGATAATTCTGAAGAAGGCGGCGTTTGTAAATAATATGGCTTGGCAAGCTTTAATATCTCCGATAACAAATTTAGTTGGTGGCTACCTCAATAATAAACATGAGCAGGCTCAAGCAAAGCATCAAGCAAAACTACAAGTTATTCAGAACGACGCTGATTGGGAATCTAAGATGGCTGATGCGTCGGCTAATAGCTGGAAAGACGAGTGGTTTGCTCTTTTGTTATCGGCTCCTATTGTTGCTGTTATGTATGGCGTTGGTGTTAATGATGTTACTGTTATGGACAGGGTTCATGATGCTTTTGATGCCTTGGGCAATTTGCCAGAATGGTATCAGTACCTTTTGTTTGTTGCAGTAACAAGTTCATTTGGTATTAAAGGCGCTGATAAGATTATGAAGATGAGAAAGCAATGACGCCCGAAGAGTTAGATAAGTGGCGAGTAGTTCCACGGCTCTTGATGCTGGCTATGCTTGTTATGACCTATCGTGTTGTTGAGTGGTTCATGGGAATCCCAGCACCTACGCTAGAGCAAGCAGGCCTAGTCAGCGTTATGACAGGAGCATTGACAGGTTCGTTTGGATTATTTTTAGGTACTGGCAAAAAAGAATGAGTTATTTTACAAAAGAAGAATTAAGTTGTCAGCACTGCGGTGCGTATAAATTTGATGAAGAATTTTTAAAGGTTTTAAATAACATTAGGGAAGAATGTAATTTTCCTTTTGTTATTAGTTCTGGATACAGATGTACTGAGCATCCTATAGAGGCTTCTAAGTCTCGTGCAGGCGCACATACAACAGGCTGTGCAGTTGATGTAGCTGTACAAGGAGATAAAGCTTTAAAGGTTCTTGAAGTTGCTTTAGCGCATGGCGTTAAACGCATAGGGGTAAATCAAAAAGGAAAAGGACGCTTTATACATTTGGACATGGCAGAAGACGAATATCCTTCTCCTGCTATTTGGTCGTACTGAGGAATATATAAATGGCAAGAAGACCCAGAAAAACTGCTAGTAGAAGACGAGCGCCGATTGGTCGCCCATCTGCACCACCAAAGACAGGAGGCGGTCGCAAACCTGCGCCACCAAAGCGTCCTATAGCGGTTCCAACAGAAGTATCTAGGCCTGTGTCTAAGGCTCCACCAAAAACAGGCGGTGCTAGACCCAGAAGGCCATCAGAGGCTGTATTAAAAAAACGTGCAGAATATGAGCAAGAAGTAAAAAGAAGAAATGAATTAAAAGCGCGTAATACGCAGGGAAAACCTGCGCCTTCTGCACCACCACCCCCGAAAAATTTACAGCTTAGTAGACCTTTTACTGCTGTAGAAAGAAATCAACAACCTCTTTCACTTTCTCAGCCTAGTAGCTCTGTACCTGAACCAACAGTTCAAGTAACAGAAAAACAACCGCCAAAAACACAAAAGGCAGTGGTAACTACGCCTACTTTTCCATCAGATGAAAGAGGCCGCTATTACATTGATCCAAACACCGGACAAAAAGTTTATATTGATGGCAATGGTGGCGGCGGTACTAGGACCCCACCACCTAATGTAGATACTACAGGAGATGGTACGGCAGATCGTTATGATCCTGCGGCTGGTGTAGTCTTTCCAGATATAGGTGGGGTTCCAGAAGAAGCTAAGTTTACTCCTGAAAAAGTAGATACTACAGGCCTTGAAGAAACTGAAGTTATTGAAATGGAAGAGGGCAATATAGGTCGCGCTGAAGTAGATCCTTTTGGGCCTGAGACTAGAGAGCCTGAACCAGACATAGCGCCTTCTGAAGCTCCTCCAACTTCTGTTCGTAAAGCCGCTTCAAGTCGCCGTCGAGTTACAGGCCCTTCAGGAAGCCCTAGAGTTGAAGTTAGGCCTTCAGCGGGTACACGGCCTGCGCCAACCACAGGAGGGGCTACACCAAAAACAACCGTAACTACAACCCCAAAAGTAACTTCTGCGAGTACTGCTACTGCGGGTGCTCCAAAAAACGTTACGGCTCGCACATATGGGGCCGAAACAATCTCTGACAAAGTACAAGATGTAGCAGACGTTGAAGGCGAACTGAGCGAAGGCGCAATTGCAACTATTGAAGATCAAGAGCTTACTGAAAGGGCTGTAGCGGCTGAAAGAGATAAAGAAGTAGAAACACAGGCTTTAGCAGAAGCCGCTGAGTATGAATTATCTCAAGGCGCTTTTGTAGATCCAGTAACTGGTAAGGTTGCTCAAGTTGCAGAAACTGAAGAGGCCGAAGCTCAACAACGAGAAGCTATAACTGGTACGCCTGCCACAGACGGTCAAGCCGCTGAGATTATAGGCAAGGTTGGTTACAAAGCCGCTAAGATGCGAAAAGTCAAAGGTACTGCCGCTAAGGGCGAAGCCGCTGACATGGTTGCAGAAGTTGGTGAACTACCAAAAGAACTAACAGCTACTATTGTAGAAGATCCTGCAACCGTAGAAGCCGCTATTGATGATCAGCCCATTGAAATTCGTGCGGCTGTTGCGGCATTGCCTACAGAGGCTTTGGTATCTTCACAAATGGAAACACTTCTTGCAGGTCTTGAAGATGGTGAAGTGCCTGTATGGGCTAGGGCCGCTGTAGCTTCTGTAGAACAAAAGATGGCGGCAAGAGGCATGACAGCCTCTAACGTAGCTAGAGATGCTTTGTTTAATGCAATTATTCAAAGTGCTATGCCTATTGCACAGTCTAATGCTCAAGCCCTACAGCAAAGGGCCGCTCAGAACCTCTCAAACGAGCAACAAGCCAATGTAGCTCAAGCTAACCTAGATGCACAGCGAAGACTACAAAACACTGCTAATCGCCAAACAGCAGGCTCTCAGACGGCTCAGATGGCACAGCAGATGTCTATGATGCAAAGTCAGTTTGCTCAAGACACGATGATTACTTCTGCGGCTCAATCTCAACAGATGCGTATGCAGAATCTTCAAAATGAACAGCAAGCCGCTATGCAAAGGGCACAACAACAGCAACAAATGAACCTTGCTAATCTGGGCAACGAACAACAAATGGAGATGGCTAATCTCAATTTTGAATTCCAGACTAACAAAGAGAATATGTCTGCTGAAAATACGAGGCGTATGCAAGAGATGCAAGTAGCCGCTGACTTTCTTGCTAAGAATGCTGGCTTTAAGCAACAGATGGAGCTTGCGAACCTAAGCAACGATCAGCAAATGAGGCTTGCGAATCTTAGTGCTTTGAATCAAGCCAGCGCAGATAATCTTAATGCTGCACAGCAAACAGAGCTTGCTAATTTAAATGCTCGTATGCAGACAAATCTTTTGCAGGGGCAGATTGCTTCTCAAATGAATGTTGCACAGTTGAACGCCGATCAACAACGGGCTGTTCAAAATGCGTCAATGGTTGCTAATATGGACATGGCTCAGTTTAATGCTGATCAACAGGTTCAATTAGCTAATAGTAAGTTCATGCAAACTATGGCACTGACGGATTTAAATAATAAACAACAGGCGGCTATGCAGAATGCTACGGCTTTAGCGTCATTAGATCTTGCAAATGCCGATAACCGTACAAAGCTTGCGGCTCAAAATGCTCAAGCCTTTTTGCAAATGGATATGGCTAATTTAAACAATCGTCAACAGGCGGCTATACTAAATGCTCAGATGCAACAACAAGCTTTGTTGTCTGATCAGTCGATGCAGAATGCCGCAAAGCAGTTTAATGCTCAAAGCCAAACGCAAGTAGATCAGTTTAATTCTTCTTTGGCATCACAAATTGAACAGTTTAATGCTTCTCAAATGAATGCAATGGCTCAAGCAAATTTACAATCTCAAACAGCCATAACAACAACTCAAATTGGTGCAAGTGCTCAAATACAGTCTGCTCAGATTGGTGCAAGTGCTCAAATACAGTCTGCACAATTACGATCCGACAGTTCTGAAAGAATTGCAAACGCTCAGATGCAATTACAAGCAAGTCAATTTAATGCAGATCAAGACTTTAGGCGTGAGCAGTTTAACGCCGCTAACGCACAAGCAATTGCACAGGCCGATCTTGCGTGGAAGCGTCAGTTGACGTTGGCTGAGAATGCCGCACAAAATGCCGCTAATCAGCAAAACGCACAAAACGCCTTTAATATGAACTTACAACAACAACAAAATATGTGGCAAGAAGCTAGAGATGGTGCAAACTATCTTAGGCAACAATACGAAAATGAAGAAACGCGAAAGACTCAGCTTTATGCAGTGGCTTTAGGTAACGAAGCGGCGGCAGGAAAAGATTCTAGGACAGGCACAACCGCCTTGAAAAATTTGGTTGACCAACTCTTTCCAGATACAGGGGGCTAAGTAAATGGGATTGTTTAAAAAAGTATTTAAGGGCATTAAAAAAGTTTTTAAAAAAATTGGTAAAGGAATAAAAAGCGCCTTTAAAAAAATTGGAAAATTTATGGGTAAGATCGGTATTATTGGTCAGATTGGTCTTGCGCTTATCCTGCCGGGGGTCGGGCAAGTTCTCTCAGGCTTGTTAGTTGGGACAACGCCGGGAGTCGTTGGAGGACTTGCAGGGGCTTTGCAGGGCATGGGTGCTGTTGGTCAAGCGGCCTCTAGTTTTATTCAAGGCGCTGTAAAAATTGCTTCAAACACTTCCCAGTTTTTCAAAAGCGTTTCTGATGGAGTTACTAAAGTTGTTGGTGACACGATTGGTGCTACTGCACAAAGCCTTGGTATAACTGCTGAAAGTACAATTGGTAAGGGTTTAAGCAATCTTGGTGTCAATATGAATGTAGACGGCTGGGGCGGTGTTTTTACAAACGCTCGAAAGTCTTTTGGAAATATTACAAAAGCCGGTGGTAATATTTTTAACATTTCTCAGCCTGTTGGTGATCCTACAACTACTGCTTTAGCTCAAAAGCAAACACAACTAACAGAATCAGTTTCTGAAAGTCTACAGCCAAAAGCGGAAGGTATGACCACTTTTGATGTAACAAGTCCTGTTGGTGAAACAGTTGTTCAACAGCCCAGCTTACTGACACCTGAGATGCCACGGCCTACTGTAACAACAGTTACATCAGCGCCTCCTACAGTTTTAGAAAGTATTCAGGCTGGTTCTTATACTACGGATGCTACAGGAAGAATTGTACCTAAAGCATCTTTACAGCCAGAAAAATCTTTATTAGATAAAACCAGCGAGTTTTTAACGGGGCAAAGCTTTGATACAAATGTAACGCATGGTCGAGCAAAAATTAGAGAAGCAGTTACTGATTTTCTACCTGAAACTGGAAAGGCTTTGGGTAAAGAAGCGCTGGCACAAGCCGCAGGCCTTTCACCAACAGCAGAAGAAATGACGCCTAGATACTATTCTAGTGCTGTTTCTTTAGCGGCTGTTGATCCGTCTATAGGTCAATCTTTTGGTACAGGGCCTGAGGGAACGCCTTCTGTTCCAATTGAGTTTGGAATAGCACATCCTTATGGCTATATGGCTCAACAATACAATATGAATCAATATGAGCTAACTATGAAAGAAAGAGGATTTGGGGGAGCCGCCTAATGGATATGGACTATATGAATGTTGTTATGCAGGGTAAGCCTATTCCTGGCTCTAGTTTAGTTTCAGATCCAGAAAACCCTGCGCCTTATGAAACTCCTCCAGAATATACAACTATTCATGCGGCTGCAGAATGGATTTTTTCTAGTTTAATAGAAGAAGACCGATACGATAACTTAATACAAAGCCTCCTTGAAGGAATACCTGTTATGGACATTGCACAGGTAATTCTATTTAAAGGGTTTGCAGAAGGTAAGTGGGATGTAAATCTTATGACTCTTTTAATAGAGCCTACCGCATATATTATTATGGCTCTAGCAGAACGGGCAGGCGTAGATTTTGTCATAGAGCGTGGTGAAAATACAGAAGAGGCTGAAGATCAAGCGTTTTTAGGTGTTAAGTTAGCAGAAGAACGAGTAGAAAATCTGAAAAAATTTAAAGAATTAAAAATGCGACTCCCTTTCTTGTCTGTCGAAAGTCAAAATAAATTAGAGGCGGTTCAATCTAATGTAGGGGGAGAAACAATGTTAGAAGAAGAGCAATCAAATGAAAGTCTTTTGAAAGCTCCAGAACAAGAAGGTGTTGAATAATGGTACAAGGAATTGACGCAACATTTAGCCTTTTACAAAAACAGCAACAAGACCGTGCTGATGAGCTTGCAAGGCGCGAAAGAAAAAATGAGCGTAATAAAACTCTTGCTGACTTATTGGTTAAGGGTGGTGTGGCTATTGGAAATGCTTTCTTAGAGCGTAAAACACAAGATTTTATAAATAGCACTGAACAGCGTGGGCTTACGCAAATGGCGGCGGCGGCTGATAATAATGTTGCTAGGTTTCAAAGTTTATTCAAAAAAATTGACGATTCGGGCAAAGGCGCAAAACAGTATTTTATGAATCAACTGAGACCCGGAGCAGAAGAACAATTAAACTCCGAAACAGAAGATTACAGAGAGAATCAAGATATCTATGAAGGAGTTCTTCAAAGGCGACTAAGTGATGCGGCAGACGCCCAAGTAAAAATTATAAACGAAGCAAGAGAAATTATAGAATCTAGAGACATGGATGACTTTGAAGCTAAACTTGACCTACTTCAACAAAGATTTACAGATTCTAATATAGAAGATTTTGTGTTATCTAAAATAACTAACTTTGGTAAAACAAAAGAAGACCTTGCAATAGAAGAAATGTTGGCATTTAAAGATTTTGTAGATAATCAAACTGAAGGAACAAGAGGATATTATGCTAAACAGCTAGAAGATCTTGTTAGAAATTTTGAATTATCTGGAGATTTGGTCTTATCTAAAGCCTTTATGCAAGAAAACGCACAGCGTAGAGTTATGCCTGAAGCCGCAGAAGAAGAAAAAATTGTTACAAAAACAGAAAGGAAAATTGAAGTCTTAAATAACAAATTAATTATTATTGAGCAAGACAAGTCTATGGATAGGACAAAGGCGGGTGCGGATGGGGAACCTTTTTGGGAGCCTCAAGGAGAGCCTAGAATTAGGGCTTTTGGATCTGAAAAGGGCGAAGATATTAATGTTTTGCTAAGTGAAGCAGAGCAAGTTCAAGCATTAGGAAATACGCTTCCTTTTAAAGATTTTTTAGATAAGATGGATGAAGGTAGACTTGACGATTATCATCAAAGGCTAATAGCGGCTGATACAAAACCTTTAGGTATGATTCAAACTTTGGAAGAATACGGAAGATATGTAGATGTAACTCTACAATTCATGGCTGAAAAAGAAACGTATTTAACTCGCGGACAATTGCAATTTGAAGAGGCCGCGATAGCTACGCTTTTAAAGGAGGGTGGTGAATTTTCTGTTTTATTAAGAGAGTATGTAAATCCAAAAACAACGCCAGAAAGACAACAAGAACTTTTACCTTTACTTTTTAAAAGGGCGGCAATGGCGTCACAACAGATATCTAGAAGTACAAGAGATATCGACACAGACGGTTCGGGCTTTCAACCTCAAATTATAGGAACACGGCGCATTGATCAGTCGGCTGTACCAACATTTTAAGGAATTTTAAATGGCTCAATTTATTACTTCCGTTCAAACAGCTTCTGGTGTCGTTGAGGTGACTCACGATGGTACACTGAGCGACGAAGAAATTATACGGAAAGCTAATCAAATGCAAAAACAAAAGGATCTTTTAAAGCCTTTTGAAACGCCCGATATTGGTGTAGAAGCGCCTGTAGAAGAAGAACCTACCGAAGAAAATTTATTAGCTGATATTGCCCAAAGCGTCACAAGAATAGGCGCTGGCCCCGTAGAATTAGCGCGTGATGTTGTAAATACAGCAGGTTCTTATTTAGGCGCAACAGGCGATATTATTTCTGATGACCTTATGAAAAATGCAAAGGCTTCTTTTATTGATGCTTTGTTTATGGGACAAGTAGATCCTAAAGATGTGATAGACGAAGACACAGGAGAATACAAAGAAACTACTACTGTTACAGGAGATGTTTTAAATGTGGCTCCTTATCTCGTAGGAACGGGAGTTATAAAGCAAGGCGTTTCTAAGGCACTGCCTAAACTGAGCGAATATCTTCAGTATGGAATTAGTGGTGTGCTAGCAGATCAAGCTTTATATGCTGGCGATGGTGTATTAGCTAATCAGTTTGTAGATCCTGAAGCACCTGACGAATCCATTATGAAAGATGTTATTGAGTTCATGGCTGTCCAAGAAGATGACACTGTAATGGAAGAAAGACTAAAGGTTACTTTTGAGGGGTTAGCCTGGGGAGGTGCGCTTGGTCTTTTTATGAAGCCTTTTACGATGGCGTCGGGCTTAGTTTTAAAAGGAACCCCCAACGAGCAAGCAGAGCAGGCGCTTGAAGCTTTAAGGGCTGAGTCAAAAAATAAAAGGGGCAACAACCAAAATGTTCACGCTGATCTAAAGTTTAGTGAAACGCCCGAAACTGTTGCTCAAATAGAACAACAGCGCAGTAATCCTATAATGCGCTTTGCTCGTCAGATGTTTACTTCAAGGGGCTATTGGACTACCGGCGCTTATAACGCTGTGAGGGGTAAAGAGTATGCAGAGCGTCAGGTTGTAAAAGAAGCGGAGAATATTGCTAATAGATTAAAAATATCTTTAGATCGTTTAGATTATGATATTCCTGAACAAGATATAAATCAATTTTTACAGAGCCTTAATCTATCAAAAGATCTTCAGGCAGGTGTAATAACTAGGGGAAAGTTTTACGAAGAGGCATATGATATTGCCAAAAAGTTTAATATCCCTAATGATGCAGTAGAGGAACTTATAAATGCTAGGCAGCTTATAGATTCTTTATCTGCACGGCTAATGAACTCAAACATTCCAAACGAACAACTAAAAGAAATTATTGAGTCTAATGTTGGTCAGTATATTAATAGGTCATACAGGCAGTTTGAAGACACTAATTTTAAACCTGATGAAAATTTAAAAGAACAAGTAGTTCAAAAAATTGCTCGTTCTTTTGATGAGCTTTTAAATGAAGAGGGCCTGCCGCTCTCTGAAAGAGAATTGGCTCGTCGTTTAAACATGACCGAAGAAGAAAAACTTGAAGAAGCCTTAAGCATTGTAAATGCAATGCTAGATAAAAGAACAGACTATGCTGGGCTAGATCATTACTCAAAGGCCGTGCGATTAAACAGGGGTATTCTACAAGGCAAAAAAGATATTGATGATGATATCAGAGCTTTATTGGGAGAGATAACAAACCCATCTGAAAATATTGTTTTAACAGTATCTAAGCTTGCCAATTTAGTAGAGAACAATGAGTTTGCTTCTAATCTTTTGCAGGCAGGTAAAAATAAATATTTTTTTTCTAAGCAAACAACAAAGCTTGATGCAAACGGAAACGAAATTGAATACAACGTACCTATATCTGGAACGAACACTGCGCTAGACGGCTTTACTCAAAAGTTTGAAGTTGATGGGGAAATGAAACAGAAGACAACTGTTTACTATACTACTCCAGAGATGGCGGCAGCAATAGCAGGTAGACAATCTCATTTTGAATTGTTTGATAGCGTTCCCCTTCAAACTTACGCCGCTTTAAAGGGCGGCTCTCAAGCCATGAAAACTGTTGCCAGCCACATAACTCATCTTAGAAATATGTTGGGGGGTTTACAGTTCGGGCTGGCTAATGGAATAAACCCGTTTTTTGGTGGGGCCAATTCATTTGAGGTTCTAGTTAATTCTGCAAGAGCGCAAGGAGATGCAGGGCTTGATGAATTGTATGAGCGTTATCTAGGATTAGGCGTTATAAATACTAACGTAAAGGTTAATGAGTTTCGACGGCTAATGCAAGAAGGTGCTGATTTTGGGGTGGGTCAAAACCCAAAAAACTTTTTTTCTAGATTAAGCGGCTTTAACTATGGCCTTCCTGAAAAAGTAGCGCAACCGATTAAGGGGGCATTAGGAAAGACTTATAAAGGCGCAGAAAATTTATATATGGCTGTTGATGATTTTTACAAAATCAATGCCTTTGAAAGAGAGTTAGCTACATTAAAAAAAGCTAGACCAAAAGCTTCTGCTGCACAGTTGGAAAAGGAAGCGGCACAGATTGTACAAAATACTTTTCCAAATTATGATAAAGTTCCAAACGGAATAAAAGCGTTTAGATATATGCCAATAGGAAGTTTTGTTTCTTTTCCCGCAGAGATTATTAGAACTTCTGGTTATATTATGACGCAGGGGGCTAAAGAAATATTATCAGGCAATCCTCATTTAATGCTTAGAGGAACGCAAAGGCTGGCAGGCTTCGGCGCGTCTTTAAGTGCTTGGGATTATTTAGCAGAAAAGGGTGCAATGCTGTCGGGATTAACGCAAGAAGAAAAAGAAGCGGTTCAAAAAATATCGCATACTCCTTGGTCAAAAGCAAAGCGCATACCTTTTAGAGATGAGAATGGTCAGCTATTTGCAGCAGACACCCAATTTTTAAATTCTTATAGTCTATTACAAGAGCCTGCGCGAGAGCTTTTATACGAACTAGAAGAGGGTAGACTAAAAGAAGAAGATGTTGAGGTTTATGTTGCTAAGGCGCTTTTTGCGGCGAGTACCGCACTATTAAAGCCATTTACAGAAGAAGCTATTTTTGTTGATGCCTTGACAGATGTTGGCACAGCCTTTGGTAGTATGGTTGCTGGAGGCGATGGAAGAACAAGTGAAGGTAAACAGCTTTTTGCTAGGGGGCGTTTAATTGAAGGTGTTGTTGAGAGTTTTGGTTTGCTTGCAGAAACAATGCTTCCCGGCAGTATCTCAGGCGCGAAAGGTTTATATGAAGCCAATCTCTTTGATCTCAGAGGCCGAGAAGCTACAAGAGCAGGGACAGGTACTCCTAAAAAAGATTTGCGAGCAGAACTTTTAGCAAATCTTACGGGAATCAAGTTTTCCAAAATTGATCCTGCTGACATTGTGTATTACAACGCCCAGAATTATTCTCGTCTAGAAGACACGCTAGAGAGTGAAAAAATAGATAGCGAGAAAGACATTGAAGAGATAGAAAAAATTGCTAAAACTAATGTAGAAGAGCGCTACAAAGCCCAACAAGATTTGTATTTGATTGCACAGAGCGCTATTGATTTAGTAGGGTATGGAGATGTTTATCGTTCATTAAGTGAGCATATGGGTGCAGATAAGGCGGCTTCTCTATTATCTAATATGTTTACAGGAACCACTTTTGCAAAAAGGCAATTTGATAATTTGTCTAAAAGTCCAAACCTACCCGAAGAAATAACTGAGGCTTTATCTAAAATATCAGAGGATGAAATTAAATATCGCTTTACACCTTTAATTCCAGTTGATGATGTAAAGTTTAAACAAGAATTATTAGAAAGAAGCAGGAGGGCTAAGGGCGGTGAAGTCAAAGACGTTCCTCAAGTCCCAGAAGAGCCTGATGAGCGCATTGATAAGATGACAGGGCTCCCATACAACCAGCAGGCTGGTGTGGCTTTTATGGACGAAGAAGATCCTGAAAGACGTTTAGAAATGCAGAAGGGTGGGATGTACACCGCAGTTTCTAATTTAATTGAAAGGGGAGCAAAAGAATTTTTTGGTATTGATTCAGAAGACCTGCGACGAAATGAAGAAGAAGCAAAAGCCCTTGTTAATCGTTTAATTGATGAAGGCAAACTTCCAGAACGTGAAAGAGTTAAAACAGAAAACGGGCGTACTATGTCTGGGGATGTTTTTAATGCCGCAAATCATATGTTCTTAGCTAAGATGGCTGGTGATAGTAAAATTAAACGGGCCGCTCTTCAAGGAAAAGAATATATTCAGCAGGCCGCTGGCGATGTTGGGCCACACGGCGCTATAGGAGATCGTGAAAATAATTCTAGAGGCTTTAAATTTTATGATCAAGCTAAAGGAGATGCAAAGGCCTTTGAAAATCTTGTAGCTGAAAATCTTGTTAATAGATTTGGTAAAAATACTGGAGGTATTACAAGGCGTCTTGCAATAGCTAAAGGCGGCAAGATCGACAAAAAGAAAATGGCCTGTAACAAGCCTCGGCGCACACCTAACCATCCTAAAAAGTCTCACGTTGTCAAAGCCTGCAAAGACGGTAAAGAAAAGATAATCCGCTTTGGTGAGCAAGGTGCTAAGACTGCTGGTAAGCCGAAGGCTGGTGAGTCAGCGCGTATGAAGGCCAAGCGCAAGAGCTTCAAAGCCCGGCACAGGAAGAATATCAAGCGAGGTAAAATGTCTGCGGCTTATTGGGCTGATAAGGTTAAGTGGTAACGCTTACTAAAGTAATATGGCGTGATGCCGTTGGAGGCTCAAACATGGGCTGGCGTCCTCTACTAGCTTTAAAAGAACAAGAAACTGCTACAGTAATTTCTTGTGGTGCAATCATCCATGAGGACAACGAGAAAATAATTATATGTCCACATATGATTATTGAAAACAACGAAATATCAGAAGGCGATGCAGAGATTGCAATACCAAAGGCTTGGATAATTTCAAGAGAAAA
>Ga0181577_10002688_pt1 | contig 13861 bp, 4 predicted proteins | sample 101ome_21_FD_132468 | JGI IMG/M metagenome (GOLD analysis project Ga0181577, IMG submission 132468) | Coastal salt marsh microbial communities from the Groves Creek Marsh, Skidaway Island, Georgia - 101413BT metaG (megahit assembly) | ecosystem: Environmental > Aquatic > Marine > Intertidal zone...
ATATAGAGAATTTATATTATAAATAATACACTTATCGAGTAATTACTTAAGGAGATAATTATGCCTGCTATAGCAACAAGTAAATTTAGAGTGCATAACGCCGAGCAGTTTTTGGAAGCTTTTAGTGAGGCTGCGCCGACTAACATGTACTTTTATATTGGTGGTGTTTCACCTTTTGCGGATGATAACAATCCACCTACCCCAACAAATGACACGGACAGCATCGAATTTGTGCCTTGGAGAGATTCTATCGCCGCAAAGCGTGTAAAAACTGATGATGTCATCCAAGTTGTAGATCGTTATAACTGGACTTCTGGTGTTGTATACGATTATTATGATGATAAAGATACTGATCTTCTTGATGATGATTTTTATGTCATGACAGAAGATTATCGAGTTTATAAGTGCTTGTGGAACGCTGCTGGTGCTGGATCTACTGTTAAGCCTGACTTGACCACGACAGCGCCTTTCACTACTGGTGATGGCTATTTGTGGAAGTATATGTATACGATCACTACAGCAGAAGCTTTGAAGTTTTTGACTAATGACTTTATGCCTGTACGTACAGACACAACCGTTAGCGCTGCAGCAATCGACGGCGGTATTCACGTAATCAAAGTAACCAATGGCGGTTCTGGATACACAACAGCAACCGTTTCAGTTGACGGTGATGGTACTGGCGTTGTTGCATCTGCCACACTTAACGCCGGTGCTGTAGAATCGATTACGATCTCTCCAGGCGATGAAGGCTCAGGTTATACATTTGCAAACGTAACCATTACCGGCGACGGAACAAATGCTACAGCACAAGCTGTTATTAGCCCACGTGGTGGTCATGGTTCAAACGCACCAGAAGAGCTTGGTGGTAAGTTTGTCATGTTGAACATTCGTCTTGATGGTAACGAAGGTGGTGCAGTTTCAACTGAAAACGATTTCCGCAAAGTTGGTCTGATTCGTGATCCTATCGATGATGACACTTCTCTTGTAGCTACAGGTGATGTATATCGTCAAACATATCGTTATACGCTAGGTTCGCTTGGTGGTACTGGCACATTTGCTCAAGACGAGACTGTTACAGTTGGCGATTCGACTGCTGAAGTAATCGAATGGGATTCGGTAAACAATTATTTGTACACTTCTATTCCTTTACCTGACGTTGCAGATTTTGCCAATTTGGCTAGCCTGTCCTCATCTGGTGGTGGAACGGGCCAGATCACTGCAATTGATGCACCAGGGCTTCAAGCATACACTGGCGATGTTCTTTACATCGAAAATCGTAGCCCAATTTCACGAGCTACGGATCAGATTGAGGATGTGAAACTGATTATTGAATTCTAATTCAATTTTATAAAGAAGAGAAAAAAAGATGTCAAATCCAGGCGGTATTAACCTAAACATCAGTCCTTATTATGATGATTACGATGAGGATAAGAAGTTTGCTAGGATTCTTTTTAGACCTAGTTATGCTGTCCAAGCACGAGAGTTAACACAATCTCAAAGCATTCAGCAGAAACAAATCGAAAGATTTGCAAACTTCTTTTTCAAGCAAGGTTCGATTATTGAGGGTTGTGAGCAGACACTAGACTTGAACTTACCTTATGTGAAAGTTCAACCAACTTATGCTGATCTGCTTACGCCCGCTACTCAAACAGTAGCAGTTGCGAACTTTACTGAAAAGGAAATCGTCGGATCTCAAACAGGCATTCGTGCTTATGTTGGTATCACTTCGGATTTGACATCTACTGATCCAAAAACATTTTTTATTAACTACCTGTCAAATGGTGCGATAAAAATTAGAATCAGCGATTCAACTTTTCCTACAGCAAATTTTAGTTTCGGCGATAAAGTAGAATTTTTCACTGCGTCGGGATCTGGTAGCGCCACTGTAGCAGGAACACTTGTAGCGTGGGACGTTGATCCTACTACAAGTGCTACCGCAACAGACAACCAGTACATATGGGTCAATGATTTAACTGGAGATTTTTCTCTTATTCCGAATTCCGGAACACCGGTAATTAGATTTACATACAGCGGTGGTGCGACTCAAGAAATCGAGTACGATCCAGCGAGCCTTTCGACGACCGTAACTGTTAATGGAAATCAAACATTACCATCAAAAGTGATCACTGTAGTTGATGCATCAAATGTAGTCGTTGGTTCTCCCGTTACAGGAACAAATATTCCAGACGGCGCTTACATTACAGCCTTCCAAACTGCCCCGACACACACCATCACTCTTTCAGTGGAAACTGAAGCGGGTGGTGTTGCAGATACCGCATCATTAACTGTGTTCACTTCAGATTTGCGTGAATCTTCAACATTCAACGACAACGAATTGTTATTCACTTCAGACTATTCTAGTAGATTTTATGCGATATCTGAAACTGAAGATGCTACGCAATATGTAGTGAATGCTGGAACTGCAAATGAGTTGGTCTATAATAAAGGATCTAAAGCCACTTTAGGTGATGGAATTCTTTATATTGCAGATCATTTTGTTAAAGTGGATTCACAAACTATTCTTCTTGACAAGTACAGCAATAATCCTTCATATAAAGTGGGTGTTGTTCCTGTAAAAACATTTATCGATTCTGTAGATGATACTACAGTTCTGGATAATGCGCAGGGATATAATAACTTCCAAGCACCGGGCGCTGATCGATTACGTATTGATGTTACCTGGACGAAAATAGGATACGATGAAGTTTCAACCGAAACTGAATTCGTTTCTATGCTTGAAGTTGAAGATGGGATTATCAAGAAACGAAAAGAGCTGGCTGTCGAAGGAAAACTTGAGGAAGCAATTGCTCGCAGAACAGATGAAGAGTCTGGAAGCTATACTCTTTCGGATCCTAAAATTGCTGTTAGGGAGCATCTAAACACCGGAACGAATAACGGAAGATATTCATTATCCGAAGGCGGCGATTCTGATCTTTTGTTAGCTGAAGTTGATCCGTTTACTGCATATGTAAAAGGATATCGAAACGAAATTATTGCACGTACTGGAATCAACTTCAGAAAAGGTCTAGACGTAGAAGAAATTGAACAGGTAAAAACTCAGATTGTTTTGGGTAGTTACTTACCTGTCAACGAACTGATTGGATTTTGGGATTTCGAAACGAATGCTGAAGTTCAGTTGTACGATACTCCACAAACTGTAATTACGTCAAAAACTTTTGACGGAGATTCTTTTGCGCCAACCGGAACTCAGATTGGTACTGCTAGAATCAAAACAATAGAATACTATAGCGGTGAGCCTGGATTAGGTTCTGCTGTATTCAATCTATATCTTTACGACATTAACATTACATCATCAACTTTCCAAAATGTAAGAGCTATTGTTCAAGACAAGACTGGTTCACCAGACTGTGTTGCGGATGTCGTATTAGATTCTTTTGGTAACGCTACTCTTAGAGAGCCTAGATTCAATCGTTTAGTGTTCGATCTTCCCTATACGAATATCAAATCTATTCGAAACGCAGCCGGAGAAATTGAATCTTCATTTAGATTCCGTAGGGAGTTTACAATTAACTTGTCAGGCGGTTCTGGTACAGTCGGATCTGACGATAATTCCGAAACATTTATCGGAAATGGTGTGTTATCAGATTTGCAAAAACGCACTAACTACATGTTGATTCCAAGAACAACAGTTCTCACTAACGATCCAATAGAAACTGCAGTGACAACCACTATAGGTGATGCTACAGTAACTGGCGGAGTGGCGTTTTTGACTAAGTTTGTGGTCGGTGATTTTGTATCCATTGATGGAAACATTTATAGAATTGCATCAATCACCGACAATAATAATTTAGAATTGGATGAAACTGCACTCACCAATTTTACTGGAAACATTTACAAAGCATTTCCTGCTGGGCTGCCTATCAGAACTGTAGGGCTTGGAACTAACGGAGAAAGAACCCTAACCGCATCTCCAAGTTCTATTCAAATTAATCTTCAAGAAAATGTTCAGTTCACTAGTGCAAATTTTGTTGCTACTATGGATAGATCTAATGCAAGAGAAATTCGTAAGAATATTGTGAGAGATCGAGAAGTATTTATTGAACCAACCACTAACGGGCCTGGCGGAGTAGCGCATCCAAACGGTGAAGTTGGTCCATACAGTCTCGGTCATTCTGACGTTTTCCAGATCAAAGCAATTTATGATTCTGGAAATCAAGCCAATGCTGCTACAACATCTGACACGGATGTAACAGATCTATACACGCTGGATAATGGTCAGCGTGATAATTCATATGAAAGTGCGAGTATTACTCCTAAAATTGGAACACTTCCTGCAGGAAATCTTTTAGTGGTATTTGATTACTTTACTCACGATACCACGCAAGGTGTTGGATATTATTCTGTCGATTCATATCCAGTTGACGATTCCGTCGCTAACACTGGAAGTACAATTTATACGACAGATATACCTTCATATACGTCATCTGTTGGTCAAGTATTTGATCTTAGAAGTTCTTTAGATTTTAGACCTTCAAAAATTAATGTTGCAAATCAACAAACCAATCCAACAGCACAGACTACGTTCGACACACCAGGAACAGGTGGTGGATTGCATGTTCCCGCATCTAATTCAGATTTTGATGCTGACTTAGTATTCTATAAAGGAAGAAAAGCAAAACTGTATATGAACAATAAGGGAGAACTTGGAATCACTAATGGATCGCCAGGATTTCCTGTACCGTCAGAAGCACCTTCTGTTCCGGATACTATTACTTTAGCAGAAATTACTGTTCCTGCTTATCCATCACTACCTAAGAATGTTGTTATCAAGCCCATTCATAATCGTAGATATACGATGAAGGATATTGGTAAACTAGAATCTCGTGTAGAAAATATAGAATTCTATACTGCTTTAAATTTATTAGAAAGAGAATCTAGAGACAAGTCTATCACGGATGCTGACGGTATTGATAGATTCAAAAATGGTATTTTAGCAGATCCTTTTACTGGGCATTCTGTAGCTGACGTTTCTTTAGCGGATTATAATGCTTCGATCAACAGAAAGCAAAAGTATTTGACTTCTTATCACGATAGTGGTAAATCAGTTCGGCTCGAAATAGATGAGTCTACGTCTACGGGATGTGCTAAGACGAAAGGTAATAAGTTATTTTTGAATTATAGCCAAGCAGAATTTATTGTTCAGCCTTACGCTTCGTCATCAATCAACTTAGCGCAACAATTAACATATAGTTGGGTTGGTGATCTCAGAGTATATCCAGCGACAGACAATTGGATTGATGTAACTCGAAACCCAGATTTGGATTTAGTTATTGATCCTACCGGCCTTTCTGACAATTGGAAAATTTTATCCGATGCATGGAACAGCGAAATCTTCCCTGCAGAAAGACATTGGATCGGCGAATCAACAAAAGCATTATCATACGACAATGAATCTACGTCTGTTGTTAGGACTGCAAAAACTAAAACGTGGGATGTTCAGATCGAAAATGCTAATATCGATACTGCCCAAAAATCCATCAATCCTATTTTGGAAAGACTTGCTGACGTTTCGATTTCTCACGGATTCAGAGAAAGAGATTTTGTATTCGAAGCGACGGGTCTAAAAGACGGAACTTCATTTTATGCGTTCTTAGACGGAATCGACGTTACTGCAAACTGTAAGCAAATAAAATTGGAAGGTTTGACAACAATTGACGAACTGTTTTCATTATACGATAACGATGGAATTTTGGGAACCGACATCACAAAATATACCGAGTTATTTGATGGAAGTTTGAGATCTAGTAAAAATAAAATTTATGGTATACTTAGAATTCCATCCGGATACAAAGTAGGGCAGCGAGAGTTTAAACTGACAGACGATCCTCAAAACAGAGATACGCTTGCGACATCTATTGCAAGAATTTCTATTTCTGCTACAGGAATTTCTATAAATCGTGGAACGACTTTCATCAACACAAGACCCTCGTTTATTGCGTTCGATAATGCATCTTACGTTCAAACAGTTAGCCGTGTTGCTAGTACATCAGCTAGTTATTCCACAAATAACTTCAAACGATTCGATCCAGTCGCACAGAGTTTTTATGTAGACGAATCTACGTATCCTAATGGTGTGTTTGTAACTTCTGCAGATTTATATTTCAAGACAAAATCTTCAGACGATAATTTCGGCGTTACTGTAGAAATTAGAGAAATGGATAACGGATTCCCCACACGGAAAATCATAGGAAACGAAAGTGTTCGTGTAGAAAATTCTGTAATCACTACAAGTACAGATTCTACTAGTGCGACTAACTTTGAATTTCCTTCTCCGATATATTTGTTGCCTGGAAACGAATACTGCTTTAGCGTCAAGCCTGACGGTAATACCGACGATTATGAAATATGGACAGCATCTCTAGGTGAAATTGATATCACAGATAGCTTAGTAGATCTTAAGATCGACAAACAACCTGCTGCTGGAGTTTTGTTTACTCCATCAAACGAGTTGCAGTGGAGTGTTCGTCAAAATCAAGATATAAAATTCAAATTGCATATTGCAGAATTTGATACTTCAACTTCAGCGGTTGCATATTTTGATAGCTTAGCAACATCACTAAGTACATATTCAGTCATAACTCCTGTGGTAGAAAATCTAAACGTAGCAGGAACGAATATTAGTTATGCCTTATCGCTAACTGACGTTTCAGATCAGACTACTGCATATGTTGATATCAATAACTTGGAGAGAGTTTCCTATCCTACGTTGTATAAAGTAGCGACGGCGGGAACTTTGAAATCTAGGCTAACTATGTCTACGACAGATAAACACTTGTCGCCGTACGTAGATCTTGACAGAATCCACGCTAACATTGAAAAAATTTCAATTGGATCTGACCTGGAAACTGAACTTACAGGTGATGTAACGATTGCTCAAGACAGTAACACAGTAACAGGCAATGGCACGTCTTTCACCACAGAAATTATTGCAGGGCAATACATTAAAGTTGGTCAAGAGATCAAGCAAGTTTCTATAGTCAATAGCCCCACTGAGCTTCTTACTGTAACAAATTTCAGAACTGGATATACTAATGAGACAATTTATAAGAATCCAGAAGAAGCTCCAATCGGAACATACTCGACGCAATCAAGATATATTTCTCGAAGAGTTGTGTTGAATGATGGATTTGAAGGTGGGGATCTAAACGTATTCTTAGACATCAACAGACCTGCGGGCTCTGATGTCAAAGTTTATTATAAGATCATCAACGAAAGTGATCCAGATCTCTTTGATTTCAAATTGTACGAGCCTATGGAATTAGTTGGAGTACCGACAATTACCGACAACACAAATGCATACACAGAAGAAAAGTATGTAATTCCTAACGAAAAACTGACGGGCGGATCACAGATTCTATACGGAACAGTTACAACCGACGGATCGGCTACTGTAACTGGAACAGACACTCGATTTAGCGAAGAGCTTAGGATTGGGGATATAGTAGCGATTGGTCCGGACAGAATCACAGGTGTTGTAGAAACTGTAACTAACAATGGATCTATTACTTTAGAAAGTAATTTTGCACAATCTCTAACTGATGTCAGCATATATAAAGTATTGAACGACACAGTTGAGTATACAACACCTGATGGACGAACTTATTCAGGATTCAAGAGTTTAGCTATCAAAATTGCGTTCGTTTCAAGTAATGATGCGGTATCACCAAGAGTTAAGAATTTGAGAGCAATTGCGTTAGCCTAAATATGAAAGTAGAGTTAGACGAAAAAGTAGCAGGGATAACACATAGAGACACTCACTCTAAAGCCCTGCTCAACTCTGACATGGATGCTTTTCTAAAGTATAAGAAAAGAAAGCAAAAAATGTTGGATCAGAAAAACACAAATAAAAGTGTGTCTGAGCTAAAGGAAGAATTACACGATCTCAAGAGTGAGATCACGCAAATAAAAGAAATGATCACGTTACTGATAACGAACAAGTAGAGAACCAGTTATGCCAATTTCACAAGTTTTTCTGAGTAATACGTTCAACGAATTCAGACAGACAACTAATCTTGTAATCGATGAAATCAACGCACTGACCAATGGAACTGGTGTGCTGGTTGTTGATGGTACTACACCTCTGACAGGAACATTTACTATTGATGGTAATCTTGTAGTAACTGGAGAAACAACTACTGTGGTATCATCCACATTGTCTGTTCAAGATAATATGATTTACTTGAACTATGCAGACGGTCCGTTTACAATTACAAATGTTACGGATACTGGAACTGCAGTAACATATACTATCGATAGTGAAATTGAAAACACAGATTTTCAAGTGGGCTGGACTGCAGTAATTACAGGAGTAAATCCTTCAGCATATAACATTTCAGGTTTGATCGATTCGATTGACACAGGCGCAAACTCGTTCACAATTCTTAGCACCGCAACAGGCACATACGTAAACGGCGGTACAGTAACAGCAAAAGCAAGTGCCAACGTAGATCTTGGCTGGGCGGGTGGATATCAAACTAGCCCAACAGACATCAACACTTACGCACACGCAGGTATTTTCAGAGATGCGACTGATGGTGTGTTCAAGATTTATGAGGGATATACTTTAGAGCCTGATGCTCAAGTCAATATCGACACAACACATTCATCATTTTCATACGCTAGTGTAGCAGGTAAAACTTTTACGTCTAACAACGTTATCACTGACGATGTTGTTACTGACGGAAATTTTGTTATCGGGAAATTGTACAACATTACAGTTGAAGGCAATACCGTATGGACAGAAGTTGGCGCAACAACTGGATCATTGGGAGAACAATTCGAAGCTACTGCTACAGGGAGCAACTCACCCGGAACTGGTACTGCACGAGAAGCAGAGTACGAAACAACAGCGATTACAATAAGCAGCGATTTCGGTGATCTTGTAGCACAAAGAACTTATATTGATTTTGTATTTACAGACGATAACTCAAACGAAACTCCGCAAGTTAGGATTGGTGCGCAAGTAGGTGACAACGATAAAAATGCAGACGGTATTATCGAAGAAGGTCACGGTGCATTTGTCATCTATACGAACAACGCAGACACAGGCGCAGGTGCTGCTGGAGCGTCTCTTGTCGAAAGAATGAGAGTGGATCATCTGGGTAATGTAGGTATCGGCACAAACAATCCTGCTACTGCTCTAGATGTTGTTGGAGACATAAATGTTGTTGGAGACATAACGTTAGGTGACACTAATCCAACTATAACTTTTAACGATTCAAGCCTTACAAATCTAAGTCATACAATTTCTTCTTCTAGCGACAACTTAAGAATTAGTGTGGACACTAATGATGTTGATGCTGGATCAAAATTAGAGATATTTGATAACGGAACTGAGGTTGCTAGATTTTCAGTAGGGGAATTAGACGTAACTGGGACAGTGGTTGCTGATGGTTTGACTGTTCAATCAGCAGGAACAATTCAACTTACCCAGAATACTGCGGCAGCAGGGGATCTTTTAGGTCGCATTGAGTTTCACGATGAAGACGCTGTAACAGGAGATGGCGGCGTAGTTCGTTTAGAGGCTATAAGAGGTGCAGATGTTGATGCACCAGATTTTCAAATCATCAGCACTACAAACGGAGGCGTATTAACTCCTAGATTATTTTTAGACTCTGCCACAGGAAATATCGGCATCGGCACAGTTTCTCCTAATGAAAGATTAGTAGTTGAGGAATCTGTTAATGATGCAGGGCCAGCGATTGCCATTCAAAATTCTTATAGTCTTGCTGGTAGCATAAACGAAAGAAATGATCTGCAATTTCGTTTTTATAACATTGGGGCTACACAATTTTCTTCTGGAGCGATGATTAGGTCACAAAAAACAGAAGACTGGACTGTAAACGCCAACGCATCTGCGGAACTTAGCTTTTGGACTAGAGAGAACAATAGTCTTACCCAAAGAATGACCATTACTGACACAGGCAACGTCGGCATTGGTACGGATAGTCCGGGGCGCCTTGTTGATTTGAAGGTGTCCGATAACAATGATGGTGCTCGTTTGCGCTTACGCAGTGCCAGCGCAATTGATAATTATCCGACTATCGGTTCTGTTGAGTTTTACTCTGACGACGGTTCAACTAACTCGTCGGGGATTGTTGGCTCTATTGATGTTGAAGGAATTGGAACTTGGAACGGTGCGTCAAATAACGCCGCTATGACTTTCAATTTAATTCAAGGATTGGCAGGAACAACATCTCCTGTAGAAGCCATGCGTATCAGCAGTGCTGGCAACGTCGGGATTGGGACGAGTTCGCCGCCAGAAGTCTTTGCAATAGGTGCTACATCATCTGTCGCTGGTTTCTCTATTGGTTCTGGCGATACCCAAGCTTTTCTTAGATATAACAACTATTTTTCTGGGACTGCTCAGGTTAGTGATGCAACTAAAGGCACAGCATCTATTAGTTTAGGGCGGAGTTCAGACGGTGTTATCACATTTAATACTGCTGCGGCAGGAGCAGGTGTTCCTACAGAAGCCATGCGCATCAACTCAAGCCGCCAAGTCGGGATTGGACGAAGCCCTGCAAATAAAGCGCTTGAAGTAGAAGGCACAACTACTAACTACAACACTATGCTAGTTGCTGATTCAGCATCAGGAACAACAGGTACTGGTGGCGGCATAGGCTTTCAATCAGATCAAGGGACTGGAATTAGCGTTTTAGTCTCAGCAATACAAGGTATAAAAGAAAACTCAACCTCAGAAGACCAGAGTGGTGCTTTGGTTTTCGCAGTTAAAAGCCCATCGCCGCATACAATGGATGAGGCTATGCGCATAACCTCAAGCGGTCAAGTCGGCATCGGCACCAATACACCTGACGGTAAGCTACACATCGAAAATACTTCTGGAACAAGTACAGAAATGTATATTGCTCAGCAGAAGACATATGGTGCCAGTACCGGTACAGCAGAAAGAGCGAAGCTGATTTTAAGTATCAGTGAAGCGACACAGACTGCTTCTGCTAGACCATTCGCAGAGTTTTCTGCAAGAACGATAGATGAAAGTTCTAGTAGTGCTGGTGCATTAGATATTGGCGTTCGAAGCGGGGGAGCTATCACTAACGTATTGACGTTAGACAATAATCAGGCCGCAACCTTCGCAGGCACTATTTCCTCGGGCGCTATTACAGTCGAAACAAATACAGAACCAAAAATACTAGTGACTCCATCGTCAAACTCCGGGCAAAATGCTACTATTGAAATTCGTGGGGCAAAAACTAGTCCAGCGCTTGGTCATGAAGTTGCAGTTTTATCACTATCATCTTATGATGATGACATACCCGAGGTCAAAGAACTAGCAAGAATCGCTAGTAAAACTGTTGTTGGATCTGATACTGACTTAAATTCGCAGAAATTATCATTCCAACATCGTGTTAGTGGTGCTTTGTCTGAAGGTATGTACCTTTATAACAATGATTTAATCGTACCCAACGGCAACGTCGGGATTGGGACTACGAGTCCTAATAATCGTATTGATGCCGTAGAAGCTCAAGATACTGTAGCAAACGTATTAGCAAATGGAACTTATGTTGCTAAATTTACAGGGGATACGACATATACGACAGGAGCCTCACAGGGAGTCTTAATTGGTGGGGTAGACGGAAGTTTAAGAGGTGTTGCATTAGTCGCAGAGGCGCAAAGCGTACTTAACGATCATAATTTTATTATTGCAGTTTCAGGAACCTCCGCAACTCCTACAGAACGCATGCGTATCGACTCAAGCGGTCGAGTCGGCATTGGCACCGATGGACCGACATTCAAATTGGAAGTTGATGCGGCCGCAGACGCTACTGACGGAATTTTGGTTACTAATACAAATACCAATTCAGCATCTAGAGCGGCATTGGATTTGCAGAGCGATGGCGCTAAGTTAAGTTTGTATTCAACAAGCTCAACATATAACGGTGTACCCGGTTGGGCGAACTCTGGTATTATTACATCACCAGCAAACACTTCAGGTGGTATAAAACTCAATGCACAATCGAATAGCATATACTTCCAAACTCGCTCCGGATCCGTTGGTGCTCGAAATACGGGAACTAAATGGAGTATTGATACTGCTGGAGATTTCTTAGCGAGCGGTTATGGCGATGTCGTTGGCTCAGAAACTCTAACAACTTTCTTCAGAAGAACAGATTACAATCACGGAAGAATTTATGCTGAAGAAATGGTATTGTCGCATGCTCCAGAACAGGATCATGTAACGCATCCATATTTGATGAATGATCTTGCGAACTTTGTTCAGCGTGGAGGAACATTCACTAAACACGGCGTCGATAATGTAACCGCCGGAGCAATCAGGAATGTGTTTCGACCAAATGCTAAGAATATAAGTGCCAGTGCCAGCGAATATCTTGTTGGTATTAGTAACGCCACATTCAATACGACATATATTGAATATACTACGAGTGAAAATCATAACTTATATGCTGGAGAAAAAGTTACGGTATCTGGAACGCTAGACAATCTTAGTGGCTCAACATTTGATGTCACGGATGCTACAGTTTTAGCTGATAGTTTGTCAGCTAATACATTTAGAGTAGCCGCATCAGGAATCACTACAACATGGGCAAGCGCTGGTGAAGCAACAACTCAACGATATGTAATTACGTTGAGTGATCTCCCAGCAGCGCTGACATATGGCGGGCATTACGGAATTTCTTTTGGAACAAAAGACACTTTCCATCCAGAAGAAGTCAAAGTAGAAGTTAGTAATAATAACGAATCTAGCTACACAACAGTTGTCGATTACTTCAATGTTGTTGGATCAATTGCTTCTGCAACATTCGCAAGTGATTATATTGAATACACAACAGTCGCAGCGCACGGTCTTGTTGCGGGGCAAAGCGTTCTAGTTGACGGAACTGTTGATAGTTCTTCTGGTTCTTCATACGACAAAACTGCTACAGTAGCAGTAAGATCTGATGGGCTCACTGCTACAGCATTTAGAGTGTCTTCTTCTGACCCAGGAACTACGCACACAGCAAATACTGGTGTAGTAAGAGCAGGGGATCAAGAAAGAACATTGACATCTTATGTCGGATATTTTTCTGCTGGAGCTAGTGCGCCTACACACATCCGATATACAATTGGACGACCTAAGAATTCTAGCACTCGCCTTACCAATCTGTATGCTTATAACTACAACTCAAATGGGATGGATGACTACTTCATCAGCGAAGGTGGAGAGATTGGTGGAAACGGTATTATCGAAACAGGTAATGGCGCAACTGCATCCGTAAACACCACAACGATCTTTACATACGATGCTGCGTCAACGAGTGGTGCTGATATTGTAGTGACTGCAACTGATACTGTAACTGACGAAAGACACATTATGAAGATGCTGATCACGCATGACGCTAATAATACTGCAGCTACAGCAACACAGTACGGTTCTGTATTCACTAATGGAGAACTTGCAGATTTTGATGTTAGTATATCTGGGGCTGATGTTATAGTAACTGCAACTGCTTACAGCACAAACAGTACCACATACAAGATCATGGGCCACTTGCTAACTAACTAAGGAGATTGTGATGTCTATTAATTACGGGCCTAGTATTACAACCGATGGTTTGATAATGCGAATCGACCCAGCCAGTCTCAGATCTTATCCCGGTACTGGTTCCAGTATTACTGACATCGCAAGTCGAAGAGTTGGAACAATCTCTGGCGTTACGATCAGCGACGGCACATTTGATTTTGATGGTGTTAATGACCTGATTGATATGAACAATTCGTATATTGATCAAACATCAAATACACTAATCAGTGGAAATGCTACAGGACAAAGTGATTATACTTTAGAAGCTTGGATATACGTTCGCACATCTCAAGGCAC
>Ga0181577_10002695_pt1 | contig 13843 bp, 11 predicted proteins | sample 101ome_21_FD_132468 | JGI IMG/M metagenome (GOLD analysis project Ga0181577, IMG submission 132468) | Coastal salt marsh microbial communities from the Groves Creek Marsh, Skidaway Island, Georgia - 101413BT metaG (megahit assembly) | ecosystem: Environmental > Aquatic > Marine > Intertidal...
ACGGCTGCCGCCAAGGCAACGTCAGCGCCATCGACTTCACCCGCAAAATCATCGTCGTGGCCGGATCGGGCTACACCGGGGAAATCAAGAAGGGCATGTTCTCGGTCATGAATTACATCCTTCCCGTGGAACACGACGTCCTGCCCATGCACTGTTCTTCGAACATGGGCAAAGAGGGAGATGTCGCGGTGTTCTTTGGGCTGTCTGGAACGGGAAAGACCACGTTGAGCAGCGACCCTAAACGGCAACTCATCGGCGACGACGAGCACGGATGGACCCAAGACGGCGTGTTCAACATGGAGGGCGGTTGCTACGCCAAGACCATTGATCTGAGCCCAAAGGGTGAGCCTGAAATTTTCCAAGCCATTCGGTTTGGGGCCATGCTGGAGAACATTGGCTTTCAAGAAGACGGCATCACGCCCAATTTCAAAGACGACACGATCACGCCCAACACCCGCGTGAGCTACCCCATACATCACATTCCGGGGGCTGTGGCTTCCGGAAAGGGAGGGCACCCCACCGATATCTTTTTCTTGACGTGCGACGCCTTTGGCGTGTTGCCTCCGCTCGCCAAGCTCAACAAGGGGCAAGCGATGTACCACTTCTTGTCCGGTTACACGGCCAAGGTGGCGGGCACGGAGGCCGGGGTTGTGGAACCCCAAACCACCTTCTCCGCGTGCTTTGGCGCTCCGTTTTTGCCCCTTCACGCTACGGAGTATGCCCGAATGCTCGGCGAGCGCATGACGGAACACGGTGTGCGGTTGTGGCTGGTGAACACGGGGTGGACCGGAGGCGGGTATGGCGTCGGCAGCCGCATGAAACTTGCCTACACGCGCGCCATGATTTCCGCCGCCCTGGATGGAAAGTTGGATGCGGTGGAAACCAAAACGCACCCGGTGTTTGGGCTGGAAGTCCCCGTCTCCTGCGAAGGTGTTCCCTCAGATTTGTGGGACGTGCGCGGAACGTGGGCTGATCCGCAGGCCTACGACGAAGCGGCCCAAGATTTGGCCGAGCGATTCGCGGCGAACTTCGAATCCTTTGAAGCGCAAGCCACCGAAGAGATGAAAGCGGGCGCTCCGACGTTGACGGTGTCTCAAGGCGTCTGATTTTCGATGGCCGTCACCCTGTCAAGGGGTACCTTTGAAGGCATGCATACGTGCTTTCATCCCGACTTGCGCGAAGGATTGATTCCGTTGCCGGAAGACGAGGCCATTCACGTGGCGCGCGTCCTCCGGATGCGTGAGGGCGAGTCACTCCGTTTGGTGGATGGCCATGGCTCAGAAGCCGTGGGCACCTTGGCGTCCGTGTCCAAACGATCGGCCACGGTGCGCGTCGAAGAGATTCTCAGCGAAGGCACTCGGCCATCGGGCTTGATCTTGGTGGTTGCCCCCACGAAGCACACGGATCGCTTCGAATGGCTGCTCGAGAAAGCCACAGAACTCGGGGTGGAGGAAATCCTTCCGGTTTGGACGGAACGAAGCGAGCGCCGAGTGGACAAGCACGAGCGTTGGACCAAGGTCCTTGTCGCCGCTACCAAGCAATGCGAGCGGCGGTGGAAGCCGGTGTTGCATCCGGCCTGTGCGCTGGCCGACGCGCTTGACGAGCACCCCCATTTGCAAGCGCGATCGGGCGCAGTGGCGCATTGCATGACGCAGGTGAAGGGTGCGCCCGACCGCGTCTCGTGGCGCGAGTGGCAATCCCGCCATGAATCGGCGTGGCTGGCCATTGGTCCTGAGGGGGACTTCTCGGAGGCGGAGGTGCAATTGCTTGTAGGGCGCAAGGCGGTTCCTGTGCATTTGGGGGACCTGAGGTTGCGCACTGAGACGGCTGGCATGGCGGCGGTGGCCCAATTTCAGTGAGGAGCCGAACAGGCCAACCTCGAGGCCTTATCTTTGGAATGATGCGAGGGAAGGATGAAATCGATCGAATGGCCGCTTGGGCAACGTGGCTGTTTGCAGCCGGAGGTGTGTTGCTCTCGGGATCGTTCCATGAAGCGAAGGCACAAGGGGCCATCGGGGATTTTGAGTACACCGTGACCGTTCCACCTGGAGGATTGATGGAGGACGGTTCACCTGCGGATTACCCAGTGGAGCCAGGGGATTTGTTGCTCAGCCTGATTCAAAGTCCGACCAACATGTTTGCCGCGTTGATGAACGACGAGGCTGAAGTTCATTGGGCAGAACAAACCCCGTTCAGAGGCTTCTACATGAAGCCGTGGCTTCCCGGTCAGTTCGTGTGGTACAACTACACCTTGCGGAAATGGACGGTTGTGGACGATGAATTCACACCGCTGGACACCTTGACGCAAACGTTTCCCGACGACGACGATTACCACGACGTGCACCTGTTCGAAGACGGGACGTACCTCGTGGTGATGCTTCAACACCTCGACACGAATTTGACAAGCCTTGGTGGCTTGGCTGAGTCGGAAGTCCTCAACCCCTACATGGTCCACTTGGATCAAGACGAGAACATCTTGCACGAGTGGAGTGGCCTCGATCATTTCCCGTTGGACCCGAACATCGACAACCTCTTTTGGCCCACCGTGGACTACCTCCACTGGAATGCGGTGCAATTCGATGCGCACGGTGGCCTGCTCATGAGCTTCAGAAACCGAAGCCAAATCGTTCGCCTACGTCCGGGCGATTGGTCGGTGCATTGGAAACTCGGTGGGGTGGAAAACCAATTTGAAATCACCGATCCGGGGTGGGAGGGTTTCAACGTCCAGCACGACGTTCACGACCTGGGTGAGGGACGCATTTTGTTGTTTGACAACGCCATTTTCAACCAAAACGGTTACCTCTCCCGCGCCTTGGAACTGCAGCTTGACACCGTCAATTTCACGGCGGAAAATGTGTGGCAGTTCAATCACCCCGAAGGCGTTTACGGCGCTGCGCAGGGGAGTGCCATACGACTCGACAACGGCAACACGTTGATTGGATGGGGTACTGCGGGCGTTCCGCAATTCGGAACGAGGTTGACCGAAGTCACGCCCGAAGGCAACATTGCCTTTGAAGTGCGGTTCGCGGATGGCGCCACCCTCTACCGCGCCCGGAAATACGCTCCGGATGTCTTGTCAGGCTGCCGCCTCCAAAATGCCGTCAATTACACGGATTCGCCTTGGTTGCTGGCTCAAGGGCAGTGCTACTATGACGTTGACGAGGACGGCGATGGCTGGACAGACTTGGCGGGGGATTGCAACGACAACAACGCCACCATTTTCCCGGGTGCGTTGGAAATCGCGGGGGACGGAATCGATCAAGACTGCGACGGAGAAGATGCGATTAGCGGTTGCTTGGATCCGTCTGCGTTGAATTTTGATGAGCTGGCAACCGCTGACAATGGGAACTGCTTGTACGAAGTGATTTTCCGAGTGGATTTGGTGTTGGAGTCCAATCCCAGTGGAGAGCTGTGGGAGTTGATGGAGTGCGAGCTTTGGATCACCGACTCGGCCGACGTCGATTTCCAAGACGCTTCCGTCGTCCTTCCTACCAATTCCGCATGGCAGGTGGCGCAGTTCGCCTTGAACTTGGGCACGCTACCCTTGGGCTACAGGTTTGTACGCCCGGATGGGGTGGCCGAAGACTATCCTCGTTTTTTGACCCTCCAAGAAGGAGGAGGAAACGTGGACCTAGGTGCAGTGTGCTTCAACCTCGGCGGACCCTGCCCGGGGTGCACGGATCCCATGGACATCGGTTACAATCCCTGGTCTGATTCGGACAGCATGTGCCAGGGATGGAGCATCGCGGGGTGCACCTATGCCGAGGCCATCAATTTCGAAGGGTCGGCCAATTGGGACGACGGAACGTGCATGTTTGATACGTCGCCGACGTGCCCTGGAGATTTCGACGGGGACGGAAGCGTCACTGTGGCCGATTTGATGGACATGCTTGCCACGCTTGGGAGCGTCTGCAATTAGAAGGCCGTTTTATTCCTCGGGGCCTTCAGGGATGGGGCGCCAATGGGTGACGTCCGCAAAAAAGTGGTTGCTGTTGCCCTCGCCGGCCCAAAAATGCACGCCGTGCTTAGCCTTTTTCTCCTCGTTCTTGGCGTAGAAGTCTTTGCAAAAGCGCAACACAACCACCTCCCTCAGTTCGAATTGAAAATCCTTGCCCGGGAGAAACACCTTGTTGCCAGGGATGAATCCGAGGACGCGTTGGTCGTCTTCGGGAAGGGCCTGATTCACGGAAATCCAACCTTGGCTCATCGTCCGACAAAGTTGGCGGGGCGCTTCTCCAAAAAGGCCTGGACCCCTTCGGCGTAGTCTTCGGTCTCCGCTGCTTCGAATTGAAGGTCGAGCTCAAGGGCCAACTGGGCGTGCAGGTCATTCGTAGCTCCGGCGTGCAAGGCTTTTTTGGTTAGGCCGAGGCCTCGTGTGGGCATGCTCGCGAGTTTGCTGGCCAACTTGGCCACCGCTTCGTCGAAGTCCTCGTCGGCCACCGCTTGATGGATGAGTCCGAGGGCGTGAGCTTCCTCCGCGGGAAGGGGAGTTCCCAACATGGTCAATGCTTTGGCCCGGGCCATCCCGACCAGTCGCGGAAGCCAGTAGGTGCCTCCACTGTCCGGAATGAGGCCAATGTTGGCAAACGCTTGAATGAATTTGACCGACGATTTCGCCACCACAAAGTCACATGCCAAGGCAATGTTGGCGCCTGCGCCCGCGGCAACGCCATTGACGGCTGCAACCACGGGTTTCTCCATGTCGCAAATGCGTCGAATGCTGCGGTTGTAGGTTTCTTCGACAATGACCTTGAACCCGGGAGAGGCCTCCGAAGTCACCTCTTTCAAATCTTGGCCTGCGCAAAAGGCACGACCGTTTCCGGTGATCACGACGCATCGCACAAGGTCATTCGAAGCGGCGGCGTCCAAGGCGGACTGAAAGGCCCGGCCCATTTCTTGGTTGAAGCTGTTGAACACGTCTGGTCGGTTCAACGTGAGCGTCATGACGCCGTTGTTCAACCCAGTGGTGAGGAAGTCACTCATGCCCGAAAGGTAGGAGGTAGGCACACGAAAAAGCCCGAACCAGAGGCCCGGGCTTTCCGTTGTTTTCCAAGGGTTATCCCCAACGTCAGCGCAGGACTTGAACGTTGCGCGTCATCACGGACGAGCCGTTGCGGTAGGTCATGACGTAGGTCCCTGCGGGCAAGGTGGTCATGTCCACGCTCGTGGACGTGTAGCGCACCGGTGTGCTAAAGACCGTTCGGCCGCTGAGGTCTCGGAGCGTCAGCTCGCCTTGGCCTGCGGTTTGGACGTGGACGCGAAGCACATCCGACACCGGGTTGGGGAACACGTTCAACGTGATGCTTTCGCTCGCCACGTCGCTGGTGTAATCAATGACAAAATCGAACGAACCAATGCATCCTGTGCTGTCCACCGCCAAGACGGAGTAATCGCCTGAAACCAAGCTGTCGACGTTGTTCTCAAGCGAGAAGGGCTCTTCGTCGTCACCGGCATACCAAACGTACTCGTAGGGCTCGACGCCGCCGGATGCCGTGGCGCTTGCCGTGCCGTTTCCTGAGCCGTCGTCGGCCGTGGTTTCCACAGACACGTTCAGAAACTCGCACAAATCAAAGTCGTACAGCGAGCAGGGGTCGTAGTTGCAGGCAAATTCGAAGCCGCAGCCGTACCCAAAGTTGGTGACCGGGGCGACATACCCGAAGTAGGCCATGTTGATGTAGCCAGTGCTGTCGTACATCAAGGTGTAGTCGTTGCCGGCGGCGTCCATGACGTTCATGTCCGTGCCGCACAAGCTCAGGGTTTGGGTGGTGAAGTCGTCCACCACAAACCCAAAGCCGTTGTCGATCAAAATTTGAGCGACTTCAGGCTCGAACACCCACGTCATTCCGCTGTCCGTGGCAGAGAGGGAGAGAGGGAGGCTTTCCGACACGGCGTACCCGCCGTTGCATCCCGACTCGGGGTTCAGGGTGCCAATGACAAACTCGAGTCCATCTCCGTAGGCCGCGTCAAAGTACTCGCAAGGCCCGGCAACAACGGCCGTGCTGTCGTAGTTGCATGCAAAGGCATCCATGCAGCCCTCGGCCACGGTGCACGCCGAAAGTGGCATGGGGTCGAGTTCGATCACGCCTTGCGGCATCAAGTCTTGTCCGGCAAATCCAGGAAAATCTGAGGCAAAGCGCTCCATGCGGAACATGAGGTTTTGCATGGGGTTCAACACCGTGCCTTGGGCCACGGGTTGAGGCAAGTTGATTCCAGATGAAGTCATGGGAATCTTGTAGCGCCACACGATGTTGTTGTTTTCGTCAAGCTCGATGGCTTCTCCTTGGTTTCCTTCGCCGATCAGGCTGTGTCCGCCAGGAAGAATTTGGTAGTTCGACGTGATGTTGCTCGCCAAATCCGCAGGGTTGGGAGCCGCGTATACAGCGTCAAAATCCAAGGGCAAGAAGGTGCCCGTCTCGAGATCCATGGTGTATTCGTTCTCGTAGAAGTCGTACACAGGCTCCAAAATGCATGCTTCGCTGTGGTATCCGGCAGGCGCCTCGGCGTCAGGGACGCGGTTGTTGAACACCGTCACTTTCCCGAAGTTGGGGTCTGAAAGGCCAATGCCCTCGTACGCCCAACGCGCGTCGTGTTGGAAGAAAAGCTTTTGGTCGTCGGCTGTTCCGCGGTCGTACGCCGCGGGGTTGCCCCAGCGCCAGATGATGGATCCTTCCGCTCCGCCGGCGTGGTCGATGATCCACATTTCGTTCAGGTTGGGAACGCTCACCATGATTTGGCCAAACACGGGGTTGTAGTGAATCGCGTTCATGTGAAGCCAATCCGCAAGCGGTTGCTGCCCTTGCGGCGTGTTTGAGTTCAGGTTGATTTTTTGTGGGTTGTCCGCAATGACACCGAAATTGGGTTTGGTGTCGTCGAAATCTTGCACGAGGTGGTCCCACGCGTGCCATTCCCAGACCACGTCTGCACCGCCTTCCGCATTGGGCTGCAATTCGACAATCATCTCCGACCACAACACGTCGTCGATCAACGTGGTGTCGCCGCCAGCCGCCAGGTATTGGGTGCTGTCTTTCAATTCCCAAACCAAGGCGAGGACGTTGCCGTTTTCCATGACGTGGATGTCGTGGTGGAGCCGGTAAAGGCTGTCGTTCAACGTGTACGACCAAAGAAGGTCGTTGTCCCAAGATCGGCGTTCGATGATGCCGCCGCCGCCGCCTGTCCAAATGACGTCGTTGGCCACGTTGGCTTGACGCAAGGTCAAGACGAGGTCACCGTTTGGTTGGAGATACGACCACGTCGAGTGACGCAACGAGTCCGCCGATTCCCAGGTGTGAACGACTTCGCCGCACATGTCAACGAGCGTAGCATCCTTCCCGAACAGCGGCACAATCATGTTGTAGCCGTCCAGCGCGAGGTCCGATTCGTATTCGATGGTGCCCACGGTGTTTTGGGCAAATCCCATCCACGTCAGGGAGGCCAAAAGGCCAGAGAGGAAGAGGTGTTTCATGTCAGTTGTGCTGTTTTCTTTTCTTCATTTGGTGAGGATCACCCGAGTGGTGTGCGTGGATTGCCCATCGTGGAAGAGGAGCAACCACAAACCAGGTTCAAGTGAGTTGAGGTCCATCTGCATGGCCTGCGGCGTTGGAACTGATCCAAACTTGGCTGTTCTCCCCGCGAAATCCAAGATTTCCCATTGTCCTCGGGAGGGGAAAGATACTGAGAGCTGGCCGGAGGTGGGGTTTGGGTACACGCGGAGCTTCACACCATTCGAAGCAGGGACTACAAGGGACGACGTGGAATCTTCGGCGGCGAACAATTCGCACGAGAATTCGCTCGGTCCTTCCAAGGGTTCGCCTGGAGTCAAATCTTTCCCGTCAAACCCTGGAAAATCCGGCCCGTAACGGTAGGCCCGGAACACGCTGTTTTGTTGGGGGTCCGTTCCTTGTGGGGAGACCCCAAAATTCCCTTCTGGGTTGATGTATTCCCACACGGTTTCCCCCGATTGAGTCACCTCAAACAACCGTCCGCCTGCGCCTTCACAAACGAGGTAGTTGCCGTTCGGCTGAGGTTGCACGCCACTGATGTTGGGGCTGAAAAACGTCACGTTGGGCGTTTCAGGGTAGCTCCAACCCCAGCCTTCAGGGCCAAACGTTCCGTCCCCAGACAACGCATACGTCCCGTCAGCTTGCATGGGAGGAGTCCATGTGTCGACGGTGGAGCACATGCATCCGGGGCGGTCGTCGCCGTTGTTGTAAATCGCGAACTGGCCGGCTTGAGGGTGCCCGTCGGGGATCCACTGGACGTCGTGCTGCCCGTAGAAGAGGCGGTCGTCTGCCGTGCCGTTTCCGTAGGCTTCCGGATTGCCAAAACGGTACAGCAAATCGCCCGCAGGCCCCGCGGCTTGTTCCGACGTCGTGTTGTGATCGATCACCCACATTTCGTTGAAACGGCGAGAACTGATGGCGATTTGGTCGAGTCCAGGGTGGTAATTCACGGCGTTGGCGTGCATCCAGTCTCCGCTGTTCGCGCCTCCGGGTCCGCCACCTCCACCGACGTTGGCGTAGTTGACGTCAATGCGGTGAGGGAAGTCGGAGGGGGCGCCGTAGGCTTCGAGGGCGGGGTCGGTGGCTTGGACGAGGTGGTCCCAGGCGTGCCATTCCCACACCACGTTACCTCCTGCCGGCATTGTAGGCTCGATTTCCGTGATCGATTCAGGCCACATCGTTTGAGGATTGACTCGGCCCGCTGCGGCGGCTTCGTCTGCCGTGCGCAATTCCCAAGCGAGCACTAGAACGTTTCCGTTGGGCATCCACGCGAAATCGTGGTGATGGTGCTGGTTGTCGTCAGCCCAATCGAGTTCCCAAAGCAGATCGCCTTCCCAAGAGCGTCGCTCCAATCGTCCGCCGACGCCTCCTCCCGTGAAGGCGCCGTTGACCCGGCATCCCCGAACGAGGCTGCCGTCCTCCAGCAGGTAGCATGCCCCTCCTGAGGGGTATTCGCTCGCCCAGGTGTTGATGACCTCTCCGCAGTTGTTGATCACGTAGGTGGAGGTGCTGCCCATGGGGTCGAGCAGCGTGTAGCCGTTGAACGCTTCCGGGGTGTTTAAAAATGTGCCCACGGTTTGGGTTTGGGCGAGCAAGGTGGACGCTCCAAAGCATGCGGCAAGGCATGCGAGGGCGCGGAAGTGGAAGGTGGTCATGGTTGCGATTTGGGCCAAACCGCTTCGATGCGGTCCTGCGGTATGAAAGACGCTTGCCGGGCCCATTCGTTGCATTGGCGAAGGTCCTCAAGGCTGAGGCCCAGGTGATTCATGACGTTGTTGCATTCGTCCATGAGTGTCACGTTCATCACGCCGGGGTCGTCCGTGTTGAGGGTGGTGCGCACGCCGCGTTCCATCAACCGCCGGAAGGGGTGGGCGGCCAAAGAGGGAACGGCTTGGGTTAGGACGTTGCTCCAGGGACACAATTCCAAGGGCACGCTCTCGAGCACCAGCCGGTCGATCACCGAATCGTCTTGGATGGCCTGCACGCCATGGCCGATGCGGTCGGCTCCCAATTCGTCGAGCGCGACGAGGATGTTCTGCGCGGCGCCTGGTACATTGGGTTCTCCTGCATGGACGGTGATGCCGAGGCCTTGGGCTTTGGCCTTTTGAAACAGAGGGGCGAAAGGCTGCGCCGGGTAGGCCACCTCGTCGTCAGCCAAATCCAACCCCACGAAGTGCGCCTTGCGCTCCAAAATCCAATCGCACCAACGCGCGTTGTCCTCCACCGATTTGATGCGCTGAAGCAGTCCAATCAGTCCGACGGCTATGGGGAACGAGGATTCTGCGCGGTGGATTCCCCTTAAGATGGCCTCCAGCATGCGGTCTGCATCCATGTTCGCATGTGCATCGAGCAGAAAGGAAGGGGCATACCGAAGCTCCAACACGCGAACGTTGCTTCCGAGGTGCATGTCTTCGCACACCTCAAACGTCAATTGTTCCACTTTTTCTTCGGTGTCGATGACGTCTCGGGTGTTCAAGAATTTGTGCAACACGGCAGGCAAGTCGGCCATGGGTTCTGTGACCAAGAATTCACGGTTGAATTCAGCCTCGTGGGCCACAGTCATGCCCTTTGCCAAGGCCCAAGATTGAAGCGTAGAGCGTCGAAAGGCCAGTTCGAGGTGGCAGTGCAACTCCACTTTAGGCAGAGCGTGAAGGGCGGCGTCAGTCATCGCAAGCAAGTTCAGAAGGAACAGCCGCGCATCCAACCTCGGGCGACGTAACTTCGCTTCATGGCCGTGGAGATTAAAAACAAGAAGGCTTCGTACACCTACTTTTTGACGGACGAATTCACGGCCGGAATTGTCCTGTCTGGCTCGGAAATCAAGTCCATTCGCGGGGGCAAGGCCAGCATTACCGAGTCGTACTGTCGGTTTGACAAGGGGGAGCTTTGGGTACACAACATGTACGTGGCGGAGTACCCCAACGCAGGCTACATGCCGCAAGACCCTCGCCAGAAGCGCAAGTTGTTGCTCCAACGCACGGAGCTGAAGAAGCTCGAGAAGAAAGTGAAAGACGTCGGGGTCACGTTGGTGCCCACCCTGCTTTTTGTCGCCAAAAGCGGCTACGCGAAATTGAAGTTCTCTGTGGCCAAGGGCAAGAAGCTGCACGACAAGCGAGAGTCTCTGAAGGAGAAAGATGTCTCTCGGGACATCGCACGCATGATGGACTGATCAGGCTTGCTCTTCTGAAGGAGCAAGGACCACGCGGTACTGGTCGACAAAGTCTTCCCAATCCCACAGGAAGTGTTCCATCACCTCTCGGAGGTTCTTTTGGAGAATGGGATTGGGCACGTTCATGTCCCGGAAGTAAGGCTCCTGGTGGGCAATCACGCCGTACTTGTAGCACACCGCCCGCGTCATCGCGGTGAGCGTGTTTTTGCTCGGGCGGTTGATCTCCTTCATAAAGCTGCGGAACTCTTTGACCTTCTTTGCGAAGGCGTCAGGGGGGAGGCCTAAGGCAAACCCAAACTTCGCGCAGCACCGCTGGATGATGGCTCGGTCCACTCCGGGGTCAAAGTGCTTGGGGATCAGCCCGAGGTTGGCGGAAACGACAATCATGAGAAACTTGCCGTAGTCATCTGTGTCGAGGCTGGGGCTGCTGTCGAATTCGGGTGCAGCGTTCAAGAATTCAGCCACCTGGGGCCAGCCCTGCTCGACCGTCTCGAACGAGGTGTTGACGAAGATGTTCGCCACCTGTTCGTCGGTGAGTTTTTTCTTTGAAAGCCAGCTGAGTAGTCCCAGGTTCTTCATCCTTGGGATTCAAAGCTAGGACCTCCTTTCAGGCGAGGGAAGGTGGGATTCATGAACGCTATCCACAGGGTTATTCACAAAAAGCGGGCAGGAGTGGTGGGGCAGATTACTTTCGCGGCGTGTACCAAAAGCTGCTGAAACCCTTGTTTTTCCTGATGTCTCCGGAGCGTGCGCACTACGCGGCGATGGACATGCTGTCGTTCGCATCACGCGTTCCGGGAGTGAGGTGGTGGATGCGGAAAAGGTCGGCCAAACGCAATGCCGGCAAGGAAGTCACAGTCGCCGGTTTGACGTTTCCCAACCCGGTCGGACTGGCCGCGGGCTTCGACAAAGATGCGCGTTGGCTGCCGGCGTTGGAGATGCTTGGGTTTGGGTTTGTGGAAATTGGCACCGTAACACCTCGTGCCCAAAGCGGCAATCCTCAACCTCGGTTGTTTCGCTTGGTGGAGGACCGAGGCATTTTGAATCGGATGGGGTTCAACAACGACGGGTTGTACCCCGCAGCCGGTAGGCTGATTCGACGTCCAGCAGGCCTGGTGGTGGGCGGCAACATCGGAAAGAACAAGATCACTCCCAACGACAAGGCGGTGTACGACTACCTCGCTTGCGTGGACGCCTTGCATGCTCACGTCGATTACTTCGTGGTCAATGTGAGCTCGCCTAACACGCCTGGATTGAGGGAGTTGCAGGATAAAGAGCCGTTGGCCAAATTGCTTCGAGCGGTCGTGGAGCGCAACGCCAATCACCCGGGAAACCGCCCCGTCTTTCTCAAGATTGCCCCTGACTTGACGGACGGTCAACTCGACGACATCGTCGACATCGTGGTTGCGGAAAAGGTCGACGGTGTGGTGGCAACGAACACCACGATCTCACGGGAAGGACTCCAAACTTCTGCGGAGGAGGTCGAAGACATGGGAGCGGGAGGGGTCAGTGGCGCGCCGGTTCGAGCGCGATCCACCGAAGTGGTGCGTTACTTGGCGACCCAAAGCCAAGGGCGCTTCCCCATCATCGGCGTCGGAGGCATTGACGGGGTGGAAGCGGCTCGTGAAAAGCTCGAAGCAGGGGCAAGCCTCGTTCAGGTGTATTCGGGCATGATCTACGAGGGCCCTGGGCTGCCGGCGCGCATCGTTGCGGGCCTTTAAAGTCATCCCATCAGTCCCTCCAAGGATGGCGCGGCTTCGTCCAGACGCACCCCTATCTCCGTCTGCTGTCCGGTGCAGGCTGCGTGAAGGGCATCGTGCTCGAGGAAGAGCACCCATTCTTCGTCGGCGGCCGTGTCCAGGAAGAGTTTCTTTTCTTCAAGGGTGAGCAAAGGACGGGTGTCGTACCCCATCACGTACGCCAAAGGAATGTGGCCTGTGCTGGGAAGCAGGTCCGCCATGAACGCGAGGGTGGAGCCTTGTGGCGTTCGAATCAAAGGGACCATTTGACTTTCGGTGTGCCCATCGGCGAAGAAGATGTCCCATCCTTCCAACCCCATGACGCTCTGGGTGATGCGTCCCGTTCGTTCAATCATTTGAAGCTGGCCTGATTCGTGCAGAGGGAGCAGGTTTTCCGCCAAAAAAGACGCCTTCTCTCGCGGGTTGGGGTTGGTGGCCCACCCCCAGTGCGCTTCGTTGGACCAGTACGTGGCGTTGGGAAACGCTGGGACGAGCATGCCGTCTGAACGCCGCTCCACGGCTCCTCCGACGTGGTCAAAGTGCAAGTGCGTCAAGAACACGTCGGTGATGTCCTCGCCTGAGAACCCTGCAGACTTCAAGCTCGAATCCAGGGAATGGTCTCCGTGAAGGTGGTAGTGGCTGAAGAATTTCTCCGATTGCTTGTTGCCGATGCCACAGTCAATGAGCACCAGCCGGTCGCCCACCTCCACGAGCAAGGAACGCATCGCCCAGGTGCAGAGGTTGAGTTCATCGGGTGGGTTGGTCCGGGACCAAAGTTGCTTGGGCACGACCCCAAACATCGCGCCTCCGTCCAGCTTGAAATTCCCGGTGTGAATCGTGTGCAATCGCATGCGCCGAAGGTAGCCACGGCTCCGCCCAGTTCAGTACCTTTGGGCTTTGATTCCCGCACATGCTTGACGCTATTTCTCCCGTTGACGGTCGGTACCGTCGGCACACCGCTTCTCTTTCTCCTTGGATGTCTGAACTCGGCTTGATTCACCACCGCGTGGAGGTGGAGGTTGAGTACTTCTTGGCGCTCGTCGCCATGCCTCTTCCGCAGTTGGCGGATTTCCCCGCAGAAAAAGTCGAGGCCTTCCGGGACGTCTACCGCAACTTCTCGGCAGAAGACGCGCAATGGATCAAGGACAAGGAGCGCGTCACCAACCACGACGTGAAGGCGGTGGAGTACTTTGTGAAGGAAGCCATGGAGCGACTCGGAGTAGGCGCTTGGAAGGAGTTTGTTCACTTCGGCCTCACGTCGCAGGACGTGAACAACACCTCGGTTCCGTTGTCGCTGAAGCGCGCGACGGAACAGGCGCTGTTGCCGCTTCTCGACGAGACGATTTCGGATTTGGCGCGGCTCGCGCTGGAGTGGAAGGACGTGCCCATGTTGGCCCGAACCCATGGCCAGGCCGCTTCGCCTGTCACGCTCGGAA
>Ga0181577_10002703_pt1 | contig 13827 bp, 8 predicted proteins | sample 101ome_21_FD_132468 | JGI IMG/M metagenome (GOLD analysis project Ga0181577, IMG submission 132468) | Coastal salt marsh microbial communities from the Groves Creek Marsh, Skidaway Island, Georgia - 101413BT metaG (megahit assembly) | ecosystem: Environmental > Aquatic > Marine > Intertidal zone...
AAGCCATCCTTTCCTACAGCCAATCAGGTGCACCAGGGTCAAAACACTTCGCTGATCAAACGGCTCTATACTCAAATGAAGAATGGCGACCCATTTACTTTAACGCAAATGAGGTGCTCGCTAATACGCAGGAAAGTGTGGAGCTCAGCGAATAAAACGAGCTAGATTTAAGGCGCAAGCCTTGCCCTTAGGTTCCGGCTCGTTCTAATTAAGATTTGAGCCGAGAGTCTACTTTCTTGCAAAAAAGTAATGTTTTGCAGCGGTGAGGCGCTTTGACGCCCTTAGCATTGGGTGTAGTCTTACTATATAGAGTGATTATTTGGGGGCCTGCATGTCAAAGCAGTGGTTCTTAGAAGGCTATGTCGGTGATTCGGACCGCATACAGCGCATTCCTTTATCGCACTTTCCATGTGTCGTTGGCCGTGTGAGTGATTCCGGATTCGCGGTCCCCAAAGGAGACGTATCCCGCAAACACGCCGAACTTTACTGGGATGGAACGACACTTACTGTTACGGATTTGGGCAGCACCAACGGCACATTCGTAAACCGAAATCGCATCGCAACCCTGACCACGGTAGATCACGGTAGATCACGGTGATGTACTGCATTTTGGTTCGAACGAATATCGTCTTATTGCCGAAGGTGGCGATGAAGAGGAAGACGGGGATGAGACCACTACCTTTGCCGCCGTCGAACAGCTCAGCGAGCGCTTACCGTCTGGCTTGCGGGAACTACAGCAGCTTATCGCCCAACGCGCGGCAGTGGCTAATTTCCAAGCCATTACCACCGTAACAGGTACACCCATCGCTTACGAATTGCTTGGCCGTGGTGCGTTTGAGGGCTTGCCCCCTGCACCCTGGCCTTTGTTCCAAATCGCTGAAAGCGGTGGTCTCGACGTCGAGCTAAGCGAGCTCTTTCGCGATGTCGGTATTGAGGAAGCCGTGCGGCAAGCGCCGGGCGCGACTCTATTTGTTAATACACATCCAAGCGAATTGAAAGACATGCGACGCTTGATGATGGGACTAACCAAGGCCCTCAACACCTTCAGGCCCCATAAACTGGTACTCGAAATTCACGAAGACGGCGTTTCTGATCTGAAGAAAATGCACGCACTTCAGTCTGACCTCAAGGCCTTAGGTGTGGGTCTGGCTTACGACGATTTCGGTGCAGGTCAATCGCGCTTGCAAGAAATGGTCGAAGTACCGCCCGACTACGTAAAGTTCGATATGAGCTTGATCCGCGACATCGATACCGCATCCAGCGCCAAACGCGAGATGGTGCAGTCTTTGGTTACCTTTGCGAAAAATACGGGGATCACGACGCTCGCCGAGGGTGTCGAAACACAGTCAGAGTTAGATGTATGCCAAGAGATGGGCTTTGAGCTAATTCAAGGCTACTTATTTGGCAAACCAAAGCCCAACATCTTCGGGGATTGAGCATTTCGGCCTGACCTTGCCGTAGGGCCCTATTTCGGGCCCTACAAAATTAGAGCGCAGCGATTACGGCAATAACTATAACAAGAACGGCAACGATAACCCCGACCTTACTACCGCTGGAGCTACCCGCCGTATCTTGTTTTGAACTTTTATCAACCGGTTTGGAATCCGACGAATAAAATACCAACTTTGCTCGCCCCAAACCAATCACATCGCCATCGGCTAAATACGCCGATAGGCGCTTTTCACCGTTGACCAAAATACCGTTCGATGAAACCAGGTTAACAACACGCCATTTGCCGCCATCGCAGACCAATTGTGCATGACGAGAAGAGACGGTCGGCTCACTGAGCTGAATATCGCACTGCTCAGCGCGCCCTATTTCCCAAGTCTGCTCTCCCGATGAAACCTCAAGGCCGAGCGCCTCCGCAATGCCTCCTTGCTCATCTAGAAGAATTAAATGGGGTTCTGAGCTTTGACGTGTCACGCTGATCTCGTTACTCTCAGCCCCTGCCACCATAAACTGAGTGCTGTCGGCGGTTTCGGACTCCACCCAACTCCCCGGTACTGCACTCAAATCAGGTGCGGCCTGACCAATAACGGTAGCGTCATCGGTATGACCAATAACCGTAGCATCCTCTTCGTCAAGCTCAGCGCCATCGACAATCACGCGCAAAACAATGTGCTCTATACTGATCGTATCGCCATGGCTTAATTCTGTGGGACCGCTGATTTTTTGGCCATTTACTTTGGTACCATTCGATGAGCCCAAATCCTCGACACTCGCCTGTCCATTTTGTAGCGAAAATTTGGCGTGTTGACGGCTTACTTTAGGGTCGGCGATGACGAGGTCAGCGGATTCCACTCGACCCAAAATACAGCCATCGGCGATCACGTACTCAGAACTATCATCGCCTCGCAAAACAATATCCACACTCTCTCCTAACTACAGCAATAAGACTAGGCCTAGTGCCGCTATGATAATCAAAATCACCAGCCCTGTCCGGTTTCGTATCGAAACCCACCGCGAATCAAAGCCGGTATCAGCAACGGTGGGCTCAACCTCGTGGGTATCAACCACATGGCTCTGAACCGCATGGCTAGACTTAAACTCTGTAACCCCCTCATCATTCGGGGACAACGGCTGCAGCTTCTTCACTTTCCCCGAAGTCTGAACTCGCTCTTTACGATGGTATTCATGCTCTCCAGTCTCAGGATCAAACGTCCTGACTACTTCGACATGTTCATCATTCGCCGTCAAATCATACGCGGACTCATGGACACCCACGACAACGGCTGTGATATTGTCTTTGCCCTGAGAATCAACCGCCGCCTGCACCAGCCCGCGCGCAATATCGCTCTCGCTCTCGCCACAATCGAGCCACTGGGCGATTGACGCAGGCGATAGAACGTCTGAAACACCGTCGCTACACAAGAGAAATCGAGCGCCTTTACGCAATAATCCCCCATTTTGGCCAACATTGATATTGGCATCGCCCCCACCAAGCGCCGCCAAAATGACATTTTTTTTCGGGTGAGACTGCGCCTCGTCAAGAGAAATCTCACCTGTGGCAAGTAGGGATTCGACCAAGGAGTGATCGCGTGATAGGAGCTTAAGCTTACCGTCCCATAGATACACTCGACTGTCGCCTAACCAGGCCAGCTCGTACAGCTCACCCTTGGCGCGAAGCACAACGATCGTACTGGCCATGCCTGGCCGCCCGTGGCCACGCGCAATCGCATCCGCGATAGCCTGATTAGCCTTCAAAATGGCATCGTGTAAACCGTCACCTTGTCGAACCGAATCGCCAATGGTCGTACAAACAATATCCGAGGCGATCTCACCAGCATCTTGGCCGCCTACGCCATCGGCTACAACAAACAGCCCGAGCTCATTATCGATAAAAAAGTTATCTTCATTGTGCTTTCTACGCCCCTCATGGGTCGCTCCAGCACCGACGACAACAGGCGTATCGCTCATTAGAGCGAGCTCAACACTCTGGAGGCGGCTTGAGCAAACTGAGCCTTAGAGAAATGATTTTCGTCCAGCATCGTCGCATACCAATCCGTCATAGAATCCCCCATTTTTTGCTCGATACCGGCTGTAATAGCAATGGTCTCCGCCGCTAAAAATACGTGTTCAGCCTGCGTAAAGTAATGAAACTCACCTGCTGATGCCGTCTGGACTAGGTGTCGAAACAGTTCGATGAGCTTATCGTTATCCCACGCTTGCTGGCTGAGCGAAGCCTCAAATTTTGCAAATATCGAATCCAGTTTATTAGAATGCAAAGCCAGATCCTTTGTACCTCGACTCGTGACTCGATGCAACTGATTCAGCGAGAGCATCGCTTCCGTCGCAAGCGCAGCATCCAATCGCTCTAGAACAGTAATCAAGACTGTAATCGGGCCATCATTCAGGCGCAGAGCACCTGGAACCAGGGATCCAGCAAACTTCGTATCAGGCTCCCATTGGAATGGCGCCATGGGCCGATGACAGGCGTGACATTGATACAGCGCGAACTCGGCCATGGGATTGGCGTTTTCACTGGCACTCGAGCTGAGTAAATCTAAGTACGCTCGACTTTGGCCCACCAAACCGTACAGCCAAGTATTTAGATCGCTTGTTACTGTTTTACGCTCTCGATAATCTGCATCGATTGAATAGTGCACAGGCTGATTAATCGAATAGGCGAGTAACTCAAAACTCAATCGAGGGTGCCCCGCGCCCATAATCTCGTGTGTTGCAAGCTTTTCAGATGTACCTAGATGGCAAGAGAGACAGAGTGCCGCATTATCGGCCGGTTGATCCGTTGGGTACATGCCTTGCTCGAGATTCAATTTATGTGGCCGGTTCATCTCTGTATGAGTTAATAGGTATTGTTCGGATCCACCATGACACGCCTCGCATCCGACACCGTCCTCAATGTGAAATTTATCTCCTCTTAATTCAGCAGGTACGTTATCAGCATGACACGCCAGGCAAACCTGAGCCTCATGCGCATTTTCGAGTCCCAAATTACGTGCAATACGAATCGAGTCATCGTTCAACAATGTCTTATAAGCACCCGCATGCGGGTCTTCTCGCAACCAAACACGATACTCGGTGAGCCAAACATTGGAATTCTCTGCAATCTCTACACGGCCATGGCAAATACTCGATGCGCAACTCGCGACACCCTCATGAACCAAACCATCGGCCTCCGGCAAAGGGCCTGCATGAAGCAAAGGCGCAACTAAAAACGCGATTAGCGCGCTGGCTGATTTTCGACAAACCATGGTTTTCCATCCTCATCTACGTACATTCGACGCATCTCTTCCATATTAAAAGGACGAGCGCCAACCCGACCAAACACGGCCACCTGGCCTCCCGTTTCATCCACACCCCGATCGCGCTCGAGACCGCGACTCAATGCCAGTGCAGGTGAATCGGTTGGGTAGTGGGCAATTAGCTCCGGCACGGGTGCCGGACTAAAGCCATAAAACTTGGGCTGCGTGCTCGGGGAAGTGAGCTGAACAATCTTCAACCCCTCTCGGCCATCGGCAACATAAGCAAAAATCGAGGCGTTTGTGGCAGCTACGGTCACGTCACGCGCATCGACAATCCCTTTATCAAACAGTGTGTGTAAAGACATGCGTTCTGGTTTGGTGATGTTCACGATCGCCAAACCCTCGCTACCCGACGCAACATAAGCGTAGGTTCGTGCAATATGAATCCGCTGCGCTTGCTCAAGAGGAATCAAGTTATCCTCAGTCAAAACCGGCTTCTCTGGGTTAGTCACATCGATAACTTTGAATCCATCGCTGTCCGTCACAAAGAGATAACGGAATTGCAGTGCCACCGAATGCGGTTTATTCAAACTCAAACGAGTTACCACAGCCGGATCCAGCGGATTATCTATATTAATAACAACCAGCTCGTCATCGGTTACAACGTAGCCATAATAGCCGCCAAGAACCATGTGTTTAGCGCCACGCAAAGCACCTCCACCATCCCAGGTAAGCGCTCGTTTTAGGAAGTTATTGCGCGGCTCACCATCCATCAAGGTCGACAGTTCAACTAAGATCAGGCCTTCCTCACTATCGGTGACATAAGCGTAGTTATAGAGAGGATGGAAGGGCTGCTCTAGGTTCACCTTCCGCATCAAATCGCCCGTATTACGCACCGGATCAATGGGTTGATTCGTGGGCAACACTACACAGGTCGCGTTGGGCATTTCAACTTGAATATCGTGCCCAAGCTCACTGAAGGGGGCTGTGATGAAGCGCTGCGAAAAGCCCTTGTTGGCGATATTCGCAACGTCGTAAACCTGCAAACCCTTAGCGCCCTCGGCCACGAACAAATACTCACCTCGCAGCTGCACACAGGAAGCACGATCGCTCGTGTGCGCGTACCCATTTTCAAGACGTTGCCCGCGCTCTTGATGAGCTCGATAAAAATCCGGATACGCATAACGTTGCAGATAAGAACCGATTACCGCCTGAGGTTCCGTCCATTCCGTCACTTCAACACCGGTAATATGCTCTTCACCGCCGACCCAAGCATAATGCCCCAGGAAGTTCACAAAACCCGTCCCGTACATCAGCAGCTGCGCCATGATCGCATTGTTATCGCCCGATTTAGCGACGTGACAATCTTCGCAATCTTTTGTCTCGGTCTTTCTTACCGTATGTGCAAAATGAGGATTGAAGGCCTGCGAACTGTAACCACTCGCCGCGATCGGTGGCTGCTGAATGTAAATCTTCTCACGATTCGCGTTGGTAGAGGAAAGAACCAGAGCCGAGGTTGACCTAACTGGAGCGATCTTACCGCCCTTGGCTTTTTCGCGTCGGCCTAATAAAAACATCTGGTCGCGGGAAACCTGCGGGTTATAGGTGGCGTAATTGCGTGAAAAGCCGCCTTCAAAGTGATGCTTTTCCGTCTTGTGGTTGGCTTCAATCGGCAAATGACAACCCGCGCAGCTCGTCGTCCAAGAAGTGTGGCAACTGTAGCACTCCATATCATCGTATGAGTGGGCCAAATTATCAGCGGCAACTTGCGCTCCCCACTCTTGAGTCTCCGTGTCTTTGCTCATCAATTTGGCTCGAGCGGCCTTCGGGTTGTAACCCGCATGCCCCTCAGTCACAGAATCTTTTACCAGACTCATTTCCCACTCTAAGCTTGGGTCTAGAACCGATCGCTGAATTAATTTTTCACCTACCCACTCGAACCGAAGACGGCCATCCGGATTGCGAATGGCGCCCAGGTCATTGCCTCCATCCAGGGCCGCAGGACCGGAGGTGAATAAGTTGGGGTAGGCCTTAGAGGTGCCGTGGCAATCTTTGCAGTCGATTTCGACCGCTGCAGCTACTTCACCATAGATGTGCCCATTACCGTGGCTATCTTGTCCGTAGTGGCAGTCAACACAATGCATGCCGACATCCAAATGGATCGAGGACATGTGCACGGCTTTTTTAAATTTGTCTGGATCCGTATCGCTTACCTTATTGCCCTCGTTATCAAGCAAGTTGCCTTCGCGGTCTCGCTTGAAAATAGCGCGAAAATTCCAGCCATGACCGTGGTAATCGGCAAACTGCGTATCGTTTAAGGTGGGATTGAGCTCAGACACCTGCTTAGTAAACTCGATATCTGCCCACTTACCACGAACCGCCGCGCCCTCGGGATTACGGTCATAGACTTCACGTATTTCTTCGTGCGTCGGGTACTTCTGCTTCTCTGGCCACATTGCGGGCGCGTCAGACTCGTAATCCCACATGGTGTAACCCAAATAAGAATTCAGAAACATATTGGGTTGATGCATATGGCAGGACATACACTGGCTGGTAGGAATTGCGCGAGTGAACTCATGCTTTAAAGGATGCCCTTCCTCCCCTTTAGGTATCGTCGGATCTAGGGTCTGCGATGTTCCCGTATGACCAAATTGCGCGTAAGGTCCAGAATGCCGCGGATCACGATCATTGGCGTAGACAACGTGACACGAAGCGCAACCCGAACTCCGATAATCACCGGGCTGATCATTGGTGCCCAAGAACCAGGTATGGGGATCATTCAAGCGCGTTTTAGTAATATTAATGACGGGCACTGAGATCCGCCCACCTGTGCCGGGGCCTCGGTTCGACTGCCGAATATCGGGTTTACCCGGCTCTTCTATCCGCTGCAATTGTCCAAGCGCATTGGGTAGGCCCGTCTCAGGAAACAGATTGCTGATGTTACGACCACCCCGCTCAAATACGCGGAAAATATCGCCGGGTTTAATCGTTTCCCAAGCGGGCAAGGGGTAAAGTTCGGGCAAAATCGAATGTTCCAGAAGCGCCTGAGCATCGGGCACAACAGGCCCTTTCACGACAACGGAGTCCCCGTTTCGGTTATACCCCTCACCCAGCATATAGCGTTTAAATGGCAAAATACCATTGTTGTAAGCCGCGCCGCCCCAGAGCATAGCGGAAGTGGCCATCAGACTGCGTTCGGCAGCTTCGATAGTAGGCAAGTGGCAGGCTCCGCACGCCTCTCTCGCGACACGATAATCCGATGGATTTATAAATCGAACAAACTCGGGGCTCTCTCGATTTAACAGCGCGTAAGTCTGTTTAGGATTAGCGCTGGATGGGTAGTGCCACTCGTCAGGATACTGCGGCAGCACGTGAGCGGCCTCCATCGCTTGCTTGTAGCGCAGGTCGGCTTTACTCGAGATACCCGCACCCAAAAAGACCTGGGCATCACCTCCATGACAATCGGTGCAGCCGAGCTGCACGGCGGGATTGGCATGCATGGTTTTATTATCCGTTTCGGTGTGGCAACTCTGGCACCCCTCGGACTTGGTTTGAACAGCATGGGCGCTCTGGGCGGCCGGTGCCGCCGGCGTAAACGCGTACTGCCTTTCCACTTTATGGTAAGCCCCTGCCGCTATCGCCGTTTGGCTAAGGCTGAACAAAAGCCCCAATAACGTTGTCGTCGATAGTATCTTCATAGCCGTATTCATCAAAACGTTAACACCGCATTTAAGAGCACCGAAACGGGCTCTTCATCCCCAAAAAGTTGCTGATACCCATCGCCGCTCAAGAGTTGGGCCCATGACAAACGCAATACCACGTTTTGCGTCATGAACGGGCGGTAAATGAGTGACGCAGACAAGTCATAACCTATGTGACGATCAATATCGGCCTGCGCTCGGGCGACCTCTAAGACCGCCGTGTCAGCGAAGGCCAAATAATTTGCATTCAGCGACAGACGCAATTCCGGCAGGATATCCAGATCGGCTCCAAGACCCGCTAACACGACACCGGGATTAGTGAAATTAGACTGCCCGTGCTCTTTCGAGGATCTAAGCGAATTTAAAATGCCATTACGTTGTGACAAGGCAACACGCCCACCACCAATCAACGGAACACCCTGTCTAATCCAGTAAGAGGTATCCGCACCGGCAAACTGCGGGTTTTCGAAAATCGCGTCGAAACCTTCACTCTTGTTATCAAACGGATCTGGGTCGCCTGAACCGTACAAAAATGAGGCCCGCATGCGAATCCAATCAAAATCCATTGAGGGCTCCGCAGCAACGAAAAACGCCTCAATATCCGACTCCCGATTGGTGAACACCGCGTCTTTCTCTTTACCCAAAGCCAAGTACAGCGAGGTGGTCAGGTTCAGACGTCCGAAGTGACCATCCCCTGAATATCCAAGATAGGTTACGTCGTAATCGCGCAAGCGCTCTTGACCAACGGAGGCCGGCCGCTGGATAAACTGGTTCCTGTCATAAAAGGGCTCGCCACTCTCGCGATTGCGATTGTGGATTAACGAAACCTGCGAGAAGAAACCCAAGCTCGGCCTATCCTGGAGGTATAAATTCGCGATGAAAACATCGTCATCGCGCAAAGATTCACTCACATCGTTCAAACCACTGTTGGTGTCTTTCTCGAGCCGGCGGAACCACGCAAGATTGTACTGGTATTTATTGTCGTCTCGTATACCAAACAGGCGAACGCCAAAAGGCGAATCCTGAAATAAAAACCCGCGAAAATCGCTCGAAAATGGCTGAATACCCACGCGAATACTATCGAAATCGTAACGCGGTGAGACATCGCGCAAGTGCTTATCAATAAAGGCCGCTTGAATGCCCACATGATTGTCTTCTCGCAGGCGCCCGATGCGCGGGTCAGCATTCGTCCCCAAGGTCTCTTCTAAGCGTGTCGCGTTGTAGTTGAACACGGGTGTAAAACGAAACTCCCAGTCAGGCGGGCGAAACACCGTATCGCCCTGGTAGTAGACCAGTTCAACTGCGAGATTTTCATTCCATAGGGTTTGTTGCGTGTTGCCGAGTACGTCAAGCGACCCTGCTTGATCAGTTGTCTGGCCACCTACGGGGGTAGGTACATCTCGAAACTCAAAAACGCTATCGGAAATCGCCGTAATATTGAAAAACCAGTCATCGTGGATCGGACGGTCACCTTTTATCGTATTTTGGTTGTAGGGATCCCACCAATTATCGGGATAGCCCAAAGCGTTGACGATTCGCCAACGATCGGGAACGGGTACCGCCTCGACAAACTGATCAATCCTTGGGCGCGGCACGGGAGAATAGGTGCGGGCCACAACAGTTCGCCCTGTCTCTAGATCGCGGACCGTGTCGACCTCTTCTGGGACGGCAGGACTGATTGGCGCGGCCACCCTCGGCACCAATCGAGCCGAGTGATCACAGACTACTTCGGCCTGACCTGGCATGCGACGACGAGGTTTGGGTTTCTTTGCATCATCTATTTCTCGACAGACAGATGAATCATGGTGAATTTGCTCTGGGTAATGCGCATACAGCGAGCTTGAACCTACTGCAAGGCCAACCATGATCGTTAACTTACTCAACCGTATTCGCATGGTTATTTGCCCTCGCATACGCGCTGCTCGTCGCTATCGATGAAAGGCGTCTGGGGGCATTGAATATAGCGCAAATGCTCCCCTTGCGGTTTAAGTTGATCCGCTCTAATTTCGGGTGGCGCATTATTAATGGCACCGTTCAGAGCCAGACCCGCATTGTGCACACCTAAAAAGCTGATCATGTCATCTTGGTCAATACCGTCGCCCGACACACCGATACCCCCGACCAGGGTGTCACCTCGATAAATAGGAACACTGCCGGGGAAAATCTGTATTCCATTTGCCAATCTTGATGTCGGCGTCGCAACACAGTTTTGACCAACATCCGTGCCCGTTGCCCCGGCCGCAAAAAGCACGTGCGTAATGAGTCGATTCATGATGAGATCAGACTGCAGGCCGGTCGAAAAAACACTCCACTCGTTCTGAGCAAATGATTTTGAGAACGGGCCATGAGGGTTCCCTCTAATACCATCGGGGTAAAACGGCCGCGACAGATTTCCCCCCGCCCGGTCTGAAAAAGCCGTGCCGTCAGACAGCGCTTGAGGGCCGACAAAGGTGCGAACAGCCTCCACATAATCGGGGATCGCCTGCTCCGCTTTTATCGACAAATCGGGCGCCAAATAACGCACTCGCTCATCTACTGCTTGCAGAAATTCGCCGGCATCGCGAGACGAGAAAAAAGTCGCTGTCCGGGCTTTCTGCAGGGACACGTCGGCACCAAATACAGGGCCATCTTCCGTACGGGCCATTCCCAAAATATGGCCTTGAGTATCGACGATCGAGATTGTGACACGCGCCGAAGTTCCCAGGGGTCTTCGAATTTGAGCGCGCGCGCGATTGGCGACCGTTAATGCTTCCCTGAGAAGCACTTCAACTTCGGATGCTTTTAAATTGAGCCCAGCGAGTTCGACATCATCTGTGCCATCGCTGGGCGGAAATCGCACTCCGCCTTGCTGATCGTAAAAGGTGTAGGCGTTCAGATCCGAGAATAACGAGTATGGCGCAATGCCCGACTCGAGTTCACCGAAACGCAAACCGGCTTGGATGCTCCCTCCCCCATACCCGGGCACATCCACTAGGCTTCCTCCTAACAAGCTATCGAAGGGAACGGCATTATCTGGAGATACGGCCAAATCGTCGAACTCAACATCGCTGAAGCGAAACGTTTTACCTTCGACAGTAATTTTGTCACCTCGTCGATCATCGGGCGCCGCATAACCCCAAGTTGCCGCAAGCGCAATAAGCTCATCGGTATCGCGATCTGTATCCAGAATATTTTTGTCAATAGAGTATAAACCGTCGGCTATCACACCCACGCCACCGACTGGTGTGCCTGCTTTATACAGCGGAAAACCGCCGGGATCGGCAGACAGCCCCAAAGGCGATCTCTGTGGTCCGACTTGCAGACCCGCATCCTGACCCGAGAGAACAAAATCGGAGCAGGCGAGCTGGCTAAACTGGACGCCAAACAGAGGGCCGGCAGGCTGATTCGCTTCACCGGGGTTAAAATGCTCTTGCACAATTTGATTGGCGGTTCGAGTGGAAAATGCATTTCCCTCGCTCGAAAGATAAGCTCCGGTAACGGCCTTAGCTATCGCTGCCAGAGCATCGCCTGCTGTGCCCGTCGGCAAAACAATGCCCTCTAAGCCTGTTGAAATAGTCACTGGTTGCGTTGTGGCAAGTTCAACGCTTGGCGAAACATCCGCCATTCTGTAAACAGCCAATACATTGCCAACTCGATCAACAACGGCTACCGTTGCTTGCACCCCTAGTGCGTCTGCCTGCGCCGCCGCTTGCGCGAGGACGCGCTTTACATCCGCCACCGATAAGCCCTCGGCATCTTGAGCGCATTGCCCATCGCAGACGACCGCCTCAGGCACTTGCGACTCCTGGGTGGCAGCGGCGGGTTGAGAACCGCCCCCACCGCCGCCACATGCGCTTAATAAACCGCACAATGCAGACAGTAAGACTAGGCTCGGTATTATTTTAACCATTCGTATATCCAGGCATCACGGTTGGGATTTCTCATACGGCTTTCAGCTCGAAGCAGCGCGGAACGGGGCCCCTCGTCTTGATGAAACCAGTGGCAACTTACGCAATCGACCGCTACATCACTGCGATCCGCATTGTGACAGTCGAAGCAGCCCTCGATCGGCGGCATCAACACATCAGCCGCGCTGGACGAATCCGTAGCAGCGTGACAATCCACGCACACGGCATCGCCGAACCGCTCACCAATTTCCGCGTGTGCCTTGTGATCAAAGCGGGCGTATGCGAACCAATCGTCCTGTTGTGCCACAGGATGAACTCGGTAACGTTCCGCGGGATTATCACCGCCAACATCCTCGACGCTGTGGCAAGTAACGCAGCCCATATCAACGAATTGATATCGTGCCTCACGCGCGGCAACTTCTTTCGCGCAGACCAAGGCATCTCCGTCACATTCAAGCATGACCTTTGCGCGATTAGGCAGACGACGCGCTTCTGCCTCAGTCTGTATCAATGCCATGTCGCTGAACTGACGCATAAAATGACCCTCGAGCACCGCATACACATCTCGCGGTTCAACGTGCGGGAGCTGCACGTCTGGGTTCAGTGGATCAAATGCCAGGCTGTGACAGGCGCTGCAATGCTGCTCCATATTGATCGGTAGGAACGACTCATTTTGGGAGTCCTGCGTGTGACAATCGCTACACGCTAAAGCCTCGCCAGAGCGGTCGAACGAAACCCTTGAACTATCGAGGTGCACTTCATGATTGAACTTGAGACCGGAAGACTCTCGGGCGAGATCAACATCAATAGCAACGCGCTCCATTGTCCATTCTTCATCTTGGAACCGCGGCAAATTGGCTTTGAACTGCGGATGTTGATAAGGAGCAAAGGCGTGAACGGGCTCAGACACTGGACTCCATTGGTCCGAAGCTCTGTGGCAATCCACACAGAGGGCGTTATCACGAGGGCTAACCGTTGCTGGCTCATTGTGCTCTCTATGGCAGGAGGCGCAGCGCACTTGCTCAAGCTCGAGTTTTGAATGGATCACGGTATCCGCATGCTCGCGAATGGTCTGGTGGCAATCCAGACAGGCCGAATCCGGTGTCATAACGAAATCGTCTTGATGGCAGGCACCGCATTCCAACTCCACGCCAGCGGCACGATGCGCCTCTGATAATGGCCCACTCGACCAAGCATGGTCACTGGGAAGCCCCGCCTCTGTAGCGAGTGCCGCGACGGTTGGATTCTTGGTGCCGTAATAAGGAACTAGGAATCCAATAGCGAGCACCAGCATCACAAGCAACCATGACATTCTCCGCATAGACCATGGTTGAGCAGAGTGAGACGCATCCGCCAACAATTTTTGGGTGTGATCCACTTGGCCGCGAATCAAGAGACCGACATCAAAACCCGTGGGCGGAGAGAAACCACTCAGAGTGAGACCATCAACCTCGACGCTCACCCCCTCGCTAAGCTGAGCGCTTCGGACCGCGACACCGTCCAAAGAGAGATTCTTTTTACTGGACTTCAGCGCCA
>Ga0181577_10002705_pt1 | contig 13826 bp, 12 predicted proteins | sample 101ome_21_FD_132468 | JGI IMG/M metagenome (GOLD analysis project Ga0181577, IMG submission 132468) | Coastal salt marsh microbial communities from the Groves Creek Marsh, Skidaway Island, Georgia - 101413BT metaG (megahit assembly) | ecosystem: Environmental > Aquatic > Marine > Intertidal...
ATTTGTCGCGGTAACGCGCAATTTCATCCCAGTTGAATGCTCCGCCGCTTTCACGCCGGATAAACGCCGCCGCTTCCGCGATGCTGATGCCGGGCTTCATATAGGGTGCCAGAGACGTGAACTTGGGAATACCGTTGCGGCGCAGCGACCGAATCCAGTGCGGCGACCGCAACGCATCCATCTTCAACCGCATGGTCAGTTTGAACGGGTTCATGATGCCACTTTTGACCTCACGCGGGCGGGTGGTGCGGGTCGGCGTGTCGACGGTGAGGACGAGCACGTTAACCCCCGCCTCCTCCGCCCGACGCACGAGGTCGAGACCGATTTTGTGATCATTCTTCGAAAATCGGTAGAGCTGCAGCCACAACACATCCGGCGCGATCTCTGCGGCCTGTTCGATATCGATGCCCGACAGCAGCCCCAGCGTGTAGGGCACGTTGGCCGCCTGCGCCGCGCGGGCCAGATAGGTCTCTGCCCCCGGATACGCGGTTCCCGGACCGCCGATCGGTGCGATCCCGATGGGCGCGGCATAGGTTTTGCCGAACAGGGTCGTATCCGCGGGCGGGGGCGCAATCACCCGACCGTATCGTGGCACCATCTCGACCGCGTCCAGGGCATTCCAGTTCCGCTGGATACCGGTATCCGCCCCTGCTCCGCCATCGGCATATTCAAAGGCGAAATTCGGCAGTCGGCGTCGCGCCCGTTCGCGAAGGTCCTGTGCCGTCGGAAACTGCCGTTTGAGGGCGAGCTGATCCGGGGTAGGAGCGGGACGCTCCGGCAGGCTGTTGCGGCGTTCGGCGGCGGAATCGGACATTTGATATTCCTGGGAACAAAAACGGCGGGCGTCGATTGTAGCCCGATCGGATGCGGATGATCGAGAGGCGCTCGGGAAGGTTCAGTAATTCCTGTTGGCGCCACCGCCATCGATCGTGACGATGGAGCCGCTGATATAGGAAGAACGTGGCGAAGCAAGGAATGTCACCATGTCGGCAATTTCGTAGGTGCTGGCCATTCGGCCAAACGGCAGCTTCATGTCGCGTTCGATATCGCGCCAGCGGTCAGGCGTGCCATACTCTTTCTCGCTGAAGGTCTTCAGCTGGTCTTCCGCCCGGTGCGTCATCGTGAAGCCCGGATTCACCCCGACGATACGAACGCCGTAATCGGGAGATTCACTGCCAGCGGAGCGGGTAAAAGCCATCAGCGCAGCATTGCCTGTGGTGCCGATGATGTAGCGGGAATTGAGTCGCTCGCCCGCATAGCCGATGACGTTGACGATCACCCCCTCCGCGCGCTCCTTCATGGCCGTGTAGAAGACGCGCGACAGGTTGATATAGCCGAACACCTTCAGGTCCCAGGAGTTCCGCCAGCCTACCTCATCGGTTTCTTCGAGGCTGCCAGCCGCCGCCGCGCCAGCATTGTTCACCAGGATATCCGCATCGCGGCAGGCCTCGAACAACGCGTTCTGGTCTTCGGAAGAGGACAGATCGCCGGCATGGGCGCGAATTTCAGCGCCGGAGACCGCGGCGGAAATTTCAGCGGCGGCCCGATCCAGTCCTTCCAGGCTGCGGGAGGCGATATCTACCGAGCATCCTTCCGCGGCGAGCGTTTCCGCGATAGCACGGCCGATCCCCTTGCTCGCCCCAGTGACAAGGGCCCTTTTACCATCCAACCGGAGATCCATTCGGCGTCAGAGTTCCTCGGTATCGAAATCGGCAGGCATAATGATTTCCAGCAACTCACAATCGTCGGAATAGCCGAGCACGGTATGCTTGATATTCGGCGGCTGAAGCCAGCACGATCCCTCGCGCATCGTCAGTTCCTGGCCGTCATATTCGCCTTTCATCCAGCCCTTCAGGCAATAGAGTAACTGGAACTGAACGTCGTGCGTATGCCGCTTCGACACTTCCTTGGCGTCAAACGGGGGTAAAAGCTTGATCACGTGGGCGCGAACAATGCCGTTCGTCGCCTCGACCATACCGAGATCCCGATACTTGGCGTAGGCTCGGAGGCCCTCCTCGAAGGAATCGTCTTCAAGGTGGCTGTAGGTGAAGTTTTGAGGCAGTTGCCCGTCTTTTTCTCCCACCGTAGATCCCCTGTGTCCGTGTCAGCCCGCCGCCGCGCCGCGCGGGCGCAGTTCGACAAGGTCATGGGCGCTGTTTTCGCTGGACAGCAGCGCATACAAGACGGCCTCCGCCACTTCCTCCGGCGTCAGCGGCTCGAACTTTCGCGCGTTTACCGCTGCGATCACCGAGGGATGGTCGCTGTGATTGCGAATATCGGTGTCCACCATGCCGGGGGCGATCTCACTGACCTTCAGCCCCTTTGACTGCAGCTCGACCCGGAGCGCTCGCGCATAAGCGGACAGCGCATGTTTGGTTGCGCAATAGATGGAGCCAAGCGGATAGACCTCTCGCGCGGCCGTCGACGTCATGACGACGATATGGCCGCGCCCGCGTTCGACCATCGCCCTGGCGATTTCATGCGTCACCCGAAACGACGCTAACACGTTGGTTTGGATCATGTTCTCCATGTCGTCGTAGGTCAGATCCAGGATCGGCGCGTATTTCAGAACCCCGGCATTGCTGACGAGGATTTCAGAATCTGCCGCCTCGGCAACGAGCCTGGCGACAAAATCGCCGTCGTTCAGATCGCCGGCGATGGTCCTTACCCAGTCCGCGCCGTGCTCCTTCACCAGCGCATCGAGCGCATCCTGCCGACGTCCGGTAGCAATGATCCTAGCACCGCATTCGACCAGTGCGGCAACGGTCGCCTTGCCGATGCCGGCGCTTGCACCCGTGACGAGCGCCGTCTTTCCGGAGAGATCTCTGCTCATGACCAATAAGGACTTCGTTTAAGGAATTCGTTGCACCCGACGACCGGATCGTTGCCGACGCAAACATTGCCGAAATCTACGAAACGGGTCAACCAGACCGACTCGGAGACAGCTCGCCGGCTGATTTTCCCGCATCATCGCCCTCTGATTCCGGCCGGCCAGGGGAAAATCCTGTGAACGAGAACGATATCGCGTTTCCGAATCCGCAATGGCGTTAAGTGCGGCCTGAACGCCCAGCGTCAACACGCTGCGGCCGGTTTACTTAGATTAGTCCATTTGCGCGAGAGAATAGTCCGTTCGCCCGACGCCGACGATGCAGACCTTGTCGCCAAGTTCGCGAAGATCGCGATCCATCCGGTTTTACTCGTCCAGTTTTCGATCTGATTGTTCTAGCGCACGCCGACAGGCGAAAACAGACCCTCCAGCACTTTGTTTTGCGCGTTCCGGCACCGAACCGATGGACATGCCGCCGCGTTCGTAATTAACTGGGCGGAGCCGGGCGTCAGGAGACATCCGAGAGAGACAGGTATACGAGGCAGGGAAGAGGGCAAGATGGCGCGCAAGCTGAAATCCTTCAGTCGCCCCAAGGGCGGGACGCTGAAGAAGTCATACGAAATGATCATCGCCAAACAGCGCAAGGGCACGCTGGAAATCCAGCTCAACCGGCCGGACCGGCTCAACGCCATCAACGAACAGATGGCCGAGGAAATCATGCATGCCATGGACGCGGTCGAACTGGACCGCAAGACCATGGCCGTGGTGCTGTACGGCGACCAGAGGTCCTTCTGCGCAGGCGCCGATTTGGGCGGATTCCAGGATCTGCCGGAAGACCGCTACGATAATTACCGCGCGCGCTACAACCAGCGCAAAAACCGGCTGCTCTACCGTTTCTTCATGAACTACACCAAGCCGGTGATCACCGCGGTGGAGGGCTACTGCCTCGGCGGCGGATTCGAACTTGCCATGATGGGCGATTTCATAATTGCCAGCGAAAGCGCCAGCTTCGGCCTGCCGGAGGGCAAGCACAGCCTGATCCCCGGCGCCGGCGGCACACAGAACCTGCCGCGCCTCATCGGCGCGCCGCTGGCCAAGGAGCTGATCTGGACCGGCCGGCGCATCACCGGCGCGGAAGCGAAGGAGTACCGGATCGTCAATCACGTCGTTGAAAAGGGAAAAGCCCTGTCGAAAGTGCGCGACATCGTCGAGGAGATGAAAGGCGTCGGCCCGCTGGCGACAATGATGACCAAACAATCGATCAACCGCGGCATGGACATGACCCTGCAGCAGGGCTTCATGCAGGAAGCGGACATGGCCTACATGCTGTCCTGGTCGGACGACCGCCAGGAAGGCCTGAAAGCTTTCTCGGAACGCCGCAAACCCGATTTCAAGGGACAATAGAAAGAGGATCACCCCAATGGCCCGAAGTTTCCTTGAAGACAAGGACATCTGCATCGTCGCCTACGGCGAGACGAAGATCGAACGCCGCAGCGGACGTTCGGCATACGAAATCGCCGCCGAAGTCGCCGAACAGCTCTACAAGAAGACCAAGCTTGGACCGTCGGATATCGATGGCGTCACCTTCACGGTGCCGCTGAGCGAATGCTCGAATCCGTTCTGGTCGGGCTATGCGACCGAATATCTCGGCATTTCCGCGAAGTGGCTGCAGACCAGCGATATCGGCGGGGCATCCGCCATCGGCAACGTCGCCCGTGCCGCCATGGCCATCAAATCCGGGCTGTGCGAGACCGCAATGATCCTCGGCGTCGATGCGCCGTCGACCCAGTGGCGTGCCTATTACGGCAGTTACCGCAACCAGTTCTGGGATCCGGTCGGCGTACAGGGTCCGCCAGGCGCGTTCGGCCTGCTGATGAACCGCTACGAACATCAGTACGGACTCGATTTCGAGGGCCTGGGCGCGCTCGCCGTCGCCCAGCGCAACGGTGCGATCAAGAACCCCAACGCCTACGAAAAACTGCGCCAGAAGATCACGGTCGAGGATTACATCAATTCGCGCCAGGTCTCGTCGCCCTTACGGCTCCTGGATTCGGTCATGTGGTGCGACGGCGGCAACGGGCTGATCGTTATGAAAACCAGCCGGGCGAAAAAGCTGGGCCTGACCAACCGGGTCTATCCGATTTCCTATGCCGAAATCTCCAACTACAACTGCGCCGAACAGACGCCGGACATCACCGAAACCGGTCATGCCGTCGTTGGTCCGCAGGTCCTTAAACAGGCGAAGATGAAAGCGAAGGATGTGGACATGTTCCACCCTTATGACGACTTCCTGTTCGCCGTCATGCTGAAGACCGAACAGATCGGCTTTGCACGCAAGGGACGCGGCTCGCAATTCCTGAAAGACACTGATCTCGGTCCGAAAGGCGACCTGCCGCTCAATACCGGCGGCGGACAGATCAGCTGCGGCCAGCCAGGTCTCGCCGGCGGCGGAATCAACCTGACCGAAGCGGTGCGCCAGCTGATGGGAGAAGCGAAAGGCCGCCAGGTGCCGAGCGCGCGCAACGCGCTGGTGACCGGCATCGGCGTCATCCCCTACGGACGAAACTGGGGATCGGCGAATGCCATGGTCCTGGTCAATTAGGTGGCGGAGAACAGCAATGGCTAACACTGAAACCAAACCCCGCCCGCTCCCCAAGCCGACCCCCGCGACCCAGGCGTTCTGGGACGGCGCGAAAAAAGGCAAGCTGATGCTGCAGTGGGACCCCAAGGCCCGCAAGTATCAGTTCTGGCCGCGCGAAAACAGCGTCCATACCGGTCGCCGGAACCTCCAGTGGAAGGAGACGTCCGGCAAGGGCGAATTGTATTCCTATACCGTCACCTACGTGCCGACACCCGGATTCGAAAACCGGGTGCCCTACGTGATCGGGATGGTGGAGCTTGACGAAGGCGTGCGCATTATCGCCAACATGCTGAACCTGACGCCCGAAGAGGCCGAGATCGGCATGCGGGTGAAGGTCGCCTGGGAGAAGTTGAGTGACGACATCACTTACTTCGCGTTCGAGCCGGACAAGAGCCCGCCCCGAAAAGCGAAGAGCAAGACCAGGCCGAAAAAGAAGTAACGTGCCGTGAAGCTTGCAAGCCTTATAGACGATTGCGCGCTGCGTCATCCCGACCGGGAAGTCATGGTCTGCGGCAACCGCCGAATATCGTTCGGCGAGTTGAACAGCAACGCCAACAGACTTGCAGACGCCTATGTCGCGCGGGGCATGAAACCCGGCGACCGCATTGCGATGTATCTGCCGAACAGCGCCGAACTGATCGAAGCGATGTGCGGGGCGGCAAAATCGGCGGGGATCATCGTCCCCATCGCCGTGCGTCTGGCCGGACCCGAAGTTGCCCACATTCTCGGCGACTGCACACCATGGGCGGTGTTCTACACGCCAGGTCAGCGCGACGTCGTCCGGCAGGCCGTCCAAACGCTCGACAACCCGTTGCTGGTCGTATTTGACGGCGAAGCCGGGGATGGCGAGATCACCTTCGAGCAACTTATGTCCGAAGGCCGCGATATCGCGCCGCCACCGCTACCGTCCGACGACGACAACGTGATGCTCAGCTACACGTCGGGCACGACCGGACGCCCGAAGGGCGCGCTGGCGACCAACACGGCGCTGGTCCTGACCGGCGGCTTCATGAATCTCGCCGAATGGCATTTGACGCCGGAAGACCGCATCCTCGCCACCACGCCGATGGCCCACCGCACGGGCCTGGGGCGCGTCGCGAACGCGGTCTGCTGCGGCTGTACGGTTGTCATCATGGAAAAATTCGATCCTGCCGCCGCGGTGGACCTGATCGAAAAGGAAAAGATCACGATCATCGGCCTTGTACCGACGATCGCCCGCATGCTGATGCCGGAAATCGAAAAACGGCCCGACGCGGTCAAATCCGCGCGACTGATGGTCGCGACCGGCGAGGCTTTTCCAGTCGATATCAAACAGCGCCTGGCCGCCGCGGCGCCGAATATCGGTCTCTACACGTTTTTCGCCCAGACCGAAGCCGGCTTCATTACCGGGTTGCGCCCGGAAGAGCAGGCGACCCATCCGGACTCCTGCGGCCGCCCGGTGCCGGCGATCGAAGTCCGCATCGTCGACGAGGAACTGAACGACGTGCCTCGCGATACCGTCGGCGAAATCATCTGCCGCTGCGGCCCGCCCGGCATGATGTCGATGCCTGCCTACTGGAACAATCCGGCGGCGACCGAAGCCGCGTTTCACGACGGTTGGCTGCGCACCGGCGACCTCGGCCGCATGGATACGGACGGTTACGTGTATTTCATCGACCGCGCCAAGGACATGATCGTATCCGGCGGGCTGAACATCTATTCGCGCGAAGTCGAGGACGCGCTGGAAGCGCACCCGGCGGTCGACGAAGCAGCAGTGATTCCGGTACCGGATCCCCAATTCGGCGAATCCGTCTTCGCCTATGTGACGTTCCGGCCGGATCAATCGGCGACCGAAACCGACCTGATCGAATACTGCCGCAGCCTGATCGCTAGCTACAAAAAACCCAAATTCGTGCGCCGGATAGACGTGCTTCCGCGCAACAGCACCGGCAAAGTGGTAAAGGTCGCCCTGCGCGAACGGGCGGTCGCGGAAGCGAACGGAAACTGATGGATCTTCTTCTGAACGACGAGCAGGGCATGCTGCGCGATAGCGCGGCGACGTTCGCGGATCGCCGCGGCGGCGCCGACCGCCTGCGCGAACTGCGTGGCGCGGATGCCAAAATCGACGCCGGTATCTGGCGGCAGGCGGCGGATGCCGGGTGGCTGGCGATCCTGGCGCCGGAAATGGCAGGCGGGCTCGACCTCGGATTGACGGAGTTGTGCCTGGTATCCGAGGAACTGGGCAAAGGCCTTGTCCCCGAACCGGTCGCCGCCGTGGCTGCTGTCTCCCGCGCCCTCGGCGATGGCGCGGGAGACGTCATTGCCGGCGAAAACATCGTCCTGCCGGCGCTGATGGAAGGAGCGCGCGCCATCGGCGACGAGGCGCCGGCTGTCACCGCCGAACCGGATGGAGAAAACCTGCTACTGGACGGCGTTAAAACCGGCGTGCCCGTGCCGGGAGATGCCACCGGGTTTCTCGTATCCGCCGCAGGCTCCGACGGAATCGTCCTGGCGTTGGTCGATGCCGGCGTCACGGACATCGTCGCGAACGAGACCATGGACGGCGGCGCGACGGGCACCGTCGTGCTGAACAACGCGCCCGGCACGATGGTCGCCGGACCGAACGAAGCCCCTGCCCGCATCGCCGCGCTTCTGGATGCCCTGCATCTGTCGAACGCCGCCGAACTGCTGGGCGTCATGGAAGCCGCGCAGGATTTGACGGTCGAATATCTGAAGACCCGCGAACAGTTCGACAAACCCATCGGCGCCTTTCAGGCGCTACAACACCGCGCCGTCGACAATCTCGCCGCCATCGAAATGTGCCGCTCGCTGATCTATCAGGCGGCAGGCGCGCTTGACGGCGGCGGCGGCGCGCCTGGTCTGGCTTCGGCCGCCCTGTCGCGCGGCGCGAAATCGGCGCTCGATGTCTGCAAATCGGCGATCCAGATGCATGGCGGCATCGGCTTTACCGACGAGCACGATATCGGGCTTCATCTCAAACGGGCAATGACGCTTGCCGCACGCTACGGCAATGCCGGACTCCACCGCAAACGTTATGCGGAATGTGCAGAGACGCATGACTGAGCCGGCGATTGCCCTTTCGCGGCTCTGTCCTTAAGAAGAAGCGAGAAATTCAAGGATCACACCATGCCCGATCAGTCATACCGCACTTTCCTGCAGAATCTGGAACAGCAGGGCGAACTGGTTCGCTTCACCAAGGAAGTCGACCCGGCGCAGAACATGGCGGCGATCGAATGGAAAACCTATAACGAGCTCGGCAAGGCCAGCCTGTTCACCAATCTGAAGGGCCATAACGGCTGGCAGGCGGCGAGCGAAATTCTTGCAGACAGGAAAAAATGGGCCATCGGGCTGGGCGTTGACGAAGACGACATCCTCGACGAAATCAGCAACCGCCTGAAAAACACCATCAAGACCGTCGATGTCGATTCCAGCGCTGCACCAGTGCAGGAAGTGGTCTTCGAAGGCGACGACGTGAATATTCTCGACGTACCGTCGATGATGACCTCGGAAGAAGACGGCGGACGTTATTTCGCGTCCGGCATGGCGATCGTGAAGGACCCGAAGACCGGCATCCGCAACATGTCGATCCATCGGCAGATGGTGCTCAACGAACGCGAAACCGGCTTCATCATGGTGCCGCGCCAGGCCAAACGAATCTACGACATGTACGCCGCCGAAGGACGCGGCATGCCGGTCGCCATGGTGTACGGCGCCCATCCGGCGATCTTCTACGGCTCCGGCTTCACCACGACCTACGGCAAGGACGAGCTGGAAATCGCGGGATCGCTGCTGGGTGAAGGCGTGCGCATGGTGAAGTGCAAGACCGTCGACATCGAAGTACCGGCAGAAGCCGAAATGGTGCTGGAAGGCGAAATTCTGTTCGACAGGATGGTGCCGGAAGGCCCGTTCGGCGAAATCCCCGGCACCTACGCGGAAGCCACGCATGCGAACGTGTTCCGCATCAACTGCATGACCCGGCGCAAGGACCCGATCTTCTACGCCGTGCATTGCGGATATCCGACGACCGACACCCAGGGCACGATGGCGTTGGGCATCGAGATCGCGACCAAGGAACAGCTGAAAAACGTCGAAGGCGGGCTCGACCTGCTGGACGTCCGCTGCCATCCGTCCGCCGGGATGATGATGGTCGTCCTGAAAATCCGCCCGCGCGTGGAAGGACAGGCGAAAACGGCGCTGATGGCCGCGCTGTCAGGCGCCTATCTGCATCCGAAGCTCGCCGTCGCGGTCGATGACGATATCGACGCCAACGATTTGCGCCAGGTGATGTGGTCGATGACCACGCGCGTCCATGCGGAACGGGACATCGTGATGATCCCCAACACCCGCGTCTTCGCGCTTGATAACATTTCGCCCGTCGTGCCGGGCCAGAACAGTTTTCACCGCATCGGCACCAAATGGATGATTGACGCCACCAAGCCCGCCGTCACCCAGGGCGAAGCCCGCGATCAGTTCGAACGCGCGATGCCGCGCAATTTCGACAGCGTCGATCTGGACGAATTTCTGCCCTAACGCTTCCGGTTTTCCGCCCACCAGCGCTTCCACGCCGCAACATCATAGGCAAAACGCTGGCCGGTCAGCACGGTCAGCGCGCCGATCATATCGCCCTTCAGCCAGTCCGGATCCCCATCGCGATTCAGCCGGCCGATCAGCGCTTCCAGGGTCGCCGGGTCGTTCTGGCCGATTTCGGCGGCGGCCCAGGCAGCGGCGGGCGGAGACTCGAAGTATTTCTCGGCATCGTTCTGCGGCGCCTGCCACGGCGCGGAGATCAGATCGACCGGTACCTTTCCCTTCCCGTTGTGGGCCATCGCCCACAGGGCGTACCAGCGCGCCATCCGGGCAGCCGGGAATTTCTGTCCACCGAACATCGTTCCTTCCGCATCGGGAAAGTCCCGCGTCAGTAACTCGCCCAGCGCCGCCCCGATATTCGGATCGTCCGACAAGGCCAGCGGCGTGAAGCGAAGGCGCAGGCCGCAATCGTACCCACGTACTTCTATCAACGTTTTTTCCAGATCCGCCAGTGCGACATCCGGATCGGTCCCGGGCAACGGACGCGCCCGCGGCAACGCGCGCGGCGGCGGCTCGCCGAGGGAAAGATCCCCCGCCGGTCCCGTCGGAACGCCTGCGGGCGGCGGGCCGAACAGCATGCCGCCGTCCTTGCCGGCGGCGCCGACATAGACCTCGCCGTCGAGGACCTGTACGCCGTGCAGCTTGATGCCGGGAAATTTCTGATACAGCGACCAGCGCAACCCGTCGGGGCTGTGCCACAACTGGCCGTCATCGCCCTGCGCGGAGGCAATCCACATCTGGTCCTCGCCGACCGCCATGCCCTGGATCGACCGGCTGAAAATACGGGTCGCACGTTCGACGCGAAGCCTGTTTGTGCGCCACAGCGTGGAACGGTCTCCGGCGATGTTCACCCCGTAGAGCCAGCCCTTGAACGAGGCCAGGCGGGGCACGGCGGAACCTTCCGGCCAGCCGGGCACCTGATCGAACGTGCTGCCGTTCCAGCGCAGCAGTTTCGCGCCGTTGCTGCGGTAACAGGCGACCAGTCCGCCATAGAGCGTGCCGTTGAAATCCGCCAGCGCCGTGATGCGGCTGACCCGGCGTTCGGGCGTCGGATGTTCGTAGAGCTGTTTCCAGTTGGTGCCGCCGTCATCGGACGACTGCAGCCGCGCGACCCATGCCGATGGCGCGGCATACAGCTTGCCGCCGGATGACGTCATCGCGTGCACGTGAAACGCCCGTCCCTCCGGCATCAGCCCCCAGCGCCAGTCGCGGCCGTTGGTCACCATGAATTCGCCGCGACCGGCCGAAAAACGCGAATCCTCAAACGGCCAGTAGAGCAGGCCATTATGCACGACGGGATCGCCGGCATCCTGGCTCATCAGATGGCGCTCGTAGCGCGCCTTACCGGTTGCCGGGTCGTAGGACCATATATCGGCCGAGTTGTGATTGACGTATTTCCGGCTGTTCGCAAACCAAAGCTTGCCGGCATAACCGACGAGCGACGATACGTGCGGCCAGTGCAGGCCTTGGGCCAGCGGCACCAGGCGGTCGGCGCTCGCCGTCGCGTCACGGCTCTGTGCGTCCAGGCACAGCAGAACCGCTGCGATCGATGCGATTAACCGAAAGCGGCGCAGCATGGCATCACCCGGTCATGCCCGGGGGGAGCAGCCGGTCTTCCTGCAGGACATAGGTGCGGTAAAGTTCGGTGATGCCTTCCCAACGCAGCATGCAGGCGTCTTCGCACACTTCGATCGCGCGTTCCGCGGCGGAGGGGGAATCTATGTATTTTTCGCACAGTGCCATCTGGCGGTCGCTGTGCTCGACGTCGGCTTCGGCATGTTCGACGAAGAACGCGATATCCTTGGAGTCCCGCGCGAAGCCGTATCGGTCAACCAGCGACGGGATGATGATCTCGTTGTTGAGGCCGGGTTGCTGACCTTCCTGCGTCGCCTGCATTGCAAGGATCGCACCCAGCGATTCCTCGCGCAGCGTATGGACGTACTGAAGCCGCCTGGCGTGCCAGGCGGGGCCGATATCGAAATCTTTTACTTCATCGTCCGAGAAGCCGGCGGCGTTGCAGAAATCGAGAATCATACGGGTATGGTCGTGGGCCTCGTGTCCGGGACGGGGAATGGCGATCAGGCCTTCTTCCTCGGCCAGGTTTTCGATCACCGCGTGTTTTACGTCCTGCGGCCCCTTCCACAGCAGAAAACCGAATGACGGCAGCGCCATCTCCACGAATTTGTAATGGCTCGCCATATAGGCGCCCACGGCGCGAAGGTCGAGCGACCCGTCCAGCATCAGCTCGAAAAACGGGTGCTTTTTCGTGTGCCATTTGTCCCGGACCCCTGCAATCCGGTCTGCGATATCTTGTGACATTCAGGTTGCCTCCTTCATACACCTACGGGGATTTAGGACCCGTCGCCCCGGGTTACAATCCGATGCCCGGATTGTCGACCGCTCCTGCTTCAAGCTGCGTCGTAATGATGTCGAACGCATCATCGACCGTATCGGCGACCGTGAACAGGTCCAGATCGGCGCGGCTGATCGTTCCGAATTCCACCAGCGCTTCGAGATTCAGCACCTTGTCCCAGAATTCGCTGCCATACAGGATGATGGGCAGAGTTTTCTTGATTTTACGCGTCTGGATCAGGGTCAGACCTTCGAAAAACTCGTCCAGGGTGCCGAACCCGCCGGGCATGATGACCATCGCCTTGGCCAGATACAGAAACCAGAATTTCCGCGTGAAGAAATAGTGAAACTCGAAGGCGAGCTTGCGCGTCACGTAGGGATTGACGCCCTGCTCCTTGGGCAGGGAAATGCCAAGACCGATATTTTCGCCCTTGGCCTCCGACGCGCCGCGATTGGCGGCTTCCATGATGCCGGGCCCGCCACCGGAGCAGATAACGAAACGCCGGCCTGAATCCTGCAGGTTCTTGGACCACTCGGTCAGCCGGAAAGTCAGCTCCCGGGCGTCCTCGTAATAGCGGGACATCCGCAAATCCGCTTTCGCCCTGGCGAGGTCGCCGCCGCCGGCCTGGGCCGCCTCCAGTCGTTTCTCTGCTTCGTCGCGCGGCAAAAGCCGGGCAGAACCGAACACCAGAATGGTGTCCTTGATGTTGAATTCCTCGAACCGTTCCTGCGGTTCCAGGTATTCGGCCAGAATGCGTACCGGCCGCGCTTCGGGCGAATTCATGAAGTCGGAATCGCGATAGGCCCGCGGCGGATGAATTTGGTTGGTCGTCATGGGCCCTCCAGCAGGCGCGGCAGAATAAGCGTGATCGCGGGGAAGGCGATAATGATCGCGACGCGCACCGCATCCGACAGGAAAAACGGCAGCACTCCCTTGAAGGTTTCGATCATCGGCACGTCTTTGGCCATCGAATTAATAACGAAAACGTTCAGCCCTACCGGCGGCGTGATAAGCCCGACCTCGACCACGATCAGAGTGATGATGCCGAACCAGAGTTTGAGGTCTTCACCCTGCAGCGGGAAATCGAGACCCGCGATAATCGGCCAGAAAATCGGCACCGTCAGCAGAATCATCGAGAGTGAATCCATCACCAGCCCGAGCAGAATATAGAGCAGTATCATCGCCAGCAGGATGACCATCGGGCTGAAACCCGAATTCTGGAAATAGTCGGCAGCGAGGATCGGCAGGGTTGAAAAACCGAGGAACGCATTGAATATCGACGCGCCCAGCAAAATCAGAAAGATCATGGCCGTGGTCGAGGCGGTTCCGAGGATCGCATCGATGAAATACCGCCACTTCATCCCACCGCGCAGAACCGCGATCAGGAAGGTGCCCGTCGCGCCCACGCCGGCGCCCTC
>Ga0181577_10002714_pt1 | contig 13803 bp, 15 predicted proteins | sample 101ome_21_FD_132468 | JGI IMG/M metagenome (GOLD analysis project Ga0181577, IMG submission 132468) | Coastal salt marsh microbial communities from the Groves Creek Marsh, Skidaway Island, Georgia - 101413BT metaG (megahit assembly) | ecosystem: Environmental > Aquatic > Marine > Intertidal...
AGCTAAGACTCTCAGCGCCGATGGTACTGCAGGGGGGACCCTGTGGGAGAGTAGGACACCGCCGGACTTACTTTAGAAATGGCCACCCGAAAGGGTGGCCTTTTCTATTTAATACTTGGAGAAAAATGACTGAAGAGCGATCTGAGCGTCCCAGGCGCCCACAGGGCGGTGCGCCCAAGGGGGGCAGTCGGCCGCAGCGCCGCTCAGAGGGAGCCGCTGGGCGCCCCAAGCGTAAATTCGATTCGGAGCGGAAGGGCGATGATCGCAAGAAGTGGGAGAAGGATCGGCCCCGCAAGGCATCAGATCGGGACGGTAAGCGCGAGTTCAGGCCCAGGCGTGCAGCGGATGGAGATCGATCTCGCACCAATCGGCGCGACGGTGGCGAGCGCGGCCCGAGGCCGAGGCGTGATGGCGATCAGGTAGTGATCGAGCGCGCTCCAAGAGAGCGCGTTGAATTCCCGCCGCTTCCGGACAATGTGCTGCCCGAAGACCTGCACATTTCGGTCAAGGCGCAGCTAAAAACCCTTAGCCAAGAGAACCAAGAGTTTGTGGCGCGTCACCTACAGATGGTCGCGCTATTGATTGAGCAGGACCCTGAGCTGGCCCATAGGCATGCATTGGCGGCGTCGAAGAAGGGTGGCCGGATTGCTGTGGTCCGGGAGACGCTGGGTGTGACCGCGTACACAATTGGCGATTACGCTCTTGCGTTGCGCGAGCTGCTTACCCACAGACGCATCTCCGGCCTGAATGATCAACTACCACTCATCATTGATTGTGAGCGTGGGCTTGGTCGGCCCGAGCGCGGCATTGAAGCCGCAACTGGTATCGATCGAAGCAAGCTAGAGGTTGGCGTTCGGATCAACTTGGCAATCGCGCTCAGCGGCGCCCGCTTAGACCTAGGCCAGGTGAAACTTGCTCAGCAGGAGCTTGAAATCAAGGAGTTGTCCCCAAAGACCGTTTATGAGCAGTCGCCACTGCTATTCCGCAGCTACGCCGAGGTTTTGCGCGAGCTGGGCAAGGATGGCACGGAATGGGATGACCTTGCCGAGCGCGCAGACCGGGCAATAGCCGAGCAGGAAGGGGAGACCTTCTCGGTGATGGAGGAGTTGGAGCTGCCAAAGAGTAGGAGCAAGAATGCTGATCGATAACTTCGACTCGCTGTTCTTGGACCTAGATGGCGTGGTCTATCGCGGCTCAAAGGCTATTCCGGGTGCGGTGGAGGCCATAAATCGAGCCCAGCAGATGGGTAGGAAGATTGGTTACATCACAAACAATGCCTCTCGCACCCAGCAGTCGATTGCGGATCAGCTAGTCGGCTTTGGCCTAGAAGCAACCCCAGATCAGATCATTGGGTCCGCAGCAGCGGGTGTAAAGCTGCTCGCCAAAAAGGTACCTGCCGGCGCGAGCGTGCTTGTAGTTGGCGGCGAGGGTCTAATCAAAGAGGTGGAGCTGGCCGGTTTTCGCAGGGTCGAAAAGGCAGCCGAGAATCCTCAGGCTGTAATCCAGGGCTTCAGCCCAAGTGTTAGTTGGCCCGATTTGGCCGAAGCTTCGTACGCGATACAAAACGGCGCGATTTGGGTTGCGACAAACCAGGACTGGACGATCCCGTTAGAGCAGGGGATTGCCCCCGGTAATGGCACCTTGGTCGGCGCTGTCCACACCGCGGTTGGAATTCTTCCGGAATTTGCCGGCAAGCCCTTCAGGCCAATTTTTGATGCTGCTCTGGATCAACTCGGCGCCACGCGTCCACTAATGATTGGTGACCGGCTCGACACCGACATCAAGGGCGCGCACGCGGCCGGAATTGCTTCGGCATCTGTGATGACGGGCGTGATTGGCAACAAGGAGCTGCTCGGAGCGAAAAGCGATGAGCGACCCAGCTATGTCCTGAATGACCTTGCCGATCTCTTCGAGTCCTATCCGGAGCCATCGGCCACAAAGCACGGCGTGCGGGTAGGCAAATCTCAGGTTGAGCTCTTAGGGGACCGAGTGATGCTCACTGACGGACACCCGGATGACATTGCCACGTTGAGAGCCGCAACAAACCTAATCTGGACTAGCGGAAGGCCAATCTATGGCTTGCAGGTTGATCCAGAACTATTGGGAGGCGCAGTTGCCTGAGGATTTTGAAAGCAGAATCGAGCGGCTTGACGGGCTCGATCGTCAGCAGCAGCTTGATGAGCTGGACAAGATGATATCCGAGCTCGAGGAGCTGCTGCGAAGTTGAGGTTAGACCTAGCTCTTGTGGCGCGAGGCTTGGCTAGATCGAGAAATCAAGCTGCGACACTCATAGCGCAGGGCAAGGTGTCGGTTGACGGTCGGCAAGCCCGCAAGGCTTCTCTGGAGGTTTCCGATAGCGCGCAAATCTTGGTCTCCGGCGAGCTCTATGTTGCACGCAGTGCCGGCAAGCTAGCCGACGCGTTAGATCGCTTCAATCTGGAAGTGCCCGCAGTTTGTCTTGATGCCGGCGCCTCAACCGGGGGTTTCACCCAGGTGTTGCTTGAGCGCGGGGCGGAGTGCGTGTTGGCCGTGGACGTTGGGCACAATCAGCTGTCGCCTGAACTAATTGCCGATCCGAGAGTCAGAAATCTCGAGGGGCACAACATTCGAGACCTAACCAAGGCAGATCTAGCGGTGCCAGAGGGGGAAATCCAACTGGTTGTGGCGGACTTGAGTTTCATATCGCTCACGCTCGTTGCTGCCAAATTTGCCCAGGTCGCACCAAAAGCCCCAGTGGTTGCCCTCATCAAACCGCAGTTTGAGCTTGATAGAAGCCGGCTAAACAAGGCCGGGGTGGTGCAAGTGCGAGCAGATCGGCTGGAAGCGGTGCGCAGCGTCATCGACGGCTTTGCCCAGTCTGGCTATCGAATCTGTGAATTTGCGCCCTCCAGCGTTGTCGGGGCAAGCGGGAATCAGGAGTACTTAGCTCTGTTTCGGCCTGATAGGGGAGATCGCATGGGGAGCGCGGCAATTGCGCAGCTGGTTTAGCTGTTACAACAAACGAGAAACTCTTTCCCGTAATCGTTAGTCTTTAAGGGTTGATTCCGGAGGCGAATTGAAAACTGTTTTGCTCGTAACCAGCGGCGCTGAGACTAAGGCTCATGCCGAGGCGTTGACTATTTGCGAGAAGCTGAGCTCGGCTGGCATCCAGTGCATGGTGCCGGAGGAGGATTTCAGTGCCTTCGAAGACAAGGCTGGGCTGAGTATCTATGAGTCTGGCCAATTAGATCTGGTCATAGTTCTTGGCGGAGACGGCACCATCTTGCGCGCCGCCGAGCTGGTTCGGGAAAATCCTGCCCCGATTCTCGGGATCAATCTCGGCCACGTTGGTTTCATGGCGGAGGCTGAGCGCTCAGAGATTGGCGTTGTCGTCGACACATTGATTGCCGGAGAATTCGAAATAACCGAACGCACCACCTTAGAAGCGGTCGTCTACGACGGGGAGAAGGAGATTTTCCGCAGCTGGGCGCTGAATGAGGTGGCCGTCGAGAAGAGCTCTAGAGAACGCATGCTGGAGGTCGCTCTCGAGGTAGATGCCAGGCCGGTCTCCTCCTTCGGTTGCGACGGAGTGCTGGTTTCAACCCCGACCGGCTCCACAGCCTATGCATTCAGCGCGGGTGGTCCGGTAGTTTGGCCCAACGTAGAGGCCTTCATAATCGTCCCGCTCAGCGCCCACGCGCTTTTTGCGAGACCCTTTGTTATTGACCCGGACTCACAGGTTGCGGTGGAGCTATTGCAGCGTTCTGCTGGCCGCGGAGTTTTGTGGTGCGACGCCAGAAGAAGTTTTGACCTCGAGCCTGGCGCTCGTGTCGTAGTTCAGAAGTCCAAGGCTCCAGTGCAGATGGTTTCGCTTTCGCAGGCACCGTTTGCTGATCGCTTGGTACGCAAGTTCAATCTGCCGGTTACCGGCTGGAGGGGTCCGGAGGCCAAGGGGTGATCGAGTCCATCTCGCTCCGGGGCATTGGTGTCATAAGCTCTGCTCAACTTGAGCTCGGCGCCGGCTTCACCGCACTCACCGGTGAAACCGGCGCAGGAAAAACCATGGTCCTCACCGCGCTGGGCCTACTACTGGGAGATCGCGCCGACTCCTCGGCTGTGCGCCGTGGGGAGCCTCAGCTGTATGTCGAGGGCCGAGTGCTCACTCGCGATGAGGGGCTTGTTGCTCGCCTGGAGGAGCTGGGTTCAGATGTATCCGGGGGAGAGATACTGATCAACCGCTCGGTAAGCGCAGATGGGCGCTCGCGGGCGGCCATTGGCGGGGCATCGGTGCCGATTTCCACCCTTAGCGAGATTGCCGATCAGCTGGTCGCCGTCCACGGTCAGGCCGAGCAGGTGAGGCTGCGCTCCACTAGTCTGCAGCGTCAGGCTCTCGATGCCTTCGCTGGCAACGAGCTAACTGAGGCGCTGACCACCTATCAGGCCCTTTACCGCCAGTATCGCGAACTTGAGTCCCGCCTAGAGCGCATGCAATCGGCCAGCGAGAGCGATGCTCAAAGATTGGCGATGCTTAGAGCCAAGGCCGATGAGCTGTCGGCTGCAGAAATCGGCTCGGGCGAGCTTGCCGAGCTCGATGAGAAGATAAACAGGCTGAGCAATGTAGAGGGCCTGCGAGAAGTGGCTCAAACCGCTCACCAGCTGCTGGCCTCCGAGGAGGGCGAGGCGGCCGTCTCGCTGTTGAGCCAAGCCCGCAAGCTTCTCGATTCAGCCAGCGACTCAAAGCTAAATTCCATGGCTCAGCTGGCGGCAGAAAGCTCCGCGATCGCATCCGAGTTGGCAACCGAGCTGGCAAGCTTCCTAACCGAAATCGAGGCAGACCCGGAGCTGCTTCAGCAGCTGATGGGGCGCAAGGCAGAGCTGGTTGGCCTGGAGCGGAAATATGGGGCGACCACCGATGAATTGCTAGCTGAGCTGCCCAGGATTCAGTCAGAAATTCTCGATCTGGATTCCTCGGATGAGCAGCTGGAAAAACTCGAAATGCAGCTGGAGGCGCTGCTCGGCCAGTTAGGGAAGTCGGCAGGCGAGCTAACCTCGCTTCGCACATCCGCAGCCGCCCGGCTGTCTGAGGAGGTCGGGCGCGAGCTTGCTGGGTTGGCAATGGCGGGCAGCTCGCTCGTGGTCAAAATCTCTGACCTTCCGGATTTTGAAACGACTGGCCGGGACCGGGTCGAGTTTCTGCTTGCAGCCCATCCGGGGGCAGAGCCGCGGCCGCTGGGCAAGGGGGCATCTGGCGGCGAGCTTTCTAGAATCATGCTTGCAATCGAGCTGGTATTGGCCTCAGGGCAACAGCTGCCGACCATGATCTTTGACGAGGTCGACGCCGGCGTCGGCGGCGCTGCTGCGGTTGAGCTTGGCAGAAGGCTGAAGGAGTTGGCGCGATCCACCCAGGTCATAGTGGTCACCCATCTGCCGCAGGTCGCGGCCTTTGCCGATCGTCAAATAAGCGTTCTGAAGGACTCTTTGGGCGAGATTACAGTTTCCTCGGTTCGCCACCTGACCGGTCCTGAGCGAGAGCGCGAGTTGGCCCGCATGCTATCGGGCAGCCCTGACTCGGAAGTCGCCCTGAGCCACGCAAGAGAATTACTAAATTCGGCCAACTAATTTCATGTTGCTGAGGCGGTTCAGCTCTAGCTGCTGATAGATTGGCATTCCATGGCTGATAGCTCTGGAATCCCAAGACACATCTTCGTTACTGGCGGCGTCGCCTCATCTTTGGGTAAGGGGCTGACGGCGGCTTCTCTGGGGAATCTGCTCCGCGCTCGTGGCCTCAGGGTGGTCATGCAGAAGCTGGATCCCTATCTAAACGTTGATCCCGGAACCATGAACCCGTTCCAGCACGGTGAGGTTTTCGTCACTGACGATGGCGCCGAGACAGACCTTGACATCGGGCACTACGAGCGCTTCTTGGATATCAACCTGAGCGCCGCCGCAAACGTCACAACCGGCCAGGCCTATTCGACTGTCATCGCCAAGGAGCGCCGTGGCGAGTATCTGGGCGACACCGTCCAGGTCATTCCTCACATCACCGATGAGCTTAAGTATCGAATGAGGCTGCAGGCGGACTTGGACCCAAAGCCCGATGTGATCATCACCGAGATCGGTGGAACAGTGGGCGATATCGAATCGCAGCCGTTCATGGAGGCCGCCAGGCAGGTTCGCCAGGATGTCGGCCGCGACAACGTCTTCTTTGTTCACGTAACGCTCGTGCCGTATTTGGTTCCTTCGGGTGAGCTAAAGACCAAGCCGACTCAGCACTCGGTGGCAATGCTTCGATCATTAGGCATTCAGCCTGACGCAATCGTGTGTCGATCCGACCGCGATTTGCCCGATGGCATCAAGAACAAAATCGCCTCTATGTGTGACGTGGATAGGTCTGCGGTTGTTACCGCCGCCGACGCTGCAAGCATTTATGACATTCCGAAGGTGCTGCACTCAGAACAGCTGGACAGCTACATCATCAAGGCATTGGGTCTGAGCGCCAACGAGGTTGACTGGTCTACCTGGCAGCCGGTGCTAGATGCAGTTCACCACCCTAAGCACGAGGTCAACATCGCCCTGGTGGGCAAGTACATCGACCTTCCGGACGCCTATCTTTCGGTCACCGAGGCGCTACGCGCCGGTGGTTTCGCGGAGTCTGCAAAGGTCAAGATTCACTGGGTGAAGTCAGATGACTGCGAGAGCGAAGCCGGTGCACTGGAGCAGCTTGGCGAGATGGACGCAATCTGCGTTCCGGGCGGATTTGGAATTCGAGGCATCGAGGGCAAGCTCGGCGCGCTGCGCTTTGCTCGAGAAAACATGATTCCGGTGCTTGGTCTGTGTCTCGGCTTGCAGTGCATGGTGATTGAGTACGCACGCAATAAGGCCGGCATCGCTGGAGCAACCTCTAGCGAATTTGATGAGGGTGGCGAGCACCCTGTGATCGCGACCATGGCGGAGCAGGTATCACTGCTGGAGCAATCCGAGCTCGGTGGCACCATGCGCCTGGGCCTTTACGAGGCAAAGCTCGCGGACGGCTCGCTAGCTGCCGAGCTCTACGGGGCGTCATCGGCAAGTGAGCGCCACCGTCACCGCTACGAGGTAAACAACTCCTATCGCGAGCAGATTGCCCAGGCGGGCCTAGTCTTCTCCGGCACCAGTCCGGATGGAAACCTGGTCGAGTATGTTGAGCTCGCTCGAGACGAACATCCGTTCTACATCGGAACTCAGGCTCACCCCGAGTTCAAGTCACGGCCAACCAGTGCCCACCCGCTATTCCACGGGCTGGTGAAGGCAGCTATTGAACGACAGAAGTCCCAGCGACTATTCGACGAGAGCTAACAGATGTCCGTGCTTGAGCGCTACCTCAGGCATCTCACGGTTGAGCGTGGCCTATCAAAGAACACCCTTGGCGCGTATCGGCGCGATTTGCAGAAGTACCAGGATTTTCTGGAGTCCAACAGCTCAAACCTGGAAGACGCATCCGCCTCAGACGTAGAAGGCTTTCTGCTGTCGCTCAAGGAGCTGAAGCGCTCCTCGGCGGCTCGCGTGATGGCCTCAGTCCGGGGGCTGTATCGGTTTCTGGTGTTGGAGGGTGTTCGGACCGACGACCCAACAGCCACTTTGCGAAGTCCGAAACAGCCAATGCGACTGCCAAAGGCATTGAGCCGGGAGCAGGTGGTGGCTCTAATCGAAGCCAGCGGACCGGAGCCAGATGAGGATCTAGCCGATCCAATCGGCCTAAGAAACCGGGCAATTCTTGAGCTGATGTATTCTTCGGGCGCGCGCGTGAGCGAGGTAGTTGCCCTGGATCTGGACGAGATGAGTGATGATGGGCTGCTTAGGGTTCGCGGCAAAGGCTCCAAGGAGCGAATTGTTCCCGTTGGCTCCTACGCGGCAAGGAGCATCCAGGCCTATCTGGTTCGCACCAGACCCGCGCTAGCAGAGCTCAAAGGCGAGCGCGCCCTGTTTCTGAATAAGCGCGGCGGCAGGCTCTCGCGCCAAAGCATCTGGGAAATCATCGAACGGGCGGGAGCCAAATTGGGGCTTGAGGTCTCGCCACACACGCTCCGGCACTCTTTTGCAACCCATCTGATTGAAGGCGGAGCAGATGTCAGAGTGGTCCAGGAGCTACTGGGGCACGCGTCGGTGGCGACCACTCAGATCTACACCCTTATAACTGTGGACACGCTGCGAGAGGTGTATGCGCAAGCACACCCCAGAGCTCGGCGGTAGGCTATAGCGAGAAAGTGGGAGGCCAGAGTGGATCTTTCGAAGAAGTCCTTTCCGAAGCCGGTGAAGCTCAAGGAGCACGGTCCGGCTCGCATTATTGCTATGTGCAACCAAAAAGGTGGGGTGGGTAAGACCACCACCACCATCAACATGGCTGCCGCCCTGGCTGAATACGGTCGCAAGGTTCTGGTCGTGGATTTTGATCCGCAGGGTGCGCTTTCGGTAAACCTGGCTTCGGACTACCAAGATGCTCCGACTATTTACGATTTGATGATGTCAACCGGCATGGATCCGAAAGAGGCAATCCAGCCAACCGAGATTGAAAATCTGGACATCATCCCGGCCAACATTGACCTCAGCGCGGCCGAGATGAACCTGGTTACAGAAATGGGTCGCGAGCGAGTGCTGGACGGGATTTTGCGCAAGGTGAGTAAGGAATACGACGTCATCATCGTCGACTGTCAGCCATCACTAGGACTGCTCACAGTGAACGCGCTCACGGCAGCTCACGGCGTGATTATCCCGATGGCAACCGAATTCTTTGCGTTGCGCGGTGTCGCACTGTTGGTGCAGACCATCGAGAAGGTGAAGGCCAGAACGAACCCGACCCTGGAGCTTGACGGCCTGATTCCAACCATGCACGACAGTCGCACCTTGCACTCGAGAGAAGTGCTGCAGCGGCTGCAGGAGGCATTCCCGGGCAAGGTTTTTGATACTGCCATAGGAAGAACGGTGAAGTTCCCAGATGCAACCGTGGCCAAGAAGCCAATCACCCAATTTGCTCCAACTTCGGACGCCGCCGAGGCGTATCGAAGGGTTGCCAGGGAGCTGGTAAAGCGTGGCTGTGCAGCTTGAGTCTGAGGCAAATTTTCAGCTTCAGCTAGAGAACTTCGAAGGCCCGTTTGATCTTCTGCTGAATCTAATCGGCCGCCATGAGATGGACATCACTCAGGTGGCTCTTGCAAAAGTAACTGATGAGTTTCTGAGCTATGTTCGGCAGCTTGATTCTGATCAAGAGCTAGAGAGCGCGAGTGAATTCCTGGTGGTCGCGGCGACCCTACTGGACATGAAGTTGGCTAGTCTGCTGCCGCAGGGCGAGGTGGTCGACTCCGAGGACATTGCTCTGCTGGAAGCGCGCGATCTGCTGTTTGCCAGACTGCTGCAGTATCGCGCATTCAAGGAGATTGCCTCTTGGTTTACAACCGCGATGGATTTGGAATCAAACCGAATTCCGCGGGCTGTGCGCCTGGAGGAGCAGTATAGAAACCTCAGGCCGGAGCTGCAGTGGCACGCCACCGCCGAAGAGTTTGCCGCAATTGCGCAGCTGGCATTTACCCCCAAAGAGATACCAAGTGTTGGCCTGACCCACCTGCATGCCCCCAGGGTTTCGATCCGCGAGCAGTCTGCCATCCTGGTCGGCCGCCTTCGGCAATCGGGAAAGCTTAGTTTTCGCGAGCTAATCTCCGACTGCGCGGATCGAGCCGAATTCGTCGCTCGATTCCTTGGGGTTTTGGAGCTTTATCGAATCGGTGCCGTGGCAGTGAACCAGGAGGATCCTTTTGGTGAGATTCTGGTTTCTTGGGAGTCGGAGAACTTTGATGACGAACAGCTCAGTAGATTAGGGGCCGACTATGACAACTGATCTGAATCTGCGCGCGGCCATTGAAGCCCTGCTCACCGTGGCGGAGACTCCGCTAAGCATTGTGACCATTGCTGGAGCCCTAGAGGTGCCGATAAATCAGGTCAAGACTGAACTGGAGGCCCTTGGCAAGGAGTACGACTCTGCCCATGAGGGTGTTGGTCGAGGCTTTGAGCTGCGCGAGATCGGAGGCGGCTGGCGCTTCTTTGTTCGCCAAAATCATGACTGGGGCGTGCGCCAGCTGGTTGCCAATGAGAATCCCGCCAAGCTCTCGCAGGCGGCGATGGAAACCCTAGCGGTCATCGCCTACCGGCAGCCGGTGTCAAGGGGACAGATTTCCTCCATCCGCGGAGTGAACGTGGACTCGGTTGTTCGGACTTTGATTTCTCGAGGCCTGGTAACTGAGCTATACACGGACGCGGAAACCGGAGCGAGCATGTTCGGCACGACTGAATTGCTGCTCGAACAGCTGGGCATCAACTCACTAGAAGAGTTGCCAGCGATTAGCCCCTACCTACCGGACCAAGACTCAATTGACTAACGAACCAATCAGATTACAAAAGGCCCTCTCGATAGCCGGAGTGGCTTCACGCCGAAAGGCGGAGGAGCTGATGCTGCAGGGCAGGGTCAAGGTGAATGGCAAGGTCGCGCGTGAGCTTGGAATGAGGGTTGATCCACTGAAGGACTCGGTGATGGTCGACGGCCGGCCGGTACAGATGGACCCAGACCGGGTCTACTTGGCATTCCATAAGCCAAAGGGCGTGGTCTCCACTATGAGTGACGAATACGGCAGGGCCTGCCTCGCAGATTTCTTTATGGGCTACGACAGGGTGTTCAATGTTGGTCGCTTAGATCAGGAGACCACCGGCATACTGCTCATGACAAACGATGGGGAGCTGGCAAACCAACTGGCGCACCCAAGCTTTGGGGTCGAGAAGCTTTATGTAGCCAAGGTCAAGGGGCGGATCGAAAAGGCCCAACTGCAGCAATTGTTGGACGGGGTTCGGTTAGAAGACGGTTTCCAGAAGGCCGACCGGGTAAAGCTGGTTGATCAGAATCAGGTGGAGTCGCTGGTGGAGGTTGTCCTACACAGCGGGAAGAACAGGATTGTTCGCAGAATGTTCGATGCAGTCGGCCATCCGGTTATTAGCCTGACTCGCAAAAGCTTTGGACCGCTGCGGCTTGGTTCACTCAAGCCCGGGCAGTTCCGGGAGCTGGGTAAACTTGAGGTGAGTGCACTTATGGAAGCTGCCCAGCAGGGCGGCAAGAAATCGAGGTAGGCAATTGGCCGTCAAAGCAATTCGTGGAGCAATTCAGCTCGATAGCGACGAGCGATCGCACCTGCTGAAATCAACCGCCGAGTTGGTCACCAGGGTGCTGCACGAAAATGAGCTGGAAACTGCCGACCTAATTTCCATCTGGTTCAGCGCAACTCCAGACATTGTTAGTGAGTTTCCGGCGCTCGCTGCCAGGGAGCTTGGACTGGGGGATGTGCCGTTGATGTGCGCGGTAGAGATGGATGTCGAGGGTGCCCTACCGAGGGTTATCCGACTGATGATGCACGTTGACACTTCGCGCCCGCGCAGCGAGATCAAGCACGTCTATCTCCGTGGGGCACAGGCGCTTAGGTCGGATCTGGCGCAGTGAGCCACTCAATCAAGATTGTCGGCACCGGTCTTCTGGGCACGAGTCTGGGGCTAGCCCTCGCTCGCCATGGGATTGTTGCCGGTCTGACCAATAGGTCCAAGGCTTCCCTGAGGCTTGCGATCGAATACGGAGCTGGTGAGGAATTTGCGGGAGACCCGGATCTGGTAATCGTCTGCGTGCCACCGGACATAACAGCCGAGACTGTCATCTCTGAACTAGAGCAGCACCCCGGAGCAATCGTCACAGATGTCGCCAGCGTCAAGAGTGAAATAGCAGCGGCGATTGCCGCAGGCAGCGAGCACGCCGAGCGCTACATTGGCTCGCACCCGATGGCAGGTCGCGAAAAGGGCGGCGCTGGTAGCGCCAGGGCGGATCTGTTTTTTGCCAGGCCCTGGGTTATAACCCCAACGGAACAAAACCCCCAGGTTGCCACGACCTTGATTCGAGACTTTGCCCTTCAGCTGGGTGCCTTGCCAACGGTGATGAGCCCGCAGGAGCACGACAGCGCCGTAGCGGCTGTGTCTCACCTGCCGCAGCTGGTGGCATCCTCACTTGCCGCCCGCCTTATCTCTACTGATGAGTCTCAGCTATCCCTGGCCGGGCAAGGCTTGCGCGATACTGCGCGGATCGCCGCCTCCGACCCGGATCTTTGGGTTCAGATTTTGAGTCAAAATGCCGCTTCCGTCGCACCGCTGATCTCGCAGCTGGCCCAGGAGCTTGAGCAGCTTGGTGCATCCCTGGCAGAGATTGAGCTGCCGGGTTCGCTGGCCAAGATTCATTCCATTCTGGAGCGGGGGAACGAGGGCGTTGCGCGGATTCCTGGTAAGCACGGTGGAAAGTACGTGGACTACCACCAGATGACCGTTGTGATCGACGATAGCCCGGGTGCGCTGGCAAGCCTGCTGACCTTCATTGGAGACATCGGAGTCAACCTCGAGGATCTCAAGCTGGAGCACTCGCCGGGCGCCCAGATCGGCTTGGTTGAAATTCAAGTTTTGCCCAGCGCGGCGGATCACCTGACAAAGCAGCTCACAGAAAATGGCTGGCGGTTGGTCTAATGGCCAAGTTTGTTGTGGCAGTGGATGGCCCTGCCGGTTCTGGTAAATCGAGCGTCTCGAAGGCCGCGGCCAGCAGTCTCGGCTTTGACTATTTGGATACCGGCGCCGGCTATCGGGCCTTCACTCTTCACGCCATGCGAAATCCAGACATGAGCCTAGAAGGGCTGCTCGCAAACTTTGAATATCGAATTTCGCTGGAACCAATGAATCAGAGGGTCGATCTGTCCGACGAAGATGTAACCGTTGAGATTCGATCTGCCGAGGTTGCCGGCAGGGTGAGTGAATTCGCGCGTCAACAGCAGGTGCGCGAGCTTCAGCTTGTCGATGCCCAAAGCCGCATCGCAGCCTCCACAGCACCGGGAATCGTTGTAGAGGGCCGAGATATCACAACCGTTGTGGCGCCCGATGCTCAAGTCCGGGTATTACTGACCGCGAGTGAAGAGGTCAGATTGGCCAGGCGGGCAGGGGAGCAGACCGAGTCTCGCGAGACGCTAACCGGTCGAGACGCCTCGGATTCAAAGGTTGTGGACTTTTTCAAACCGGCGCCGGGCGTGGTGGTTTTAGACACCACTGAGCTAAGTTTTGAGCAGAGCGTTTCCGAATTGGTCAGGCTCATAAGAGAGGGCGGCTATGTCGGATGAGGAGCAGGTAGAGGCAAATGCCCGCCTTATGCGAGACAACCTCGAGGAGTTTGAGCTAGAGCAGGAAGACCTGGAGCTCCTTGATCTCGATATAGAGGATCTGGAGTTTTCCGACTACGTAGCTGCTCCTCCGGTGCTGGCTGTTGTTGGCAGGCCGAATGTCGGAAAGTCTGCTCTGGTAAACAGAATCCTCGGACGCCGAGAGGCAGTTGTCGAGGACAAGCCGGGTATCACTCGCGATCGTGTCTCATACCGAGCTGAATGGAATGGGCGTCCGCTGACCTTGGTAGACACTGGCGGCTGGGAGCTAGATGTTGAGGGGATCGACCTATCCGTTGCTGAGCAGGCCGAGGTTGCCGTAGAGCTCGCCGACGCGGTGCTCTTTGTTGTTGATGCACTGGTCGGCCCGACCGCCTCGGATGAGCAAGTGGTGCGGATGCTAAGGGCAAGCGGAAAGCCGGTGCTGCTAGTTGCCAACAAGATTGACGATGCTCACCTAGAGCCGGAGGCCGCGGCACTATGGTCGTTGGGCTTGGGTGAGCCCTATCCTGTCTCCGCGCTGCATGGCAGGGGAGTCGCTGACCTGTTAGACGCTGCGATGGCTGTGCTTCCG